>Ga0209237_1001896_pt1 | contig 12385 bp, 11 predicted proteins | sample GraSoi013_1_40cm_2_FD_185820 | JGI IMG/M metagenome (GOLD analysis project Ga0209237, IMG submission 185820) | Grasslands soil microbial communities from the Angelo Coastal Reserve, California, USA - Sample 10_02_2013_1_40cm (SPAdes) (version 2) | ecosystem: Environmental > Terrestrial > Soil >...
CACGAAAAGCCCCCGAGACGCAATGCGAAAGGGCCAGAACAGGCCAGAACAGGCCAGAACAGGCCAGAACAGGCCAGAACAGGCCAGAACGGCCAGAAGGTCAGAAGGCCCCGACAATAGTTCTTCAGCGACTAGTGCCTATGGTCGCCGGCGACATGCGTTCGACGTCTTGCGACCCAGCGTGGACGACATTGCCCCGAGCGGTCCATGGATGAGATGTCATGTGACGAACAACGTGAAGGCGCTGCAGGTGCGAGGCGGCGCGCGATTTTATTTGACTAACTCAACACCGAAACAGACAATGCGAACACCGAAGTTGGGTAAAGCCAAACCCGCTTGACGCAAGAAAACGACGGATTTCATGGAAAGGTTCGAACGTTTGCCGGATGCAAAGTCAGCCGGAGGGGCTGCGACCAACACGGGGCCGAAAGCGCTTATCGAAAAACCACCACCTCGCCCGTCACTCAGCGACGATTACCTGGTGCGGGAGTGCCTCAAAGGAAATGAGCAGGCCTGGTCTGAACTCATTGACAAATACAAGAACCTGATATTTTCCATTTCCGTCAAGTATGGATTTTGTTCCGAGGACGCCGACGAAATCTTTCAGGAAGTCTGTCTCGCCTTGCTCACGGAACTTCCAAAGTTGCGCAAACCACAGGCGCTGGGGGCCTGGTTGATCCAGGCGACTTCGCACCGGTGTTTTCATTGGAAGCGCAAACAAAGACGTAATGCTACGACTGAACCAAACGAAGCGCTTTCGTCAGTCCCGGCCTCGGACACGCAGGAAGCTATCCTATGTGAAGCTGAAAGAGAGCAGATGTTAAGGGACACCCTGTCTGAATTGCCACCGCGATGCTTAGAATTGGTGGGCATGCTTTTCTTTCAAGAACCCCCAATCCCGTATGAAGAGGTCGCAAAGAATCTTACAGTAGCGAAAGGTTCGATCGGATTCATCCGTATGCGTTGTCTAAAACGGTTGCGGCAACTCCTGGTGAAGAAGGGCTTTCAATGAACCAAGAGAGGGACACAAGCGCAACGCTGCGAAAGCTTCTCACAACGCTGTCCAATCTTCCCGACGAAGCCAGCCGGAGGAACTACATCGAACGTCATCCCCGAGTGGTGCGTCCCGCGATTGTTGAGCAAGTGGCCAACGCCGTACGCGAAAGCGTGCGCGTGGACGTATCGCGGGCCTATTCTCTAGCCGAAGCTGCCATGGCCATCGCACAACAACTTCACGACGAGGACGCAGTGGCAAGGGCACTTCGAGCAAAAGGGAACGTACTTTGGGTCAAAGGCGAGTACAAACCGGCCGTCAGGCTTTTCCAACAGGCCGTGCGGCTCTTCCGAAGGGCAGGAAAGATCAACGAAGTCGGACGGACATTAAGTACTTCCATCCAACCTCTCGCCTTGATGGGTGAATATGACCGAGCCTTATCGGCTGCCAAGACAGCAGAAGAGATTTTCAAAAAAACCGGTGAAAATTTGCGGCTGGCACGCCTGGAAATCAATATCGCAAACGTCTTTCACCGCAGAGGAGACCTGCCAGAGGCGCTCGCACGCTACGAGCGGGCATATAAGCAGTTGCTGCCCGACAAAGACGCAGAAGGCATCGGCGTAGCTCTCCACAACATGGCGGTCTGCCTTATCAGCTTAAACGATTTTCAACGCGCGCTGGAAACGTACCAGACTGCGCGGAAGTTCTGCCAAGAACACAGCATGCCGCTACTGGCGGCCCAGGCGAACTACAACATCGCTTACCTTCACTACCTTCGAGGAGACTACAACGAGGCACTTGAAATCTTACGACGGACGCGGCAAGCATGCCGCGATAACAGTGATGCCTATCACTGGGCCTTGTGTAATCTGGACCAGTCGACCATCTATTTGGAACTGAATCTCATCAAAGAGGGAGAAGAACTGGCCCGCGAGGCTTCCGTCCAGTTCCAAAAACTGAGTCTGAGTTATGAATCGATGAGGGCGCTAACGAATGTGGCGATCGCGATGAGCCGGAAGGGCGACGCTTCTGGGGCTTTGAAACTTTTCGCTCAAGCCAGGCGCAAGGCCATTGAGGAAAAGAATCCTATCTGGCCGCAGCTCATCGACCTTTACAGAGCCTCCGTGCTTCTCAATCAGGGACAGCTTTCCAAGACTCAACGTTTGGCCTCAACGGCTCTGACGTTCTTTTTATCCTATCCGCTTCCCGAAAAAGCCGCGATCTGCCACCTTTTGCTGGCACGCGCCGGTCTTCAGGCCGGCGATTTCAGGGGCGCTGATCGGCATTGCTGTCAGGCTCTGGAACAGTTACGGACCTTGGACGCTCCGATGCTGAAATACCAGGCGCACGTTGCGGTAGGGCAGTTGCACGAATATGAACGAAACCTTGAAGCCGCCCGCGACTCGTATCGGGCGGCGCGTCTCGACCTCGAGAGGCTCCGGAGCAGCTTGCACGGAGAAGAACTCCAGATTGCCTTTATGAAAGACCGGCAGGAGGTTTATGAGCGTCTCATTCGACTTTGTCTGGGCCACTCTTCGAATCCGGACGCGGCGGAGGAAGCTTTTGCTTATATGGAGGAGGCTAAATCCCGCAGCCTCAGGGATCTGCTCTTCGGCTGCCTGCGAGCCTTCTCTTCATCGGATTCTGAATCCGGCGACCTGCAACGCCGGGTGCGTGATCTTCGACGGGAGTTGAACTGGTATTACGGCCGCATCGAAGCGGCACAGTTGTCGCGCGAGGCCATGAACCCGGAGAAAATCCGACGGTTGCAAGACGAGGCGCGCCTGCGTGAACACGAATTTCTGTGCATCTTGAGAGAACACTCTTTGGATACCGTCGATCGGAAACTTCAGATTTCGGCCACTGTGACAACAGACAGGATCCGCGCCGCGCTCCCGGATGAAACGACGCTTGTGGAGTACTTTCGGGTGCGCGAACGACTCGTCGCAGCCGTATTGAGACGGGAGGGACTCGAAATTTTCCCCTTAGGTCACTTATCGCGCATTCGGGAGTTATTGCATAGCCTGCAGTTCCAGCTCTCGAGAGTTCGATTGCATGTCAAGGATGCCTGTCGCTTTGAAAAGTCGTTCGTCGAGGCAACCCAGGTCCATCTTCAGGGCCTGTATGATGAAGTGATGGCGCCGCTATGCCGGAGTATACAAGGACGCCATCTGATTTTCGTGCCCCATGACGTGTTGCATTATTTGCCCTTTCAGGCCCTGTTCAACGGCAAACAGTATCTTGTGGATTCCTTCACGGTCTCCTACGCTCCCAGTGCCAGCATCTACGCTCTGTGCCATACCCGGCAGGCGAACGCGTCTGGGCCTTGTCTGGTTCTTGGCGTTGGGGATGGGACGGCTCCACACATCCTTGAGGAGGTTCGCTCGGTTGCGGCTGCAGTCCCATCGGGCGAACTTTTTGTGGGATCCGAGGCGAGCCTGGAAGTCTTGCGGAAAAGGGGTCCCGAGAGCCGTGTTATCCACATCGCAACACATGGCTATTTCCGGCAGGACAACCCCCTCTTTTCGGGTATCCGTCTGGGCGACTCGTATCTGAACCTGTATGATCTGTACGGGCTGCATTTACCCGTACAACTGTTGACTCTCAGTGGGTGCTCTACAGGACTCAACGCAGTGGCCGCCGGCGATGAGCTGCTCGGTCTGGTTCGAGGACTCCTATATGCGGGGGCGCAGTCTCTGCTGCTCACACTATGGGATGTTGATGATAGTAGCACCGCGAAGCTCATGAAATCCTTCTACCGTTCCATGCCGCAACAGAGTAGAGCTCAGGCACTGCAGGCCGCGATGCTCGAAATCCGCGAGGAATACCCGCATCCTTTTTATTGGGCGCCGTTTGTGCTCATCGGCAAGGTCTTCCCTGGATGAATAAATTCGCTTCCAGAAAAAATTTCGATTCGCGGGTATATTTTTTCTGAACTTGCGCACCCTTAAGTAGGGAATCCGGAGATCAGCATCTAGGAGTCCCGGACCTCAGCGCTATGTAGGAGGCTTTATGAGCGCCCGTTCTTATGCAAACCAACGAGATAGGGGCGGTCATAAAGGCGCCTACAGCGCAGCGCATTCGTCGTTTCGACTGGGTTTTTCAGCAGGCCTGCTAGGTGTAGTGCGTGCAATCGCGGTGGGTGTCGTGTGGAGGCGAAATGAAGCGTTGTTTTCTGATCCTCACCGTTCTGTTCCTACTCTTCCCTCGACAGCTCGGAGCCGACAACCAATTCATCGTACGCCTGGATAGCGGTTTGTTGGGGATACAGCGGATCTGTATTGGACTTGGCTGTACCGTGACGCGAGGCTTGGATGGCGGATTGGGCCAGCTTTTTTTGGTCAATGTCCCGACTTCCATCGACCCCAACGCTTTTCTTCAACTATTGCAAAGTCAGTTTGGGGTTTCCAACGTGGAATTGGATACGGTGATCACCGTCCCTACGACTCCTATCGGCCGCGTGATTCCGAGTGGACTATCGGATTCACGACAGGTCAACTACTTCGGGAGAACCGTTTGGAATGGCTACGCGAACCAACCCGCCTCCCAGGTGATTGGCCTAAATAGCGCTCGCACCACATTCAACGTCTTTGGGTCTGGAATCGTGGGAGTTATCGATACCGGGATTGATGCGAACCACCCCGCGCTTCAGGGGGTAGTGGTCCAGGGTTACGACTTCACCCGCAACACGCCCGGAATACCTTCGGAGTCTTCGGACTTGACGCAACCCGTGTCGCCTGCGGTTAGCGGTTCAGCGCCGGCCCGCGTGAATGACTCCACCGCGGCGGTGCTGGATCAGCAGTCTGTAATCGTCCTCAGCCAGTATGCCGCGTTTGGCCACGGCACGAGGGTCAGCGGAGTGATCCATCTTGTGGCCCCAAATGCGCTGATCATGCCTCTCAAGACGTTCAGAACCGACGGAACGGGCCACTTGTCCGACATCCTTCGCGCAATCTACTACGGCGCGCAAAACGGCGCCAAGATCCTCAACATGAGCTTTAGTACTCCAAACTATTCGAAGGAACTGGGGCGAGCTCTGAATACGGCGACGGCCAATGGAGTGATCAGTGTGGCCTCGGCCGGAAACGATGGACAACAGGTCTTGGTTTACCCGGCTGCTCTCGGCAACGTCATGGGAATTGCCTCCACAGATTATCTAGACCAACGTTCCTGGTTTTCGAATTATGGCAGCAGTCTGGTATGGGTGGCCGCACCCGGCGAAGCGATTATCAGCACGTATCCTTTCAACACCTATGCAGCGTCGTGGGGGACCTCCTTCAGCACACCATTCGTCTCCGGCGTGGCGGCGCTTCTATTAGACATCCGACCCGATTGCAGCCAGAAACAGGCCGCAAGCGCAATATCGAATGCCCGCCAACTCGGTCCGGAACTAGGATATGGCCGGCTCGATGTTTACGGGGCAGTGTTGTCGCTTATCAATTCACGTTGAGCCGTTGAGTCCTAAAAACTTTTTTGTAAGGAGCTCTACTTTTTGTGTTCGAGCTTACCCTTATTCAAATAGGAGCGCGTTTGTGGGACGACCGGAGGTGAAACATATTTCCAGCGAAGCGTGGATCGATTTCGCACGCGGTCTCCCGCCGCCTCAGAAGGCGGACCAGATGAAGCATCATCTGGAAGGCTGTAAAAAGTGCCGAAAGGCTTACGACGTGTGGCGCGCTGTAGCCGGAGCCGTTTCCCGGGAAAGGGAATATTGTCCCAGCGAAACTGCAGTGCAGCGGACGAAAGAGATGTTCGCCTTACGTGAGGTGTGGGGGCCAGTTGGGCGAAAGGCGAGCTCTCGATTGATCTTCGACAGCTTTCTCCAGCCTTTACCCAGGGGGGTCCGAAATTCGATGGATGCGACGCGGCAGCTCCAGTATCGGTGTGGATCGCTACTCATCGATATCGATCTCAGGAAGCAGTCGCAAGCTGTGGAAAGCCCGGTCCTGCTGATGGGCCAGATTCTCAACGCCGACAACCCCGGTCAACGGTTCAAGGATTTCCGGGTTTTTCTTTCCCAGGGGAAGCGTTTTACAGCACAAACGAAGTCAAGTCCGCTAGGGGAATTCCGTTTCGAATTCGCTGGCGGCAAAAACTGGAAGTTGTTTTTTAAAATCGAAGGCCGGCCCGTCATTCCGGTAATTCTCCCAGAATTGACGGCCGCTGGAAAGGCAAGCCGGTAAACCGCATATTAGAGTGTGGGCTTGCGCGTTCCAAGACAGCGGGTGAGGATGGTTCATAAATAGGTCCCACCTGAGAGGGCGAAAGCTTGATGTCTTCCTACAAAACGTCAAGTCTTCCCCAAAAGCCACCAAACCATAGCTCGATCAATTCCACACCAACGAATGCCATGTCTTTGGAAATAACCCAGAAATGGTTTGCTTTATACGTTAAAGCTCGCCACGAAAAAGTAGTCGACCGGGCACTCCATCGCGTCGGATTCGATTCTTTTCTTCCACTGTATGTCCTTCGCCATGTCTACGCGCACTGCAGCAAGGAACATCAGATCCCGCTATTTCCCGGATACGTCTTCTGCCGGTTCGACCCGCTTAAGCGGACACCAATTCTGTCAACGCCAGGCGTTATTTCCATTGTCAGTGTCGCCAGGAAGCTGGTGCCTGTGGATGACATCGAGATTTTCTCTCTTCAGTCCGCAATCAAAGCCCAACTTCCGCTTGAACACTGCGGTTTCGTCGAAACAGGCCAACGGGTTCGCATTATCCATGGCGCGCTCAGCGGGATTGAGGGGATCGTTTTAGAAGTCAGAAATTCGGTCCGTTTGGTGTTGTCCATCACACTTCTCCAACGTTCGGTTCAATTAGAGATCGATGCCAGCTGCAGCTGGATAGCGCCGTGTGAAGCCCCTTCGGTCTCTCTATCCATCGCAAGCTGAGTACCACGCTGTAGAACTCGGAGCCTGTAAAGTCTCGGACGGCAATTTGAAAGTTGCAATAAACAGGTTCGTCCATAACCTAGCGCGCATCGGAGCAAAGTGTGTTGGAGAAGCCCTGAGGCAGGAAGTCCTCGCGCCTGTGCGAGAGCTGTCTGCAAAGCGAATAAAGGAAAGACCCGCACATCAATGCGCGGCCTGAATTCCGAGGCATCTCTAGCTGGCGGCTGGCGTGCCTATTGGTTGGGACTGAAAAATGGAAGTCATTCGATTCGGAAGAATTTCTTGGTATTAGCCAAGATCCAGAGTGAGGTCAATAGATCCAGCATTATGCTTTTCGACTCCCCAATATATTTCGTCTTCCTGATCCCTGTCGTCCGGGCTTACTGGCGGCTGACTCACCGCCGGCAGAATGTCTTTTTGTTGATCGCGAGCTATTTCTTCTACGGGTGGTGGGATTGGCGATTTCTGGCACTCATGGCCGGCAGCACAACGATAGATTTCCTAATCGCGCAGAAGATAGCCTCTGCCTCTGAGGGACGGACCCGCAAACATTGGCTTGCTTTTTCGCTCGTCCTCAATTTTGGAATTCTCGGTCTGTTCAAATATTTTAATTTCTTCGTGGATTCCTTTGCGGGTCTCTTGGCAACATTTGGTGTCCATCACATTGCCATTCCGCTAATCCGCATTCTTCTCCCGCCCGGCATTTCTTTTTATACATTTCAAGAAGTGGCTTATATCGTCGACGTATTTAAAGGACGTATTGAGCCAGCCCGTTCTTTTGTGGATTATGCCCTCTTCATCAGCTTGTTCCCCCATTTGATCGCGGGGCCGATCCAGCGACCAAGCCACTTGCTCCCGCAGGTGCAGAAAGAGCGGGAATTCGATGCTAATCGATTCTTTGACGGGATGCTGCTGATTGTTTCGGGCCTTGTGCGCAAGTGCGTGGTCGCAGACAATTGTGCTCTGCTCGCGAATGCCGCCTTCGGCGGCCGACTTGGGCCTCCTAACCTCTGGGTCGTTCTCATTGGAACGTACGCCTTCGCATGGCAGGTATATGGAGATTTCAGCGGATATAGTGATATCGCGCGTGGCAGTGCCCAGTTGCTCGGCTTCCATTTCATGGTTAACTTCCGGCAGCCGTATCTCTCGAAGCGGCTCCAGGAATTCTGGCGTCGCTGGCACATCAGTTTGAGTACGTGGCTGAGGGATTACTTGTATATTCCCTTGGGTGGCAGCGAAGGCGGCAAATGGAAAACATGCAGAAATCTGTTGATCACCATGGTCCTTGCAGGGCTCTGGCACGGAGCAGCTTGGACCTATGTCGCCTTCGGCGCTATTCAGGGCGTCGCCCTTTTGGTCGAGCACACGGTCTTTCCGCCGAAAGATAAACTCGGAGAAGCAACCTCCCCTGAGAGCCTCTTCTCGGTGTGGGCACAACGGATCGTTACTTTCAATATTTTCTGCCTGACATTGTTATTCTTCCGGTCGACATCACTCGGTTCAGCCCTGCAGATGCTCCGCGGACTGTTCGACTTTACGTGGCGGGCCGAGTATGCCGCCGCATTCGCAACGTTGTGTGTCTTCGCGCTTCCTTTGCTTGCAGTGGATCTGCTGATGGAAGCGAGTGAACAGGAATATCCATTGGCCAAGGCACCCTACAAGGTGCGGACGGCAATGGTTGCCGCTGCTCTCATCGTGCTTGTGCTCTTTACGGGGAACGATTCCAATGCGTTTATTTATTTCCAATTCTAAATCTCCGGCCGCGACTCATGCGAAGGTGATCTGCGGGATCTCGTTCGCTTTTCTGATCGCGCTGGAGGGTTTGTCTGCGTACATGCTCAAGCACCACTCGGTGACTTATCGGCGCGTATCGCAGCAACTCAATCGAGCGGTTGGAGCGCGTCCAGCGGGAACCGGGGAGCCGGCGTCGGTCGTGATGATCGGCAATTCGTTATTTTTGGATGGCATCCAAGTAGACAGGCTTCAAGAGCTGACGTCCGAGAGGTTGCGTATCTATCCAATCTTCTTGGAAGCTACCGGCTATTACGACTGGCTATATGGGCTGCGGCGCATCTTCCGCCTAGGAGCCAGACCAGAGGTGGTTGTCGTCCAACTTGAAGCCATCAGCCTTCTTTGGAACCGAGTGCGAACCGAGTATTCTCCAATGTTGTTCTTTGATGCCCCAGACTTAGTCCATGTAAGTTCGGATTTGGGTTTGGGCCGCACGGCTGAAAGCAGTCTGTTATTAGCGCATTGGAGCGCATTCTCCAGCGCACATAGCGTTATTCGAACAAAAATTCTTAGTCACACGATTCCGCATTTTAGTGAGCTTTTCGTCAATCTGCTGATTCAGGCACGGCGTCCCACTACCCTCCGCCCCGACACCGAAGAGATAGCGGAGGCTCGATTGAAAACGCTCCGTGACTTATGCGATGCGCACCGGGCCAAACTGATACTCCTGGCTCCGCCGGTCCCATCATCCGAGAGTGCCGTTCGCAAACTGGTCGACATTGCGGAACGGATTGGAGTCGCAACATTGGTACCGATCGAGCCCAAAACCCTTACCACGCGGCATTATGAGCCGGATGTGTTTCATCTCAACGCCGAGGGCGCAGCGCTGTTCACCTCTGCCATAGCCCGAATATCGGATCAGTTTTTGTACGGGAAGCTTATCCCGCAGTCCCATGACCGAATTGTTCTTCCGAACAGCTTCCTTCCCCAAGCTCATGGAGCGGCATCGCGGGTGCACAAAGGTGGCACGCGATGTGAATGCTGTTACTGAGGCGGACATGAATCGCTAATCACAATTTTGAATTCCCATTCATGAAAAATGGAGGATTCGCCGTTGACAACTGCTCACCAAATCAAAGCAATTAGGTACCGCGGATAAGCGATTCAAAGGCCCCCGGCGAGTATCGTGAAGCCGGCCAGCGTCAGTAGCGCAGTCTCGTCATCTTGTTGGGGATCAAAATTGTGCAAAAGGAGATCACAATGCCTTCCAAGGATTTGTCGAGTATTGGTGTTCCGACACTGGAACGAACACATCTGGAAAGAGCGAGCGAGCACATCGAACTTGCCATCGATGATGCCATGGCTTCTCTTCCGAAGGCGGAGCACCTTTCAGCTCATGATCGACGGGGGATTATCGCTCGGTACACCGCCGTCCTTGAAGGTAACTTCATTTACTGGATGACGGCCACCTATCTTTCGGTCTCTTCAGCAGAAGCGCAGGAGATTATCAAAGACAATCTCCTGGAAGAAGTGCGAGACAATCATCCGGGCATGCTCCGACGGTTTGCGGTAGCTGCAGGGGGCAACTCCACCGACGTGGATCGAATGGCGATCCAGCAAGACCTGCAGGCGGTTCGCGCATTTGTCGCTCGGTTGGCTACTTTGCAGCTCATATTGATGATGGCCTTCTTTGAAGGTTTCATCCAAAGGTTTATGCCTTACTTGGCGGATCTGGCAGCACGGCAAGGATCGCGTGAAACCGAATACACTGACGTGCACAGTGTCGTGGATATTGCGCATACTCAGGGACTGCTGACAGCTTTCGCCACGGAGTTGGAGCTGCAGAAAGATCCCGTGTCGTCGCCGACCCTTTATGAGGGTGTTGAAGTCCTGCGCTCTCTCATTAAAACGATCATTCGTCCTTAGCTTGTTGTGCGCGCTCCTATAGCAACACGCGTCAGGGAACTATTACGCGAACCCCTACAAAGGATTCGGCGGGAGTATTTTGTTCGTATCTGGCATATGGAGATTGGCGAGGGAAGCACGATTTCCTTCAGTGCAAAGCTGGATAGAACCAATCCAAGAGGAATCCATATCGGGAAATATTCCGTCGTAACGTTCGGGGCTACGGTTTTGACTCACGATTGCGTGAATAACCGCCAACGGGACGTCTACATTGGCGATGATTGTTTCATCGGCGCGCATTCAATCATTTTGCCCGGTGTAACCATCGGAGATCACTGTATTGTCGCAGCGGGGAGCATGGTCGCTCGAAATGTGCCTGCCGGATCGCTCGTGGCCGGGAACCCCGCACGTGTGGTAGAGACCAATGTCAAAACGACGCATTATGGAGTTCGCTTAGGAAGCGCCCTGAAGCCCGCGGTGTAATGCCACAGTTAGCCCGCCCTGATCGCCCGAGGCTCGGCTAGCGAGCTAGGTTCACTGGAGCGTTGTTGCGCAGAGCCCCAGCACCTGGTTTGACAATTACCCCCCAGGGCAGTAATAAAACACTGATGACTGCTTCGCGAATTCCACCTGGCCCTAAAGCTCACTTTCTGCTCGGCAACCTGCCAGAGTTCAGGCGTGACTGACGCTAATTCTGGCCGGGCACGAAACGACTGCGCTTGCCTTGTCGTGGGCGTGGTACTTGCTTGCTCAGCACCCGAAAGTGGAAGCAAAGCTTGTCGAAGAGTTGCAGTCCATGCTTGGTGGGCGGCCGCCCACGACTTCAGACCTGCCCCGGCTGCGCTATGCAGAAAGCATTATAAAAGAATCCATGCGGCTGTATCCGCCTGCGTGGAACATCGGACGCCAGGCGGTGAGCGACACGGAAATTGGCGGCTACTACGTGCCTGCGGGAACTCAGGTTTACTTGAGCCAATGGGCTGTTCATCGTGACCCGCGTTACTACGATAATCCAGAAGAGTTCAATCCCGGCCGGTGGACGGATGGTCTAGAGAAGCGACTTCCGAAGTATGCGTATTTTCCCTTCGGCGGCGGACCTCGACTATGCATCGGCAATTCGTTTGCAATGATGGAAGCGGTGATGCTGCTGGCCTCCATCGCTCAACGGTTCCAGTTGGTGATTGCGCCCAGTCACACGGTCACCGTCTGGCCCTCACTAACGCTCCGTCCAAAGCGCGGAATAAAAGTGGTCCTTCACAGGCGATAAAATCAACGCCAGTACCCGGCAGGTGCCAAGCGAAATTTCCTAACCGGTGGTAATCCACGTCCACAAAGGATTTCAGTCCTGTCTCTGCTAATAATCCATGAAACCCCAACCGGACGTGGGGTGGTGACCCCATTTAAACGGCGACATCCCGCGCTTAAATTTGATGACATGCACTCAGATCGGATCCAGACGGCCATGAAGCGCCGCCGCATTCCCATATGGAGTGAGGCGAAAGGAGAGGATAACAGGTTCGTCCATAACCTTACGCGCATCGGAGCAAAGTGTGTTGGAGAAGCCCTGAGGCAGGAAGTCCTCGCGCCTGTGCGAGAGCTGTCTGCAAAGCGAATAAAGGAAAGACCCGCACATCAATGCGCGTCCTGAATTCCGAGGCATCTCTAGCTGGCGACTGGCGTGCCTATTGGTTGGGACTGAAAAATGGAAGTCATTCGATGCGGAAGAATTTCTTGGATTAGCCAAGATCCAGAGTGAGGTCAATAGATCCAGCATTATGCTTTTCGACTCCCCAATATATTTCGTCTTCCTGATCCCTGTCGTCCGGGCTTACTGGCGGCTGACTCACCGCCGGCAGAATGTC
>Ga0209237_1001897_pt1 | contig 12384 bp, 12 predicted proteins | sample GraSoi013_1_40cm_2_FD_185820 | JGI IMG/M metagenome (GOLD analysis project Ga0209237, IMG submission 185820) | Grasslands soil microbial communities from the Angelo Coastal Reserve, California, USA - Sample 10_02_2013_1_40cm (SPAdes) (version 2) | ecosystem: Environmental > Terrestrial > Soil >...
CCCGACCGACGATCATGCTTAGGGCGGGGCCTAGTGGCGATCTCGGTCCTTAGCTCACCGCTTTCTTCACGAGCGCAGCGATCCTTGCCTCTTCGGCGGCAGTCAACCCCTTCAGCGCGAAGGCGGTCGGCCACATGGCGCCTTCGTCGAGGTTCGCCTTGTCGCTGAAGCCGAACGTCGCGTACCTCGTGTTGAACTTCTGCGCTGCTTGGAAGTGGCAGACGACCTTGCCGTCCTTGGCATACGCGGGCATCCCGTACCAGAGTCTTGGCGAGAGGGCCGGCGCGCTGGCTTTGATAATAGCATGGAGCCGCTTGCCCATGGTGCGATCCGGTTCCGGCAACTCGGCTATCTTCGCGAGCACGGCGCTTTCCCCGTCCTTGTCCGCCTCCGGTCCGGGGCGTGCGGCCGTCTTCAGCTCTTGGATGCGCTCCTTCATCGCTCCTCGTTCCTCGTCCGTGAATCCCTTGAACTTCTTGCTGGTCTCGGTGGTGCTCATGGCGGACTTCTGCGTGCCCTTCTGTGCAGGTTTCATGGAATTCTATTCGTCTTCAGAGCTTAAATGCCTTTCACGGGTTCATTCCTTGCGTTTCAATCAGCTTCGTTGGGCCCTTGTTTTAGGGACTGCTCGCAACCTTCAGGGCCAGCATTCTCCATGGGATTCGAATCCTTTTGCATTCGAGCCCCTTCCGGCCTTCTTTTGAAACAGCTCATAATGAGCTCTGTTTAGACCCGCTAAAGCGCCGAGGATTCCAACCCTTGGACTCGCTTGTAGAATGACTTGACCCGGTATTCCATGCTCAGGGATTCATTACGCCTCCCGGGAATACTCGTATCGACGCCACCTCAGTTCATATTGTGTTGTACTGTATCTGTCTGCTGCGGGGGCCCCGCCGCGAAGGACCCGGTCTTCACCGCCCCCGCGCGTCCGTAGGTGGCAACAATCACTCCTGTGGTCGAGGTCTTGCAGTCGATGAGCCTGAACCCGGCTGGGACGGTTCCCTCGGCGAAAAGGCGCTTGCCGGCGCCTAGCGTAATCGGAAAGATCTTCAGGCGGAACTCATCGATGAGGTCGTTCTTCAAGAGCGTCTGAATCAGTTTGCTGCTCCCGTGGACTTGCAGTTCCGGACCGCTTTGCGCTTTGAGCTTCCTGATCTCTTGGACGACGTCGCCCGAGATGCGCACCGAATCTGCCCAGTGGAGCTTCTTCAGGCTCGTGGACACGACGAACTTCTTGGCATTATTCAGCTGCTTCGCTCCCGGCTCCTCCGCGCCCGCGCGGGGCCAGTACGCCGCGAACAGTTCGTATGTCTTCCTCCCGAGGAGCAGGTCGAAGGGCCCTTCCATCTGCTCGGCCATCACCTCGCCCAAGAAGCCATCCCAGTAGCCCGCGACCCACCCTCCGTGCCTGAAGCCGCCGGACGTGTCCTCGTCCGGTCCTCCGGGCGCCTGCATTACGCCGTCGAGGGTCACGAAAGTGAGGACTGCGATCTTCCTCATTGCCTTTGCCCTTCCTTCTGTCTGCCGCGTATCACGAGCTTAAAATCGCTGAAAATCTCCTTGCGCTTTTGCGGACTCATGTCCACGGTCCCCGTCTTACTTCTCTCTCTTGGCACCTTCGGCCGTCTTCCTCTTGGCAAGTTTGGGGTTCTGTATGTAAAGAACGATCGCGTTGGCATTCCCATGGCCAAGCCTGCAGTCTGTCTGAGCCATTTCGGGAGCCGGCCATACTTTACGAGGCCCTTCTCACTCGCCAATTTCCGGAAGTCTTCGGTGGTCATGCCGGTCTCGGCTTGAATGTTGTCTATGTAGGCTTTGTAGGTCATCCTCTTCATGCTCCAGAGAAGAACTCGGCCAGCACTGGGGCCAGCGCCTCGGGCCGCACATCGTGCCTGCCCCTCCAGAACGAGAAGCCTCGCATTGGGAATAACTTCGGCAATCTTGCGAGCGGTGTCGCTCATGAACGGCGGACTGGCGCCGCCCGACACGACGAGCGTAGGGGAAGCCACCCTCGCTGCCAGCTCGATAGGATTTGAACTGTCTTCCCCCAAGACGGCAGCGTCATCCAAGGGAAGAACCTCCCCCCCACGACCTCCTGAGAGTCGGCAATGGTGAGCCCATCAGCTTCCTCCTCGACCTCTCTCGGAGATGAAGAAGGAGGGCTACGCCGGAACGTAGCGGACACGCTGGTCCGGCCCAGACGCGCACACGATAAATAGAGAGGCGCGCAACTCCGCGTCGATGAAGGGCGTCGTCGAGTGGCTGACAGAGAGCGACCAGCCAGCGGTCCGCTTCCTGGCGATGCGGGACCTCATTGAGATGAGCGAAGGCGACCTCCGCGAGGCCCGGCGAGCAGTACCTTCTCGGGGCTGGGTCAGAGACATACTCCGGAACCGCCTCCCAGGCGGCTACTGGGTCGACGGCGAGAACCTCTACAGGCCGAAGTACCACTCGACCAACTGGATGCTCCTCATCCTCTCAGACCTCGGGGTCACGAGGGAGCTCCCCTGGCTGGCCGAGTCGGCGGAGATGTGGAGGGACAGGTTCGCCAGGCCCGACGGCGGCTTCGACACGGGCGGCTCCAAGACGAGCGAGCTCTGCCTCACGGGGAACACTGCGCGGGCGCTGGTCAAGTTCGGGTACGCCGACGACCGACTTGTCAGGCGCGCCTTCCAGTGGCTGGTGCGGAACCAGAAGCCGAACGGCGGCTGGCATTGCTGGGGGAGGAACGGCGTCATAGATGGATGGGAGGGGATGAGCGCCTTCGCGATCTACCCGCGCCAGAAGTGGACGCGGGGCATGAAAGCGGCGGTAGACAGGGGCTGCGAGTTCTACCTCGAGCGCCGCCTTCTCCGTCAGGGGGCGCGGTATGACCCGTGGTACAGGCTCCACTTCCCATACCACTACTACTACGACCTCCTCGTCGGGCTGGAGTTCATCACCGAGCTCGGGAGAGGAGACGACCCACGGGCGGCGCCCGCTCTGGCACTACTGAAGAAGAAGCGAAGGGACGGCCGGTGGCTGATGGATGCCTTGCACCCGGACTATCTGAACGCGGGCAAGCTGCCGAAATGGTGGCCGAAGTACAAGGACAGGCTGAGGCCCTTCTCACTGGAGGCCGCGGGCGAGCCGAGCAAGATGATAACGCTGAGGGCGCTGCGCGTCCTGAAGCGCATGGGCGAGCCGGTGCCCGCCTAGGCTCACAGCATAGATCTCCGGGTTCGCTGGTTTCGTAGAGACTGAGACGCGATTCGCATCCTGCCTCCTTCAAATGCCCAGGCCGAACAAGTTGTTCGGTTGAAATTCACCCAGCAAGCAATAACCCAGCTCCCCTAGATGCAGAGGAGGAAGGCTACGGCATAGCGCGGTCGGTCAGAAAGAGAATATCCTCGACGAGCTCAGCGGGTTTCGTTATCATCGGCCAGTGACCCGATTCGATGACTTTGGCAGGACCATCGAGTTTCTCCTGCAGAATCGCCTGCACATTGTCGCCGCCGCCCGTACAGAATATGTATGATTTCCTGGGGGCACCATGCCCCCCGGTCAACGTTATCGGATCCCGAAACATCCGGATTGGGATCGGGGTCGCTTTGGATAGCATCCATTCGCGGTCTGCGTCTTGAACATCTTTTCCGATGCTATCAATGATCTCATCAGTAAAAGGTACCTTCCAACCGTCACTCGGCCACTCATCAGGGAAACTCCCCTGGGGCGTGCGGACCTTCTCGGGCCGGAACGCGTCCAAGTAGAGAACCATCCTCACCCTCTCAGGTGCACGGTCTGCCACAACCGCCACGACTTTTCCGGCGAAGCTGTGTCCCACGAGTACGAAATCCTGAAGGTCGTTGTACTTGACTACATTCAGAACGTCTTGGACCGCGGTCTCAATTCCGACATCCTTGGAAGCGAGGTGGACCCTCTCTCCCATCCCAGTAAGAGTGATAGAGTGGACTTCGTGTCCCTCCTTCTCGAGCAGTGGACTGACCTTCTTCCAAGCCCACCCTCCCAACCAAGCACCTGGCACGAGGACGAATGTTGCCACACTAGTTCTACCGAGATGAATTTGAGCAGTTCTTATTGGTATTTTAGCGTATTTCCGACCTGCATGCAATTCGGGAATCCCGGCGACATCCTACAATCTCGTTTTGGAGCCATCAGAAGATTCGAACCCAAAATGGCCCGGTCCTCACCCACTTCGGCATCTTGACACCAATTCCAGCACCAAAAATGGTGCGAGCCCCTTCCGGCCATCCAGATATTCGCCTGGGTCCCCATCGTCTCGAATCCCTTCCGAATAGAATTGGCATGCCTTGAGCAACACGAAGGCTGAAATTAACGAAATCCCGTACTACCCACCTCCCAGAAGAGGGACGGGCTGGTCTTAGCCTACAATTTTTCGGAAAGCCTCTGAGCCAGAATGGCGTTTTCCCCAGTTTCATCATGTCGAAGGTAGGCGTAGCATTCCTGTAAGCCCTTGGTCATTTGACGGATCTTCTCGGCCCACTGGTCAACGGCCTTCGCATCGTAGGATTCTTTTCTCAGTCTGAAGTAGGCAAGCCCTCCGGTAACTTGGAATACCGGTCTCATGTCTTCGGTCTCTGCAACGCAGAACCCTGCTTCATGTTTTTCCAGCAACTGATATGTTGAGCTTTGGAGCCACGACTCATGCCTGAACTCGAAGACACGATTCTTAATGCCGGACGTCTTGGATAGGAATTCGTCGAGTAGGTTATGATCCTGTTTAGAGTAAGGAGGCAGCTGAAACAAAACAGGACCGCGCTTTGGACCTAGGAGATCCAGTGTCTTCGAAAGTCTGTCGGCTGCTTCGGACGAACCGTTTCCTAGCTTCAGAATATGAGTAATCTGCTTGGGGGCTTTGAAGGCGAATCTGAACTTCTCGTTTGTCTTTGCAGACCAATTCTTCACGATGGCCGCATTGGGGGATGCGTAGAAGGAGCTGTTGATCTCTACGCTGTTTAGATGTCGAGAGTAATAGGTGAGAAATTCTTCGCTATCCATTTCTTTCGGATAGAATTTTCCCCTCCAACTGGGATAGCTGAAGCCGGAGAGTCCGACATGCACGATTAGTCACGCTTCCACTCCCTCCCATTCATCGCGCCCGGAAAGGAGAGATTTCCGATTGACCCAGAGTTACTGTCGTGGCAATGGATGAGAGACAATCAAACCGTGCTGTATCCGACGCATCATAAGACTCTTTCTGACTTATGACTCCAATCCCATCGTTTGGAGAAATATGCTTCGACTCCCCACCTGCCGAGAGCCGTCGAGGTTGCGTGAGTGAAGCCGAGGTTGACGACCAATCAAATAGTTTCTCTTAAAATAGTGATAGGGAGAGCTGGCTACCCAGGACGGGAACCCCTTCTGCTTAGCGCGAGTTCGTCAAGGGAGAACGATTCAACTCCGGTATTTGCGACCGACCGGCTCCTTCTCGCCACCTCCATTATCTTACTCCTAGTGGCGGCGATCGCTTGGTTTCTAACCTTCGGCACGATGCCCCTGATGGGTGGTCCGTCGACTTCTGTCGGGATGGGGGTAGGCTCGATCGTAACATCTCTGTCATTGAGAGATATCGGTCTGTTCGAATTCACCTGGGTTGTCGGAATGGTTGCGATGATGTTTCCGGCTATGATTCCCGTGATCGCGTTTTACAACAGGGTTGTCGCGAGGCAGGAAAGAGATCCGGCAGTGGCAAGGGTCGTGGGGACTCCTCTCTTTCTGGCGGGTTATCTCGCAATCTACGCCGTCTTGGGGCTTGCCGCCTACGTCGTGGTCTTCGCTGCTCTAAGCCTTTCACTCGACTTCCAAGGCTTCTCCGAGTTCTCGCTGGTTGCGCCTGGCTTTGTTCTAATCCTTGCAGGAGTCTACCAGCTCTCGCCGCTGAAGTTGAAGGCGCTTTCCCACTGTGTGTCGTCTTTTGGTTTCTTCGCTCTGCATTCGCGAACGGGTCTCCTGGGGAGTGCCAGAATGGGTTTCCATCATGGCATCTATTGCGTGGGATGCTGCTGGGCCTACATGCTGGTGATGCTGGCAGTTGCCGCGATGAGTCTTCCATCAATGGCAATACTTGCCGCAGTAATCGCTCTGGAGAAGGTGATTCTCCGAGGCGCAGCCTGGTTTAACAAAACGATCGCCGCCGGTTTCATAACGCTCGGGATGGCCGCCCTTCTCTCCCCGAATATCCTGACTATCTTATGAGCATGGCGTCGCCTTCCTCGTCGCCTCACTTCCGGACCGTGGGCGCCGCATGAGTCCCTTGATATAGAATGGCAGACTTCAAACGGGCATTATCTCTCCGGAGTTGTCGGCTCTTGGCTTGTCGCAGTCAATCAAGGTACAGCGATTGTGAATGGTGCATTCGACGGTACCCTGTACTTGTGCATCTTTCTTGACTACGCCACGCCCTTCGCCGTTTCGAGTTGCACGAGTCTCTTGAGGAACAGGAGCGATAGACTGGCAAAGTCAAAACCCGAGACGTAGAGCATCAAACAGCCGAGGTTGGACAACCTCCCTTCGGCACCGTCGGCTTCTTGCCTTCAAAAGTTATAAGTTCTCCCGGGCCGATGCAGGCGGAGATGTCCAAGAACGAAAAGTGGCAGTACGCTGGCGAGTACTTACAAGCGTGCAACTGCGACTGGGGATGCCCGTGCAACGTTGGGGCCAGACCCACGATGGGATTCTGTGAAGGAGGCTTCGCGGTCAACGTTGCGACGGGGAAGCACGACTCAACGAAGCTGGACGGAGTGAAGTTCGCATTCTTCGCAAAGTGGCCAGGACAGATCCACGAAGGAGGAGGGACGGCGGGGATATGGATAGACGAAAAGGCGACAAAGGGGCAAAGAGACGCACTGGTGAGAATAATCACCGGGAAGGCCGGCGGACTGCCATATTCCATTATTGCGGCGACGGTGGAGAGGTGGCTCGAACCTCGTTTCGTCCCGTTTCAATGGAAATTTGACGGAGTTCACAGTCGTTTCAAAGCCGGGCAGGCCGTGCATGCTACGCTGGAGCCGATCAGGAACCCGGTTACAGGCGAGGAGAGCAGGGCATCAATCTTACTTCCAGATGGTTTCATTTTCAAAGAGGGGGAGATAGCGTCACTCAGGGCCTTTGCGGTCTTCGACGAGGGAATCAAGTACGCCTATCCTGGCAAGAATGCTCACGTCGCGATTGTGAATCATTCTAGCTAGGCTCTCGCCCTCCCCTTAAGCCCTTAAGGGCGGAATGGGAATCCCGACTTCAGAGGCTGCGTCCGACCCGTTTCGAGTCTTGGCGGAATCAGGTGCCCTGGGGAGCGGGTTCTGCCGAGGACGGACCGCCGGATTCTACTTGAGAAGCAATCTGGGCAAGTGATCGACCGCTAACTGCGGAGAAGTCATGATCGTTAGCATCATATCCCTCTTTGGAGTACTCGTCGCGATGCTTGATCAGCAACCAAGATTCTCTCCCCCCGAATCCTTTGGTACGAACCAGTGCGAAAGATCCCCGCAGCTTCTTCCCGTACAGATGGAATTTCAGGTTCCCCTCTTGTAGGCTCTCGCGGGCGACCCTCTCCGCTTCTCCTCTCTTCACGATTTCCTTCCGAACGCCTTTGCTCACCTCAACTTCAGGCCTGTATGTCCCTTCGTCCCAGATCATGACCGGCCCAGCTCCATTTTTGCCCTTGATGACTCCTTCAAAATGCCGATACTCCAGTAGATGATCGCCGGTTGGGAGTGCGAGCCGCTTAACACTGCTGTCGAGTGAGGGGCCCTTGGGAATCGACCAGGAGGGCATCACCTCCCCTATCTCAAGGCGGAAATCGTAGTGAAGCGATGTAGCCTTGTGCTTCTGAACAACGAAGACGAGTTCTTCTACTCTCGAAGTTCCTTTCATGGGCCTCCACCTCCGATACCATGCCGAAAGATAAGGGATTCATGAGCGGGATTAATCGTTCGTATCCCTGCTGCAATTCCCGTCATCATGGGCGTCAAGGGTTTGCATCGGACAATTGGCCCCCATCAGGGGACAAGGATTTAACCACGGGAATTGGTTCTCGAGATACGACGGCAGTTCGTAAACACCCCAGCGTATTCAAACGGCTGGTCTATGTCTACATCGGCACTTCCCACTACGACGCTGACTCCAAGTTCTACAGTGAGACCTTGGCCGCCAGACTCGTCTGGGAGTTCAAGGAATTCGGGGCGAGAGTTGCGGCTTTCGACCTGTGCGGTGAGCCATACCTGCTGATCGCCGACCACGTGCCCGCGCCGAGCAAGCGGTTAATCTACCAAGTCGAGGATCTGGACGCGGCCGCGAGGGAGCTGAAGAACCATGGCTGGAAACCCGACGGAGAGAGATTCGAAGTCCCAGATGGGCCATGCATGAACTTCAAGGATATCAGCGGGAACGAGTTCGCACTCCTGCAGATGATAAGACCGCACCTCCTCGAGAAGGAGTTCCTCAAAGCCCGGCGGGGGACGAGACTTGATCAACCACGTTAATCGACAACCTCGATGGCCTGCCTTCTCTTGTCGTCCCCGTGTCCTTCGATCAGATCGTTTCCCTTTAGCTTGCTCTCGACTGAAGGAAGTCAGAAAACGGTCTGTATCTAATCATGATGCTTCCTAAGCTTGATCAGCTGAGTGCAAGAGTGAAAACTCGAAACGAACGTTTATCACGTCAGACAAATCGGAGTCCTCGAATTGAAGACGCAGAGGGAGAAGGCCGAAGATTTTCGTTCTCTTCACCGTGGGAGACGAATCCTGATACTCCCTAACGGCTGGGATGTCCCGAGCGCGCGGGTCTTCGAGGATGCGGGGTTTCCAGCCGTGGCGACCTCGAGTGCCGGGATGATGGTCTCCCTTGGGTATCCGGATGGAGAGGTGATAGACAGGCAGGAGATGGTCTCCGCCGTCAGAAGGATCGCCAGGGTCCTCGTGATTCCCCTCAGCGCTGACGTCGTCGCTGGCTTCGGGGCGACCCCGAAGGAGGTGGCGGCGACGGTCAGAAGCGTTATCGAGGCCGGCGCCATCGGCATAAACATCGAAGACTTTGTTCACGCAACGAAGGAGCTCTACGCGGTTGAGAAGCAGGTGGAGAAGCTCAAGGCAATCAAAGCGCTAGGTGAATCGATGAGAATCCCGCTCGTGATCAACGCACGCACGGACGCCCTGAGGTACGCCCCTGGCGACCCGGAGTCGAAGCTCAAGGAGGCCATTCGTCGGGGATTGGCCTACAGAGACGCTGGAGCCGATTGCGTCTACCCCATGGGCCTTACCGACGCCGCATCGATCTCCCTCTTTGTCAAGGCGCTCAACTCTCCGGTCAACGTGATGGTGAGGAGGGGGCTCCCACCTCTCGAGGAGCTGGAGAGGCTGGGTGTCGCCCGTCTAAGCTTCGGCCCCACTGCGTCATACGCAGCGATGGGTCTTCTAAAACGCGCCGCCAGGGAGGTCCTCGAGAAAGGGACGTACGAGAGCCTGGTCGAGGGCGCGATTACCTTCGATGAATTGAACAGCTTGGCCGTACCGAGGGCTTGATCCAGATGGGAGCATGAAGCCGAGCGCGGCCCTCTGACCGACAACTCCTAAGTCCCGTAGTACATTCCTACAGAAAAATGACTCTCTAGGTGTAAAAGACTCTGCAGATTACAACTATGAAAATATTGTATGAAATTGGGGAGAGTACGGGTACTCGACCGGACGGGCCGCAAACCCTGGTTGATTACAACAGTGCTCCTCATGTTCGCCTCAGTGTCTTTTCTCTTGGTATTTCCGCCCACCGCCGTTCATGGGGATACGGTGGCCCTGACGATACAGGCCGGCAATTCCCCCTCCGGGGTTGCCGTCAACCCGAGCACTGGTAGGATATACGTCGCCAATCACGGCGACGGCACTATCTCCGTCATCGACAGCGCCACGAAGACAGTAGTGGGAACGATCACGGTGGGCGACATTCCAGCGGAGCTGGCTATCAACCCAGTCACCAACCGTCTCTACCTGACGTACAGCGACAACAATATCACAACCGTAATCGACGGCTCCACAGGCCAAATCGTAGGAAACATAGCAGTCCCGCAGAACGTGAAGGCTCTCGCCGTCAACTCTGTTACCAACACGATATACCTGACCGGAGGCGGCTCATCCGGGTCTGTTCCTGGCAGCAGGTTGTTCTTAGTTTCGGGCTCGAACAACACTGTCCTCCGCACGATCGGCATCGGGAGTGGGCCTTTCAGTATCGCCGTCAACCCTAACTCCAATAGGGTGTATGTGGCCAACTTTTACGATTGGACCATCTCCGTAGTAGACGGCTCCCTGAAGTCGGTGATATCGACGGTACCAGTCAATGGCGCTCCAAACGGCCTCGCCGTGAATCCAGGAACCAACAGGCTCTACGTCAACGACGAAACGCATAACGCACTGCTCGTCCTCGACGCCTCGACATACGCCATCCTAGCTCAGGTGCCGGTCGGCTCTTTCCCGAACGCCGTTGACCTGAACCCCAAGACGAACAGAGTCTACGTGGTAAATAGCGCCGGTGGCAGTGTCACCATAGTCGATGGCAACACGAACGCCGTCGTATCCATTCTGAAGGTTGGGAACTTTCCTCCTCGCGTCGCGGCTGACCCGGTGACAAACTTCGCATATGTGACCAACCAGAATAGCGACAGCGTCACTGTAATCCGCGGCGGCCCTCCAACTGCTTCCAGGGTAACGGTGGCGACTCAAGATTCAGGCGGCGTCTCGATATCAGGCTTTTACATCTCGGTTCTCAACCAGGGGGGGAAAGCGGTCGCGAGCGGCTTCTCCACTGCGTCCTTCAGAGTGAACAACTCTCAACCCTACACGGTTGTCGTCCAGGATTTTGGTAATTACTTCTTTGACCACTGGCTGGACACGGGCTCAACCAACAGGTATCGCTCGATAACCATTACAACTAATACGACGATCACGGCAGTCTACACAAACGCCAACTCTCCCCCACCAGGCTATTCCTCCATCTCGGTGAAAACGGTCAACTCCGCGGGCGCCCCGCTCAACGGCTACTTGACGACGCTCTCGCAGAACGGGACTGTGATCAGCCAGTATTTTTCGCCGTGCTCCTTTACAGTCGCCAACGGGCAGACCTACCAAGTCTCGGTAGCCGATTACCAGGGAGAGACATTCAGTCATTGGAGTGACGGAACGACCAGCAGAGTTCACAACGTCATCATGGGCGGCGCAAGCACGGCTGTCAACCTGACCGCCGTCTACACTCCGTGAGGATGGTATTGAGTGATAATGGCTCTCACCTCCGACAGAAAGAGTCGCCCCGCAACAGGAGGCTCGTAGATATGAGTCGTCGTCTGGTCGCAATTCTATCGGTCGTCTTCCTGCTTGCTGCCTCCTCAGTTGTGGTCGTATTTGCGAATCATTCGAATACGGGCATAGTGGAACCGCTCTACTCATACCCCTCCGAAGGTACCTGGAATCCGGTCAAGGTTGCCAAGGGGAATTTTCCCAATGTCCCCCTCGCGGTTATCGTAAATCCCGCGGATGGACCCGGAACCTGCTGTGACAAGAATTACCAAGCGGGGATTTCGCAGCTCCGGTCGGTCGGAGTCATCGTTCTCGGGTACGTCTATACGAGTTACTGCGGTAGACCGATTGCACAGGTCGAGTCGGATATCGACACTTGGAAGACCCTCTATCAAAAGAACGGGACGGTAGGGATCGCCTTTGATGAGATGGCTTATGCGGCCGACGCAACTTGTACAGGGGGATTATCGGTTCAAGCATACTACTCCACTCTCACAAGATACGCAAAATCTGACGGCTTCAAGATCACATTTGGCAATCCAGGAGTAGAGACTCAGCCTGGTCTCGTCGGTTCGGTGGACACGGTTAACATCTATGAAGGGGCCGGCTTGCCGACCAACGCTACACTCGCCGGATCCTCAAGTTGGCATCTAGGCTACGACAAGGGAAACTTCTCGTTTGTTGCGTACAACGTGAGCTCCACCCCCTCGAGGGCGGATGTCGTTGGAAGGTCTGCCTTCGTGGGCTGGTTGTACCTAACTCCGGGTGTCATCTCTCAAAATCCGTGGGCTCAGCCCTCCCCTCACCTTAGCACCCTCTTGTCTTACCTCAACAACCCGTCCGTGAAGTTGCGGATTCAGTCAATCAGCATGGCGACCAACCTACAATTCTCAGGCTACCGGGTGATGATCTACCAGCCGTCGGGCGTCTCTTGCAGTTTCACCTGCCTCGTTCGGGCCGGCTTCACACCCCTCGCCTACAACGCCACGGTGGGTTGGACTTACACGCTGAACGCGCAGGGTTACGGCACCTGCACCTTCGACCACTGGGATGACGGGACTACGAGTCCTTTCAGGACGATTGTCGC
>Ga0209237_1001898_pt1 | contig 12379 bp, 8 predicted proteins | sample GraSoi013_1_40cm_2_FD_185820 | JGI IMG/M metagenome (GOLD analysis project Ga0209237, IMG submission 185820) | Grasslands soil microbial communities from the Angelo Coastal Reserve, California, USA - Sample 10_02_2013_1_40cm (SPAdes) (version 2) | ecosystem: Environmental > Terrestrial > Soil >...
GAGCAGACCGCGCAGTGCGAAGAGGTGATAGTTCTCGCCCTCGTACCACATGCCGTCGCGGCCATAGCCGCGCACCAGATGAGCGATGAGGCCGGTGTCGCCTTCGATTGAACGCTGCGCAAGGTCTTCGTCCTCAAACCAGACGGCGATGGCGGCCAGCGCTGCGTTGTTCCACGTCTGGCGGTTCGAGAATCCCTCATCGAAGTCGCCGATGAGGGTCGCGGCTTCTTCGGCGACCTGATTGACGCCCTTGGCAGCCGCATCGTCCAGCGCACCGGCAGCGCGGAGGAGCGTTGCGGCGGCCACATAATTGCAAATCCAGAGCGACTCGAGGTACGTCGAGAAAAAGAGCCGGCTGGGACCGAGCACGTTGTCGCGGTTCGGATAGCGCCAGTAGCGCTCGGCGTATGCCATCAGGATCTCGCGCGCGCGCGTGGCCGCACGCCGATCGGCGTGCTCGCCGATACCAGCGAGTGCCGAGAGATGGGCCGCTCGTTCGGCAAGCCAGAGATGCTGAAACCTTACCCAGTGAAGGTCGTGGCGCTCGCCGCTCCACGTTTTGCCGCAGCGCGGACATCGGTGTTCGCGCGGGCTCCACGGATCGAACGCCAGGGGCGTGCCGTCATCCGGGCAGACGCCGCCATCCATCGACAAGAGCGCCTTCTGTTCCGGAATTACCGGCAAGCGCTGCAGCACCGGTTGCGCGCGCTCGCGCAGATGCGCCAGCAGCGCGCGCAAATCAGACGAACCGCGAATGACCTCCGCGCGAGCGGCCAAGTCCTCGGCAGTCACCACGTCTTCAGCCCTTCCACAGCCCAAGAGAAAGGCAGGACACGCGCGCCCGCCTTCGCGACCGCGGGGGCGGCTGCGCGGGCGTCGCCTTTCATCAGGAAAAACATCGCGCCGCCCGCGCCGGCGCCGGCCGCCTTCCCGCCCAGCGCCCCTCCGCCCGCCGCCGCAACCGCGCGCTCGAGTTGCGCCATTTCCGTGGTCCGCATCCTCGCGTCGAGCGCCTGCTGATGTTTCCAGTTCTCACTGAGGAGCGTGCCTACGCGCGCGAGATCGGCCACTCGTAGCGCCTCGACCATCGCCTCCGCCACGTCTTTCATCGCGCGCAGCGCCCCGGTGACGGTGCGATCGCCGCGCTCGTAGGCGTTCATCACGCGCGAGATCGTATCGCCGGAGACGCGGCTCTTGTTGGTGTAGCAGAGCAGTAGCTGACGTTCGAGCGCCGTCGCAAACGCCGGATCGAGGGTCAGCGGCTCGATGCCGACGTCGGGATCTCGAAAACTGAGGCGATGAAAACCGCCGAGCGCGGCCGCATACTGGTCCTGTTTTCCACCCGGCAGCCGTGCCTCGACGGCCTCGACCTGCCACGCCTGATCGGCGGATTCAGCGTCGCTCAAGCGTTCTTGCCGAGCGCGCGTCAACACGCCTACGAGCGCCACGCCTAACGCGCCTGAGCTGCCGAGTCCCGAGCCGGAGGGTGCATCGCACCGCGTCGTCAGCGTGAATCCACCGAGGACGGGAAACATGCGCAGCGCGGCCGTCAAGAGCGGCAGCTTCCCTCCCGGCGTGAGGCCGCCCGAGTTCGCGCATTCGAGGGTCTCACCCAACTCCTCGGACACGAGTCTCAGTAGCTGCCCGCCGAGTTCGAGCTGCACCTGAGCTCGCAGCTCGATCGAGCCGTTCACGACGATCCCGCCCTCGCGCGCCGAGAAGGATGGCACGTCGGTCCAACCGCCTGCGAAGTCGAGCCGCATCGGGGCGCTGGCGTGGAACGCGGCGGGGGGGGGTCGTTCGCGGCGCCTCATGGGGTGACGTGCCACGTGGCCACGCTCGGTAGCTCGCCCCGCATGTCCGTCTGGACGCCGCGCACGCGGGCGTTCATTCCCTGGACTCCACGCGCGTGATACAGCCATGCCACAGGCAGCCTTTCAGCAAAGAGCCGTTGCGCAGCGATCGGATCGGCCGGAACCGGAATCCCGGTGAGATCACCGAGCGGCTGCAGATAGCCGAGGCCGGGGTCGCCAGGGATGCCCATGACCGCGGCGGTGAAATCGTGACCGGGGCCGTACACCCGGCCCAGGAAAGCAGACAGCTCGAGCTGGCGAATCGTCACTTCGAATCCCACCGCGGCCAGGCGCGCCTGGATCATCTGCTCGAGCGCTGCTTCGCCGCTGCCGACCGTCAGGAGCTCGAATCGCGGGGGAAGGCGCTGGCCAGCGAGCAAGTGCCGCGCCGAATCGGGCGCCAAAGGCAGCCGCGGGACTGGAACGTACCCAGGAACGCCGGGCGGCACCGGGCCGTCGGCGACGGACGCGAAGCCAAACAGATAGCCGTCCACGATCTCCCGACGATCGATCGCCAGCGCAGCCGCCAGACGGACGCGCGGGTCATCGAACGGCGGGCGCCTGGTATTGAACACCAACCCGTAGGGAAAAATGAGCGGGGAATCGCGAATCGTGAGTCCGCCGTGCCGACGCACGAACGCGGCATGCTGTGGGCTGACACCGGCAAAGTCGAGCTCTCCCGCGACCAGCGCCGCCAACTTGATCATCGGCTCATCGACAACGACGACGATGAATCGATCGATGTGCGGCGGGCCGCCCAGCGCGGGTGGGAAGTCAGCATTCTTCGCGAACACCCAACGGCGGTTTGCCTCATGGGCAACGAAGCGAAACGGGCCATTGCCGATCGGGCGCGCGTTCCAAGCGGCGGTTCTGAGTTGCGCGTGGGGAACGGTGTCCAACAGGTGAGCCGGCAGGATCGCGAGATCGGTGAGGACGTCTGGAACATGAGCGGAGGTCGGCGGAGACCGGAACCGCAGCTCTACTGTTGAATCGCTCAGCGCGGTCACCGATGCAACGGCGGCAAGATCGTTGAGGCGCGGATACCCCGTCGCGGGATCGCACGCGGCATTGAGCGTCCAGACGACGTCGCGTGCCGTCGTCGGCGTGCCATCGTGCCAGCGCACGTCGGTGCGCAGCGTGAACGTCAGGGTTCGCCTGTCGTCCGACCACCGCCATGCGGCCGCCAGATAGGGGCGCGCAACGAGCGCGGAATCGTCGCGGGCGAGCGTCATCAGCAGGACATAGCGCTGTACCTGGCGGGCGAGCGGATGGACGGTGAGCAGTGGATTGATGCTTTGCAGGTCCGCGCCGGATGCAAACAACACCGTCGGGCCGCGGCGCGATGCCTCGTCCTCGCCACCACAGCTTCCAGCCAACAGGATAGCGAACAGGACCGATGCCGGCAGTCGCGACACGCCCGTCATTCTAGCGGCCCATCGGAGGCGGCGCGAGATTCCCCGCGATGTTCGCCAGGCTCGGACAACGTCTGCTCACCGGTAGCGCCGTCGTGCTCGGCGTCGTGATTCTGACGTTCCTGCTGCTGCACGTCGCGCCGGGCGATCCTGTCAGGTTGATGCTTGGCCCAACCGCAACGCCCGAGCAGCTGGCCGCCCAACGTCGGGCCCTCGATCTCGATAAACCGCTGCCGTCCCAGTTCGCGAGCTGGGTGGGACGATTCGCCCGCGGCGACTGGGGAACGAGCATTGCGAAAGGGCGTCCCGTGCGCGCCGTCCTCGGCGCCGCGTGGCCCGCGACCGTGCGGCTGGTCGCGCTGTCGCTGCTCTTGAGCTATCTGCTGGGCCTTGCCGTCGGTGTAGTGCAGGCGGCACGCAGCGGATCGCGAACCGACACGCTCCTGTCCGTCACATCGGTGACGTTGTTCGCAATCCCCGGATACTGGCTGGGCCTCATGCTGGTCCTCGTGTTCACCTATTGGGCACGGCTGCTCCCCGCATTTGGCGCCGCCGGATTCGACTCCGACTTTCTCACGGGTGGCGCTTTCGTTGCCGACCGCCTCCGCCATCTCATCCTTCCACTCGCGACGCTCACCGTCATCGGTATCGGCGGCGCCGCCCGCTTCGTTCGTGGTGCGATGCTCGACACCCTGCATCAGCCCTTCATCACGACCGCACGCGCCAAGGGATTGGCGCAACGGCGCGTCATCGGCCGTCACGCGCTGCGCAATGCGCTCACGCCGATCGTGGTACTCCTGGGACTGTCGCTGCCGGCGCTCTTTTCCGGCGCCGTGTTCGTCGAAGCGGTGTTCGCGTGGCCGGGAGTGGGCCGGGTGCTCGTCGAGGCGGTCCAGGCACGCGACTACCCGGTCGTCATGGCGGCCACGGCTGTAAGCGCGGTGCTCGTCGTGGCAGGCAACATGCTTGCGGATCTCCTCGCTGCCTGGCTCGACCCGCGCGTCCGGAGCGCCGCGGCGTGACGCGGCTACTCAGGGATCGCCGCGGAGCATTTGGAGCCATCGTGCTGCTCAGCGTCGTCCTCTGCGCCGCGGCTGCGCCGCTCGTCACGAGCGGCGCTCCGGCCGCGCAGCGCGACATCGTGGCCACCCGATTTGTCGCCCCGTTGTCCAGCGACGCACACGGCGTTTTTCACCCGATCGGCACGGACCGGTTCGGACGCGACGTCTGGACGCGCTTGGTCTACGGCGCGCGCATTTCGATGGGCGTCGGCGTGCTGTCGGTCCTCGTTTCACTGCTACTGGGGATCGCGATCGGCGCGGTCGCCGGCTACTGGCAGGGACCTATTTCCCTGACGCTGCTCGGATTGACCGACTTCGCATTGTCGTTGCCGCGCGTCGTGTTATTGCTCCTGCTCGCGGCGCTCTGGCAGCCAAGCACCGCGTTGGTGGTCTCGGTCCTCGGCCTCACGGGATGGATGGGAATCGCACGGCTCGTACACGGAGAGGTGCGCACGCTCGCCGCGCGACCCTTTGTGGAAGGGGCAGTCGCCGTCGGCGGCCGGCGGCTGCGCGTGCTCGCCAGACACATCCTTCCCAACGCGCTCACTCCCGTGATTGTCGCGGCGGCACTCGGCCTCGGCAATGCGATCACGCTCGAGGCCGGGCTGTCGTACTTGGGACTCGGCGTGCAGCCACCAACCCCGTCATGGGGCAACATGATGGCATCGGGCCGTGATACGCTCGTCAACGCGCCGTGGGTGGCGATCGCGCCCGGCGTGGCACTCGTACTCGTGGTGATCGCGTGTGCGCTGCTTGGCGATGCGTTGCGTGATCAGCTCGACCCGAGCGTCCGCAGCGTTGCTTCGTGAATCTCGTGACCGCCTTCGAACGGATGGAGCGTGTACGGAATCTTGTGCTCGCGGAGCCGGGTCTCCGTGGCCGCGACGATCTTCGGCGTGAAGAAGTCGTCCCGCGTTCCGTACACCAAGGTGAGGCTCGCGGCGCGCAACCGATCCGCTGTCTCTCGTTGCGAGAGGTCGAGATCCGGCGGCACTTCCCCGCCCCAGACGATCAATCGATCGATCCGCGTCGACCCGATTGCCGTCCACCGGCATACCGTCGCTGATCCCTGAGAGAAGCCGAGCGCGGTGACGCGGGCTTTGGGAAGCTTGAGTTCGCCGTGGACCGCATCGAGGTAGTGCACGTAGTCATCGATCTCGTGGAGACGGTCTTCCCGCGTCATCCAACTTGCTCCGACACGACGTTCGGTAGGACTCTCGGTGAGATAGAATCGCGATAGTCCTTCAGGAGCAACGACGCAGCATTGGAGCGCCTCGAGCGGCCGAAAGCGCTCGAGAAATCGCGACGCGAGCTGGCCGTATCCATGACAGACGATCCACACTTCACTCGCGCCTTGCAGCGTTCCCACCGTGAAGTACCGGGCTGTGCGCGCCGTCGAGAGACTGTGTTCCTGCATCAGGTCACCAAAATCGAGACGATCTCGTGTGGTTCGGCGACGAAGCGCACGATGCGGCCGCGTTGCTCGAGTACGAGTGCCACCGCCTCGCGCTCATCGGCGCGGACGCGGTGCGCGGTCTTGATGCCCGCACCGAAGCGCCAGGCGCCCGCCGTTTTGCGACTGGTCGCGTTGTAACAGCGGAGCACCATTGGCGAACCGATTTGCGCGGGTTTGAGGGCGGAGAACACGAGTCCCGTTCCCTCGAGGGCAACATCGATCGGCGCGGGCGTGAGACCGGCGGCATCACGCAACCAGAGAGCGGTGAGCGGAAGAAATGCATCCTCCCAGAGATGCGGCAGGACATCTCCGCGCTCCACGTCGGCGACCGTGATCGGGGCCAGCGCCAGCTCGATGCGCGACGTGCCCAGACATTGGGCGCCCGGAATCGCCGTCGGCCAGGCGGCGTGACCCGGCCGGGTCGGCAGGTCGCCACGAGAGAGATCTCCGATCGCGCGCATGAGGGTAATCAGGAGATCGCCTTTCGCCGTCCATTCGTATTCGAAGAACGCCGGGGCGAAGACCGCGAGCCCCCGGTTGCCCCGCGCCCCGGCGACGAACCGCTGGGCAGGCGCCGTGCGTACCGGCGTCTCGCGCGGATACGCTGCCGGGTCGGCCCTGACTGCCATCCGCTCGACCGTCCCGAATGCCCCGCCTGCGATCGCGCTGACGCCGGCCAGCCCGGTCGGCGCGCGCGCGCGCAGCCGATGGCGCTGATTGCGATTGTCGATCTCGACAATTGTGCGAACCATCGGACTGTCGGCGTGCAGCTGCACGATGAGCCGCGCAGCGATGCCGCGCGTGATCTCGAACCGCGCTTCGAGAGCCGCAACCAGCGGACCTCCCGCGAGCCGCTTCACGGTAATCGGTCCGGCACTCACCTTCACGCGGTCGCGCGCCGGAGGGCAGTACGTGTACGCGTCGCCGGCATCGCCTTCATCTTCGAGACGCAGGAGATCGCCATAGCGTTCCTCGCGGCGGCGATCGACAAGCGTCAGGGCTCCGTTCGATTCCAGCGTCACCTCAACGAAGCGATTCTGTAAAGAACGACCGCGTACGCGAACGTCTTCGCCTTTGCTGACAGGCGCCGGCGTACCGAGAGTGAGCGTCGCGAGCCCGAGGCCCGGGACAGTCGGCGCACGAAACGCGATGCGAACCTGATCGACTTCATCCTGATCGGGATAATGCCGCGAAGCATCGATGCGCTCCTCCGTCACGCGCTGCGCCAGCACCTGTACGGGAATCGACCGGCCATCGGCACCACGCAACGCGAAGGCCCCTCGGAAGCCCGGTCCTTCTCTCGGTGCGCGTCCCGCGGTCGGCGCTCCCACCAGCACGTCGCGGCGAAAAAACGTCACGTCTGCGATCGCTACGCCGTTGCGAGGGCGGGCCGCGGGATTCCACAGCACGAGCGCCGGCTCCGCGATGCCCGCACGTTCTCGCGCAGCGTCGGGATCATGGCCCACGAGACGGTGTAGCGACGCGCGTGTCAGCTCCGCTGCATAGGCCGCGACATCGGTCAACCGGCTCTCAGCTGCCGTAGCGACCGAATCGGCGGTAGTCCCGGCAATCGTGTCGTGGAATTGGGTGCTGATCAGCGTGCGCCATGCGGTTTCGAGCAACGCCCTGCTATCCAAGGCGCCGGCGTAGCGCGCCAGCGCCACCAGCGGCTCCCCGATCCGCTCGAGCCGCAGCTCGGCAACTCCGTGGCGACGCTTGAAGGGGGCACGCGTGCCGTGCACACCCTGGAGGGTCCAGGTGTAGCCGTACGACCATCGCAGCTCGCCTGCGATTGGCTGTGCCGGTGTGCTTTCGGCGGCCTGGAAGAACTCATCGAGACGCGACAGGCGAAACGCACTCGCCGGCTCGAGCTCGGCCAGCACGTCCCGGAGACGCCCGAGCGCAGGATGCGGCGCGTGGTGATCGGCCCCGATGAACACCGGAATATGTTTGCCCGCCGCGCGTGGGACGAGCGCCGCGCGGACGTCGGTCCAGATGTCGGGGAGACGCGCGCCCCCGCCAGGTAGCGCGGCGCCGATTTCGTAGCCCTGCGGCGGCAGGTGCCAGAGCAGCAAGTCGCGGGAGTCCGAGCCGCTCCATCGGTAGAGATCGCGATCCTGTCCCGGATCACCACCCAGGCCGCGCCATAGCACGCCAAACTTGATGCCGAACTCGCGCGCGAGACTGGGCAAGACCGCCGGGTGACCGAAGGCATCGGGTGAGTACAACACGTCCAGCCGTCCGCCCAGCCGCTCGGCGTCGGCCGCGCCGAGCAGCAGGTTTCTGATGAGGGACTCACCGGACGGAATCAACTCGTCGGCCAGGACGTACCAGGGGCCGACTTGGAGTCGCCCGGTTTTCACCAGCGCCTTGATCTCGCTGTCGCGCTCGGGTCGAGCGCGCAAGTAGTCCTCGACGAGAATGGTCTGCCCATCGAGCAGGAAGCTGCGAAATCCGCCGTCCGCCTGGAGCCGTTCCAGCAGCACGTCGAACATTGCCACGAGCCGCGCGTGAAACGCGGCGCGCGGCAGATACCACTCGCGATCCCAGTGGGTATGTGGGATCAGATGAAAGATGTACGACGTCACGGCTCGAGCTTCGAGATGTCCGCGAGGCTCGACAGGTGCACGTGTGCCACCCGCCGGCCGCGACCGAGCAACGCGCGCACGTCACCGCGCGCCTGCGCCGCGTGCAGCGCACCGAACGTCAGTCCCATTTCGGGGATGGCGATGTCGTCACGGGTCTCGACGGTAATCACGAGGAAGAGACCCGTATTCGGTCCGCCTTTATGCAGCTGACCCGTCGAGTGCAGATAGCGCGGGCCGATGCCGAGCGTGGTCGCGCACCGGAGTGTCCGACCCCACGCGCCGCGGACGCGTTGCAGTTGTGCCAGCACGTTCGCGCTCGGCGGTAGGTACGCGAGAATCGCGAAATAATCGCCGGCTCGAGCGCTGCGGCGCAGGTCCGCTGGTGACAACGTTTCGATCGGCTCGGCCACGACCGAGGACGTTCGAGCGGCAACGAGCTCGGCGCGCGCCAGGTGTTTCGCTTCTTCGACGTCCGGTTGATCGAATGCGTTGACACCGAGACGTTCGCAGAGCGCCTTGGTCGCGTACTCCCAGCGCAGGAACTCACGGCCGAGATCGAGCGGGTCCGCGGAGAACTCCGCTGGTCCGGCCGTCTGAAGATCCGGCAACGACGCGTCGAGGGGATCGTCGACGATCGGCACGACACCGCGGCCGTCCTTCCCCGAGCTTTCGGCGATCAATTGCTCGACCCACTGAGCCAGCGCGCCGACCTCGCGCGGCGGCGCGAGCCGCAATTTGTCACGACCCGACTTCGCGCGATCGGCGACCGCGCTGCCGAGTCGTTCCGCGGCGGCAACGTCGACTCGTCCCGTCCGCTCGAGCAGCGTGCGACCGTCCACGCCTATGAGGGCGGCGGGCAGCATGCCGATGGCGGTCAGTGCCGAGTAGCGGCCACCAATGCCAGGCGGATGAGGAATGACGGCGCGAAAGCCACGCTGTCGCGCGAGCGTGTCGAGCGGGCTGCCCGATTCCGTGATGGCAACGAACTGGTCGGGGCGAGCGCGCGCTACGAAGTGATGGCAGAAGGCCAGCGTCTCGACTGTGTTGCCCGACTTGCTCGAGAGCAGGAACAACGTCCGCGGGAGCTCGTCGTCGGAGACGGCGGCGCCCACCGCCGCGGGATTCGTGCTGTCCAGTACGCGCAGCGTGCGCGCTCCGAACGCGCTGGCGAGGACGTCCGCGACCAGACTCGATCCGCCCATCCCACAGACGAGCGTGCGGTCGAGACCGTCGGCTCGGGCCGACGCGGCCAGGGCCGTGTGCGCATCCCACTGCGCGAGCGATTGCTCCGGCGCGCGCACCCATCCGAGCAGATTCATTGGCGGCGAAACATAATGAAGTTAGGTTAGCCCCGGGTGCGCCGAAAATGATTCCGCTCAGTCGTTCCGCCCGCGTGCTCGTGATCATCGCCGCCGTCTCGTTCGTGGTGATGGCGCTGCTGTACGCTTTCCCGTCGCACAGCCGTCAGACCTTGCTCGTGACCACGGACGTGTGCTGGGGCTGGGCGGCGGCATTTGCCGCGTTCTGCTGCTTCAACACCGCCGGGCGTGTCACGACCGCCGAGCAACGCCGTACCTGGCGCTGGATCGGCGCGGGTTGTGCCTCGTTCTTCGCCGGCGCGCTGGTGTGGACGTATTACGACTTCTGGCTGCGCGCCGCACCGCCGTACCCATCGCTCGCCGACGCAGGCTTTCTCGGCATCTACGTCTGCTTGATCGTGGGGATCGTGACGCTGGTCCGCGGCCAACCGACCCGCCGCCCCGATCCCGAGCTGATCCTCGATACGGTGCTCGTGACGTTCACCGTCGGTGCGTTGGCATACGAGTATCTGCTGGAACCGCTCCTCGCGGGAGCGACAGCCCGCTCGACCGCCGGCCTCCTCACCAGCATCGGCTGGTCGATCGGAGGGATCGCGGTGCTCTGGATGGTGTTGATCCAGATGCTGCGCCGAACGGTGTTCCCCGTCGTGACCGCCGCATTGGTGCTTCCCGGTATCGTGGCACTGGCAATCGGCAATCTCGTCTACGCGGTCGTCGCGCTCGGTGGCACGTATCAACCCGGCGGCCCGCTCGATCTCACGTGGGATGCCGGCCTGTTGATGATCGCGGCGGCCGCGGCGCTCGCGCCCGATCGTGTGCTGCAGCTCGAACGCGACCGAGCGACACCCACTTCCGGCCTGACCGCGCGCGTCGTGGCATTGATCGTCGGTCTCGCCGGCATGAGTGGTATGGCGATCGTGGGGATCGTGCGTCCGGAACCCGGCGTCCATGTCGCGATCATCATCGGCATCGGCATGTTGATCATCGGAGCGCGCGTGCTGTACTCGCTGGGTGTCGACCGGCGGTACGCGCAGCTCCTCGAAGACGAGGTCGCGAATCAGACTCGCTCGCTGATGAGCGCACTGGGTGCGACGGCGTCCGCGGAGCGCAGTCTGCGCCTGCTGATGGAAGCCGTACCGGACGCCATCAGCGTCCTCGACCGCGAGGGACGGGTGCTGGACGAGAATCCCGCCGGGCGTTCGCTCGTGAACGCCCAGAGATCGGGCTTCGATTGGCTCGATTCAGCGGGGACGCGGATTGCGCGGAAGAATCTGGCCGCTGCCTTCGATGGCGAGCTGCGCCGGTTCGAGGTTCCGTTCCAGCGGCCCGATGGAAGTGACGGCACCGCGCAGGTGCTGTTCGCGCCCGTGCGGGAAAGCGGTCGCATCCCCAAGGTGCTCGCCCTGGTCCGCGATGTCACGGAGCAGCGCCGCGCCCAGACGCAGCTGCAGCAAGCGGAGAAACTGGCGGCGATGGGACAGCTCGTGAGCGGCGTCGCCCACGAAATCAACAACCCCGCGGCTATCATCTCGGGATTCGCGCAAACGCTCTTGCTCAATCAGCTGACGCCCGATCAGCGCGAGACCGTGCAGATGATGTACGATGAGGCGACCCGCATCGGTCGGATCACGACGAACCTGCTGGCGTTCGCGCGTGCGGGCAGCAAGGAGCGGACGCTCGTCGATTTGAACGAGATCGTGCGCCGCACGTTCGCACTCCGGTCATACCATCTCACGACGCTCAACATCACGGTGAACCTTGAGCTCGACGAGAGCAATCCCAAGGCTTGGGCGAACGGCTCGGAGATGCAGCAGATGCTGCTCAATCTCCTGATCAATGGCGAGCAGGCCTTGACCGGTGTCACCGGCCGGCGCGCCATCACGATCCGCACGGCGACCGCGGGCGAGGATCACGTGCGGCTCCAGATGGCCGACACGGGCCCCGGCATCCCGCCCGACATCGAAGAGAAAATCTTCGATCCGTTCTTCACGACGAAGCCCGAGGGAAGCGGCACCGGACTCGGCCTCTCGATCTGTTACGGGATCGTGCGCGACCACGGTGGCCGCATCTGGCTCGATTCCAAGGCCTCCCAGGCAAACGGTGGCGGCGCGGCGTTTACGATCGAGCTGCTGCGCGATGCGCGCTCCCACCAGCGGCTGACGCCCCCGCCCATGCCGGCCCCCCCCACCCCCGCCGCGGCCGCTCGAGCGCATGACGGCGCACTGTCCGTGTTGTTGATCGACGACGAAGAAGGACTGCGCCGCGCCGTCCTGAGCTTCCTGAAGCGACGCGGCATGCACGCGGTTGCGGTAGCAGACGGTGCCGACGCCTTGCGGGCGCTGCAGCGGGAGCACTTCGACGTCATCGTGTCTGACGTGCGAATGCCGGGGATGAGCGGGGGGGAGTTCCTCGAACGACTGCGGCGCGACTACCCCGCGATGGTGCATCGCCTCGTGTTCACAACGGGAGATACTTTCGCGGCCGACACATCCGAATTGCTACGGGACTCCGGCGTGCCCTCGCTCGTCAAACCCTACGATTTCGCAAAGTTGGAAGACCTGCTGCACGAGGTAGCTAAAACCTCGGCCTGAGCTTCAGCTCCAGGTCCGATCGCCCGATGCCATTGGGCGTCGGCGCCAGCGAAAATCGCAACGGCTCGGCATCCACTGCCAGCGCATCGAGCACGTGTT
>Ga0209237_1001899_pt1 | contig 12373 bp, 11 predicted proteins | sample GraSoi013_1_40cm_2_FD_185820 | JGI IMG/M metagenome (GOLD analysis project Ga0209237, IMG submission 185820) | Grasslands soil microbial communities from the Angelo Coastal Reserve, California, USA - Sample 10_02_2013_1_40cm (SPAdes) (version 2) | ecosystem: Environmental > Terrestrial > Soil >...
TTGGTCGTTGGAGACCGCGACCCCGACGTCTGCTAGACCTTCCAGATCAGCGAAGTAGGCGTTTCCTTTGTCGTCTGTGATAATATCCGTGTCGCCTCCTCCAGACGGTGCCGCGTTGGGCCTGAGTCCCGCGGGTGATACTATGTGGAAGCTATCACCGTTGTCTGTTGATCTTGCAACAAAGCCTTGGGCTGTGGAAAATCCCCAGGGTCCTGTTTCCCAGATGTTTCCCGCCTGATCAATGTGGACTAGTGGTTCGCCTTCTGTTCGTTGTGGGTCGACGATCGTGTGCGCACCGAAAGATATTCCGCCGGTTGGGAAGCTAGGGTTATTTGTGGGACCACTGGTCGTGAACGTGAGTATGGCTGAGCCGGTGTAGTCGGATGCGACGACTAGGAAGGGTACTGTTCGTACTTCATAGACTCCTGGCATCGGGCTCTGGAGGGCTACTTGTTCGCTTGTAGTTCCGCCTGAAGCTGAGAAGCCTACTTGTTGTCCGTCGCTCTGTCGGTAGATGTAGAGGTCGAAGTCGTTGCTGCTGCTGGCCCATTGGATGGTGATTGTGACTGAGCCTGTGTGGGTCTGCCAGAAGGTGGGTGATAGGTTGATGTTGAGATAGAAGTGGTCGCAGAGAAGATTCATGGTGTCAATGGCTGGTGGGCATTGGGCAGAGTCGGCGCTGACGCCGAACGCGTAGAACTGGCCTTGCCATGAGGTGCTTGGCTGAGTGTCCGCGATTGTGGCCCCGGGGGGTGTTGCTGCTCTGGCGGGCAATCCCAGGAATGAAGCTGCGCCTAGAAGCATCGTGGCTAGGAGGAGTATGGTCTTGAGGACTGTTCGTGGTGAGATAACTTGTCGTGACAGTGATAATCACGTGGTTGAGTGCCGGTGTGTCACGAGTTACATGGAATGTTCAGCCAGGGAATATTCTCGAACTTCGATAATATCTAATTCTGATATATCGCCATCCAACACTATGGAAGTGATATTCTGATCGCCCGCCAAATCCACTTTACGTAAGCCCGCAGAGAGATCGCCTCGTTCTTGGGGTACCAGGCTCTTCCAGTTTATGCCAGGCCGGCTTGCCAATCACGGCGTAAAAATGAAAATGACTACGCTGAGCTAAGCTCTAGATCGAAGACGTTTCGAGGGTCCTACTAGAATCTAAAGCGTTACAAGTCCCAGTTCATGGAATCCTCCGCTTGGAGTGAACGTTATCAGAGTGTTGGGAATATTTCGGTAGGGTGTTGATTATTGTGCGACCTTTCTCAGCTCAGAAAAAGGAGAAAGGGGCTGAAAGCCCCCTTTTTGTTTGCCAGTTAGACTAGTCAAATGCCGCGTCAGTAACTACTGCGAAGTTTCGCTGGTTGTCGTTTGGAGGAGGAGAATTGAGGTCGTTTTGTCCTCTCTGAATCTGGTTAGGGTCAATGAGGACTAGCAGGATTCCGCATGAGACGTACTGTCGTCCCGGTGGGCAGGCTGGGAAAGAGCCGCCGCAAGGTGAGCCGTTAGCCAACAGTCCTGTCCCGCCTGTGTAGAAGTTGGCGGACACCGTGTTTCCGCGAATTATTCCGATAGCGTCTCTGGCGTACTCGATGCCGTTCTGGGCTATGTAGGCTACATGTCCAGATCCTGTGATGACATTGTTGGTTGTGGTTACGTTGCTGTTCCGGTTGACTTCTATCCCGCCTTTCTGGTAGGCGTATACCATACTGGAGTCTATGCTGCCCGTTGCTTGGGGCCCGGCATTACCACTGTCATAGATTATTCCGATTCCGTACTGGGCGCCGTTGGGAGTAAACGCTGTACCCGTGTGTGCTCCTATGTTGTGGACGGTCGCCCCGAAGATCGAGACGGTTACTGGGATTGCAAACGGTCCTCCAGAGTCAACGAAGATGCCGAACTGGGTCGCGTCACGAACCGTCAACCCGGAAACGCTTATGCTGCTGTGGATGTAGTCCCCGATATCGCAGCCAGTAGCGTCGATTGTCCCGGTCGTCTCGTCCATGGCCTTGGTGGTGAACACGTTTGTATTAGTAAAGGGGTTGATTCTACCTGTCGGGACGGGCATACATGTTGGAAAGATAGTAGCCCTGACGCCCAGCGCGACGACGGCAATAGCCGAAACCGATAGAAGGAGTAAAACACTAGCTATCTTGATTGTCTTGTCACTGAACAATTTTCTTCCATATGGTGAGCCACGGCGTTGAAATATATGGAATATTCCAGCCGGCAATATTTTCGAGACTCGATATTATCGAGATTGGAAAATTTCGAAACATGAGATTCTCGGATCTCGATATGTCGCGGGATGATATCTCGAGCTGACTGTCCTGGAAATCAACACGCAAGGTCGCTCTCTACGAAGTCGAGGACTGACCAAGAGCGGTAATTTTCTGATGTTGAAGGAAAAGAGCGAGGTTCCATCTCTGCGCAGGTAGAAAACTCTGCTTTCTCAGCTTCGCAGGCGACTGTCTGGCTCTAGGTAAACAGATCGTCCTCTACTGAGAGAGGGGTTCCGAAAAAAAGGAGGGAGTTAGACGAGTGGCGTTCGTGTGATGGTTCCAATATCTGCCCTAGCAATGGCTGATGGGGCCGGTGGCAGTGGAACCGTGGGTCCTCCCACGACTATCAGCGTTCCGGAGGCGGTCGCGAGCCTCATCTGGCTGGAAACGTGGAGGAAGAGTGAGAAGCCGTTGAACTGGACCCGACTCTCCATCGTCGTGCGTATTATCGGGTTGAGCGTTCTAGTGAGCGGGTCTGTTGCTGTCCACGAGACGGTTATTGTGACCGTCTTCTGGCTGAACGAGACGAGATCAATTCCCTGTACTGTCGCGCTGAGAGACGCTGTAGTCAGTCGAGGGTCCACCTGGAAGCTCGCACTAGTAGAGTTGCCAGCGAAGATGAGGGTGGGCATCTGAGTTGTAGGGTCTGTCATGAGGACCAGCAACGTTACGAAAACTCCGTGATGAACCGAGCCTTGGCCCGTGATGATCTTTCCGTCTGTCGGAAATAGAACCACTAGTAGTGGTGGGGGCGGGAACGGGCCGGGTCCGGGAGGAGGCGGGGAACCGGGCGGTTGAAAGGGAGCACCCCAAGCGGCGGGAGCGATAAGACCGCTGAAATGAATGACCTGCGAGGAGGATGCAGCGCTCATCGGAGACGTCAGGATCATCATCCCGATTAGAATAGTAGCAAGCAAATCCTAATTTTCCCTAGACCGAGCGAATGTTCCACAAAATAAAAGAGTTCCTACCTAGGTGGTAGACACGTCTATCCAGAGCTATCACGGTCAAGAAAAATAAATCGTCAGATTTTCTGAGGTTCGTTCCTTGGAGTCTCGCTGTTTGTTCTCGGGGAATTCTTGTTCTTCGGCGTCGTCCGGAATCCACGTTAGGGCATACTCTTGGAACTCGATACCTCGACGACACCAATGTGAAGTCCTCTCCAAGAGACAAAAACTAACAGAATAACTAGCGGAAGGACTGAAAGCATCAGAACCGTAGTTCTCAATGTTGGAGCTGACGGGGGCAATAATCCTAAGACATCTGGCAAGGTGGTCCCAATGCTTAGGACGCTCATGATTATCGCAGGAATGTAGCCGCCGGGCCTTCCGTAGTAGATGAGAATGAATCCACTTATTCCCGTAGCAAGGACGTAGAAATACCAAAGGGACGAGAAGAGACCATAAAACTGATCTAAAGGATAACGTCGGTCTTCTCCGACCCCTGGAATCAATAGAATCGCATGGATGAAAACGACGAGCAGAATCATCATTGCGTAAGCCCGATACTTACCTGAGCTGACTAGACTCGGATCGTGATCTTTCATCTTCGGTCCCAGCTTTCCTAGCCAGCGAAGCCATTTCTCCGACTCTACGTTGTTCCTTGACGCGAATGCGCCAAGACTCGTAAAGAAAGTTGGAAAACCCACGATAAAGAAGAACACACCCACGCCCGTTTCCGCTACAGCAATCGCACTGATCGCATTGGAGCCTACGACAACACTCGCTTGGAAGATCAGCCACAAACCAAAACCTGAGGACAGAGGTGCTAGGAGAAGAAGAACAGCCGCGATCTCAAACCTCTTCGGTATCATCTTGTCACTCGACTATGAGTGTAGGGTGAAAATAAGGGCGTAGTTGCGACTATTGGAAAAATAGAAGCTGTGATAAGGAAAGAACCGCTTAGATTACGAATCGTATCATCTCTCGCAGGGTGAAATGATCCGTGAGGCCGCAGGAGGCCATTAGGGCAGTACGCATCAGGGTCTTGTTTCCGCCCGTTCTCTGAAGGACCCGTTTCCCCAACCAGTAATAGAAGCGACTCTCTGTAGTGGTAAGTTGCGCCGTTCTTTCGGCTTGATTTTGTACGAACTCGGTTTGCTTGCGCCTCTTTTTCTCGTAACCTCTGAGTGCGGCCGCAGTAAAATCATTCAGCTCAAAACATCTCTCAATCGTATTGGCCAGAGCCAGAGCGTCTTGCAAAGACAAGTTCGCTCCTTGGGCCCATGAGGGGTCGAGGGCGTGGACCGCATCTCCCAGCAGAGCCGCCCGATCGGCAACCCAGCTCTTCACATCAACTCTTCTAGCCGAGGTTTCTGCGAGGTCCTCCCAAGATCCAAGGTTACTAAGGGAGTCGGAAATATCAGGTTCTATATTGACAAGTTGTTTCTTGAACGATTCTATTCCTTGGGACTTGAACTCTGTGATTGTTCTGCTGGGAAGGTAATAGAAGATGTATGTTGAATCTCGGGTAGGAAAGAAGCCCGCCATCTTCCCTTTAGCGAGATATTGCCTTGCTTCGTGCTGAAGTGAGGCTACGGGTCTTGCGAGCATAAAGAGAAAATGGTCGGGGTAATTCTTGACGCGGACAGGTATTTGGAGTGCCTGCCTGACTCTGGAATTCTCACCGTCAGCCCCGACAACAACTTTCCCAGAGAACACGATGCGAGAACCGTTTCTCTCTGCCTCTAGTAGGACTTGTTCAGACCGGTTCGGTCGTATCTCCCGGAAGAACGTTGATTCGAAGATTATCCCGCCCCGGCGGGAGAACTCTTCTCGAAGGACGAGTTCTAGCTCGCTAGGGACTACCGTCAGTAAATGGTTGTGAGGGTGGTCGAGAATGGAGTAGTCAAGTGTGGCCAGCGGCGCTCCACCGATCTCGTGCCAGGCTACCCGAGTTGTCTCGGACCCTATTCTGGAAACTCGACCCAGAAGACCCAGGTTTCTTAGCGCTGCCAATCCGTTGGGCTGGAGGGTCAGCCCTCTCTTGGATCGAGTTACTCCGGGCCTTGCCTCTAGGAGGCAAACCTTTCGCCCGTTGGACGTGAGGGCGCAACCCAAGGTGAGACCTCCTATTCCCGCACCTACAATCAGAACGTCGTAGTCCTCTACCAAACGACGAACCCCCAGCTAATCTTGTTCCATCTTGGGTAAATAGCTAGATAGAAGTCTTAGGTCGATTCTGCATGAACTGCATTCGGTCCCCTAATTGGGCTCTTCCGGTTTGTGCTTGGCCGGCTTATCAAGCGGACCGTGAAGATGAAAATGGTCAACTCTTGCTTGGACTAACGTTGGTGGATGTTCAATAATCAAGGTACTTGGATCTCTCTTCTATGCTCAACAATCTTCCTCTCAATCGTCCTATTTCTCCATCGGATAGCCCGAGGCTAGAGAGCTTACCGGACAACACTTCTCGAATCTTCGTCTCCAGACCGAACTCGATAAGCTGTTTGTGTATCCACGTGTCGTCGAGAATCAATCCTCCTCCCATTCCACTATCAATCCTGTCACCGGACCTATGCTGTTCATAGTAGAGATGCCGCCCTTCAACATCTTGCCAGAAGATTTCATCGAGATCCTGAAGAAGTTGTCCAAGCTCGTTCTCCTGACAGGCCACTATTCTCATTGGCGCAGTCAGGTAACATTGACCCCCATAATCCCCTTCCATCACAACGCAACCATCCGCGAGAGCCTTCGCCTCCCCGAGTGTCATAACATGACGTTCCGGAATCCAGAAACGAGATTCGCTTCTACCTGGAACACGAGCATCAACCCATTTCCCCTTGACCTGGGTTGTGTTCATGCTTCGAGCGACGGTAAGCAAGATGATTCCTATGCTGAGGAGAGCGATACCGGAAGAGAACGAGGCCGTGCCGATCCAGTAGTACCACGGCAGAGGGACCGGGAGCATCGACCATTGGGGACCACCGATAAGACCGAGCATAAACAGGAAGATTCCTAGGACAATAAGCCCGAACCCCAGTGTCTGAAGGGTATACTCGTCAAATCGAGGCAACGCATTCCCTCCGTAGAGTGGATCTAGGAACTTTCAGAAAAGCCAGTCGGTAGATCAGAAAGAAAAGAAGGGAGGGGTGGAGGTTGGCTTCAGAGATAGTGCCTAGTGTAGTGTGATGCTTCCGCTGGTTAGAGGTCCTGCGTTGGTGTAGCCGTCCCTGAAGACAAAGCTTAGACAACACCGGTTGTGTAAGCTGCGTCCTAACAGCTACCGGGGTACCCGGCAGTGCTCTTGAGGTCCACGAAGGCTATCGTCTGTCCCAGAGACAGCCCCCTGTACACATAATAGAAGCCAATGAAAATGATCCAGTTATTGTCGTTGCTCATATTCGCCGAACCTACTCCGTTTTGGCTACCGGCGCTGAATTTGATAGTGGCATAGACTGGGGGACCGTTCGGGTTCGCGGCTGGAATGATGTACGGGTTCGTCGTCTCGTTGTATGGAATCACATTGCTAGGGTTAAGCGTGGCAGGATCGTCTAACCAGATCCTGACTAACGCTCCGAATCCATTCGCAGTGTAAGGCTGCATTTGCATCATGGTTTGGGACTTCAATTTTACACTGCTGTCCGTCGCAGTGTTCGAGGCCCTTATCCAGAACACTAGGTTGGTGGCTGAAGGAACGCAGAATGCGGATTGAGACTGCGTCTGGGATCCCTGAGTAAAGTTGAACGAGTGGAAGTCAAGATATATCACGAGGGGACCGACGTTTGCCAAGAAGCTCCGGTTCCCATTGATTGACGGCGTCAATGGCCACGGATAATAGAACCCGTACGATCTCCCGTTCGCTGACGTTAGGGCTACCTTGTAGCCGCTTCCATCATTGATTGCGAGACCGTTGACTCTGATCATGTGACCGGATTCTGTAGTCTTCACAATTTGGTTAGAGATTCCTGGGTTGCTGGTGTTTGTGAGGATGCAATCACTACTCGAACATTGGGTGGAACCTGTGGGTGAAATGTTTGTAATAGTCAGTTGGGTTATGTTGACAGAGACGCCACCGAGGTTTGTGACGGTTATGTTGAATCCTTGGGCTGTGAAATTTACAGCTCCAGGTTGGTTGACCATTAGATTTTCGGAGAGGGCCTGCTGTAGCTGAGAGATTTTCGCCTGCAGGCTGGCGATCTGGGTACTTGTCTGAGCACTGAGGCTTGTGAGCTGGTTGAGCGTCGATTGGATTTGAGAGAGTTGAGCGTTAAGGGCCGATATCTGTTGGTTGTCAAGGTTGGAGTTCTGGTCGATCTCTGCTTGAAGCCCTGTTATGTTCGAGTTTAGAGTAGTAATCTGCTTGTTGAGAACCGAGAGCTGATTCCTTAGCTCTGCTAATTGTGTCTGGTAGTAGTAAAAGCTCGCTCCGGTGGAGGTGGGAATAGCAGCGATCAAGATGAGAAAGGCTGCTTTCGATATGGCCACAGTCGACGTTGACCTGTTCCGCTCCGGCGCATCTGCCCGTTCCGGCAGGCCGAGCTTTATCCTTGGCGTAACCTGTTGTGAATGTGAGGAGATACCCTAGCTCGGCAAGGAGATAGACTCGAGCCGAAGACTTCTACCATCTCAGCGAGATGGCTTGACTTTCGGTGAACTTACCCCCTCTAAAGAGTCTTATCTGCATTCCTAGAATGGAAATGCCCGACTGGATCAGACTAGGACCCAGGCTTGCACGAGAAGCGCTAGACGCTTACGAAGGCTGGAACGGAAAGGATGGCGTGCCGTTGAAACTCCAAGAACTCATGATGGTTCTCCAGATCGAAGTCTCACACCGCTACGAGTGATGGATCGGCTCGGTCGAGGAAGTGTGTCCAACTATTCCTTTCGAAAAATAAGCATGCTTTTCTCGACCCTCCCCCTGGGGTGGTCGATTTTCCCGCGCGGCGCCCTTCGTGGCCCAATATCCACTTCGACGCGAATTTGCTTGTTTTCAGCCCTGATCTCGAATCTGGAGCAACGTTAGTTTTTGGTCTGAAAATCGTTCGGGATTTTCGGGATAGAGCATGATGTACGCTGTCGCAGGCCAGAGGATAAGAAAGCGGAGAAGGCGGTGGATGGGGAGAGTTCTGAGCCGGCTAAGGCTGGCGACCCTGAGGATGCATAGGAAATCGCCTAGAAAACGCCTGAGGCGTCGAGTTGATGATAAGAATCCGCTTGATGGTAAAGAGATGCTAACGGGGTTGTTGATTGATTCCTGTTAAGATCCAGCCAGCGATAGAGCATCTCGAAAAGCAGGGTATGCGTGCTAGTCTCGCGACGCAAGAGTGGTTGTGGACGCCATCCGGTTCCTGAAATCGCCCAGAATTAGCCCTGATCCCGGATCCAAGCCCGCGGTTTCTAGATACGCTATCTTTCACGCTGATCGCTAGGGGAATCCACGGGGATCAGAAAAGGCGAGATAAGCCGATAACGCGCCCGTCTAGCCGAAACAAGCCTGGAAACCCGCCCGGACAGAAAGAGGCTTTGGAAAAGAAATTCGTATACCTTTCGCAGAGTCCTTGTGTGCGAGAGCGGTTTATCCCTGGTTTCCTATTTCGGGAGGAGGGGCCAGATGTAGTAATAGGCCAAGTAGAGTATGGCCAAGACCCCCGAAGCCATGATGAACCGCCGCCCCCACTTACCTCTACCGGGTTTAGGCTGATTAGCCAGTTTCCCTTCTACAACCGACTTCTTGCTGGGTTCAGCTACAGTTTTCTTGGCTGGCTCAACTACCTCGACAGCGGTCTCTTCAACAGTCTCACTGGATCCCACGTTTTGTAACAATCTTTTGCTGGTGACTGGTGGGCGTGGGACCCGGAAGACCCCTGAGCCCGTCTTCGCCACGTACGCTGTCCATGCGAGTTCTTTCCTGTCTCGTAACGCATCAACCTCATGCTGACGCATAGCATAGTAGACAACCGGCCCAAGCATCTTCTCCACCTTATTCGCATCAAACGTCCCAGGCGTCCCCGTACTTCTAACAAGCAAGAGGTCCGCGTCAGCCCGCAAGTCAATATCGCCACCATAAAACCGATGAAGAGCGGCGACCATTATCACGAGCCCCTGGCGCATCCCACGCTTGAACAGCTCCCCTCTGATATCGTACCATTTGTCCAGCCAGTAATCGACCTTCCGCATCTTCTGCAACTGCCCATTCGAATCCTTCACCCCAACCGTCCCAGAGAGCTTCTTCAACGCCTTCGTCATATCATCAGCAAACAACAAAATCGCCTTAGGCGGCTTCCGGAACCGCTTGAACAATTTATCGAAATTCTCGAACAATGCAGGAAGATCCCGCGTAGCACGCAACGCCTTCACATTCCCCAGACCATACCGCCGCGCTAAGGCTTGAGCAAGCGACTCCGCCAGAGTGCTCTTCCCGGTATTCGGTTTCCCGAAGATTATGATATTCAAATGGTGAATAGCGTTATCTTTTCCGACCGATTCCGGAAGTGGATCAGGAATCAATCCATCCAGGATAGTGTCCAAGTCCAGCTTCCAGTAGGTAACTTTCTTGACTAGATCCTCGCTGCGGATAACCGACTTCGCGAGGGAAGAGTTTACTGTAGTGATTTCTGAAGGTGCATGCACAATGCTGGATGGCGAGGGAATGATGTCAGTGTCTTCGGATTCTGACATGTCTATGCCGCCTATCCTTCGGGAACTAAATACAGGTAGTAAGGCTTCGCTCGCCGATGAGAACAAGCGGCCTCTCGATAACAGACTGTCGAAAGGGGTCGCCGTCCGATTGATACGTGAGAGGGGCAAGTCTTAGAAAGTCGAAATCGGTGGAGTGAACAGCCTTGCAGTCTCAATCAATGAAGGATATGGGATTCGCTCTTATGGCGGCAGGCGCCCTTTTGACGGGCCTAGTTGGCGCCCTCTTCTACAATTACTTCCAGCAGGTGTTGTCCGCGAGCTCCTCTGCCGCCTCGGGTTCCTCGACCAGCCTCGCCAGCACCCTTGGCATATACAATAGCACCGCTAACATGCCAATCTACATCACGCTTGCAATCTTCGGATTCGCGTTCCTCATAACAGGCGGAGTCTTCTTCGCCCTTGGAAATGTTAGCGACCTACTGCTGGAACAACTTGAGACTTCACGCCCTGCTGGTCTGGAAACAAATGCCCCCAGACCTTCGAGGGCTTGTGTGAAATGCGGCACGTTGCTCTATCAGAGCGTTGGCTATTGTCCGAACTGCAGGAGTCCGCTTGCAACGCCGCAAAACGCTGCAGCACCGCCAGCTCCCCTTCAAGCAAGAAGTTGGACCTAAACATCCTCTTTCTGGGCGTAGACACTTTCGGCTGGGGGATTACTTCGCTCCATGCCAAACTCTATTCTAAAATCGACCGGTGCTGGAGGGAACTCATGAAGCCGGGGACTCTGAGCATACTCATTGTCGCGGCTCTACTCATTGCGGGTCTTGCCTTGATAGTTCTTGGAGTCGAAGGGACATTTACTTTCATCGGTTGTGGTCCGGGAGCTATTTCCTGCGTACGAGTTTATTCCTTGGACCTCTTGTCCATCTTTGTTGGTGCGATAGCGACATTAGTAGGAGCGGTCATGCTGATTCGCAGAGCCATGTGTTCGCCCAGCTCAAAGTGAACTCTCCATTGGGCCCTTAGCACACGAAGGTCTGTCTCAGTATTGTCCCCGCAGAACCTATCCAATCACCTTTTTTCCACAACTGTTATTCACCCTCATGTTCCTTCATTGAGGAGAGCGAGTTGACACAGCAAACTCCCTCCCGGAAAAGGACTCAAACACTGCTAGGAATCTTGCTTTTCGGCCTTGGGATGGGACTATTCTCTATCCTTTTGACCCCATCAGGGGGCGCTGGCTTCCTCATTGGGTTCATCGCGGGGCTATCGCTGGCTGGCGGCCTTGATCTGATCATTCACAGTACACGTCTCTAAGGGTTCAACTCGTTCTAGTCCAGTGCCGACACCGCATCTCAGCAATAGCTAAGTGGCTGGTCTCTCTGTTCTTTTTCCTGCTTTGCGCCCGCTTTACGTTCTGTTGCTCGGTATCGCGGTTTTCGCCGTCTTTGTTCCGATGGTTCCCATGTCACGAGACAGTTGCGTGGGCCCTGGGTGTGGAGGACCAGAATATGGCTCGATCACTTACTCTACGGTCGGCGTCGGATGGTATTTTGTGTTCGTTTCTCCTGATGCAGCGCAATATGATTGGATAGCGCCTGCAGCTTGGATATCGTTCTGTGCCATAGTTGGATACGCCGTGCTTCTCATCTTTCGCCGAGTTCACGGTTCTCCCTTTTCACCACAAATCTAGTGCCTAAGAGCTCGTCTAGAGGGCACTCGGGCAGCGTTCTTGCTATCTTTGCGGCCTTTCCTACAGAGGTGTCATAGTCTTCCCCAAACCGTGCGTATCCCGGTTGTTTTCTGGAAATGGGGATCGTCGGTATAAACGCGTCCTTGTGTGAGATCAAGAGCGGTCGCCGCGATTACGGCGTCCGCCAAGGGCAGATCGTTGTTTTTCAGGATCATTTCTCCGGCCATTGACGCGATCTTTTCCGATAGTGGTATGAAGTTCACGCCTGCGAGTCTAGCGCTGTTGATTCTTAGGGTGGTCGTCTCGAGTCCCACGTCGGCTCCCATTGTCGATAAGAGTTCGGCTATGGTTATCGTGGAGGAGACGACTAGCGATCCCCGTTGGCTTGCTTCGCTCACGATCTTCTTCGTCCAGGAGGCCTGGTCTTCTGCGTGGGCGAAGTAGAAGCGGGTGTCGAGGCAGCCTACTAGCGCCATCTGCGTCTGAGCCGGTCCAGCCTTTCAACCATTTCCTTGTACGTGTACTTTCCGGCATCCGCCCCAGCCCAATCGTTCATGTGCGGAATGGGCTTCAACAGTAGCCCGTTCGGGGCGTCCGTAATGTCGACTTTCATTCCTTCTCGTATTCCATATTTCTTCCTAAGCTCTGCAGGTATCGTAACCTGGCCCTTGCGTGTTACGGTTGTCTCCAACTCTGACAGCCTTGTACTACAAGGTACAGTTGGTAGTACTTAAGCTTCGAAGTACGACATTAGCTCGCGACGCATGACAAGCAACGCAAGAGCCTGTTTTATCCGTTAAGAGTACTTTTTCCAT
>Ga0209237_1001900_pt1 | contig 12371 bp, 12 predicted proteins | sample GraSoi013_1_40cm_2_FD_185820 | JGI IMG/M metagenome (GOLD analysis project Ga0209237, IMG submission 185820) | Grasslands soil microbial communities from the Angelo Coastal Reserve, California, USA - Sample 10_02_2013_1_40cm (SPAdes) (version 2) | ecosystem: Environmental > Terrestrial > Soil >...
CGGCCGCGCGCTGATGGCGCGTCCGAGGCTGATGCTGCTCGACGAGCCGTCCATGGGCCTGGCGCCGATGCTCGTGAAGGAGATCTTCGACATCGTCGGCCGCCTCAACCGCGAGGAACGGGTGGCGGTGCTCCTGGCAGAGCAGAACGCGACCGTCGCTTTACAGGTTGCGCAGCATGGCTACGTTATGGAGAATGGCCGGATCGTGCTCGACGGCGACGCGAAGACGATCAGCGAGAACGAGGACATCAAGGAGTTCTATCTGGGCCTGACCGGCGTCGGCCAGCGCAAGAGCTATCGGGACGTCAAGCACTACCGACGACGGAAGCGATGGCTGTCATGAGCGCACTCCTCGAGATCCGCGAGGCGTCCAAGGCGTTCGGCGGCGTGCAGGCCGTGACGCGGGTGGCCCTCGAGGCCCAGAAGGGCGAGATCCTGTCGGTCATCGGCCCGAACGGCGCCGGCAAGACGACCGTGCTCAACATGATCAGCGGCTTCTACCATCCGGACACCGGTCGCATCGCGCTCGAGGGGCACGACGTCACCGATCTGTCGCCGAGCCGGATCGCCGAGCTCGGCATCGCACGCACCTTCCAAAACATCGCCCTGTTCCGCGGCATGACCGTGCTCGACAACCTCATGCTCGGTCGCCACGTGCACATGAAGACCGGGGTGCTGGGCGCCTTCGCCTACTGGGGGTTTGCGCAGAAGGAAGAGGTCGAGCACCGCAGGCGCGTCGAGGACATCATCGACTTTCTACGCATCCAGGACCTGCGCCGGCGGCCGACGGGGTCGCTCGCCTACGGCCTGCAGAAGCGCGTCGAGCTCGGCCGGGCGCTGGCGCTGGACCCGAAGATCCTCCTTCTCGACGAGCCGATGGGCGGGTGCAACCACGAGGAGAAAGAGGACATGGCGCGCTTCGTCCTCGACGTCAACGAGGAGTGGGGCGTCACTGTGATCCTGATCGAGCACGACATGGGCGTGGTCATGGACATCTCCGACCGCGTCGCGGTGCTCGACATGGGCCAGAAGATCGCTGAAGGCACGCCCGACGACGTGCGGGCCAATCCGCTCGTCATCAAAGCATACCTGGGGGATACCCGCCGTGGCTGAGCCGACGACCCTCGCGAGACTGCTGCAGAAGACCGTCCGCGACCTCCGCGATCGGCCCGCGATCCGCGAAAAGGACCGCGGCATCTGGCAAACCTGGACGTGGGGCCAGTATTACGACCAGGTCCGCGACTTCGCGCTCGGGCTCGCGGCCCTGGGCTTCAAGCGCGGCGAGCGGCTGTCGGTCATCGGCGACAACCGCCCGCGCCTCTACTGGGCTCAGGTGGCGGCGCATGCCCTGGGCGGCGTCTCCGTGCCCGTCTACCAGGATTCGATCGCCAAGGAGCTCGCCTTCGTCTGGAACCATGCCGACGTGACGGTGATCGTGGCGGAGGACCAGGAGCAAATCGACAAGGTCGTCGCGCTTCGTGACCAGCTCCCCGCGCTGCGCCTGGTCATCTACGACGACCCGCGCGGCGTGCTGCGCTATCCCTACGACTGGCTCAAGTCGTTCCAGGAGGTTCAGGAGCGGGGACGGAAGTTCGGCCAGGAGCATTCGGGTTTCTTCGAAGCCGAGATCGAGAAGGGCCGGGCCGACGACCTGGCGTTCATCTGCTACACCTCCGGGACGACGGGCGTCCCGAAGGGCGCCATGATCACGCATCACAACGCGATGGCGACGGCCGACATCGCCACCCGCGCGGAGAGCTTCCGGCCCGACGATGACTACCTGGCCTATCTCCCGATGGCATGGGTGGGCGACGCCTTCTACACGCTCATCATGAGCCTCCGCGTCGGCTTCGCGTGCAACTGTCCGGAGAGCCCCGAGACCGTGCAGCGCGACCTTCGCGAGCTCGGGCCGACCCTCATCCTGGCGCCGCCCCGCATCTGGGAAAACATGCTGACCGCCGTGCAGGTGAAGGCGACGGACGCCCCGCGGATCAAGCGGTGGGTGTTCGAGGTCTTCCGGCGGACGGCCGAGCGGGCCGAGATCCTCCGCGCCGACGGTAAGCCGGTGCCCCTGGGCCTCCGCCTCGCGTGTGCGCTCGGAGAATTTTTTGTCTATGGACCCGTCCGCGACCAGCTCGGTCTACGCCGCGCCCGCTGGGCCCTCACCGGGGGCGCTCCGCTGGGTCCCGACACCTTCCGGTTCTTCCGGTCCATCGGCGTCAACCTCAAGCAGGTATACGGCTGCACGGAGGTGACGGGCCTCACCTCGATTCAGCCGGACGGCGAAGCCAACCCGACCACCGCCGGCCGTCCCTGCCCGGGGATCGAGGTGAAGATCGCCGAGCGCGGGGAGGTCCTGGTGAAGGGCCCCGGCGTGTTCAAGGGCTACTTCAAGAACGACGAGGCGACGCGCGAGGTCATCGACGCGGCCGGGTGGTTCCACAGCGGCGACGCCGGCTTCGTCGATCCGCGGGGCCACCTGGTCATCATCGACCGGGCCAGGGATTGCGGCGTGACCGCGCGCGGCGAGGCGTTCGCGCCCCAGTTCATCGAGAACAAGCTCAAGTACAGCCCGTACATCCGCGAGGCGGTGGCCTTCGGCAACGACCGTCCCTTCGTGGCCGCCATGATCGCGATCGACCCCGTCACCGTCGGCACCTGGGCCGAGCGGCGCGGCCTGCCGTACACGTCCTACATGGACCTCAGCCAGAAGCCCGAGGTGCGCGAGCTGATCCGCGAGGAGATCGCCAAGGGGAACCTCACGCTCCCCGACGCCACGAGAGTCCGCCGCTTCCTGCTGCTCACCAAGGATCTCGAAGCCGACGACGCCGAGATGACGCGCACGCGGAAAGTCCGCCGGCGCTACGTGGCCGAGAAATACGCGCCGGTGATCGACGCCTTCTACTCGGGCCGGAACGAGGTCGAGCTCCAGACGGCGATCACCTACGAGGACGGGCGCCAGGCGAACATCCAGTCGCAAGTCCACCTCGAGGACGTCGACACGGAAGCGGCCGCTCGTGTCTGACGACTTCAGCTTCTTCCTCCTCCTGATGTCGAACGGCCTGCTGATCGGCCTGATGTATTCGCTGATCGCGCTCGGGTTCGTGCTCGTCTACAAGGCGACCGACGCCATCAACTTCGCCCAGGGCGAGTTCGTCATGATCGCGGGCTTCGTGGCGGCGGGCGCCCTCATGGTCTGGGGGGCGCCGCTCTGGCTGGCCGTCACGCTCGCGCTGGTGAGCCTGATCGCGTTCGGCTTCGTCCTCGAGCGCGTCATGCTGCGCCGGCTCATCGGCCGACCGGTGATCGCCGTGGTCATGGCGACCATCGGATTGGCGTCGATCCTGCGCGGCGTCGGGCCGTTCACCATCTTCTCCGGGACCAAGCCGCTACCGCTGCCCATCCGCGACGAGCCGTTCATGCTGGGCCCGCTCTTCATCCCGCCCATCCAGCTGCTGGGCGCCGGGGTGAGCCTGGCCTTCCTGGCTGGGTTCGGCTGGTTCTTCTTGAAGTCGCGCAAGGGTATCGCCATGCGGGCGGTGGCCGACAACCAGCAGGTCGCGATGGCCATGGGCATCGACGTCGAGCGCTACTTCGGTGTCGCGTGGGCCATGACCGGCATGGTCTCGGCGCTCGGCGGCATCCTCTGGGGCAACCTCCTCGGCGTCGACGTGAACCTCGCGCTGGTCGGCTTCAAGGTGTTTCCGGTCGTGATCCTGGGCGGGCTCGATTCCATTCCGGGCGCGATCCTCGGCGGCCTCATCGTCGGCGTCGTCGAGAACATCGCCGCCGGCTACGTCGATCCCTACGTGGGCGGCGGCACCAAGGACTTCGCCCCCTACGTCCTCATGATCCTGGCGCTCATGATTCGCCCCTACGGAATCTTCGGGAAGCGCATCATCGAGCGCGTATGAGGGGCGCTGCGACTACCCGGCACGCGTGCGCAGATCGCGTTGCGGCTGGGCCCCATCCGGGCGCAGCGCGTCCGCATAGCGCACGGAGGGAACGGGTCGCAGCACCCCTCACCCCGCCCTGCCGCCATGCTCCGCGCCCTCGCGTTGCGTGTATAGAACGCGTCGCAGCATCCCTCGTGCGTGGAATACCCTGTGTGCCGGCCGCGTGGAGCCCCCGCGGGCTCGACGCGCGGAGCAAGGCGTGATTCATCGAGAGTGTGGGGTGCTGAAGACAAGCTATGAAGCGGATATGGGCCTGTATCCGCTGCCGATCGCGCGGTGGACGGTGACCGCCATCGCGGTGCTGTTCTTCATCGTCATCCCGCTCGCGCTGCACGAGTACTACCTGTCGGTGGCCAACCTCGTCTGGATCGCTGTCATCGGAGCGCTCGGCCTCAACATCCTGGTCGGCTACACGGGACAGGTGTCGATCGGCCACGGGGCGTTCATGTCGGTCGGCGCCTACACCGCCGCCAACCTCGCCAATCGCCTGGGCTCGCCCTGGCCCGTCAACCTGCTGGCCGGCGGGCTCATGGCGGCGCTGATCGGCGCCATCGTCGGCATCCCGTCCCTGCGCATCAAGGGGTTGTACCTGGCCATCGCCACGCTGGCCGGGCAGCTCATCATCGAGTGGACGATCAACCACGTGACCTTCATCAGCGGCGGCGTCCAGGCGTCGATCGAGGTCGCGCGGCCGCGCCTGGGCCCGATCGTCCTCAGCAGCCAGCGCGACATGTACTATTTCCTGCTGGTGTTCGTCGTCCTGGGCATCGTGGGGACCATGAACCTCATGCGCACGCGAGTAGGGCGCGCCTTCATCGCCATTCGCGACCACGACATCGCCGCCGAGATCATCGGCATCAACATCTTCCGCTACAAGCTCCTCGCGTTCGCCATCTCGTCCTTCTACGCCGGGATGACCGGAGTGCTGTACACGTACTTCCTCGGCATCGCCAACTACGAGCAGTTCCAGATCGGCGTGTCCATCGACTACCTGGCGATGATCATCATCGGCGGGCTCGGCTCCGTGCTGGGCTCGATCTTCGGGGCCATCTTCGTGACCCTGCTGCCGATCGTCATCCGCTACGCCATGGAGGCCTTCGGCGGAATCTTCTTCGCCCCGCAGACCGTGCTCAACCTCATTCCCAACCTCCGCCTGATGATGTTCGGCGCCCTCATCATCTTCTTCCTGATCGTGGAGCCCGAGGGGCTGAACCGCTTGTGGCGGAACATCCGCAGCTATTTCAGAGTCTGGCCGTTCGCCTACTGACATACGTGAAAAAGGAGATTGCACCATGAGAGAGTTCCCGGCTATCGCGACGGCGCTGATCCTGGCGGCGGGCAGCCTGCTGACGGCGGCGCCGTCCCACGCCCAGTCGAGGGGCGAGATCGTCATCGGTGTGCAATGTGACCGCACGGGACCGACCCAGATCGTGGGCACGGTTCTGTGCCCGGGTTTCCACGATTACATCGCCCTCGTGAACTCCAAGGGCGGCGTCGAGGGTTTCAAGATCAAGGCCCTCGAGATCGATCACGAATACAAGGTGCCGCCGGCGGTCGAGTCCTACGAGCGTCACAAGAAGGACGGCGCGGTGACGATAGCCGTGTACGGCACGCCGCACATCTACGCGCTCGCGGCGAAGCTCACCGAGGATCGGATCCCCGGCACCTCGCCGGGCTTCGGCAGCGCCGCCGCCGCCGATGGAATCCGGTACCCCTACATCTTTCCCATCGCCGCCACCTACTGGTCGCAGGGCACGGCGGCGGTGGACTTCGTGAAAAAGCAGCTCGGCGGCAGCCTCAAGGGCAAGAAGATCGCGTTCATCTTCTATGACAACCCCGCCGGGCGGGAGCCGATCGAGGTGCTCGAGGATCTTTCGGTCCGGGAAGGTTTCCAGCTCAAGACCTTCGCGGTTCCGCCGCCCGGCGTCGAGATGGGCGCCCAGGTGCTGGACATCGCCCAGCGCTATCGTGCGGACTTCGTGATCGGGCACCTGTTCGGCGGGGCGCCGTCGGTGTCGATCAAAGAGTTCAAGCGGGTGGGGTACCCCCTGCGGAAGTTCGTCTCGTTCGTCTGGGGCGCGGGCGAGGCCAACATCGAGGGCGCCGGCGGCTTCGCGGCGGCCGAGGGGTACTACGTCATGCAGTTCGCCGGCGTGGGTACCGACTATCCAGTGCTGAACGAGATCCGAGAGATGTACAAGCAGCAGGGCAAGCCGGCACCCAAGGAGATGGCGTCGACCGTGTTCTACAACCGGGGCGTGCTCATCGCCGCGCTGCACGTCGAGGCCATCCGTAACGCGTTGAAGGCCAAGCCGGACGGTAAGATCACCGGCGTCGACACGAAGGCCGGCTTCGAGAAGATCTCGAACTTCACCCTGGGCGGGCTGGTGCCGCCGCTCAAGATCACGTCGACCGACCACGAGGGCGGCGGGCTCGTGCAGATCTGGCAGGTGAAAGGCGGGAAGTTCGAGAAGGTCACCGACTGGTTCGCCGCCTACCAGGACGTGGTGGCCAAGCACATCAAGGAGTCGGGCGCGAAGAAGTAGACGGACCGACATGCTGAGTCTCAACAACGTCGAGGTCATCTACGACGGCGTGATCCTCGTCCTCAAGGGCGTGTCGCTCAACGTCCGCGAGGGCGGGATCACGACGTTGCTCGGCGCCAACGGCGCCGGCAAGACGACGACGCTGAAGGCCGTCTCGGGCCTGCTGCGATCCGAGCGCGGCGAGGTGACGAAGGGCTCCATCGAGTTGAAGAATGAGCGGATCGATCGACTGCCCCCGCACGCGGTCGTCAGGCGCGGCATCGTGCAGGTGTTCGAGGGCCGGCGCGTCTTCGAACACCTGACCACCGAGGAGAACTTGATCGCGGGGGCGCACATCCAGACCGACCGACAACGGGTGGCCGCCGGGATCGAGCGTGTCTATGGGTACTTTCCCCGGCTCAAGGAACGGCGCGGGATCCAGGCCGGGTACCTGTCGGGCGGCGAGCAGCAGATGCTGGTGATCGGCCGCGCGCTGATGGCGGACCCGCACGTCATGCTGCTCGACGAGCCATCGCTCGGGCTGGCGCCGATGCTGGTCGAGGAGATCTTCGGGATCGTGCAGCAGCTCAACCGACAAGAGAAGCTGACCGTGCTGCTGGTCGAGCAGAACGCCGCCCTGGCGCTGACCATTGCCGACCACGGCTACGTGATGGAGAACGGGCGGATCGTGCTCGACGGCGCCGCGGCGGCGCTCGCCGAGAACGCAGACATCAAGGAGTTCTACCTCGGCCTCACCGAGGTCGGCGCCCGCCGGTCGTACCGCGACGTCAAACACTACAAACGTCGAAAACGCTGGCTTTCCTAGGAGGAGCGCACTCCATGGGACTCACCCGCGCGATCGGACTCGGACTCGCAGTGCTCATCGCGGCGCTGAATCTTGCCGCGTGCGCGACGATGGGCGATCCGCCGCCGACGCTCTACAAGCGCCTGGGTGGGCGCGAGGGCATCTCGATCGTCGTCGCCGACTTCGTCACCAACATGGCCGGCGACACCCGGGTCAACGCCCGGTTCAAGGACATGAAAGGACCCGAGATCGAGAAGCTGAAGTCGAATCTTTCGGACCAGATCTGCGACGCCACCGGCGGGCCCTGCTCCTACCTCGGGCGAGACATGAAAACGGCGCACACGGGGATGAAGGTCACCGAGGCCGAGTGGAACGCGACTGTCGAGAACCTCGTCAAGGCGATGGACAAGCACAAGGTGGGGCCCACGGAGAAGAGCGAGCTGCTGGGCGCCCTCGGCCCGATGAAGGCTGACATCGTCGGCCAGTAGTCGAGATGGGCGCCCAGGCCTTCACGGTCTACGACATGATGGCGCGGAGCGCCGCGCTTTACCGCGACGCTCCCGCGTTGATCCAGGGCCCGGGCCAGTGGTCCTTCCGGCAGCTGCTGGAGCGGGCGGATGCGCTGGCGGCCGGGCTGACGGGGCTGGGCCTGTCCAAAGGCGATCGTGTCTGCATCCTCGCCCAGAACGATACGGCCTACGTGGACCTGTACGGGGCGTGCGCCCGCCAGGGCATCATCGCGTACCCCATCAACTGGCGGCTGACGGCCCAGGAAGTCGAGCGGGTGGTGGAGCGGGCCGCTCCGAAAATGATGGTCGCGGATGCGTCCACCCTGTCAGTGGTGGGCGACTGGCCCCGCACGCAGCGCGGCATCGCGCACTGGTACCAGTTCGGCGACGGGCCGGCGCCGGGCTTCCAGGCCCTGTCGAGCTTATACCGCGCGGGTGCGCCGCCCGCGGCCGCGGACGTCACCGGCGACGATCCCTTCGCGGTGATCTCCACGGCGGCGGTTGACGTGATTCCGCGGGGCGCCGTGCTCACGCACACGAACGTCCTCACCGCCTCCCTCGTCGTCATCGCGACCCTCGGCTTCACCGCGGCGGACCGGTACCTCCTGGCCCTGCCCCTGTTCCACATCACCGCGCTGGGCAATCTGGTGGCGCACCTGCACGCGGGCGGTGCCGGCGTCGTGATGGCCCGCTTCGACGCCGAGGAAGCGGTGCGGCTGATCGATGCCCACCGCGTCACGCACGTCTCGGACTTTCCCCCCGTGCTGGCGAGCCTCCTGGACGCCGCGCAGAAGCTCGGCAGCAAGCTGTCGAGCCTCACGCACGTCTCGGGTCTCGACGCGCCGCCGACCATCGAGCGCCTGCACGCAGAGACGCAGGCCCAGTTCTGGACGGGCTTCGGCCAGTCCGAGACCAGCGGATTCGTCAGCATTCAGCGCGCGCGCGACAGGCCCGGCGCCGCCGGCAAGCCCATTCCGGTATGCCGGGTGCGTCTGGTCGACGACGACGACCGTGACGTACCCGTGGGGACGCCCGGGGAGATCGTGGTGCGCGGGCCGGTGGTATTCCAGGGTTACTTCGGCCAGCCGGAGGTGACCGCCTACACGCTGCGCAACGGCTGGCACCACACGGGCGACGTGGGCCGCTTCGACGATGACGGCTGGCTCTACTACGTCAAGCGTAAGCCTGAGAAGGAACTGATCAAGCCGGGGGGCGAGAACGTCTATCCCGCCGAGGTGGAGTCGGTGATCGTCCAGATGGACGGCATCAGCGGCGTGTGCGTGTACGGCGTTCCCGACGTCAAGTGGGGCGAAGCCATCAAGGCGGTCGTGGAAGTCCGGCCCACCGACCGCTATACCGCTCAGCAGATCGGCGACTTCGTCGTCTCGAAGATCGCGCGCTTCAAGCGTCCGAGCCGCGTGGTGTTCACCGAGGCCCTGCCTCGGACGGCGGAAGGCGGCGTGGACCGTGACGCCGTGAAGGCCCGCTGGGGCAACGAGTGATCCGGGCCGCGTGAAGGTCTTCGGCGAGCGGTCGTATTCCGAAGGCGATCTGGCCGCGCATGGGCGAGCTGGGCTTCCTGGGCGTCGAGTACGACGAGCAGTACGGCGGCGCCGGCGCTGATCTGTTCACCGCGGCGGTCCTGCACGAGGAGTGCGCGCGGTCGCGGTCCGGCTCGTTCGCGATGGCCGTCGGTGTCCACACGGACATGGCCTCGCCCCACCTCTACTACTGGACGGGCATGAAGGAGATCATCGCCAAGGAGCTCGACCTCTAACACCCGCGTGAGCGCGCCTGACTTCGTCGCCATCGGGCACGTCACCCTCGACCGCATCGGCGAATCCACGCGTCCGGGCGGCGCGGCCCTGTTCGCCGCTGTCACCGCCCACCGGCTCGGGCTCTCGGTCGGGCTCCTCACGAGCCACGCCGACGACTTCCCGCTCGACCTGATTCCGCCCAAGATCGAGGTCGTCAGCATCCCCGCCGCCGACACGAGCCGGTTCGAGCACCGGGAGGACGCCGGCGGGCGCGTGTCCCACGTGCGCGCCGTCGCCGACCCCCTGACCATGGCCCACGTTCCGGACGACTGGCGGGGAGCGGCGCTGACCCTGCTTGCCCCTGTGCTCGACGAGGTCGACCCGATGATCGCAACCCTGTTCACCGAGGGCGCCGTGGGTGCCGCGGCCCAGGGGTGGCTGCGTCGCGCGGCGCCCGACGGGCTGGTCGTGCCCCGCACCTGGCGCTCCCCCGATCGCCTGCTGCAGTCGGTCCAGGCCCTGTTCCTGAGCCGCGAGGACATCCGGGGTCAGGAGGACGAGGTGGTCGAGTGGTTCCAGCGCATGCCGGTCGGTGTCCTCACCGCCGACCGCGACGGCGCGCTCTTGTTCGTCAACGGCGAGCGGTACGAGATTCACCCGCGCGCGGCGCGAGAGGTCGACCCGACCGGCGCCGGCGACGTCTTCGCGGCGACCTTCCTCATCCAGTATCAGCGCGCCGGCGACCCGTGGCAGGCCGCGGTCGCCGCCGCGTGCGCGGGCTCGCTCGCCGTCGAGGCTGAGGGCTGGTCGGCCGTCCCGGATCGGGTGACGCTCGACGCCGCGCTGGCCGACTACGGTCGCAACGGGTGACGACGACTGGCAGTGGGTCAGGTCGACGCGGGCGATGGGGGTCGAGAGGACCACGAGGCCTCTCGACCCCCGCCGCCCCGGTCGACCTGACCTGCGGCCAGCCGGGTGCGTTGCTTGACACGTGTCGGAACCACGGCCTAGGCTGAGTGCGATGGATCGTGCGATCCGGATCACGGCGGGATCGGTCTCCGCGGACGCGTGGCTCAACGACTCGCAGACGGCGCGCGCGATCTGGGATGCGCTTCCGCTCGAGGCCAAGGGCGAGACGTGGGGCGACGAGATCTACTTCGGCATCGGCCTCACGGCGGCCGCCGAGGCGCCCCGCGAGGTCGTCGACGCGGGCGACCTCGGCTACTGGCCCCCGGGCCGCGCCTTCTGCATTTTCTTCGGCCCGACGCCGGTGAGCCACGGCGACGAGTGCCGCCCGGCGAGCCCCGTGAACGTCGTGGGCAAGGTCGTGGGCGATGCCCGGGTCTTCAAGAAGGTGCGCGCGGGAACGCGCGTGACGATCGAGCGGCAATGACCCGACTCCGGAGGAGGGCGCGATGAAGATCTTTCTCGACACGGCGAACCTGGGCGAGATCAAGGAGGGCGTGGCGCTCGGCGTGGTCGACGGGGTGACCACCAACCCCTCGCTGATCGCCAAGGAGAAGCGTCCGTTCCGTCCGCTCGTCGAGGAGATCTGCGCGATCGTCCCGGGCGACGTGAGCCTCGAGGTGGTCGCCACGGACTTCGAGGGCATGGTGAAGGAGGGCGAGGAGCTGGCCCAGGTCGCGCCGAATGCCGTCGTGAAGTGCCCGCTCACGAAGGACGGCCTCAAGGCCGTGAAGTATCTCTCCGGCAAGGGGATCCGCGTCAACCAGACGCTCTGCTTCTCGGCGACCCAGGCGCTCCTCTCGGCGAAGGCGGGCGCCGTCTACATCAGTCCGTTCCTCGGACGCCTCGACGACATCTCCCACGTCGGCATGGACCTCGTCCGGGACATCTGCGAGATCTACCGCGTCCAGGGTTTCAAGACGCAAGTGCTGGCGGCGTCGATCCGCAGCCCGCTCCACGTGGTGGACGCGGCCAAGGCCGGCGCCCACGTCGTGACGCTGCCGTTCGCGGTGCTCGAGCAGCTCATGAAGCATCCGCTGACCGACATCGGCCTCAAGAAGTTCCTCGACGACTGGGCGAAGCTCGGCGAGAAGATCTGACGCTCAGTACGTGCCGATGCGCTATCGCGCGCAGAAGGGATAGTCGAGGCGATGCAGGATGCCACGGAGATCCCGACCCTGGCCGGCACGATGGACGAGCTGGCCCGTCGGGGTTTCACCGAACACTTCATCCCGGTGAATGGAAAACTTCGTGCCGCGGAGAGCGGGAAGGTGTTCCCCGCGGACGAGGTGATGATTTCGGAGTATCACCGTTTCGAAGGCGTCTCGGATCCGGACGACATGGCGATCCTCTATGCGATCGAGACACGCAGCGGCCTTCGTGGGACGCTGGCCGACGCCTTCGGTGTCTACGCGGACCCGGTGGTGGGTGCGTTCATGAAAGAGGTCGTCGTGTTAGGTTCTCGGCAAGGTTCCGGCGTCGCGCGCGGCCGGCCGAGCTAGCGCCCCCGGAAGGCCGGCTTGCGCTTTTCGCGCCAGGCCTGGTGACCCTCGGCCTTGTCCTCGGTCAGCTCGAGCGTCGCGAAGCGATAGAGATCGACCAGTGACGCGTCCGATAGATTGGGAATGTCCAGGCCCGCGAGCAGCGATTCCTTCGTGAGCCGTGCCGCGAGCGGCGGCAACGACGCGACGTGGCGCGCCACCTCGAGCGTCTTGTCCATCAGCCGAGCGTGCGGCACCAGCCACTGCGTGAGCCCGATGCGATAGGCTTCCTCCGCCGTGAGCGGGAAGCCGAGGGCGAGGCGCATCGCGTGGCCCTTGCCGACCCAGCGGGCGAGCCGCGCACTGCCGCCG
>Ga0209237_1001907_pt1 | contig 12351 bp, 8 predicted proteins | sample GraSoi013_1_40cm_2_FD_185820 | JGI IMG/M metagenome (GOLD analysis project Ga0209237, IMG submission 185820) | Grasslands soil microbial communities from the Angelo Coastal Reserve, California, USA - Sample 10_02_2013_1_40cm (SPAdes) (version 2) | ecosystem: Environmental > Terrestrial > Soil >...
CCTCGACGGGGAGTACGCGCACGGAGGAAGGAGCTATTAGACGAGATCCGGCACTGGCGGATGATCTGGGGCGTCGTGATCCGGCGGACGGACGACGCAGGGAGGCTGTCGTGTCATCTCGGGAACAATAGAGGTTGGGTGGACGTGCGGAGTGTCGAGCTGACATGCGGATCGAGCGGCGCTTGGGGAGGTACGGGCGTGGTTCGGGCCGGCCTGGATCGGAATGTGTGGCTATGGTACTATGACGAAGAGATGGAGCCCTCGGTAGGCGCATGTGAAACCTCGACCTTTGAAGAGGACGAACTGCTTTTTCCAGAAACCCCAGCAGACCAAAGGGTTTCGGGGCTAATCGCGTGCAGGCACACGGATGACCGAAAGCTTTCAATTTGGGAGGAGAATAGCCCTATTCGAAGGTACCGGCCTACGTCGGAAGTGTCGCCTGCTAGTCAATCGTCAATCGATGCGACTTCCGTTGCTGTCGCTTCTCTACGTTCCCTTGACGAGGCAATAACGTCGGTGCGTCTGAGATTTCCTTTCGAAGGCTATGTCAAGGTCGCGAGTGGAGCATATCAAGACGTTGCGGAGACCGTCTTAAAGTGGTTGCGACCTCCGGCCAAGATTCTCGATTTCGGCTCTGGCCCCTGTGACAAAACTGCACTGCTGGCAGCCCTCGGCTACGATTGCTCCGCATGCGATGATTTGGGGGACGAATGGCATCGGTTGGGGAATAACCGCGAGAAGATTCTGGAATTCGCGCGGGCCTCGAGGGTCCGCTTCGTGCTGACTGACGAGGACTCACCGTTGCCTTTCTTCAAAGGCGAATTCGATGCCCTCATGATGAACGATGTGTTGGAGCATCTCCACGATTCTCCTAAGGATCTCATGCTCAGTCTTCTCGACTTGGTTAGACCTGGAGGAATGCTGTTCGTCACGGTGCCAAACGCAGTCAACCTGCTAAAGCGAGCCAAAGTCCTGTTTGGCCGAACAAACCTCCCTTCATTCGAGGGCTTCTATTGGTATCCGAATTCCTGGAGAGGGCACGTGCGGGAGTACACAAAAGGGGACCTCGAACAGCTTTGCGACTTCCTAGACCTCGAGGTATTGGAACTTCATGGTGTGCATCACATGCTGCACGCTATCCCGGGACCCTTAAAACCCATGTGGATTGCGCTAACGGGCTTGGTCAGAGGTGGTCGGGATTCATGGTCCCTAGTCGCAAGGAAAAATCCCGATTGGTCGCCGAGGGGTACCAGCACTAAGAACCTACTGCGCTACGAGCCGCCGTGCGCGGAGGCGGAGCCCCGCCTCGGTGCTGCCAGTCGGGTTTGGCTAGGGCTGAGCCACCTCGTAAATCCACACATCTCCGTTGTCATACACTCTAGAAAGAAGGCTACTGGAATTCATCACATTCGAGGTCTGCGGGGTCAGTCGGCCGATTTGTTGGACGCCGCTAACGGAGACAACAACGTTGGCATTCTCCTGCCGCAAGACTATCCACTGGTACCGCGAGATGTCTGTCAGATTGCCTTCGAAAATTTGGAAATCTGTGACCACTCGACCCTGTCGAAGATCCCCGAAGAGTTCAAACGTGCTAACGTCGCCGACGATGGTTCCATCTCCTTCGAACCAGTCAGCCGCTTTGTAGAGGCCGAGACTGTAGCGCATGCTCGTTTCTCCGGCTCGATAATCGGGTGACGCGGTCGAATCATATATGTAGGGTGGAACCACCGCTAGGTTGAGAATGGCGAACGCGACTATGAGGACCAGTCCACTTGCCCGTTTTCTCCGCTCGCTCGCTACGTGGGAAGCGGGAATCAGTACTAATGGCCAACCGAAAGCCTCCAGCCGCAGAATCCCGGCATTTACGACGTTCGCCACGACGTAGGTAACGACCACCCCGAGGCCCGTAACGGCTCCCCAAGCGAATCCGATGGCATCCCAAACTAACGTCCTTTCCTTTTGGAGGAGTTTGCGCGTCAAGATCCCGGTGAAAATAACACCGAAAGCCACGCGGCTTGCGAGCAGTATTCGGTCCCGTGAGAAAGGACCCCCGGACGACCGGACAATAATTGCCACAGTCGGTTCGAATAAGGCCTGCGCAGAGTCGACGAGCAGTCCAAAGATCGGTTGACCGATGTAGATGAGGTACGAGAGAAACATTATCAGTCCCGTAAGAAACAGCACGCCTGCTGGAAGGCGCACCTCTGAATGGTTTGGGTTACTTCGGTCGGACGCCGGGTACAGGACGCGGTTAACGAGCCCGGGCAGCAGGAACGCGAGGGCGAGGAACAGTAATGCGAAGAGAAACGACAAGTGGTGTGCGAACAAGAGCGCTACCAGCAAGAGAATCGCTATCAGCCGCATTCTCAGATTCTGCTCGATCTTGGAAGCACCAATCACGTACGCAAGGATGAAGGCGAACAGCAAGAGATACCCCAGTGTCTCTCGGACGTACCAAGCATGGAACATCACGTTGTAGAAGAGGAGGGAGGATCCAAGAGAGGCCAGGAGACCAACGTCTTCCCGACGATAGATTCGCTTGGCGATTGCGTACCAGAAGAGCGGGGTGCCGGCGCTTATGGCCGTTGGAAACCATCTTAGGATATTGTTTGGGTTGGACACAGAGAACAGCTCGACGCCTAGCAACTCTGACGTTGCGATCCCCAGGAAGTGAAGCAAGGGCCACTCAGAAACCGTCCTTGTTATAGTCGTCGTCGGAACCGAAAGTGGTAAAGGCCATCCGTATTTTTGGTCGTAAAGAGTGGCGTTGAGGTCAGCGAACATGTCCCGGCCGACAACGCCGGCTCCCGCAGGTATCACAAAAAGCATGTGTGCGAGGACTCCGACGGCTACGATTTCAGTCAACACAACCATCACGCGGGCTCTGCGACCATCAACTACGAAGCTCTGCCACGCTACGATGCTGATCGCTCCTGCAATCGGTATCCAGAACAGCGCTGAAGGCAGCTGGTGTCCGTAGAATGAGATCTCATAGCTCAACACCAGGATGAAGCAAGTGGTGTAAGCGAGCGTGGCATGACCGAAGTGGCGAGTTCCCATCTCATTCATCTCAGCGCGAAGAGCTAGAATCCGGTTGCGAATTCTCCCGCCTCCAGTCGTTTCGTGGCGTTGTCCTTCGCAGCTATCTCCGGTGTCGCCGGTTCGTTCTCGAGGTCGGAGTAACGTTCCACGCAACAAACCCATCAGTCTCTTCAATTGGACCATGTATTCCGATGTCTCCGAAGGCTCGACGGATCTCGACGGTAGCCCTTTCCATACTATAGCTATCTTCTATCAGACGCCGTCCTCGAGCGGCGTAGGCCGCTGCGCGAGGAGAGTCACTGAACGCGAGGGTGATCGTCTCACTCAATGATCGCGGGTCCCCCGGCTTCACTGTGAAAGCGGCTTGCGCTTGTTGGACGGTTCTCGCCACTTCGCCGACCAGCGAAATGACACACGGAATCCCGGAAGCGAGGTATTCATACATCTTAACCGGATCGGCCGCCTCGTTCTCCGGGGCTTCTACTTTGGGCGCGACCAAGAGGTCAACAGCCCGCATTAGCGCAGGGACTCTTGCGTATGGCTGTGCGGGAACAAGTAATACATTGTCTTGAAGCCCAAGCTGCTGAACGATACGTCCCACGTCATCGGTGCCTCCAACGTTACGGGATCCGACGATCATGAGTTTGACTCTTGGCAATTGCCGAATTACAGTCGTGAACGCGTCCAGCAAGACTGGTAGCCCTTCCACGCGCGAAAAGGATCCGAAGTAGCCCAGAACTCGGTCTCTTTGTCCCAGCCCGAGGCTATCCCGTATGGCGGCTCCGTCCTGTTTGCCCGGAGGGAAAAGGCTCAAATCAATAAAAGTGGGAAGGTACACGACGTTATCGGCGCCAACGTCTCGGGCCGATCTCTCCAATCGACGACTGACTGCGAAGACTAGGACAGCTGACCTCAGGACCAGGTCGTGGACCGATTGTGGAGTGTCATTGTCCTTCAAGTCTGTGAAATCAACAATCAGCTTTCCACCCCTGAGTCGGGAGACCATGAGTCCGACAAACCCGGACGTAATCCCTGGGGAGTGCGTAATCACCACTGCACTCTTGCTCGCGGAGAGGAACCCGACTGCGATCAAGAAAGGGATTGCGACTAGTTTCAAGATTTTCGGAACTTTTTGCGGCAAGCTGAGCTTTACAAGCTTCGACTTGATTGACAGATGCAAACGACTGAAAGCAAGGGCGCCCGTGCCGTCGTACGAGATGACATTGGTGTTGTATCCGATACCCTCCAGAGCTGCGAGTACTTGGTTGACCCGAGCTCCTCCACCCATCCCCTGGCGCGGATCGCATGGCGCAAAGTACGTGACGGATGGTCTTGTTCCGTCGGCTCTCGTCAGGATTTATTCCTCCTCAGGCACGCGTGATTATTCGTGGGTCCGTTGTTTGCCCGTGCCTGTCCAATACCTTGCTTCAGGATGGACTGAGCACCCCTCCCGAACCGGGTTCAGCAAGATAATGTCGATGGGTCAATCGGCGCTGGTCCACCGTCGCTTTCGGCTTCCCCCATTACCTAGGTCTCGCTCACACCCCTATATGCTGCCTCGAAACGTATCGCGAGCATTTCCCATGTCAGGTTGTCGAGGACGAACTTTCGTCCCCTGGCGGCCCGATCTCGACTTTCGATGGGCAAGGAGAGTGCGTGACGCAGCTGCGTAGCTAGCTCTGAGACGTCGCCCGCCTTGGCGACGCAGCCTATGTCAGCGTCTCGAATCATGGCAGCCGTCCCGCAGCCGTCAGTCACAATGATGGGTGTGCCACAGGCAAGCGCCTCGAACACGACGATCCCGAATATTTCATACCGAGCGGGAAGGACGAAGAGATCGGCGTCGACGTATGCCTCGAGTTTCTCTCTTCCGTAGAGCCCGTCAACGTAGAACAGCCTCTCGGATATGTTCAACCTCCGAGCCAGCCTGAGCACAGTCCGCAAGTCGCCATCGTCAGGCCCAACGATGGCGAGCGCGACATTTTCCATGGTGAGTGCGAGATCACGGAATGCCTCCACCAAAATGTCAACCCCTTTTGTATGGTGGATTCTCCCAACAAACAGCACCAGCCTCCAATCATCCGGGACGCCGATTCGCTGCCGAAAGCGGCCGCGTGGAGGAATGTCCACGAATTCGGAAACGTCTATGCCGTTGGGTATTAGTACAACCGCGTCGGCTCTCGCGCCCATTTCTTGGTACTGGGCCATCTCCGAGGGTGTTGTCGCAACGAGCCTGGCGGCATCCATCAAGATATTTCGCCCCCAGAGCTTGTCGAATACTCGTTTTGCGACGGCCTTTTGGAACAGCGTCATCGCGGTACCGTGTGCTTGCATCACATATGGGACTCTGTACTTAGTGGCGTAGTGGTGTACTGCAACGCCTAGAACGCTTCGGAAGTCGTGAAGGTGAACGACATCGTATTGTCTTATGTTCTTTTCGAGCGCTGCCCCGAGCCTGACGGGAAGAAACAACCTGTATTCTGCCAAGCGATTGCTCGCATTTCGAAAGTACTGGATTTCCATTCCGGGAAGGGCCTCTACGCGCTGCGCGTTGGACTTCCGGCTCGACCTGTCCAAGAATTCTGTTGTGAAGACAGTAATCGAGTGACCTCTCCGGGCTAAAGCCCGTGCCAGGTTGTAGGAGACTGAGGTGATTCCGCCGTATGCCTTTGGGGGGAAAGTGGCGCTTACGAACAAGATTTTCATTGCATGTTGCTCCCGAGAATCGCGTCAAAAGCTGACTTCGCGCGCTCCCTGGCGATCTCCCGTGGAAGTCTCGGTCTAAAGGCCTCAGGAGACCCGATGAGGTAGTCCAGCAACTCGACAAGTCTTCGCCTCATCCCCTCAGACGGGTGAAGAATTGCGTCTACCGGGAGGCCGATTTCATTCGCCAAAGAGACACACTTAGGGTGATACGGGATCACTATTAGAGGGATGTCGGCGAGGTAGGCAAACAGGCACGCATGAAACTTCATTCCGATGAAAGCCGTGCACTCTGCTACCTCATCCATCACTGCTGTCGGATTCTTGTTATACTCAACAAGGGTTACCTTACCTGACGGGGCGAGTTGGCTCCAAAGTCGTTTTGTTATATCAGCGTCGTGCGTAACTTGTCGTTTCAGCTTTCCGTGGAATACGAATAATCGAAGAGTCCACTCTGGATTCTTTCCCAACCAGGAGCTCAGCGCGGTGGAAAGACAATCTGAGAAGGCCAAATCGAGCTCCTCCACTCCGTTGTGTGTACCCGAGATTGGGGTTATTGACGCCCCGAGGACCTTCGGCTTTCCATATGATTCGGGTCGCTTAGCCGCCTCTTCTGAAGTCAACAAGGCCGACATATCAAACGAGAGCATCGCTCTCGCGCTCAGACCCAAGCGTCGTGCCTCTGCCATGGATTCGATATCTCTCACGCTCATGTCGTCAGCAAGGAGACAGCTTGACTTCGCCAGGAGCGCTGTCAGTCTGCTTCTGAACGGACCGAGTCCCACAGACACCAGGTAGATTCTCTTGCGAAGTACCATCGCCAGTACCGACAAGACCCAAATGCGTCCCTGCATGACGAGCGCGTTCGTCCTCCGTCCATAGTCCGAGAAATGGTGGCCGCCGGCGATCACGACGGCCGAAGCTCGTACCAGACTTGTTAGAATGGCGAATGGTGACGTCTTCACGAAGACGACTTTTCGCTCCGCATTCTCTGGGATCGCGGGTCGTTCCTCGCCACAAGTAATCATGAATTCGACAGGCTTTGATGCAAATTGGAGCAAGAAAGCATAGAGCATTGCGTCATCCCCGGTGTTCCGCTGGCCGTAGTAGCCGTATACAAGAAGACGTTCCAGCTTGCGATTAGTCCGGCTATCTTGACTCCCTTGATTCTCTACTGAGCTCTCAGCCGTCATAGCTCTGCACCGTGCATTCCATCACGAACCGTCGGGCGTAAGCGAAATGATGCATAGTGACGGATTCTTGCCCGCGGCAAGGACGCACTCGTCCCCGTTGCGCGAAGAGTCTCCCACGCAGACTCGGCCCACATGTTACGCCTACTTCAGGATGAGGTAGTCACCCAACGCTAGCGCGTCGAGCTGGCTATTCTCGAAGGTCCACAGTGCCAGTTCAGGGCTACCGACAATGGGATAGCCGTGCAGATTGAACGACGTGTTCAGGACCCCACCTACGCCCGTTGCTTCCTGGAACCCCTTTAGGATTGCACGGTATCCCTCATTCCAGGTGTTGACAGTGTGGGGTCGAGCAGATCCGTCCTGGGGATGAAGAGCAGCTGCCAGCTCGCTGGCTCGACTCGTTGTGTCGAACGCTTCAATCATGTACCGGGCCGGCCGCGGATCCACCAGATAGTCGCGTATCCTCTCTTCCAGAATCGATGGGGCGAAGGGCATCCAGAAGTCCCGCAGCTTAATGGCAGCGTTGAGTCTTTTTACCACATGGAGGTCGCGAGGATCTGCAACTATGCTCCGGTTGCCGAGGGCCCTCGGTCCCCATTCGGTTCTACCGCGGAAACGTGCCACGATTTTCCCGCTAGAGACGAGTTCGCCGACATGAACGTCGATTTCATCCATTCTTTCCGCTCCCTTCCACCACCCCTTTGCCTTGAGAGCCCTGACCACCTCCTCGTCCCCGAACTCGGTCCCGTAGTAGATCGGTCCGAGAGCGTGTCTTTCGGGCTTTGTCCCATCGCGCTCGCAAAATCTGTAGTAGGCTTCGAGGGCCGCGCCAACAGGCGTCCCTCCATCGTCGCACGCTGGGTAGAAGAATGCATCTTCAACCTCGTCGAGCCCGCGGATGAGCTTGTTCGCCTTTACATTCAGGAAGAGGCCACCGGCACACGCAACCCGTTGAAGCCCAGTCGCCACGATGGCGTTGCGGACCCATTGGACCATGAGGTCCTCGAAATGTCTCTGGCAGGCGGCTGCAATGTTGTCAAACCGCTGACCGGCCAGGCGCCTGCGAAGGACCTTCTGCATTCTGGTCCCGCACCTCCCGCTCGTGTTCTGAAACTCGAGTGGTCGGGAGGGATGAACCCGGATGAGGGATCGCATGACATCAATACCGTACTCAGGCTTCCCGTAGGGAGCGAGTCCCATGACCTTGTACTCGTGCTCCCACCGCTTCATGCCGAGGTAGCCTGTGATTTCGGAATAGAAGGAATTGCCGACAGAGTCGTAATAGGTCGAGGACGCAATCCGCTTGATGTCGAACCCTCGACCCACGCTTACGGTTGACGAAAGTCCGTCACCCGCACCATCCGCCGTGAGCACGAGAGCCGGCTCGGCCCATGGTCTCGCATAGAATGCCGTTGCTGCGTGGGCTCTGTGATGCTCAACGAACATGACTTCCTTTCCCGCAAGTCCATTCGCCTGCAAAGCTCCGCGGAGTTCGTCCATCCGGCGGCGCTTGCGGAGCACCGCCACATAGAATCGAGACCAAGCATGACTGTGCACCAACGGCGAAATCTGCTCGAATAATCGGACCTTCCAAGGCATTTCCGCGAGGGGAGCATACACCCGGTTGAGGCTGACGATGGCGATGACATTTGCGTCTTGCGGATTGACTTTCGATATCCGGAAGACTTCCGCGATTGCATTGTGCGGCACACCTGAGTAGTTCTTAATGTTGACGAGTCGTTCTTCCTGGATCGCCGCAACGACTTGACCGTCCTTTACAAGGGCTGCTCCTGCGGTGTGGCCGTCATTGATCCCCAGAGTCACAATCGAGGCCAAGTCTGGCTCACCTCACATCGGGAGATTAGCTGCCAATTCGGACAGCTGACACCACTTCGCGCGCACGATGCCGGAACGTGTGTTCCCTCAAGACTCTGTCCCGAGCTCTCCGGCCAAACTCTTTCGCAGTCTCTGTGTCGCCAAGTAGCCGCTCATAGTCCTCCTCCGCCTCTCTCATGCTCCCCGCGATGAGGAGCTCCCGCCCCACGCTAAACCACTCTTGGATACCCTCGTACGGCTGTGACACGATACATGCTCCAAATGCGGCGAGCTCAAAGGGGCGGGACGTTGCAGATGCATAGACTGTCGTGTGGCTGGTCCTCGTAATGTTCAGATTGATTTTCGAACGGCTTACGAAGCGGCCGAACTCAGAATATGGGACGGGTCCAAGGAATGCGGCCCTTCCCAGAGAGACCTGGAAGTCCCTTCCACCGACGACGAAGCGAATCTCCGCGTGTCGCAGGCTGGGCCCCGCAATCAGTTTTGCCAACCATTCCTCTCGCAACTGGGATCCGTGACCGTAGAAGGATACATCGTAGTCTTTGGACACATCCAGCGGTTGACAAAGCTCGGGGTCTGCTGCCCAGTAGAGGGGACGGACATCCTTAGCCCCCATCTTCTGGATCTCAGGGATTGCTCCCTTGGAATTCGAGAAGAAGAGATCGTACTCCGACAAGTCCGTACCTTCGTAGTAGCTGAACTTGAACTCCCGGGCAAGCGCGTGATGCGGCAGGATAGTAGGCATGTCGCCGTCGTAGTACGCGACCTTCACGCCATACTCGTCCTTCATATGATTCGCCAGACCCGCGAAGTGATTAACGGGTATGTTCATCATGAAGACGAAGTCCACGTCCTTCTCCTTCGACAGGACATAGTCCAAGTGTTTTCTCCACCGTGGTCGTATGTAGGCGCTCACTAGGAATTTGGACGCGGTAGCTGAAACGCCAGCTTTCCCTTTCACTCGGTAAGCTTCCCACTTCGAAACCACGTTGAACAGCCTGCTCTGCCACGAGCACGGATTCTCGTACGTCCTCCACCACAAGCTCTCCACAGGGTCGCCGAGATACGGGATCGCGATGACTTCATTTCCCGTCTCGTGAAAGCCCTTCAGCAACTGCCACCAGGATGGAGTGCAGCCCAGACCATATTTCAAGTCCAGCGTCGAGGCCAGCGCGAGGATCTTCATGCCCGTACCCGCACGCCCGACTCCCTGCGAAGCCCTCTTGGAGCAGGCGGCTGGGCTCGTCCCCGTTGGCTGAGTTGGCTCCAGATCCAAGGATAGGTAACATTGAGACCTTGCTTCAGGCTGACCTTCGGTTCCCAGTCCAGGACCTTCCGCAGCAGACCGTTGTCGCTGTTCCTGCCGCGTACGCCCTGCGGTTTGCTCGGGTCGTGTGCCTTCTTCAGGCGCTTTCCGGCGATTTCGCACACGAGGTCGACCAGCTGATTCACGCTGACGAGTTGATCCGTGCCGAGGTTGAGGGGCTCTGTGAAGCCGGAGTCCATCAGGCGCGTGAGACCTTCGACGCAATCGTCCACGTAGCAGAAGCTGCGAGTCTGCTCGCCATCCCCCCAGATTTCAATTGTCGCCCCGACCTTCGTCTCGGCAACCTTGCGGCAGATGGCGGCGGGCGCCTTCTCTCGGCCTCCCTCGTACGCGCCGAGGGGTCCGTAGATATTGTGGAAGCGACCGATTCGAGTGTCCAGCCCGTAATCATCGCGGTAGTACTGCACAAGCTGTTCGGTGAATAGCTTCTCCCACCCGTACCCGCGCTCGGGATCGGCCGGGATTGCGTCTTTCTCTTTGAGAGGGGCCACATCCTCGTCCATCTGGAGGTAGCTCGGATAAATGCACGCCGAGGAGGTGAAGAGATACCGGCCGACGCCCTCTGCGTGCGCGGCCTCGAGCATGTTAACGTTAATGAGGACGTTGTTCCGCGTCAGCGAGGCGAAATTCGAAGTAATGTAGCCAATGCCGCCCATGTCCGCGGCGAGCTGATAGACGTCTTCGACACCGTTGACCGCGCGACGACAGTTCGAGAGTTCCCTCAGGTCCGTGACCAAGAACTCATCGGCGGGGCTCGGCTCAAATTCAGGCTTCTTAACATCGACACCGCGGACCCAGAGCCCTCCGTCTTTTAGATGTTTCACGAGGTGGTGTCCGATGAAGCCGCCTGCTCCGGTCACCAGCGCTCGTTTCTCGGTCTTCTTCGCCAACAAACACCTCCTGGCTCTATCTCGCGGCTATTCGCCTCAGCGCGTTGAGGGTGATCCCGATGAAGATCGAGACGATGCCAACAATTCCGAAGAGGACCACGATGAAGGCGTAGCCGATGGCGAAGGCACGCGTGGCATAGTAGGTCTGGAGGAGGATCACACCGAGACCCGCTGCAATCAGGAGCAGCACAGCGCCGGACACGCCGAAGAAAAACAGGGGACGCTTCTCGGAGACCAGGGTAACGATCCTCGCAAGGACGCTGGTGCCGTGCCTCCCGGGGCTGAGCGTGGACCCTTCGATATCGTACCGGGCGTCGATGTTGACCTCTTGAATCCGAAGGTTCCGCTCCTGGGCCTCGAGGAGCATCTGGGACTCGATCGAGAGCCCGTCATCCGTCGGTTCGATCACGCGCAGCGCTTGTGACGAGAACACGCGGAAGCCGCACTGGGAGTCCGTCAACAGGCCATTCTTCGTTGCGGCCGCGGTTGCATAGTCAAGCGTACGCTTGCCGATTCGACGATACAATGGCATGCCTGATGTCTTCCCCCATCGCACGCCAAGCACGACATCGGCCTTGCCGGCCAGGATGGGCTCGACGACTCGCGGGATGTCCTTCGGGTCGTGCTGGTGATCTCCGTCAAGAAGGACCAAGGCCTGGGGATGTCGCTCTCGGGCGAACAGCCAAGCGGTTCGGATCGCCGTACCTTTCCCGAGATTCCTCGCATGTTGGATCACATGCGCGCCCGCGAGCGTGGCGATTTCCGCAGTGTCGTCCGTCGACCCGTCGTCGATGACGACGACCTCTTCGGCGTACTGCTTCGCGCGCAGGACCACCGAGCCGATAGTCGGCCCCTCGTTGAACGCGGGGATCGCGGCCAAAACGCTCAGTGGTTGGCTCTTCGTTGGAACGTGCAGGCCACTCTCAGGGACATAGTCGGTGACGCCGCGAAATCCCTCCATCTTGGCGAGGCGCAGTTTCCTGTGTGATATAAGAGCGTTGTGCCGTGGATTGCATCCGCCAGATTGTGATAGATCAGGTCCACAATCTGTTACCGTTCTTGATTCTGTGACGCGGTCGCGGGAACCCTTTTGCGCAAGCGTTAAGGGGTTCAGACGCCATCTCGTCTCGGGGGAGTCCCGGATGTTGCGGTTGCAACTCCGGACTGCATGACATGCACGAAATCCGAACGTCCGTCCGAAGAGCACCTTGGGGCTTCAAGCGATATTACGCTCCGCTCCCCGTTCTTTCGATCCTGCTCCTCACGACCGCTCTCGCGGCTCCCGACATCCTGAGGACCAATTTCTTGATCTTCCAGGACTCGGGCACGACGATCGTCGCGACCGTGCAGCAGGTCGTCC
>Ga0209237_1001909_pt1 | contig 12341 bp, 12 predicted proteins | sample GraSoi013_1_40cm_2_FD_185820 | JGI IMG/M metagenome (GOLD analysis project Ga0209237, IMG submission 185820) | Grasslands soil microbial communities from the Angelo Coastal Reserve, California, USA - Sample 10_02_2013_1_40cm (SPAdes) (version 2) | ecosystem: Environmental > Terrestrial > Soil >...
GGATTACGTCGGGCGCATCGTCGCCGTCTCCGGCCTCTCCATCCCCGACTTCTGGCTGGGGACGCTCGTCATCACCTTCTCCGCGATCTGGGTCCACTGGATCCCGCCGATCGGCTACGTGAGCTTCTGGGACTCGCCGTGGCGCAACCTGCAGCAGTTCCTGCTGCCGGCGGCCGTGCTGGGCTACCGCCTCGCGGCAGCCACGATGCGCATGACCCGCTCGACGGTCCTCGAGACGCTGCGCGAGGACTACGTGCGCACGGCGTGGGCCAAAGGGCTGGCCGGGCGCATCGTCGTGTACAAGCACGCGCTGAAGAACGCGCTGATCCCGGTCGTCACGATCATCGGCGGGCAGCTGGGAACGCTGCTGGCCGGCACGTTCGTCGTCGAGCAGATCTTCGCGCTGCCGGGGATGGGCCGGCTCACCGTGGAGGCGATCCTGTACCGCGACTATCCGGTCGTGCAGACCAACGTGATGCTGGTCGCGGCGACCCTGGTCACGCTGAACCTGATCGTCGATCTCACCTACGCGTGGCTCGACCCGAGGATCCGCTACCAGTGAGGCGCTGATGGCGACGGTCCCCCTCCGCGTGACGTTGGAGGACCCGGCGGGCACCACCATCAGCCGGGCGCAGGCGCTCTGGCTCACGATGAAGCGCAAGCCGCTGGGCGCGGTCTCGGCCGCGCTCCTCGTCGTGATCGTCCTCACCGCGATCTTCGCCGACGTGCTGGCGCCCTATGATCCGCTGGCGACCCAGCCCGAGATTCGCCTGTCCGCGCCGAGCCGGGCCCATCCGTTCGGCACCGACGACATCGGCCGCGACGTGCTGAGCCGGATCATCTACGGCAGCCGGATCTCACTCTGGGTCGGGCTGCTCGCGGTCGGCATCGGCACCGCGGCCGGCATGGTCATCGGCCTCCTCTGTGGCTACTGCGAGGGCCGCCTCGACCTCATCGTCCAGCGCGTCATGGACGCGATCCAGGCGATCCCAGGCCTCGTGCTCGCGCTGGCGATCGTCTCGGTGCTGAAGCCGAGCACGACGAACGCGATGCTGGCGATCGCGATCGTGATCATTCCCGGCAACTCGCGCATCGTGCGCGGGGCGGTGCTCTCGGCGAAGCAGAACCGGTACGTCGAGGCGGCGCAGGCCCTGGGCTGCCGCCACCCGCGCATCATCGCGACCCACATCCTGCCGAACGTGACGGCGCCGATCCTCGTCATCGCCTCCATCTGGCTCGGCAACGCGATCCTGATCGAGGCGACGCTCTCCTTCCTCGGCGTGGGCACCCAGCCGCCCACACCGTCGTGGGGGTTGATGCTGTCTGGCACGGGCCGGGCGTTCATGGAGCAGGCGCCCTGGCTCGCGATCTTTCCCGGTCTCGCGATCAGCCTGGCGGTGCTCGGCTTCAACCTGTTCGGTGATACCCTGCGGGATGCGTGGGATCCGAAGCTCCGGCGGCAAGGATAAGGGGAGGGATCAAATGGAATACCGGTTGATCTCCGGCGACAACCACATCGATCTGACCTATCTTCCGGCCGACCTCTGGTCGTCGCAGGCGCCGGGGAAATGGAAGCTTCTCGTTCCGCGCGTGGAGGAGCTGGAGGACGGCCTCCACTGGTTCGTGGACGCCCAGGACAAGGGGATGTGGAACGGTGTGGGTCCGGGCTTCCTCAAGTACCAGCGGGGGATGTTCGGCCACATCGACGAGATGAAAGACCTCGGGTTCGAATGGGACTACCGGCCGGGCGCGCGGCCGCGGCCGACCACCCCCGAGCTCCGGCTGGCGGACCTGGACCGTGACGGGATCGACGCCGAGATCGTCTACGGCTGCCTGATGATCAACGACTTGATCGGCGACGCGGGCGTCCGCGCCTGGGCGGACAAGATGTACAACGACTGGGCCGCCGACTTCGCCACGCGCTCCGATCCCAAGCGCGTGTTCCCGCTCGCGATCATCCCCAACACCGACCCCGTCGAGGCCGCCGCCGAGGTGCGCCGCTGCGCGAAGATGGGGCTCCGGGGCGGGGATCTCGCGTTCAAGCGCATGTCACCGCCGCTCTACCATCACGGCTGGTATCCGCTCTGGGAGGCGGCCGCCGAGTGCCGGTTCCCGATCGCGTTCCATTCGACGGGCTTCAAGGCGCTGCGGGCGCCTGACACTCCTGAGATGGAGAAGGAATACCTGACCCAGTGGCGGCTCGTGCGCTCGTCGCTCTTCCAGCTCGACACGATGGAAGTCCTGGTCTCGCTGCTCGCCTCCGGGGCGTGCGAGAAGTATCCGGACTTCAACTTCGTGCTGGGCGAGTCGGGGGTGACGTGGCTGCCGTACGTCTTCGACCGGCTCGACACCGAGTACCAGGACCGGGCGCGGAGCCTCGGTTTCAGCTTGAAGCCGAGCGACTACTTCCGTCGGCAGGGTTACGTCACCTACCAGCAGGACCAGTACCTCGAGCCGATCATTCCGCTCATCGGCGAGGACAACATCATCTGGGGCGCGGACTATCCGCATCCCGACTGCATCTGGCCGAACTCGCACAGCACGCTCGAGAAGAACCTGGGCGGGCTACCCGAGCGCGTGGTTCGGAAGATCACGCGCGACAACGCTGCCAGGCTCTACCATCTTGTCTAGGAGGCTGCTGAAAAAGGCCCATCTGCTTCGTTGGCGCCCTCGGCTGCACGCTCACCGTACAGCGAGTACGGCTCGCGTGCAGCCTTCGGGCGCCGCCTCGCAGCTGGACCTTTTTGAGCAGCCTCAGCTCGAAATCCGCCGCGCAGTCCAGGGAAAGGATTTTTCATGACTCCGACCGCTCTCGACATCCCGTCGCTCCGCGACAAGGTCTCACCCGAGGAATGGGCGGTGCGCGTCGATCTGGCCGCCTGCTACCGGCTGCTGGTGCGCTACGGCTGGGAGGATCTCGTCTTCACGCACATCACCATGCGGGTGCCGGGAGCCGAGGATCAGTTCCTGATCAATCCGTATGGCGTATTCTTCGACGAGATCACGGCCTCGAGCCTCGTCAAGATCGACCTCAAGGGCAACACGCTCGATGACTCGCCGTTCCCCGTGAATCCCGCGGGCTTCGTGATCCACAGCGCCATCCACGCCGCGCGCCACGACGCGCGCTGCGTGCTCCACACCCACACCGTCAACGGGATCGCCGTGTCGACGCAGCGGGCGGGGTTGCTCCCGATCTCGCAGCACTCCCTCTCCGTGCTGCCGAGCCTCGGCTATCACGACTTCGAGGGCGTGGCGACGCGCGACGACGAGAAGCCGCGCCTCGTCGCGGACCTCGGCGACAACACGCATCTGATCTTGCGCAACCACGGGCTCTTGACGGTGGGCGAGACCGTCGCCGACGCGTTCGTGGCGATGTACTTCCTCGAGTCCTCCTGCGCGATCCAGGTTCGGGCTCAGGCGGGCGGCGGCGAGCTGATTCCGGTGCCCAAGGACGTCCTCGACACGGCCTACGCGCAAGCCCCGGGGTCGGTGCGACCCAGCGGTCGGGGGGAGACGATCTGGCCGGGGCTACTCCGGCGGCTCGACCGCATCGATCCTTCCTACAAGAGCTGAGCGGCGCCGCCGCGGCGTAACCAGCGACGACGCGGCTGCCCCGCCGTCGTCAGTGACGGTGGCCGGGGTGGGTGTGGTCGAACCGCGCGTGGTGCTGGCGGAGAAGATCCCGGCCGTAGTCGTTCCCGTTCGGCGTGCGGACCACCGTGTGGACGTGGTGACGCGAGGGCGCGTCGTTGTCGAAGGCGATCCCGCGCTGGTGGTCGAACTCGACCAGGATGACCGGGCTGTGGACCCGGTAGTAGAAAACGCCGTCCTCGTCCGTTCCCCCCATCCACGCGAAGTGCGTCTCCCCGAGATGGCGCTTCACCTCGTCGAGCCACACCGCGGCGTGACCGGGCCGGATGCGGCCGACGTAGGTCTCGAGAACCTCGAGCAGTATCCGCTGCTGGGCCGTCGCGAGGTCGCGTGAGGCGATGCCCTGGTACTTCATCTCGAGGTTGTCGCGAAAAGCCGCGGTGAAGACCTCGCCAGGAGGCTCGGCGGCGATGATCGCGCGCTGGCGCTGCTCGGTCGTGAGCGCTCGCATGAGCGCCAACCCCTGCTGCTCCTCGGCCTGGAAGACCCGCGTGCCGGCGTAAGGTCCCTCATCGGCCGCGACGGGCTCGGACCCCATGAACATCGGGGTCATCACGATCTGGTCGCCGAGGACGAAGCAGTTGACGATGAAGTGGTGGCCGTCGATCTGCCATCCCCAGGGACCGTTGGCCGACGGCGTCCCCATCACGCTGAGCCAGTAGAGCCACTCGCCGTATTCCGCCTGGCTGCCCGTGATCGCCAGGACGAGCTCGTTGAGTCGCATGACGTCGCGCGCGGTCTTGAATCCCTGCGCGCTCAGGCTCTCCCGGACCAGCGCGAGCGCGCGACCCCGCTGGGCTGCGCTCATCTCGTCGAGTGAGACGCCGTGGCGCATCAGAAAGGGGTGGATGTTGCTCCACCGTCGCCACGCGTCGCTCTCCAGAGGAAAGAGCGCTCTCGCTCGCTGGCCGTCGCTCAGCGAGTCCAGGAACGCCTGAGCGGCGTCGGCGAGCGGCCGGGCAGGGACACCGGTCTTCTGGATCGAGAAGAGCCCGGACGTCACGCTTCCGTCCGCGGAGATTCCCCTGAACGGCTCGGCGACGAGGGCTTCGCCGGTCTCGACGTACTTCTGGAGCTGCGGCGGGAGCTCCGCCTGACGAGCGCGCGCGGAGACCGGGGTCCGCTGCCGCACCTTGAGGCCGGGAGGAGGACTCGGCATCGCTGTGGCTCCTATCGGGCGCCGGCGCCGAGGGCGGCGCGCACGGGCGGCAGCACCTCGCGGGCGACGCGAGCCATGAAGCCTCGCTCGGGGTCGTCCGGTGTCGCCGGGTTCGGGATCGGATGCAGGCAGACGTAGTCGAACGTCGCGGGCGCCGCCCGGAGCACCCCGAGCAGCTGCTTGACGATTTCGGCCGGCCCGCCGCGCAGACAGAACGCGTCGGCGGCGGCCTCGGTCAGGAAGTCGACGACTCGGCCGCTCGCTTCCAGGTCGGGCGCATGGTGGAAATCGGGAAAGACGTTGCGCTCGCGCTTGAGCTTCTCGGGATCCGGCCCCGACCAGGACACGCGCGGCGGCTCGAAGAGCATCGGGGAGTATTCGTAGTAGCCGGCGGCCATCGACTTACCCATCGTGAGAGCTCGGCCGGGATCCTCTACGAGCACGGTGTGGAACACGGCGCCCAGGCCGACCCTGGACGGATCGCGGCCGGCGGCGGCCGCTCCCGCGTGGATCTCCTCGATCGATCTCTTGAGGTTCGCCGCGTGAGTGCCGACGCGGATGAAGACGCCGTCGGCGACGCCGCCGGCCATCCGCAACGTACGCGGCCCCCCGGCCGCAATCCAGATCGGGACTGGACGGTGGTGCGGCAGGCGCGCCGGCTCGCGCGCGCCGACCTCGACCGCGCGGCCATCAAGCAGCGCGCGCATCAGGCGCGTGCTCGCCTCGAGCTCGTGGACGCGCGCCGGCTTGAGCCCGGCCAGGCGCACGGCGGTGTCGCCGACGCCCCAGCCGAGCAAGGTGCGGCCGGGCGCGAGCTCGTCGACCGTCGCGATCGACGACGCGGTGACGGTGGGATGCCGGTTCACGGGATTCGACAGGAGGGTCGCCAGCAGGATGCGCTCGGTGACGCGGGCCGCGGCCGCCATCAGCACGTACGTGTCGCGCCGACGGAGCTGGGAGTCTGGCTGGAACGCCGCGTCCCAGCCGAGCGTCTCGGCGCGCCGCACGTCGGCGGCGAAGGCGTCGACCGAGCGCGCGTCGAAGCGATTGAGGCCGAACCGGGGCAGCGCCACGATCAGCTGGCGCCGAGCAGGCCACCCATCTCGGCGATCGCTTTGTCGAGGACGGCGACGACGCGGTCGATCTCGGCGCGCGTGATCACGAGCGGCGGTGACAGCACGATGGTGCTGCCGAGATGGCGACCGCCGCCGGAGCGGCCGACGATCACGCCGTTGCGCCGCGCGAAATCGACGACGCCCTTGATCCTTTCGGCCGGCATCGCCTCTTTCGTGCGGCGATCACGGACGAGCTCGACGCCCGCGAAGAGCCCCTTGCCGCGCACGTCGCCCACCCAGGGATACCTCAAGAGGGTGCGGAGGCCATCGAGGAGGTACGCGCCGCTCTCGGCCGAGCGCTCGACCAGGCGCTCCTCGAGGATGATCTCGATGTTGCGGTTGGCGACCGCCGCGGCGACGGGGTGGCCCCCATACGTCGAGATCTGGAACACCTGGCGGTTCTCGGACGGCTCGCCGACGAACGACTTGAACACGTCGTTGCGGACGACGGTAGCAGCGATCGGCAGGTACGCACTCACGATGCCCTTGGCGATCGCGACGATGTCGGGCCGGACGCCGTAATGCTGATGCGCGAACATCTTGCCCGTCCGGCCGAAGCCGTTGATGACCTCGTCGACGTGCAGGAGGCATCCGTACTTCTTCGCGAGGGCGGCGACCTCCGGCAGGTACTCGTCGGGCGGCACCGCGACGCCGACCGCGCTCATGATCGGCTCTACCAGGACGGTCGACACCGTGTCCGGCCCCTCGCCCTGGATCGTCGCCTCGATGTTCTTCACGCACGCCAGCTCGCAGGACGGGTAGGTGAGCCCGAAGGGGCACCGATAGCAGTAGGGCGGGGCCACGTGGACGAAGTCGTTGCCGCCGAGCGGCTCGAACTTCATCTTCCGGTCGCCCATCCCGCCGGCAGCGAGCGTGGCGAGGGTCGTGCCGTGATAGCCGAGGTAGCGGCTGATCGTCTTGTAACGATACTGACCGGGGTTCTCGTGCTTGGTGTACTGCCGGGCGATCTTGAAGCCGGCCTCGTTGGCCTCGGAGCCCGAGGCGACGAAGTAGACGTGGTTGTCGCCGCCCAGCAGGCCGTTCACCCGTTGGGCCAGCTTGGCGGCCGGCTCGTTGATCGCCGTGTGCGGGTAGTACGGCAGCGCACGCATCTGGGCGGCGGCGACGTCGGCCAGCTCGGTGCGGCCGTAGCCGATGTTCACGCACCAGAGGCCGGCCATCGCGTCCAGGTACTCGGTCCCGTCGGCGTCGACGACCGTCGAGCCGCGGCCCTCGACGATCACCAGCGGCTCCGCCTCGAGCTGCCGGTGCGCGACGACCGGATGCAGCACGTTGTCGAGGTCTTGTCGCACGACGGCGGTGCGGCCGTCGACGTGGGGAGGCGCAGCGCCCTCAGGGTCCGTCATATCGTGTCTCCTCGCCCCGTTCTGGCCTGGATTATACGCTGGCGCTCGTGCGCGACTCCGGCGGCGGTCCCGCCCCGTTCGGGCTTCCCCGGCTGGATCGCCTACTTCCGGCCCTCGCTCACGATCGCCTCCAGGCGTGAGCGCCGTTCCCGCTCGCTCTGCAGCTCCTCCTCGGTCTTCTTGAGCTTGGTCTGCACCCCCTTCAGCTCTTCGCGGGCGGCCTCCGCCGCCGCCCGCTCGCCCTGCAGGGCACGGAGATCCTCCTGTGTCCGGCGTGCGGCCGTCCCCCACCACAGAAACCCGACCAGGACGCCGACCAGTCCCGCGCCGACCGCGATCGCGATCACCCGCGTCATGAATTCCAGCCCTCCCCGGCGGCTTTACGCCGCCGGCGCCGTTGGAGTGTGTCGTGGTCAAGACCCCCTCGCCGCGCGGCGCCAACCTCGGCGGCGCCGCCGCGTCGTTCCACAGTTCTCGCGGCCTCTTCGCGGGCGGGGAGGGATCGACGGACCTGATCGCGCGGCTCCGCGCGCGTCTCGTAGTCCACTCGCGGTGTCGAACGACGACAGGGACCGGCGTGAGTATATCGCGAGATGATGTAGCGCCATCAGGAAGAGCCCGCCGCGGTGCGGAACGTGGCGACCGGCCAGCGTGACCGCTGCGGCGTTGCGGATCCCTACTGGGCACCGGTCGTGGCCGGGACCCGCACCGACACGGACCGGCATTCGGATGACAATCGCTTGACGACCGCACCGTAAGTATGTAGATTCCCGGCCACGGACGATTAGCTCAGTTGGCAGAGCGCTGGCCTCACATGCCAGAGGTCACTGGTTCGAGTCCAGTATCGTCCACCATTAACGTCGCAACGCATTACGAACTGTGATTGGCCGGGGGCCGCCCATGAAGGTCAGTGTCTTCTTTGACGGACAGAACTTCTACCGGTCTCTTCAACGCTACGACGAGTCGCTCCGCGTCGACTACGACCGGCTCGCCACCTGGATCACGCAGGCCGTCGGCGGCCCCAGCGCGATCTTCGCGGGCGCCCACTACTACGTCGGGGTGTCGGCGGACGCGCCGCCCCTGGTCGAGGGCTTCCTCAAAGGACTCGAGCTCCGTCCCGGCTACTTCGTCAAACGCGAGCTACGCGTGCGCCGCTCCGGGCGTTGCCCGGCGTGCGGCGCCGAGTACGAGTACACGACCGAGAAGCGCGTGGACACGCGGCTCGTAGCCGACCTGATCCACTACGCGGCGATCAGCGCCTTCGACGCGGCCGTGCTCATCTCGGGCGACGACGATTTCGTCCCGGCCGTGGAGGCGGTGAACGCGCTGGGCAAGCAAGTGTGGGTGGCGACCTGGTCGGCCGACGACCTGTCGAAGGACCTGCGCGTGCGCTGCTTCGGGCAGATCCATCTGAGCGAGGGCATCGCAACGTTCCGCGTCGAGCGTCCCCGGCCCCTCGAGCGCGTTCCGCCTCGCATGGCGCCATCGCGGCTGGCGCGCCCGCCGTTTCAGCCGGCCTCGGGCCCGGCACTCGAGCGCGCGCTTCAGGAGCTCCAGCGCGCCGAGGCGCGCCTGCCCCACGTGAGCCGTGGGTACTTCGTCATGCGCTGGAAGTCCCACCAGCTTCCCCCGGTCGGCGCCGAGCGAGAAGCGCTCGTGCAGCAGCTGATCGGCGCCGGGCTCGCCGAGGAGTTCGAGGTCAAGGACGCCGAGGGCCGAAACGTCACGGCGATCCGCAGCCGGGAGCCCGACGGGAACATCCGAGAGCCCGACGGCAACATCGCCCTGCCCGGCTAACACGGGCCCGTCCGGCTCGGAGTCGAGGGACCGCCAGACTAGGACGCCAGCAGCCGCGTCATGAGCTGCTTGACCGATTCGGCGAACGTCTCGGTCGTCGTCAGACGGCGCGAGTCCCGCGGGTTGTCGCAGTCAGGATCGAGGTCGGCGACTGGCGGCAGCGATCCGGGCACGATTCGAAGCCGCACGAGGCCGTCGCTCGTGCGCAGGACCTCGGCGGCCTGTCCACACCGGGTGGCGGTCGCCTGGAACCGTCGGCGGGTGCCCTGGCAGAACAGCAGCAGGCCGCGGGCTACGCGAACGTCGACGAGGATCACGTGATCGGCGCGGAGCTCGCGGGCGCGCGCGATGGCCGGTCCCGGATCGCGCGTGGCGTCCCCGACCGAGACGCGGACTTCCTTCGCGAGCACCGCATGGGCGTTCAGCTCGTCGAGCAGCACGCCTTCGAGCTCCTGCGGCATCGTCTTCCGCTCTTCGTCACTGTACTGGCCGTCGAGTTGGAGCCGGGCGAACACGACCGGCTGGCGGATCTGGCTCGGCCGGAAGTCGGAGGCGCGGGTCGGAATGTCCTCTCGCCGCGGAGTGGGCGCCGCGCACGCGGCGAGTATCGCGGCGAGCGCCGCGATCGGCAGGACCCTCCACATGCGGCGAGCGTATCATTGGCGGCATGACGCTGGCGGAGCGGCTGGCCGAGTTCGCCGTCGGTCTCGAGTTCGACGATCTCCCGCCCGACGTGGTCGCCAGCGTCCGGCTGCGCGCGCTCGACATCCTCGGCATCGCGCTCGCGGCCTCGACCTCGGAGCTGGCACCCTCCGTCCTGGGCGCGCTGGAAGGCTGGGGTCGGGGCGGCCCGTGCAGCGTGGCCGGCTCGAATCTGACCGCGCCACCTCCACTCGCCGCGCTCGTCAACGGTGCGCTGGCGCACGGACTCGACTTCGACGACACCCACGCCGCCTCGATCACCCATGCCTCAGCGGTGGTCCTGTCCACCGTGCTGGCGCTCGGCGAAGCCGGTGGACACGACGGCCGTGCGCTCGTGACGGCGGCCGTCGCGGGATACGAAGCGATCACCCGGCTCGGTATGGCGGCGCCGGGGGCGTTCCACGCGCGCGGCTGGCATGCGACCGCGGTCTGCGGCACGTTCGCGGCGGCGCTGGCGGCCGGTCGACTCGAGAGGCTCGACGCGGGCCGACTTACGGCGGCGCTCGGCATCGCGGGCAGCTTCGCGTCGGGCGTGATCGAGCACCTGGAGGACGGCTCGTGGGTGAAGCGGGTGCACCCGGGATGGGCCGCCCACTCCGGCATCGTCGCCGCCGGGCTCGCCCGCGGCGGGTTCACCGGGCCGGCGACGATCCTCGAGGGCCGCTTCGGCTTCTACCGGACGTTCCTCGGATCGGAGCCCGAGCGCGCGCCCTTCGACACTCTCGGCAAGGAGTGGGAAACGCTCCGCGTCGGCTTCAAGCCCTATCCCTGCTGCCACTACAACCACGCCTATCTCGACTGCGCGCTAGCCCTGCGCCGCGAGCACGCGATCGAGCCCGACTCGATCGAGCGCATCGAGTGCCGGGTGCCCGCCGGCGAGGTTCCCATCGTCTGCGAGCCGCGCGAGGCCAAGCTGCGCCCGCGCACCCCCTACGACGCCCAGTTCAGCCTGGCGTACTCGGTGGCGGCGGCCCTGGTGGACGGCCGGGTGAGCCTCGACACCTACACCAAGGATCGGATCAGGGACGAGCGGGTCCTAGGGCTCGCATCCCGGGTCGAGCACACCGTGGATCCCGCGTCACGCTTCCCCGACGGCTTCCCAGGATGGGTCCGGGTGCGACTCCGCGACGGCCGCCTCGTCGAGGCGCGGGAGCCCGACGGTCGCGGAGGCGCCGCGCGGCCGCTCGAGCCGGCGGCGATCGTCGCCAAGTTTCGCGACAATGCCGGGCGCGCGCTCCCCGCGGCGCGTGTGGAGGCGATCGAGCGCGCTGCGGCTGCGCTCGACGCTCTCCCCAACGTCGCCGCCCTCATGGTCGCGTGCCGCGCGTGAGCTTCCGGATATTCCGGGCGCTCGCCGCGCGCGTGAGCAATGCGGCGTCGGCGGGCAATATCGCGCCTGCAATACCTGGTTGCGGTCTCGACCGAAGCGGTACAATAGATCGTATGAAATACGCGGTCGTGATCGCGCTCGCGATGCTGTTCGCGACCCCCGCCTGGGCCCAGCAGGTCGAGATCAAGAAGCCGTCGCCACCGCCGGCGCGCGAGGAGCGCGACGTGATCCCGCCCGGGCTCCAGGACGTGACGCGCCCGAGCGACGCGGATCACTATCCGCGAGGCGGCCAGGTCCAGCACGACCCCGCATTCATCGGACCGATGTCCAAGCGGCGTGAGACGGCGACCTCGACCGGGCGTTTCGGCGTGGCGGGCTGGGTATCGCCGAACACGCCCGTGGGCTCTCCGAACTCCGGGTGGAACGAGGTCAGCGGCTATTTCGCCCTGGGCTTCTCGATCACCTGGGACGGTCCTCCGCCCGTTCGGCGTACGGCTCCCGCTGCGCCCTGAGTCCGTGACCGTGGCCGGCCGACCCGGCGCCCCCCGCAAGGCGCCCTGCTGATGCCCTGGCTCCGCGGCAACCTCCACGCCCACACGACTTTCTCGGACGGCGTCAAGGAGCCCGCCCAGCTCATCGCCGAGTACGAGGCGCTCGGCTACGACTTCCTCGCCATCACCGACCACGAGAACTGGATCGACGACAGCTACTGGCGGTCGCTTCCCAAGCTGTCGTCGAAGCTTCTCCTGTTCCACGGCGTCGAGCTGAACTGGCCGCGATTCGACCAACACATCGGCAAGGTCGTCGGTGACCGCGAGACGCTCCACGTCCTGAACCATCCGGCGCGCTACCAGCTCACGGTCGCCCAGACGCTCGAGCGCATCCGACGCATCGTCGCCGGTGGCATCGCCCTCGACGCCATCGAGGTGACGGACACCGGCCAGCGCCGTCCGCTCTACGAATCCCCGGAGATCCCGCTCGTGAAGGTCGCGACCGACGACGCGCACGGTCCCATCCACTTCGGCCGAGCGTGGGTCGAGGTCGACGCGTCGCGGAACCGCGACGCGATCATCCGCGCGATCCGCGCGGGCGAGTTCCGGCTGGGCTTCGCTTAGGTAGCCACTCCTCGACTTCTCGGGTAACGCGTGCAGCGTGTGGCCGGTGATACGTTCCCGGGCGAGCGAAGGATGAAGATCGTGCGCATCGGCGTGAGCCCGGAT
>Ga0209237_1001912_pt1 | contig 12330 bp, 11 predicted proteins | sample GraSoi013_1_40cm_2_FD_185820 | JGI IMG/M metagenome (GOLD analysis project Ga0209237, IMG submission 185820) | Grasslands soil microbial communities from the Angelo Coastal Reserve, California, USA - Sample 10_02_2013_1_40cm (SPAdes) (version 2) | ecosystem: Environmental > Terrestrial > Soil >...
CCGAGGCCGCGCCGGTCGGCGCGCCAAGGTTCGCGTCGCTCACATAGATCTGGTGGACGGCACGCGTGTAAAGGAAGTCGAGCGTCGCCACGACGCCCGAGGGGAGACGCCGGTCAATGCCCAGCGCCAGCTTCAGGTTCTGCGGCAGCTTGAGGCCGGGGTCGAAGAAGCTGATACGCGGACTTGTGCCAGGTGACACTAGGCACTGCTCCGCCTGACTGTCAGGGATAAACGGGGGCACGCCCTCGCGCTTATTACAGAACACGACCGTCTCATCGCCGGCTTCGCGGTAGGCGTTCCCCAACCAGCGGTAGGGCGGAGGGCCGCTGAACAGTCCGATCCCACCGCGGAGCAGCGCGGCACCGTCGCCGCTGAGATCGTAATTGACGCCGACGCGAGGCGACCACTGCACGTTGCCGCTGGGGAGCCGTCCGGTGTCGAAGCCGAGAGCCGATATCAGCCCCTGGTTCGTCGCCACGGCGTCGGGCAGGAACGGGACGTCGAGGCGCAGACCGCCGGTGAGCGTCAAGCGGGACGTCGGCGCCCACCGGTCCTGTGCGTAGAGGCCGAGCCCGAACACGTGGAAGTCGGCTCCGGAGGGTCGGGCCGAGCTTCCAAGCCCACGGTCGTAGTGGCTCGCTCGCCCGGCCGCAAGCGAGTCGAGACTGTTGAAGAGCCATCTCCCGGCCGACACTTGCACCAGGGGGTCGTGGAAGTGGAACAGCTCGCCGTGCGAGCCGACGGTCACCAGGTGTGGCCCGGTGCCGATGGTCAGGTTCTCGGTGATCTCGAGAACGTTCTGGCGCACATCAGTCGTCGGGCACACGCTGTTGGGCCCGGCGATCAACGTTCCCGAGTCGGCGGAGACTTGGACCAGCGGAAGCGCGGCGTTGGGCCGGCAGGAGTCCCGCAGGCGCTCGTAGCTCAGGATGAGCTCGTTCTGCACCCGGCCGCCTGCGGGCGTGCCCCAGATCAGGCGCGACGTCTGCGCGGTTGACAGGCTCCGACCCGCGACCGACGAGAGGGCGTACGAGCCGTAGGTCCGACCTGTGTCGATGAACTCCCGGCGGTCGGCGTGGGCATAGTGCTGAGAAAGCTCCAGGTGGCCGCTGGCGCCGAGCTGCATGGTGAGCTTCGCGAACACGTCCTGCGCCGGCAGATGCCCGTCGGACGCGAGCGAGCCCGGGTCCAGGAGGAAGCTGTCCCTGAGGATCTGCTGGAACCGCAGGGCGCTGGCGTACGAGATCCCGGTCTTGCGCAGGTCGGCGCCGCCGATCGTGTCCGCCGCGACCAAGGGTCCGACGTCGGGCACGACGCGCTGCTGCAGATCGGTGGTGAGAAAGAAGTGCACCCGGTCGCGCACGACAGGGCCGGACAGGGTGCCCCCGAATTGCCAGGTCGTGAAGTCGGGCCGGTCTCCAACCGCGTTCCTCGCCACCAGACTTCCGTTCTGAAGGAAGCCAAAGACCGAGCCGTGGAAGACGTTGGTTCCCGATTTAGTCACGGCGTTGAGCAGCCCGCCCGCGAAGCTCCCAAGCCGCACGTCGAACGGGGCGGCGAGCACCTGGAACTCACTGACCGTCTCCAACGAAATCGCATGCGGGAGCACCTCCGGCAGCGCCGCGCTCGGACTTGCGCCACCGGGTGTGCGCCCTAGGTACAGGTCCGCGTTCACCCCGCCATCCACCTGGAGGCTGTTGAAGCCCTGATTCTGTCCGCCGATCGAGACCCCGCCGAGCGGCCTTAGCGCGGCGAGCGGACCGAGCGCCGCTGCGACGCTCAAGTCCCGAGTCAGGTTCGGCAGGACGCCTAGCTCGCTCTCGGAGACGATGTGCGCGGGCCCGGTGCGGCCGGCGTTGAGCAGCGGCTCCCCGCTCGCGCTCACGGTCAGCGGCGGGAGCTCGACGACGCTGGGCTCGAGGGCGAAGTCCGCGCGGTAGCGTTGGCCGAGCCCAAGGAGGACGCCGTTCTGGCCGACCGGCTTGAAGCCCAGGGCCCTCACGTCGATGAGGTAGGGACCGCCGACCTGGACGTTCTCCAGGAAGTATCGCCCCGCGGCGTCGGTCGTGATCTGCCAATGCGCGCCGCTGGCGGCCAGGGTCGCCGTGACGACGGCGCCGTGGACCGGCGTCCCGTCAACCTGGAGGATGCTTCCCTGAAGCGCGGCGGATGTGATCCCCTGCGAGCCGAGTGGACGCGTGGCCAGGCTCAACGCCAGCACCCCGATGGCGAGCGGTCGAGGGTGTGGGCTCATCCCTTGGGGCGCAGCAACTCTTGGAACCGCGGGTATGCGCGCAGCGCCGCGAAGCTGGGCTCCACGTGCGCATTGAGGAAGCGCACCTGGTAGACGTATCCCGCGTCGAAGGCCCGCGCGAGCAGGTCCACGGCCGTGTCGCGCTCACCCAAGAGCGCGGCGATGCACGCGCGCCAGTAAGTGGCTTGTCCGCGCCCGAGGGGTCGCTCGAGCGCGACCAGCAGCCGGTCGAAGCGCGCGGCCTCGGCGCGGTCGCCGCGCTGCGCGGCCAGCGCGCCGAGCAGGCCTGCATATTGCTCGTTCTGCGGGTGCGCGCGGGCCAAGTCTGCGGCGATCGCGCGCGCGGAGTCCGCGTACCCGGCCGCGTAGTAGGTCTGGGCCCGTTCGAAACGCAGGGACGCCGTCGCTTGCTCCGTCGCGGGCCGGCTCGCATGCCAGGCGAGCGTGCGGTCCAGCGCGATGCGAGCGGCGGCGCTGTCGCCGTGGGCCGCGAGGTCGAGCGCGATCTCGCGCATCACCGGAGCCGGCAGGCGGATCGGGTCGGGCGGGAGCGCATTGATCTCATCGAAGCGCTCATTCACTTCTCGCCCGTGCCTGAGGGCCGCCAGGGCCAGCAGCTCCATGCGGAGCGTGGCGAGGTTCCTCGGAAACCGCTGCCGGGCACGCTGGGCAGCCCCCAGCTCGCGGTCGTGCTGGTCGAGCAAGTGGTAGGCGTTGGTCAGCCAGTTGTAATAGCCCGCGCGCCCGCTGAGGGCGCCGCTGTCGGGGTGCAACCGTTCGAGAATCGTGACCGCCTCGCGCGGACGATCGAAGTCGAGCGCGTCGCGGGCGAGCTGCTCCCACATCAGCTCCGAGCGTGGCACCGCCTCGGTCAGCGCGCGTCCGAGCGCGTAGGCGGCCGGGAGGTCGCCGCGGCACCGGGCCATCACACGGTCGATCTGCATCTGCTCGAGCCCCGTGAGGCGCATGCGGGCCAGGCGTCCGACGATGACCGCGGTCGAGTCGCACTCATCGAGCGCGGTCGCCCCGTGGGCCCAGGCCGCCCAGATCAAGGGCAGCGCGTACGTCGAGTCCAGGGCGGCGGCGCGTTGGAAGTACGGCAGTGCGGCGCGTGCGTCGCGTCCGGGATAGAAGTTCTCGACGCCAGCGCTGAACGCGAGGTAAGCGTCGTAGCGCGGGGGCTGGCCGGAGGCCGACGCTAAAGCGCCGAGCCGCGGGTCCACCGCTTCCGCGAGCGCGGCCATGATGCGCTCGCGCAGCATCGTGAGCGCGGGGCGCGGCTCCCGCGGATCGCCGAGCACCGGCTCGAGGGGGTGCAGGACTCTCGCGCTCGCCTCGTCGCTGATCTGCGCGGCGAACTCGATGCGGTCGCTGCGGCGGTACATGGAGCCCCACACCGCGAGGCCCGAGCCGCTGGCAAGGGACAGCGCCCGCGCATCCGCGGCCTCGTGGCCCGCCTGCCTGGTCCGAGTTGCGCTCCCGGTTCTGCCCCCCAGCACCATCGCGCCTGGGTCGGCGAGCTCGAGCACCCCGGTCAGCGCCAGCCCGCGCGTGATCCAATCGGCGGCCAGATTCCCGAGGGGATCGAGGGTGCTGTCGCCGGTGCGGTTCGCGAAGGGGACGACGAGCACGCGCTTCGGGTTCAGTTCGACCGGCTTGGGCGGCCAGAGGATGACCGCCACCACGACGGCAGCCACACCCAACGCGACTGCCCCCGGGCCGACCCAGGGCCGGCGGCCCGGGCGGGCTACGATCCCGCGGGCGACGCTCGTCGCCGTCTCGAGCGGCCGCAGCTCGGTGACCGCTGAGGGGAGCGTGGCCGCGCGCGCGCGGACGGCGTCTCCGAGCGCCCGGGTCTCCGGTGCGGGCTCGGCTTCGAGCTCCGCCGTGAGGCGCTTCGCAAATGCTTCGTACGCTTCCAGCGCTCCCGCCCGGTCGCCGAGCCGGTCGAGCGTCTGCATCAGCCGCCGCAACGTCGGCTCGTCGAGCGGCGCAATCCGCAGCGCCCGCCGCCCCCACTGCACCGATTCGGCGAGGCCGCCGCGCTCCGCCAGCAACGTCGCGTTCCGTAGCGCCAGGACCTTCAGCCGGACACGCTCGTCCTCGAGCCACTGCTCGAACGCCGGCGCGCCTCGGATGAAGAACCCCTCGAGCAGATCACCCCGGTAGAGGTCGAGGGCGTCGGCCGGCTGTCCCGCATGGGCGGCACGCTCGAACTCGACGACATCGCAGTGGATCTGCGTTTCGTCGAGGCCGATGTCCTCGTCCCCGCGGGTCACGAGCACGCCTTCACCGAGCGCATGACGCAGGCCGTGCAGTGCCTGGCGCAGCGCCGCGCGGGCATGCTCCTGGTCGAGCTCGGGCCAGAACAGCGCGACGAGGGAATCGCGCCGGTGCAACCGCCGGGGCGTAGCGGCGGCGAGGTAGGCGAGCAGCGCGACGCGCTTGGGCTGGGCCAGCACCGCCTTGAGCTCGTGTCCGCCGGCCCCAAGGAGGTTGAGCGCCCCGAGAATCCGAAACTCGACCAAGGGAAGCCCTCACGACGCCTCGGGCACCCTGCATGCCGCACGCTGAGCGGACGGCGTCATCGCCCCGTTACGGCGGGCGTAACGAGCGGCTCACACGGCGCCGCTACTGTGTGTCGTCGACCCGAACGTACGGCGTCGAGAATTGCTCCGCAACGCTGCCCTTGCGCGCCACGCGAAGGGCGGATGGGAGCGCCTACAGGAGGTGACCCATGTTACGCGTCGCGCGTTGTGCCATCAGTGCCATCCTGGCCGCCTTGACACTCGGAGGTTGCCGAGACCCCGCGAGCCCGGAGAGACCGGGCGTGCAAGCGTCGGGTGCGGCGAACGTCCCCGGGGCACCGAGTAGCCTGGTTTTGGGCTGGGATGGGGCGAGGTATCTCGTGGTGTTCGCCGGAGACCAGGCGCCGCCCGACTTCGCAGAGCGCGTGTCCGCGCTCGGCGGTGTCGTCGACACGATCCTCGACGGCGTCGGCCTCGCCGTCGCCAGCGGACTCACGGACCCGGCCGCGCGGGAGCTGCGGTCGGCACCGGGCGTCATGGCGGTCGAGCCGGACTTGATCCTCGGTGCGGAGGCTGCCGACGAGCTGGCAGCCGCCGACTTGGGCGTCGCTGACGCGACGGAAGTAGCGATCGGGAGCTCCGCTGCGCCGACGGGCGCGCCGACGGATGCCGCGTTCTACGCCCGTCAATGGAACCTGCGGGCCATCGGAGCGGATGTGGCGTGGGCTGCCGGGTATCTAGGCTCGCCGGAGGTGAGGGTCGCCATTCTGGACACCGGCATCGACTACATGAATGACGATCTCGCAAAACACGTCGACCTATCGCGCTCCAAGTCCCTGCTCTACCTCTCGCACTCGTGCACGACGGCTGAGCCCGGCCAGCCCAGCGGCAACGAAGACGAGCTCGTAAAGTCGAAGTTCCCCGAGAGGCTCCCGTTCACGGACCTGCACTCCCACGGTACCGCCGTGGCCGCCCTCATCGCCAGCGACGCGCACTTGCTGGCCGGCGTCACGCAACGGACCACGCTCTTCAGCGTGAAGGTGCATGACCGGTTCCGGAAGAACTGCGTCAGCGTGTATCTGGCGGGCATCATATACGCTGCGGATCACGGGGCGGATGTGATTCACCTGAGCATCCCGCTGGCGTTCAGCAAGGACTCCTTCCCCGGCGTTGTTTCGGCTGTGAACCGGGCGGCGAACTACGCGCACCGGAAGGGCGCAGTCATGGTAGCAGCGGCTGGAAACGACACGGCCGATTTCGATCACGACGGGACCCGGTTCAAGCTCTGCAACGCGGTCCACGTGATTTGCGTCGCCGCGACGGGACCGACCTCCGCGGCAGGTCTCGACGGGCCGTGGGAGAACGTCGACGCGGTGGCGCCGTACACCGCCTTCGGGCGCTCGACGATCAACGTGGCCGGGCCCGGCGGGACGGTGACTCCCGACTCGACCAAAGTCTGGCTGGTCTGTTCGGGGACAACCCTGTTCGGGGGGGAAGCGCAGAAACCCTGTCGGGCAGGCAAGAAGATCTGGTCGAGCACCGGAACGACCTTCGCCGCGGCGGCCACGTCCGGCCTGGCGGCCCTGCTCATAAGCAGGATGGGCAAGGGTCAACCGGACCGGATTCGGGCGGTGATGGAGCAGTCGGCCGATGATTTGGGCGACCCGGGAACCGACCCGTACTACGGCAAGGGCCGGATCAATGTGGCCCGAGCGGTGGGACTGCCGGATCAGCCGCAACCGTAGGTCTGACCATACTGCAGAGAAACGTGGGGGAACGAGGGCGGGACATCCACTCCCGCCCTCTTCGTTTTTGACTTTCTTCCTGTCAGAACGGCATCTTTCGCCGGGCACAAAGGTTGCCCAGGATGCCCACGCCATGATCAGACCTGAACGCTTGACCGTCAAAGCCGCCGAGGCGCTCCAACAAGCGGCCGCCCCGGCGCGCGCTCGCGGCAACCCCGTCGTGAACGACGCCCATCTGTTCCACGCCTTGCTCGTGCAGCAGGACGGGATCGTCGTCCCGCTGCTCCAGAAGGCAGGGCTGAACGTCACCCAGTTCGCGGCCGAGACCGAGCGCGAGATCGACCGCTTCCCCAAGCAGTCGGGCAGCGCCGGGGAGCCCACCTTGGCGCGCGAGCTGTCGGAGGCGACCGACCGCGCCGACGAGTAAGCGAAAGCGTTGGGCGACGCATACGTCTCGACCGAGCACCTGCTGCTCGCGCTCGCGGACCAGAAGGGCACGACCGCGCGCCAGCTCCTGTCGGCCGCGGGGGTCGACCGCAAGGACCTGCTGGCGGCCCTCGAGGGGGTGCGCGGCGCGCATCGCGTCATCGACCAGGAGCCCGAGCAGAAGTACTAGGCGCTCGAGCGCTTCACCCGCGACCTCACCGAGCAGGCGCGCCAAGGGCGGGCTCGACCCGGTGATCGGCCGGGACGAGGAGATCCGGCGCGTGATGCAGGTGCTGTCGCGCCGCACCAAGAACAACCGGGTGCTGATCGGGGAGCCGGGCGTGGGCAGGACGGCGATCATGGAGGGGTTGGCGCAGCAGATCGTGAGCGGCGACGTCCCCGAGTCGCTGCAGGAGAAGCATCTGATCGCGCTCGACCTGGGCGCGCTCATCGCGGGCACGAAGTAACCGCGGCGAGTTCGAGGAGAGGCTCAAGGCCGTGATCAAGGAGATCACGGGCGCCGAAGGGCGTTACATCGTGTTCATTGACGAGCTGCACACGCTGGTGGGCGCGGGCGGGGCGGAAGTTGCGGTAGATGCCTCGAATCTCGTCAAGCCGGCGCTGGCTCGCGGCGAGCTGCACGTGGTCGGTGGGCGAGCGCCGCCCTGAGCGGAGCGAGCCCCTCAGTGGCGCGCGCGGCCCGGCGCCTCCCATCGCCGATCTCGCCACGCGCTCCTTACCTGGCGCATCATATCCAAACGGATATATTCTCCTATGGCGCTCAAGCCGCTCCGCTGGCTGGGTAACGCCCGTGGCGTCGTGCGCGCGTTTCCCCCGAATGCCCGCCGGGATGCCGGGTACCAGCTGTATCGAGTGCAGGCTGGCCACCAGCCCAGCGACTGGAAGCCGATGACGAGCGTCGGCGCCGGCGTGCGGGAGATCCGGATCCACGCGGACGGCGAGTATCGGGTGCTGTACCTGGCGACGCGGCCCGAAGCGCTCTACGTACTGCACGCCTTCGCGAAGAAGCGCCAGGGCACGCCCAAACTGGATGTAGACCTGGCGCGGGCCCGGCTCAAGGAGCTGCTCGGGCGACGCGCCCGCCAGTAGGAGGGAACGATGGCGATCAAGATCACGAAGGGCTCGCCCAACATCTTCCGGGACCTCGGGTTTTCCCCGGTGGAGGCGGAGCACCTCCGCGTCCGGGCCGAGCTCATGCTGGCACTCGAGCGCCTCATTGCGCGCCGCCGGCTCACCCAAGCCCGAGCGGCGAAGCTACTGGGGGTAAGCCAGCCCCGCGTGAACGACCTCGTGCGGGGGCGCTTCCATCGCTTCAGCATCGACGCCCTGGTCGACATGCTCGCGCGGGCGGGCCTCCGAGTGCGCTTCACAACTGAGCGGGGAGCGCGCGTAGCCTGACGGCGCGCCCCGCTCGCTGCGCCGATGGCCGGCTCCTGCACCAGAGCACGTGCTGCTTTCTGTTGTGCAAGCAAGTGGCGAGATATCGGTGCACGTGCCGGTGCACGTGCACAACGATATCTCGCCAGGCCGCCCATTCGCGCCCTCGCGGGCGCTCAAGGGGGGCAGGCGCGTCAACCCCAACCCTCTCCATCGCAAGGTTGACGCGCCGTTGATTCCCACACCCTCACCGAGGACACGCTTTCCCCAATTCGGGACTACTTATAAGTAGGAGGCCTTGTGTTCGCCTCCGCGGCGAGAACGGTCAGCCGCGATTGGAGGTAGGTGTCTGTAGGAGGCCACGATGGGTGCCATCCTGCTCTCCCGCCCCAGCACTCCCGCGAGGGCCACATGATCGAGCGTCGCACCGCAGCCAAGCTGATTCGCTTCCGCCCCGACAACGCGCGCGACACGCTGCCCGTCCCGTCGGCCTCAGCCGACGCCGCGGAGATCGCGTCGTTGATGACGGCGGCGGACGTCGGGCACGTCCTCCAACTGCCGAGAAAGCGAGTCTACGAGGTCGTGGGCCATCTCGCGATAAGATCGCTCCCCACACCCTGCGCTGGCGCCACGCGGACATTCTGGCGTTAATTGAAGAGCGCAGGAGGGGCAAGTGAGCGTCTACAAGCGCCCAGAGAGCAGCCGGTATGTTATCGAAATCCGCTGGCGAGGCCTGCCACGGCTCAAACTCTCGACCGGCTCCTCGAGTAAGAAGCTCGCTGAAGCAATGCAGCGGACGCTGCATGCCCTCAGGGATGCCGGGCGGCTCGATGTGCTCCGTCTCCTCGCCGATCGTAAACTTCGCCTTCCCGATGTCCACGAAGACTATGTGCGGAGCCCCGCAGCGCTGCAGCACCGGCTCGCCGCGGCTGCCAGTCCGGCTTTGGGGCCGCTACTCGACCAATGGTTTGCGTGGCTCGACGATCCTGCGGCGCTGAGCTCAAAAACGAGACGGCCTTACGCTCCCAAAACGACTCAGCGGTACAAAGTAAGCTGGTCGCGGATCCTCGCGCTGCTTCCCCGGGGCCGCGACGCCGTGCTTACAGACGTGACGAAGGGCTTCCTCGCCGATTTCCGAGCGCAGCGTCGTCGCGAAGGCGCGAGCGGCGCGACCATCAATCGAGACCTCTGCGCCGTCAGCGCATGCCTCACCTGGTGTGAGCAGGAACAGGAGATCGATGTGCGCCGCCCTGCCATACCTCGCGAGCGCGAATCGGCCGGTCGCGAGCGGTGGCTCGACGCCGCGGAGCTGAGCCAACTAGAAGCCGCCCTGCCCCGCTCGTGGTGGCCCCTATTCGCAGCCCTGGCGTACACGGGGCTGCGTGTCGGCGAAGCGCAGGGGCTGTACTGGAGCGACGTTCGCTTGTCGGATCAGGTGATTCACGGTGCACGACCATCGGACGCGCTACCCAGGCGGACCCGCGGACCCCGTGTTTCCTCACCCGTTCGGCTCTTATCAGCTGGCGCAACGCGTCTTCCAGCGCGCCTGCCGCGAGGTCGGCCTGCACGACATCCGGATCCACGACCTCCGGCATACCTTCGGCGTGCATTGCGCGCAGGCAGGCATTCCGATCGTCCGGATCCAGCGGCTGCTTGGGCACTCGACGCCCGTGATGGCATTGCGCTACTTGAAGCACGCGCCGGAGAATTATTTCGCGGCAGACGCGGCGCGCGTGGCTGCGAGTCTGTCCGGCATCGCCGATCGAGAGGCGAGTGCTCAGACAGAGCTTACCCGGCAGGGGCTCAAGGGAAGCTAGCGGCCAAGGTGTGCCACCATTTTTGCCACCAGCCGACTCGTCGCCGTAGTGTTCGGTCGTTAACAGGGGTTGCATAAGCCCAGGTGACTTGCGACGTTGTCCTGTTCTAGGAGAGGTGGCCGAGTGGCTGAAGGCGGCGGTTTGCTAAACCGTTATAGGGCCTAAAAGCCTTATCGGGGGTTCGAATCCCCCCCTCTCCGTATCTCACCGCCATGACCACGCGCGTTCGCTTCGCCCCGTCCCCGACGGGCTACCTGCACGTCGGCGGCACCCGCACCGCCCTCTTGAATTGGCTGTACGCCCGCCACGTGGGCGGCAAGTTCCTGCTCCGCATCGAGGACACCGACAAGCAACGCTCCACCGACGAGCACACCAAGGTGATTCTCGACGGCCTGACGTGGCTCGGCCTCGACTGGGACGAGCAGCCCGTGTTCCAGGGCGCACGAGTGAAGCGGCACCAGGAGGTGGCGGACAAGCTGCTCGCCGAGGGCAAGGCCTACATGGAAGAGGGCGCGATCCGCTTCCGCCTGCCGCCCGGCGAGATCGCGTGGGACGACGCAGTGCACGGCCGCATCTCGTTCCAAGGCGAGGACATCAAGGACTTCATCATCCTGCGCTCGGACCGCACGCCGATCTACAACCTCGCGGTCGTCGTGGATGACATCGACATGGCGATCACGCACGTGCTGCGGGGTGACGACCACATCTCCAACACACCGAAGCAGCTCGCCCTGTACCGCGCCATCGGCGCCCAACCGCCGGTGTTCGGTCACGTGCCGATGATCAATGGCCCGGACGGCAAGAAGCTCTCCAAGCGCCACGGCGCCACGGCGGTGGGCGACTACCAGCACATGGGAATCCTCCCCGCCGCGATGCGCAACTTCCTGGCGCTGCTCGGCTGGAGTCCGGGCGGCGATCGGGAGATCATGACGCTCGACGAGATGATCGGTCTGTTCTCCCTGGAGGGCATCCAGAAAAAGCCGGCCATCTTCGACATGACGAAGCTCGAGTGGATGAACGGGCAGTACCTCTCCATGGCGTCCGCGGACGAGTTGTACCCGCTGGTCTCACCCCAGCTCAAGCAGCTCGGGTTGAACGGCAACAAGGAGGCGGTGCTCACAGCAATCGCGGCGGTGAAGACACGGTCTCGCACCACCATCGACGTGGCGCGGCAGGTGGCGGTCCGGCTCGATGCGAAGTACGTCGCGCTCGACGACAAGGCGAAAAAAGAGATCGCGAAGGATCCCGTGGGTTACAAGGCGTCGCTCGAGGCGAGCGTCGCCGTGTTGCAGACTGCCGACTGGAGCCCGGAAGCGCTCGAGCGGGTGCTGCGCGCCCTGGCCGAGCGGCAAGGCGTCGCGGCGGGCAAGGTCTTCCAGCCGATCCGCATCGCCCTCACGGGCGGGACGGTGTCGGAGCCGGTGAACGAGCTGCTACACGTGGTAGGGAAAGAGGCGGCGCTGAAGCGACTACAGGCGGCGGTCTCTTCGAGTGACCCCGGGGCACCGCCCCGGGGTTAGCCGCGCCTAGGCAGACGTTTCGCGCGGCTGACCCCGGGCCGGTGGCCCGGGGTCTCCCTTAAGCGTAGTGCAGTGCCGAGCGCACCCTTCAGGGTGTGACTCGATGGGATCACGGCACAGCCGTCTTCCCTACCTTGCCGCCTCCGGATGCCCACCAGCTATCGAACCCGGAAGGCCACTGTCGCTCGCCCAATCAGCGCCCCGGCCGCGTTATCCCGTACGTGAACGCTTAGGAGATAGCTGCCGCGCGGGATCTGCTGCGGCGAAAGGTCCAACACTTCTGTCACCGGTCGTCCCTCCGACCCGCCTGAGGCGCGATCGAATTCGAGGCCGTTCGCTCCCGGCCAATCCTCACGGGCGATGTCTCGCTGGAGATCGTCGCTGCGCAGAATCCTGTAGGTCACGTGGTAACTCACTCGCTCGGCGCTCACGCGCAGCCCGTACACCTCGGCATAGACTCGGACTGTGTCTTCCGCCGCGAAGGTCAGGCCCCGCTGCAGGTGTTCGAGCATCGCAGACCGACCGACGAGCGTGTCGCCGCGCCAAGCCTTCGCCAGCAGGAGGTCGCTGATTGCGGGACCGGCTTGGAAGGAACGGAGCGTGAGCCCGAGCTCCTGACGACCCAGGGTGTCACCCGAGCGG
>Ga0209237_1001919_pt1 | contig 12317 bp, 7 predicted proteins | sample GraSoi013_1_40cm_2_FD_185820 | JGI IMG/M metagenome (GOLD analysis project Ga0209237, IMG submission 185820) | Grasslands soil microbial communities from the Angelo Coastal Reserve, California, USA - Sample 10_02_2013_1_40cm (SPAdes) (version 2) | ecosystem: Environmental > Terrestrial > Soil >...
TTGATACGAACCTCGAGAACTGGAACCAGTACACGGCCATGGAGACGGCGCGCTACCTGCTCCAGCACCCGGAGAACGACCCGGAGTGGCCGTGTCACTCGAGCGGGCTGATCGCCTGGGTGGAGAAGACCTTCGCCATGGATGTCCCCGCAAGCGAACACTACCGCTGGGTGCAGCAGGAGCCGGTGCAATACGGGCAGCAGTGGGGTGCCAACACCATCTCGGAACAAACCGTGGACGACATGGACAAGATGGGCAGCCACACCTCCCGCTACGCCTCGGTCTGCGCCCTGTATTACGAGAAGACGGGCGAAGAAGCCTTCAAGGAGAAGGCCTTCCGCTCCTTCAACTGGGCCACTTACATGGCCCACGAAGACGGCCTGATCACCGAGGCGATGGCGGAGGGCAACTTCTGGTATTCCGACGGCTACGCCGACTACATCCGCCACTTCCTGGCCGGCATGGGTTCGGTGCCCGAGTGGGCGCCGCCCCGCGAAAATCATCTGCTCCGGTCGAGTTCAGTGGTGCAGAAGATTGCCTACAGCGCGAGCGAGGTGCGCTACACAACCTTTGACGCGGAGGCCACGGAGGTGCTCCGGCTGGCCTTTTCGCCCGCGCGGGTGACGGTCGGCGACGCCGCGCTCGCGCCCCGCCCCGACCTCTCGAAGCCCGGCTGGACGTTCGACGCCACGAAAGGCGTGCTGCGCGTCCGCCGCCAGCGCTCGCGCGATGTGGTGATCAGCGGCCAGTGAGGCCGTGGCCCGCGGGACAGTCGGCAGCATGCGAGGTATCCGCCATGGAGAGAAAACTGCGCAGCGCCAAGTGGTTCGAGCCCGACAACGACATCGGCTTCCAGCACCGCGCTGCCTTGCGCGCCCAGGGGTTTTCGCGCCAGGCGTTTGCCGGCCGGCCCGTCATCGGTATCTGCAACTCCTGGAGCGAGCTGAACAACTGCAACGTCCATCTGCGGACCGTGGCGGAGGCGGTGAAGCGCGGCGTCTGGGCCGCCGGCGGTTTTCCGCTCGAGTTCATGACCATCTCGCTCGGCGAAGAGCTGATGATGCCCACCACCATGCTCTATCGCAACCTGATGGCCATGGACGTCGAGGAGATGATCCGATCGAACCCGGTGGACGGCATCGTACTGTTGTGCGGTTGCGACAAGACCACCCCCGCGCAACTGATGGGCGCCGCCAGTATGGACGTCCCCGCCATCCTGCTGTCAGGTGGGCCGATGCTGCGCGGCATGTGGCGCAATCAGGAACTGGGCTCGGGCACCGACCTCTGGAAATACTGGGACGAACGCCGCGCCGGGCGGCTCGGGGAGTCAGAATGGCAGGAACTCGAGGGGTGCTACTCGCGCAGCGCCGGTCATTGCAACACCATGGGCACGGCGTCCACCATGACCAGTCTCGCCGAAGCGCTGGGCATGATGCTTCCCGGCACCGCCAGCATTCCAGCTCCCGACTCCCGCCGCCTGGCTGCCGCCGAGGCCACGGGACGGCGCATCGTGGAGATGGCGCGCGAAGACCTGTGCCCCTCGTGCATCCTCACCCCAGAGGCCTTTGACAACGCCATCCGGATGCTGCTGGCGCTCGGCGGTTCGACGAACGCGGTCATTCATCTGGTGGCCATCGCCGGCCGCCGCGGCATTACGCTGCCGCTCGAGAAATTCGATGAGCTCTCCCGCCGCACGCCAGTGATCGTCAACCTGCGGCCCTCGGGGCAATACCTGATGGAGGACTTCTACTACGCGGGCGGCGTGCCCGCGGTGCTGAAAGAAATGCTGCCGCTACTCCAGGCCGACGCGTTGACTGTGACCGGCAAGACGCTCCGCGAAAACGTCCGGAACGCGCAGTGCTACAACCGCCAAGTCATCCGCCCCCTGGACCAGCCCTTACACCCGGAAGGCGCGCTGGCGATCCTGCACGGCAACCTGGCGCCCCACGGCGCCGTCATCAAGACCGCGGCGGCCACCCGGCGCCTGATGCAACACGCGGGACGTGCAGTCGTCTTCGAAGGCTACGAGGAGATGCTGGCCAGGGTTGACGATCCGAGCCTGGAAGTGGATGCTTCGAGCGTCCTCGTCCTCAAGAACGCGGGACCGGTGGGCGTCCCGGGGATGCCGGAGTGGGGTATGCTGCCGATTCCGGCGAAGCTGCTCCGCCAGGGCGTGGACGACATGGTGCGGATCAGCGACTCGCGCATGAGCGGGACGAGCTTCGGGACAGTGGTGTTGCACATCTCGCCGGAGGCAGCGGTGGGTGGGCCGCTGGCGGCGGTGCAGACAGGCGACCTGATCCACCTGGACGTCGAGCGCCGGCGACTGGATCTCGAAATTCCTGAGGAAGAGTTCGAGCGGCGACTGGCGGGCTGGCGACCGGTCCCGCGCCGCTTCCAGCGCGGCTACTACACGATGTTCCTCGAGCACGTGCTGCAGGCACACGAGGGCTGCGACTTCGATTTCCTCCGCGCCCAGCCCGGCGACCGGCCCTACGAGCCCCAGATCGGCAGGTCGTAGAGAAACCCCAATACGATCTGACGCTGATAGTCTTCTCGGCCTGTCAAGCTTTTCGCACGTTGCTGTGCAGACCCCTTCCTCACGGCCGCGACGCTGATTGTTGCCCACCTCCGAGCGTTTCGAGGAACACCGAGCGCAGCATTTCCGTCTCTCGGTTTTCCTTTTCAGTCTTAAGCTGTTGGAACTGCTTTCGAGCTCGGGCGGCATCGTCGCTGCGGCCGGCGCTTTGGTAGAGTGGTGCCAGGCGGTACCAGGATTCGGCGAAGCCCGGATCGAGCCGCACGGCGGTTTCGAGATCCGTGATCGCCTGGCTGGTCTCGCCCCACGCCTGGTGGACTTTGCTTTGCGTGAGGTAGCAAAGGCTGCAGCGAGGAATCGAGCGCGTGGCCACCGCGAGTTCCTCGAGCATCTGACCGTAGTCGCGGGACTGGCGCTTGAGCAGGATCGTGGCGTGCAGGTAATAGAGATAACCGGACGCCTGCGGATTCTTGAGACCCTGAGCGGCGAACTGCTCCGCCTGCTCGAGGTTACCGGTCATATAGGACGCAAAGGCCATGAGCAGGCGCGCAGGCGCGAAGTCGGGCTCGAGCGCCAAGAGCTTCTTCGAAGTCTCGAGCGACTGCGGTTCGCGTCCGCCGAGAAATTCCGCAAGTGCCAGCCCCAGGGCGAGAAAGGGCGAGTAGGGATTGAAGGCGGCGCCGCGCCCAAACGTTTCCACTGCGTGGGCGTAAGCGCGCTCGCGCAGATAGAAGAGTCCCAGGTCGAGCGCGTAGTTCTCCTGCCGGGGCGCGCCGGCGAAGGCCGCCGAGAGGTCGCGCTCCGCCTCCGCCGTCCTGCCCAGAGCGTTCTCGATTTTGCCGCGCAGGTACGAACGCGCGAGCTCCTGCAACTCGGAGCCGTGCCGCGCCGCTTGGAGCGCCGCTAGAGCCTCCGGAAACTTTTGCTGCGCAAACTCCGCCAGCGCCAGGTTATAGTGGCCCTCGAAGACCGCCGGGTACTCTTTCGCGCAGCGCGCAAACGCCTGCGCGGCTTCCGGGTAAAGGTCCTTGGCGGCGAAGTCAAGTCCCACTCGCAACAACGTGTCAGCGTCCACGTCGGGTCGCCGCAGGATTGCTTGCAGGGTCTCGCGCGCCTTCTCGGTCTCGGCTCGCGACAACGCCTTGCTCACGTCCGACCCGAGGGGCTGCGAGACGCTTGCACTCGACGTTTGCGGGTAACCATAAGTGTTCGCTCCGGCGCTGAGTGCCGGCGTTGCGCCGACGGCCAGGGACCACAAAGCCAGCGCGCAAAAAAGCGCCAACCTCCCGTTGGGAGAGCGGCCGCGACGCACTGAGCCCCCGAGCTGGGCGGTGAGCGATACGAGTATTTTCACAAGGAGGAATTATGACATGCGGGGAGCGGCCGCGCACGAATCGTCGCGGCCGCAGCCGGCAGGTGAGACCTCAGGCGCGAAGCGTGGGCGTTCCCGCACGGGCGCCGGCATGGTTCCGGCAGAGTTCGTAGGCCAGCATCACTTCCCTCAGCCGCTCCGCCGTCGAGGAGAGCAGCGGCAGCCGCACCTCGTCCGAACGGAAGATGCCGACCTGCTTGAATACCGCCTTGGTGGTCGTGACTTCATCGCCCAGGCCGAAGAGGTGGATGAAGGGCAGGATCTGCTCGGAAAAAACCCGCAGGGCCTCTGCAGGCTTGCCCGCCTTCAGTCGGCGCACCACTTCCTGATACGGCGCGGGGAAAACGCAAGGGGCCAGGATCATGCTGCCGTCCACTCCCAGTAGAAGGCTTCGAAACGCCACCACGTCGTCCCCGGAGAAGACGGCCACGTTGCCGTGCTGCTTGAGGGCAGTGATCTTGTCCAGGTTGTGGTCGGTCATCTTCACGCCCTTCACATGCGGGCAGGCGTCGAGGATTCGAAACAATTCCTGGGCGGTCAGCCAGGTCTTGGTGTAGAGAGGATTGTCGTAGATCACCAAGTCGAGTCCCGAGGAGCGGTCGAGCGCCTTGAAGAACTCGAGCACCATGGGAAAAGAGTTGGGAAAGTAGTAGGGGCAGGGGACCAGTCCCGCGCGCGCGCCCAGTTGCTCGGCACGCCGCGCCAGTTGCGCCATCTCATTGAGGTTGGTGTGGGTCAGCCCCACGACGATGCTCTTGCCCGTCGGGGCGTTGCGGATCGCGAACTCCATCAGCTTCAGCCGCTCCTCGAGCGACAGCGACACCGATTCGCCGCTGCTCCCGCAGAGCGTACAGCCGTCGAGCTCCGGGAAGAGGTGGTCGAACAGGCGCAGGAGGCTCTCAAAATCAATCTCGCCTTGGTGGAAGGGGGTGGGAATGACCGGCAGGGAGCCGCTCAGTTTCAAGCAGAAGCCTTCCTTATCGAGAACTGGCCCGGGGGCGGGCGCGCGGCCCCCGCTCTTGCGTATTGAAAGCGACTTCCGAATCATGATATTGAGCGAGGGGTGCGGCTGTCAAGAAACTCCTGCGCCCGAGCGCATTGACAGGAACGCCGGCCCCCGGTAAGCTCAGCGCCGTCCCGACGCCCTAGCCGGTTGCCATGACCCAGCGCTATCTGGTCCCCGCCATCAAGCGCGCCTTCGAGATTATTGACCTGCTCGGGCAGCGCGACTCGGGACTGACCATCTCGGAGATCCATCGTCTGCTGGGCCTGCCGCTGAGCTCCGCCGCCACCATCGTCTATACGCTCAAAGACCTCGGCTACCTCGAGCGCGACGACCAGACCTCTTCCTATCGGCTGAGCGTCAAGCTGTTCGGCATCGCGCGCCGCGCGTTCGACCGCATGGACCTGGCGACCGAGTGCCACAGCCTGCTCGAGGAGGCGGTGCGCGAGTCGGGACTCACCGGACACCTGGCCGTGTTGCGTGAGGGCGAATCCATGTACATTGGTCGCGTCCAGAGCGACAGCTTGGTGCAGGTCTCGACCTACATCGGCCTGCGCTGGCCCGCGCACACCGCGGCGGCGGGGAAGGCGCTCCTGGCTTTTCTGCCCGCCCCGGAACTTGAGCGCGTGCTGAAGCCCATGATATTGAACAAGCTCACGCCCCACACCATCACCTCGAAGCGTGTCCTGGCCAGGCAGCTTGAGACCTTCCGGCGCGCCGGCTACACCTGGGAGCGGAACGAGGGCGAGGTGGGGCTGGGCTGCGTCGCCGCGCCCATCTTCGGCCCGCGCCACGAGGTGATGGCGGCGCTGAGCCTGGCCGGCACCACGCATCAGATCTCCTCCGCCACCATTCCCGCGCTGGGGAAGCTCGCGAAGAAGTTCGCGCAGCAGATGTCAGCACGACTGGGCGACCACTCATGACATCTCCCTTTCTCTTTTTCGAGACTCGACTTGGAGCCCGTAGCGGGCCTTCTCCCCGGCTGGCCCGACTCGTGACAGGCCTGCTGGTCCTGGTGGCACTGCTGTTGGGAAATGCCGGCCCGATGGCGGCCGGCGCACCGCGCGGCGTTGCGCAGATCGAAGTCAATGCCGGCCAGGTGACCGGAAACGTCCAGCCCTTTCTTTTCGGCCACTTCATCGAGCACGAATACAACACCATCCAGGGCGGCCTGTGGGCGGAACTGCTCCGCGCCCGCAAGTTCGAAGAAGGCGACCAGAACGGGGACGGCGTCGCCGACGCTTGGCAACCCGAGGAGCGCATTCAAGATCGCTACTGGCAGCTCGTGGCCGCGCGAGGCCCGAACGTCCGCTACTTTGTTGATCACGGAGAGTACTACGGCGGGGATCGGCCTCCAGGTTGCCCGCGGGCGCCGCTACGCCTTCTACGTTTACCTGAAAGCGCGCGGCACGGGTAAGGCGTGGGTGGAATTCGACAAGCTGGGCGGCCCACTCTTCGCCCGCCAGGAATTCGACCGGCTCTCGGACGGCTGGGAAAAGTACACGGCGGAATTCACTTCGCCCGAGGACACCTCCGAGGCGCGCCTGCGCATCGGCTTCCAGGGCGCCGGCACGTTCTGGATGGACTCGGCGTCGCTCATGCCGGCGGACAACCTGCGCGGCCTGCGCCGCGACGTCGTCGAGGCCCTGCGACCGCTCCGCGTCCCCATCCTGCGCTTTCCCGGCGGCTGTTTTGCCGACTACTACCACTGGAAGCTCGGCGTCGGGCCGCGCGACCGGCGCCCGGAGTTCTGGGGCGAAGCCTGGAGCGAATGGAACCCCAACGACTTCGGCACGGACGAGTACATGGGCTTGGCGCGCGAGCTGGGTTTCGAAGGTCACATCACCACCAATTACCTCTCCGCCACGGCTCAGGAGGCGGCCGAATGGGTCGAGTACGCGAACGGTCCCGCCGGGACACCGATGGGACGGCTGCGCTCCGAAAACGGCCACGCTGAACCCTACGCCATCAAGTACTGGGCGGTGGGCAACGAAGCCCCCACGCTCTGCGCCGAGCAATACACGGGCGGCACGAAGCTGAGCGATTACGCGAAGCGCTTCCGCGAATACGAAGGCGCCATGCGCCGCGTTGACCCTTCCATCCGCCTCATGGCCTCCTCGGTCGGCCAGCCGAACTGGGTGCGCGACCTGCTCGGCCTGCTGCCCGTGGACCTGCTCGCCACTTCGATCTATACCGGCGAGTACGAAAACCAGCTCAGCACCCGGCTTGCCGACCTCGACCGCTATTACCGCCAGGTGGTCGCCGAGCCCCAGGTGTTCGCGCGCAAGCTCGCGGCCAACATCCAGGCGGCGGGAGAACGCCTGCCGCGCGACCACCCCTTCTTCGCCATCACCGAGTACAATTCCTGGTGGCTCTCCGAGAAAGTCGATCCCGACTACCGCCTGGGCACGGCGCTTTATTTTGCGGGCGTCTTCAACACGCTGTTGCGGCACGCCAGGGAAGTCTTCATGGCGGAGGTGTCCACGACGCTCAACGTCCAGGGGATCGTGGGCATCAACCCCGTGGCCGTCAAGCTGACGCCTCCTTATTTCGCCTTTCTCCTCTACCGCAATCATATCGGCAGCCGGGTGCTCGAGACGCGCGCGGAGTCGCCGCCCGCCTCCTTTAACCCGGAGTTGCCGGCGCTCGATGCCATCGCCACGCTGAGCGAGAAGGGCGACAGGGAACTCCGGGTTAACGTGAATCGCAGCGAGCAGGAGGATATCCTGACCTCGGTGCAACTCAACGGCTGGGCGCCCGAGTCCGGATTGCCGGCGCGCGCCTGGGAACTCAACGGCAAAGACAAAGTCGCCGCCAACCCCTTCGGCAGCACGGAAAATGTCAATATCCGGGAACGGCCAGTGACGCAGCAAGGGGCGGCTTTCACCTATCGCTTTCCCGCGCATTCCGTCACGGTGCTGGAGTTTTCCGGCACGCCCTTCGGCCACTAGCCTTTGTAGTTCGGGCCCGCCCAGTGGGACTGCCGCCTGGCCCCTGCGGTAGCTCGCTCCCCCTCCCTCACCGGCGGCCAGCGCCTCTGCCGAATGGGTTGTAGCGGCGATGTCTTCATTGCCGCAAATGGTGATGGGGAGTGCGGGCACGGCGGACACCGCCGCTACAACACTCCAAAATCAACTAGGGCAAAATCAACTAGGGCTTGACAAAGCCTGGCGAAGGGCATAAGACTAGATCCGCGAAATACCTTTCAATTGGCTGAAAGACTTGGCGTCGGGTGTCGGTCGAGGAAAGCCTCGATTGTCGAGCGAACACAATTCTCCCTATCCTCTAAGCGCAGCCGAGCGCGGGCGTATCCCTGATCGGCGTCTCTGGAGGTCACTATGCCTTCCGCACGTACACTCCTGCGATTTTTTGCCGTCGCACTGTTCGTCTGCCGGACGATTCCGCTCCACGCGCAGTTAAATCGCGGCGCGATCGAGGGCACGACCACCGACCCGCAGGGTGCCGTCGTCCCGGGGGTGGACGTCACCATCACGTCGGTGGACACCAACCTCGCCCAGACGACCAAGACCAACAGCGCCGGCTATTACCGGGTGCAGAGCCTGGTCCCGGGCAAGTACCGCGCCCACTTCTCGGTCGGCGGCTTTTCGCCTCTCGACATCACGGAGATTCAGGTGCCCGCCGGCGAACTGATCAAGGTGGACGCGCCGCTGAAACTCGGCGCGGCGCACGAGACCGTGCAGGTCACGGCCGAGGTCGCGCTGCTTGAGACCAGCGCTTCGAACTTCTCCACCAGCCTCGAGACACGCACCGTGCAGGAAGTCCCGCTGCAAGGCCGCGACCTCCAGCAACTGGTTTATCTCATGCCTGGAATCAATCCCGTGGGCGGGCCGCCGGGCAGCAACTTCGGGTTCAACAGCCAGTACGGAACGTTTCCCGACCCGACGCACGTTCAGGGTTCGGATCTCTCCGTGAACGGCGGCCAGGGCGGGGCGAACGCCTGGTATCTCGATGGCAATCTCAATCTCTCGAGTTTCGCCGAGAATATCGCCGTGGATCCCACGCCGGACGCGGTCTCGGAATTTCAGACCATTACCAACGCCTTCGCCGCCGAGTACAGCCGCACGGGCGGCGCGGTCTTCAACGTCGTGCTGAAGTCGGGAACCAACGCCCTGCACGGCAACGTCTACGAGTTCATCCGCAACGACGCCACCAACGCCCGAAACCCCTTCACGTCCATTGACTCGCTGGGCAAGATCATCAAGGACCGCCAGCTGCGCTTCAACAACTTCGGCGGCACGCTGGGTGGCCCCGTTGTCCTGCCGCACGTCTACGACGGCAAGAACAGGACCTTTTTCTTCTTCTCCTGGGACGTGCAGCGACTGCACCTGCTGGGTAACGGGAACGTCTTTTCTGTTCCCACGGCCAAGATGCGCCAGGGGGACTTCAGCGAGGACCCGGACGTGGTCTCGCACGGCATCTGGAACCCTTACAGCACCGTGGGCCCGGATCCGAACACCGGCTTGTTTGAGCGCACGGCTTTCGGCACTCCGGCCGTCGGCGACCCCAGCGGTTGTCTGGCTTCGCACGTTGAGGCTTCCGGCGGTGCCAGTTGCACCTTCGCTAACCAGATACCCGCGACGATCTCAACGCCCTCCGGTCCCCTGGCGGGGCTCGACCCCACGGCGATGTTTTTTGTGAATTCTTTCCCGCTGCCCAACTACAACGATCCCCTGAGCAGTTGCCTGCTCGATTCCACCAACCTCTACAAGATCTGCAACAACTTTCGGGGATCGGTCGGCAGCAGCCAGAACCACCACAACATCTCATTGAAGGTTGACCACCAGTGGAGCGAAAAGAGCAAGTACTTCGCCGAGTGGCTCTTCAACCCGGTCCAGTACCGGAACTATCGCGTCCCCTGGACGGGCGCCGCTTTCCCCTACGACTCGGTGGGCTTTGGATCGAACTATCCGTTCGACCTGGCCAACCAGATCATTGCGCTTGGGAACACTTACACCATCACGCCGACGCTGATCAATGAGTTTCGGGCCAGCTTCAGCCGGCAGTTCCTGACCACCCACCCGAGCAACCCCTATCCGGACAGCATCACGAACCAGACCCAGGTGCAGCAGGTCCTGGGGCCGCTTCAGATCCCCGAAGACCCCTATTTCCCGGTGCCTAACTGGAACATGTCGAGCCCTGGGGGCGGGGAGATTGCGTTCGGACCCACCACCTGGGTCAACATGAACACCGCGGCGGAGGCCTACACCTTCCTCGACAACATCACCAAGGTCTTAGGCAAACACACGCTGAAGTCAGGGTTCATCTACCGCCTGGAGCACACCGCCTATGAAAGCGGCTTCCCCACCGGCTTTGGTTTCGGCGGCGAGCTGGTCCAGGATCCCAACACCGGCCTCGGCGCCAGTGGGCTGGCGCAGTTCATGCTCGGGGCGACGGCGACGGGAGGTCGCGGCTCGTTCACCGGCGTGATGTGGAAGCCCTACGAGCGCTTCCGCTACTGGGGCTTCTACGGGCAGGATGACTTTCGCCTTACGCCCAAATTCACTCTGAACGTCGGCCTGCGCTACGACCTCTATGGTCTCTACCAGACGCGCGGCCGGCCGGAATCGAACTTCTGCCTCGGTTGCCCGAACAGCACCACCGGCCTTCCTGGCAAGGTGATATACGAGGGCGATGCCGAGTGGCCCGGGCGCGGGCGGGACATCGCGCCGCCCAACTACAACAGCCTCGGCCCCCGCATCAACTTCGCCTGGACGCCCTTCGCCGACAAGCGGACGATCCTCCGCGGCGGCTACGACATCTTTTACAGCAACGCCTTCGCGGGCATCAACTCGCCGGGGCAGTCGGCCGCCAACTCGCCCGGCTGGAACCAGGAGTATGACTGGAACGGCAGCTTTTACCCCAGCCAGTGCTCGTTCTTCTCCGGCCAGTGCGTCGCCTTCCCGCTCAGCGATACCACGACCGACAAGCGGACTCTGACCACGCCGGCGTTGCCCAGCACGTTCCCCGGGCAGAACCGCGACTCCCTGGTCGGCATCGGCCTGCTCCAGTTCTTCACGCCGCCTTCGCACGACCCCATGGTGCAGACTTGGAGCTTTGAGATCCAGCGCGAGTTGCCCGGAAACATGATGGTCAGCGTGGGCTACGTGGGCAACCACGGAACGCACTTGGTGGGTGAGCCGTTCCGCCAGTTCAACTACGTTCACACCAAAGACCTGCAGAACTTCCGCTCCCAGATAGACGCCAACATCCCCATCACCGATGTGTACTCGGACCCGAAGACGGCGGGGCTGCTCGCGCAAGTCTATGGAAGCACCGACCTGCCCCGCAGGCTGCTCCTGAAGCAATACCCGTTTTACGGGGCCCTTTCGACCCTCCAGAACAACACCTCCTTCGACGGAACCACCATCTACCACGGGCTGAACGTGCGGGTCCAGAAGCGGTACTCGCACGGCCTGGACTTTGTTGTCGCCTACACGATCTCGAAGAAAATCAACAACGCGCTGACCGGCCAAGCGGCCACTATGCTGGTGGACCCCATTCACTGGGCGCGCAACGGGCAGGTGGGCGGACGGGCCGGATCGCTCGGCTGGAGCGGCGGATTCGGCGGAGCCTTCCAGGACCAGGACAACAAGAAGGTTGATCGCGCTATCGCCGCGGATGATATCCCGCAGATCTTGAACGTCGTCGCGACCTACGAGCTTCCCTTCGGCAGCGGCAGGCGCTTCGCGAACCAGAAGGGTGTGCTCAACCCGGTTGTGGGAGGGTGGCGGCTGACCTCCAATCTTAATGCCGAAAGCGGCCTGCCCCTGGCGATCTCCTGTCCGGGAAACGAGATCACCAGCCGGTGCATTCAGATCGGCGACCCGCACTTCAGCGGAGGCCGCTCCCGGGCCCAACAGATTGACCAGTGGATTAACCCGGCCGCCTTTGCGCCGCCCTTCGGCACGGACCAGAGTTTCTGGACCGACCAGGGGTACGATAAGACCGACCCGCGCGCTTGGCAGCTCGGGACCGCGGGGCCGCGACTGCCGAACCTGCGCAGTCCGGGCTTCTGGAACGTGGATACCGCCTTGTCTAAGGACTTCCATTTCACCGAGAGCAAGTACCTCCAGTTCCGGTGGGAGATGTTCAACGCTCTCAACCATCAAAACCTGGGGCTGCCCAACACGGGTTGGTGCTTGCCGGCGATACAGAACCCGAATGGCACGACAACGACGGACAAGGTTCACCAGGACGGCTGCCAGTTTGGGCGTATCACTAACATCCAGACCGACCCGCGCTCGATGGAGTTCTCCCTGAAGTTGTTCTGGTAGGACGGTGCCGAGGCAAGAATAATAATGTAGTTAATTCAAGATTTGTGGAGTGCCACGAATAGAACGTCCGCACTCCCCATTTTGTTCTTCTCGGCGCCAAACCTCCAG
>Ga0209237_1001921_pt1 | contig 12311 bp, 12 predicted proteins | sample GraSoi013_1_40cm_2_FD_185820 | JGI IMG/M metagenome (GOLD analysis project Ga0209237, IMG submission 185820) | Grasslands soil microbial communities from the Angelo Coastal Reserve, California, USA - Sample 10_02_2013_1_40cm (SPAdes) (version 2) | ecosystem: Environmental > Terrestrial > Soil >...
CGTCAAAGCACTGCTACTTCTACCGGTGACATATGGGGCGGCCTGCTCGGGAGCGGCTCTAGCAGTTATACTTGCCAAGTGGCTCGTGATGGGACGTTTCCGTCCCTTCACGCATCCTCTCTATACAACCTATGTGTGGCGGCTTGAAGCGGTTAACGCGCTATACGAATTCCTTGCCACCCCACTGGCCCTTGACGCGCTCCAGGGCACGCCTCTACTGCCTCTCTATTTTCGTTTGTTGGGCGCAAAGGTTGGCAAAGGGGTCTATGTTCACACAACAGGGCTGATCGAGTTTGACCTCGTCAGGATTGGAGACCATTGCTGCATCAACCAGGACTCTGTTCTGCAGACCCATCTGTTCGAGGACCGCGTCTTGAAAGCGAGTAATCTTACGGTCGGGGACTGGTGTGACATCGGCGCCTACTCCATCGTCCTCTACGACAGCCAGATGGAAGACGACTCCCACCTCGACTCCCTCAGCCTGCTGATGAAGGGCGAAACACTTCCTGCTGGCACGGCATGGGCGGGCATACCTGCTAGAAGGAGCGATTGACATTGACGATGATGGAGTCGATCTCTGACTATGTCGTTCATGGTTTCGGTGATAAGCCAAGTGATGACGCGAGTGTTCGCGTCTGGTTCGCGGACCTAGATAAACAGCAGGCTGACATTGCTCAGCTCTCATGGCTCCCGACGAGCGAGCATGTCAGAGCGGCCCGCCTGAAAAAGCCGCAGGACCGCCGGCGATACAATGCTAGCCGCGTATTCATAAGACGCGTACTGAGCAACGAGACAGGTATCCTCCCTGAAAATGTGCAGATTCTCACGGACAAGTGTGGTAAGCCTTGCTTAAACCCGCCAGGCGCTACGCGGCATCTACCGTCAGAGAACTTGTTAGGGTTCAATGTCTCGCACTCGGAAAACTTTCTCATCATTGCCACAGCCTTGGGCTATGATGTTGGTGTCGACATTGAGGTTGTGAATCCGAGTATAGACGTCCTAGCTATTAGCGAAGCTTGTCTTGACCATTGGGATATCGATCAAGTCAAGTGCTCATCCCCGGGCGAACGTAGTCTCGCTTTCTATCAACTCTGGACTCGGAGGGAAGCGTTTGCGAAGATGCTGGGTCATGGAGTCAACTCGGAACATATTCACCACGCATCCACCCTGCCCTGGTCGCAAGGATCTATTGACATTACTCTGGGCGAGAAACAAATTGTGGGCTCCCTAGCTATTCGAGCACGAACAACTACTTCGGCTACTTGTGAGGCCATCCCCTAAACGTGGGCGTTGTCTGACCAACCAAAATACGTTGCTCATTTGTAGTGGTCGAAGAGCTCGATCTGCAGGACCATCATTAGTTCCTGAAGCTTCGGCGGCACGCCATCCTTGCTGTTCTAGTCCTCGTAGGTCTGGAGAACTTCCTCCAAAAAGTGACGAGCCAACTGGATGCATTCTAGACCCAAGACTATCAGTTCGTCAATGCGCTGACAAGAACGTAGACAGGTAGCCAGCTGAAACTAGTCTGGCTTGAGCCGTATAACCCAGTTGCTATTGTCCACTCGGCAGGTTATGCTTCGTACTCTACACGCGGACACTGATTGAGTGCCATTCCCCGGGAACCACATATGTGCGGAAGTGCGGATCTCTGACAAGGCGTGTAAGGTAGGATTGTATTGCTGGCTTTCCGGGCAGCCTTCTTCCCCAGCCGCCAAAGAGTGGGTTGAGATTCGCGGTTACGACAATGCTGCCGGGACGCGCGAGACGGCGAAGATGTGGAATGTATCCCGGATATTCGCGCCAGTCACCGTCCAGAAACACTATGTCATACCAGCCCTTTAGCCTGGGAAGGACGTTTTGTCCGCGGCCTCGGAGGACGCGGATGCGTGCAGAGAGGCCTCGTCGCTCGAAAGACTGCTCAGCAAGATTCGCATGATCTTCTTCTATCGTATCCACACGACAATCAGGTCCTGCCGCGGAAGCCATCACAGCAGCCGTGTATCCATGACCACAACCAACCTCCAATATCCGCCGGGCGTGTGTTAATGACGCGAGCACTGCCCACAGAGGCGCCTGTAATGGGTCGCTAGGGAACATGTCGCAACCCCGCCCGTGCTTACGCCGATGCTCGTTCGACAATCCGTAAAGGTCCAGATGAGCATCAGCCCGAACACCGTAAATTTTCCTGAGCAACTGCCTAACGCTTTTCTTCAATATCTCCACCTGCGCCGTCGGGGTCGCAGAGTATTAACGCCTAACAGTCCACTCAGCATATGATTCGCTAGTTTGCCTGGGCCGGCAAAAAGGGCATGTAGAAACCCCGGAGACTACTTTTTTACGTAAATAGAGTAGTTTGGTAAACCCTTGTCCCGATTGAAAACAAGACTACAGAAACGCTCAGGGATTGACTGGAATGAGTCAAACCCCTTTCTGGAATCGTGTTATCGTCCTCTCTCGCAATCTTGACACGTGCGAGGAATAATCCGCGGTCTTGGCGAAGATGTTAACTATGTAAAATGGTAATATTGGCAATTTCCGGCAAGACTATTTCTTGAAATCCGGTATACCCACCATGTTCGAGGAAGAACCCAAGGCACGATGCCCAGACTGCAGTCAATCGCTCACATTCATCCGTACGAAAACGCACCAGAAACGGTGGTACTGTTATGCCTGCGAGAAGTATGTCGACCGTCCCACGGAGCCAACACTTGTCAAAGACGCACACGCCAGAATCGAGGCCCTTAATGGCCTTCAGGTAATAGATTCCCATGGAATGATTGTCGGCCGGGTCCGAAAAGCTATCTCAAACGACACGGGCGATGTGCGGTCATTCGTCCTATCCGTTGACAAGGAACAATTCAAGACCCTGTTGGACGAGAGGGATTTGCCGCGCGAGTTCGAACTGGGACACGAGAAAATCGCAACGGTCGGAGACGTGGTAATCCTATCAGATGTGTTCTCGCCAAGCGCGTTCGCACCACCCAAACCCCCAGAAGAATCTCCGAACACCGGCAAGTGCTCAAGATGCAGCGCACCACTGATAGCAGGCGCTAAACACTGCATCAAATGCGGAGCATTGCTAACCTCGGCATCCTGCGTATCATGCGGAACATTGAACCCGACCGAAGCTAGATACTGCAAGAACTGCGGTAACAAGCTGACGTAGTATCAGATCTCGTTCTTTGTTCTTCAACCCGAAGAAAACTAAGGCCCAGATTTTCAGCCGATGAGTTCCAAGCCCTTGAGGGGCAGAACTAAAAACAAGGGTCGAGCGGAGCTGGGTGAGAGATGGCCAGCGTGACAACTGAGACAAGGCTGGCGCTGATCCACAGGGTCATCGTGCCGGACGAGGAATATCCGAAAGAGTACGCCATTCTATTGACTGATCGCAGCTCGATCTTCGTCCGTCAGAACAGTACGAGAGGCAACTTTTGGCTTCGTCGCGAGATGAGCTATGGAACCGCACTGGTCACTGATGTATTGCCAAAGACCCTTGAAGACTACGAGCAGACCAGCCTAGATTCATTGACCGCGGATACTGCCAACCTGACAGTCCCTCATGAAGCGGTTATCTCGCTTACGCTGAAGAAGGAAGAGCAGAAACCTCGCAAGTACGACTTCTTTGTCCGGTTGACGATGAGAATGCAAAAGGAAGTGTTCCAGGTATATGACTTTGAGTTGGTCTATCGACAGAGTCCAAATTCTGAGACAATGATAAAGTTCTACATGGTGCCTTTGGGGGCGTATTTCAAGCCCAGAAGACAAACCCAGACCAGGGAAACAATTCTTCGAGAATACGCCACGGATGCGTTAGAGATCTTCCAGAAGGTTCTTCCGGCAAAGATCGCGGCCTAGTAGGAGTATTCTCAGGCATAAGGTGGAATGCCATGCGGATGGACAATCACGACCCCATCGCTATTTCTTCGCCAGGCGCTGGAACTAGGCTTGGAGTTTCCTTGATTGAAGCCTTCTCGGTATAAGTTGGACTATTGCGACCCCTAAGAGCCCAGCGAGGATCAGCACTCCATAGTAGTTGAGAAAGTAACCCCCCAAAGCAAAATTGGCTCGGACCCAGCTCCGCATATTCACATTCGAGCTATACTCTTGCACAAGGCCACCGTAGATTATGATCGTTACAATGGCTTCGACAAGCGCAATCGATAGAGCCCTTGATGGCAGACCGAACCACTTTCTTCCGGCCTGCTTCGCCTCCATGACTACTCCAACGACAGCTGGGGATTCTTGCGAAGTGCTCTTTTGCCCAACCAATACCTCGAGTTCGTACAAAGCCGACTCAATCCGACTGCTTGCCCGCCAAGTTCTCCTCATTGCAAGGTAGTAGGTACAAAGGCCTACTCCACCTATCAAAAGAGGTATGGAGAGCGGGAGGAGAAAAGCCGACACAGAAGAGTCCCATGGGATCTGATCGCTCAGTCCCAATCCTCTGAGACCCCGCGTAGAATAGACCCAAGCAACGGCGCCGATTCCAATCGTGATGAGCCCGATTGCAACCTGAGCTCGTCCCTTCCAACCGGTGTCGGGAGTGAATACCGCCTGAACGCCCTTCTGGGCTGGCCGCCGCTTTCTCTTAACGCCGCCGTTGACGCCGTTGGCCAAGGATGCTTCAGTCCGCTGCGGATCCAAGTTTGGTTAGAACGGTGTCTGCGAGAGAGCCTTCCAACAGTTCCTTTGTGAGACGCCGGTATTCTTCCGAGGCCGCGTTTCTAGGGCTGTAGATGATGCCTGGTATTCCTTTGCTGGGGGCCTCCGCCATCCGGATAGATCGTGGGATGACGATTTTGAGTATGTGTTCTCCGAACGAGGTTCTGAGTTGTTGGACAATTTTCTTTGACAGTCCTGTTCTCTTGTCATAGAGCGTGAGTAGTATTCGGTAGTCGAAATCGGTCTTCGCACGGGATTTTACGATTCGCATGAACTTTAGCAATGTCGGCAGCCCGTCCATTGACAGGAATTCGGATTGCACTGGAACGACCATGAGGTCGCAGGCAACGATCGCGTTAACAGTAAGGATCCCGATGTTTGGTGGGCAATCGATCAGGATCGCGTCGTACTTCCGCCTCGCAACGGACAGAGCTTCCCTCAATACGAATTCGCGGCCGGGAATAGAGGATAGCTCGACCTCTGCTCCGGCAAGGTCTAGATTACTGGGGACAAGTGTGAGATTCTCGACCTTGGTTCCAAGCATTACTTCTTCGATCTTTCTCGACTGAGCAAGCGCATCGTAGACCGTGTAGAGAAGTTTGGATTTCTGGAAGCCAAGGCTGACTGTAGCGCTTCCCTGCGGATCAAGGTCCACGAGCAGAACTCTTCTTCCTAGTTGTGCCAGCGCGGTGGCGAGGTTGACGGCGGTTGTGGTCTTGCCGGTTCCTCCTTTGTTGTTCGCGAAGCTTAGGATCATGGTCGGGAACTGCTCGTAAGTTTGAGGGTTTGGTAAGAGATTCATTTGCAGATCAAGTTGCACCCAGCATCATCGGTGTCGTCGGATTTGGCAGGAAAGTGATCGGTGCTTGCGAATTTTTGGAGCGTTGCCCTCAACACTATATTACCGGTAATGCGAACCGAGTGCTCACGTTGTTAGATAGTATGTGAGGGATAGTCTCCCTCCCCGACAAAATTTACATTCCCGGCGACAAGAAATGTTCCTTGGGAACCCTCGGATTCACATTTTCGTGTAACTCGCCAATTGTCCGGAAAAACATCAACCCGATTGCATTTTTGAGGCGGCTCGCCGAAACCCTGACCGGATTCGACTGACTAGTTCGCGAGATGTAAACGAAGTCTTAATCAGCAGACGACCCGTTTTCCGATTTTGATGAACCGCGAAAATATTCCTCCACAACTAGCATCTGCGAAAAAAGAGGCGGCTACCCGCTTCTTGACCAGCAGCGCTAGAGCCGCCTATTCGACCAGAGCGGTTTCCTACCAGCTCGACTTGAACATTGTCGGAGTAGGAATAGGCAAGAAGATCAAAGGCGGACAACCAACGGCGACCGACGCGGTTCGAATCTATGTAAACAGGAAATTTCCCAAAGCCCAGATTCCCCAGCCACAACAGGTGCCTGCTGCAATACGAGGCGTTCCAACGGATGTCGTTGAGACAGGCCGGTTCCGGGCCTTCGCTCTTACCCCGCCGCCGACCACTCCCCGAGACCGATTCAGGCCCATCAGACCGGGAACGTCCATCGGCCCTCACCCTATTGGTAACTTGGTTGAGGCGGGAACTCTAGGCGCGATTGTAAAGAGCGGGGGTGCTCAATACATCCTCAGCAACAACCACGTACTCGCTAACGAGGACAAACTTCCAGCTGGAACCGCAATTTTTCAGCCTGCTCTTCTCGACAGGGGAAACCAGACGACCGACCAGGTGGCAACTCTATCAAAAGCAGTCCCACTCTCACCCAAGGGAAACAATAGCGTCGATTGTGCGATAGCCGCGATCGACAAGGCAGTCTCGGCAGACCCTACCATCCTGCCGAAGGTGGGCAAGCTCGCCACTACCTCCCCCATCGATGCTACTGATGGAATGAAAGTCCACAAGGTCGGCCGAACGACAGGCTACACCACCGGCTCTGTGCTTGACATTAGCGCAGATGTGAACATACAATACGACATTGGAACGTTGACCTTTCAGGGGCAGATTCTGATCGCCCCTGACCAGGGCCAGATGTTCTCGGACGCCGGAGACTCAGGTTCGCTCATCGTTGACCGCGGGTTGGGTAGAGCGACAGGTCTGCTATTCGGCGGCTCACCGAAATCGACAATTGCTAATCACATCTCGGATGTTCTAACAGCGCTTCAGATCCAGCTTGCAGGATAGGTTCAAGTGAAAGATTGTGCTGGGTCCTAGCCTGAGATAGTTGGCGCAACCCAAGACTCCCACTGATCCCAGAGCCCTAAAACGGAAGGTATCCTCGCAGATATTGCAGGTACCCGGAGTCAGCGGAATCGGCATCCCAAAAGGACGACTTACCGTCTACCTGGAATCAGATTCTGAGGATGTCAAGGATAGGGTGCGAGAGGTTCTGAAAACAGTCTCGCCTGAATCGGATGTTGTTTTCCTCGTCCTCGGGAAGTTCGCTAAGCAGGACTCCGATTAGCGAATGACTTCGGATCCTGCTCATACGAAAGGGATTGCAGAGACCTTTGACGATCTCGCCCATGACCGCTGTTGCAAGTACAAGTCTAAGGGCCTGACCGCGAGCACCGAAGTGTTGCTAGGCCTTCTGACCGAGAATGGTCTAGTTGGAAAGACCCTGCTTGACATTGGCTGCGGAACAGGTTTCTTCGCGTTGGAGACGCTCAGACAAGGAGCATCTTCCTGTATAGGCGTTGACCTCTCGTCGGCTGCAATCCATGAGGCGAACGAGTTCGCCATAGAATCGGGCCTTCAAGATCGAGCGAGGTTCGAAGTCGCCGACGCAGCTTCGACCCAACACGCCGCCGACATTGTCGTGATGGACAAGGTCCTCTGCTGTTATCCTGACGCGGACTCTCTCCTAAAGACCGCTTCCGCATCCTCAAACAGGTTATTGGGCTTCGTCGTTCCTCGAGACGAAGGACTGATGAGGCCATTGATGAGGATCGGAACAGGGCTCATCAATCTGGTTGAGAGGATAAGAAAAACCGGTTTCCGGCTCTACCTCCATCCTCTACGTTCCCTCAATAGGCTTCTCGTAGACAACGGCTTCCAACAGTCCAGCAAGGCCAATTCTAGGTTCTGGCTGGTCTTCCTCTACACGAGAGCCGGACTCGACGCGGCCGTGCGAGGATGAACTCGGCCTTTGGAAGTCAACAAGTTGTCGATCGGTTAAGGTCGATCGGCGACCCGAAAGCCGTCGAGGGCATGGCCAGGTTCGGAATAAAGCCAAGCAATTCATTCGGGGTTTCTGTTCCCAAACTCCGCGCTCTGGCACGAGAGATAGGACGCGATCATCTGCTGGCGTTGAAATTGTGGGAGACCGGGTTGCACGATGCTCGACTTCTAGCCACCATGATCGACGATCCTCGACAGGTTACAGCGGGCCAGATGGAGAAATGGGTCCAGGATTTTGACTCATGGGATGTTGTGGACGGTTGCTGCGGAAACCTCTTCGACAAGACCCCGTTTGCTGTAGCGAAAGCTAAGGAATGGTGCCGAAGGGAGGAGGAGTACGCGAAAAGGGCGGGATTCGTCCTAATGGCGGAGCTTGCAGTCCACGACAAAAACGCGAAAGACCAAGTCTTCCTCGGCTTCCTCCCACTCATAATCGATGGAGCCAGTGACAAGAGAAATTTTGTCAAAAAGGCCGTTAACTGGTCGTTGAGACAGATCGGAAAGCGCAGTCTCAAACTCAACAAGGCGGCGATTTCTGGCGCGCTGAAGATACAGAAAATGGAGTCGGGAAGTGCAAAGTGGGTTGCTTCGGACGCCTTGCGAGAGCTGAAAAGCCCCCAGGTCCAGAAGAGACTCCGGGGAACGTAGCTAACGCCGAGAGCAAGTGATACCCCCTTGGCGGCATGTTCTTCCCTAGAATTTCTCCTTCTGCAACAATTCTCCTTTTGTGATTCCTTTTTTCCGTAACTTTTCCTGCGGCGTAGCTATTCCTTTCCAAAAATAAGCATGCTTTTCTCGACCCCCGGGGGTGGTCTTTTTTCCCGCGCGCCGCCCTTCATGAAAACGCTAGGAATCCACGTTCACCGGTTACAGCCCGGAGGTTCTTCCTTCGTGAAATCAACCCCCGAAACCTATCCACCAGACAGAACCGGTCCCACATCCCAGCGTCCCTGAAACGGTCCACCCGTCTGGCGCTGAGATCTCCTAGCCTGTTACCCCCTTGGCCGGGGGTAGGTTACGATAGAAGCATTTGATGATACCCACGCTCAATGATTCTTGCCGACCCATCTCTAGGAGTGCGAGAAGCCTACGTTTCGAAATCTAGTTAGGAACAAGAAGGGAATCGACAGCATCCTCGCTACGCTCCTAATGGTCGTCATAGTCGTCGCCACCTCAGTCATGGTATTCGTATACGCCACCGGACTATTCAGCGCCCTGACCCGGCCACCGAACCTTCAGAAGGAAGCCCTCAGCCTCGAATTCTCTAGCTTCGGACCCAACAACCCAACCTACAACGTCTCGCTATACTTGAGAAACACTGGAAGTGCCCCGATTACCCTCGTAAGCTACTACGTGAAGGATGCGAACGGTAACCAGTACGCAAAGATCAATATGACCCAGACCACCATATCACCAACGGCACTGACGCAGCCCCCGATACAAATCTTGATTTCAGCTTGCAGCTGCACTAATATTGGAGGCGCGTTCACGTTCTCGACAGGAAACTCGTACACGATAACGCTGTTATCTTCCCGAGGCAGCACTTTCTCATACTCTGTAGTAAGATATTCCTGATCAGAGCCCGCTTATCTTCTCATAGAACTCAACCAGGCTGCGCGCCGCAGGCTCCTCCGGGTTAAAGGCGAAAATCTTCATTCCTTTCTCATATCTTTCGAATAGCAGGATCTTCGACTTTACCAACGGCTCCGCTATCCTCGCAACAGTTGAGGGTGATACGTCAAGGACGCGGGCGAGGCCGGCCTGGTTGAACACTTTCTGTCTGTTCTGAAGCAGATGTTCTACCAACCGGACTTGAGCCTTCGACTGAAACAGATCAACCAATCTCACCGTTGTCACCTATCCTAGGAGTAGACCACTCTAGTACCGATGTCCTTTCCTCGCAGAGCAGCGAGGATATTGCCAGGGTCTCCTAGCGACACGAAACGTGTCGGAATCCTTGCCCTCTGCATTATCTTGATCGCAAGAGGATCCAGTAGCTCGTAGCGGCCTGCGAAGACCTCCCCGCCCATAGCCCAAGTAAGCAATTTGTCCACGTGAACAGATCGGATGAGCTTCGCTTTCGGGTTCTTCTTCGGGTCCTCCGTATAAACGCCATCCACATCAGTACCATTAACGAGAATCTCGGCTCGGGTAATCTCAGCCGCAAGCGCGGCCACGGCATTAGTCGACTGGCCAGGCTGAAGTCCACCCATAACCACAGCCTTCCCGGATCCAGCAAGGTAAGGCAAGTCCGACAAAGTCGTGGGAATCCTAGAAGATGCTACTGACCCCAGTGCTAGACGCAATAGCTCAGCATTCGCTCTCGTGAGCTGAATTCCGAGAAGATCGCATGTCGACTCGTCTCCGCCAAGCTTTCTCGCTGTCGCGATATACGCTCTGGCGTTCTCTCCTCCGCCCGCAACTAGTACTAGCTGGTTTCCGTCCTCGACAAACCCTCCAAGAGCTCTGCCCATGCCTTTGAGGCTGGTTACATTGGGTTCGCGGCGGAATAGTGCACCTCCAAGTTTGACGACTGCGCGCATTCCCTCTCAACCTTCGCCATCCGAGGATGTTCGGTATATTAGAATGGAATGGAAGTTTTCCGAGTGTTCTAGGTTTCCTCCAAAAAACAGCTCGGAAAAGCTGAATAGGCGTTCCATCGAGAGGAGAAACGACCCTTTACCGATGCTGTCTTACGCGTTCAAGAGAATCATACGATCCTGGAAGCTCTACGCGTCCCTAATACTTGGCATGATGCTCGCAGCCACATTTTTCGGCGGTATCAACGTGGGGGCAGACACGATCGGGAAACAGGCTCTTGACGCTCAGCTCGCCAACATTCCTGTTGACATCTCACTCAACCCAGTATCCGGCGGAATATCGGTTCCTCGAACATCATTCGACAACGTCGTCCAAAGAGTCCAAGGGATCAGCGGAGTCGTCTCTGCAGAACCCGTGGGAAGCGTCACCCAGCAGTTCTATCCGTACAACGGCTCAATTCCAAACATCAAAGCCATTCAGGACAACTCTGTACTATTCCAGCACCTCGCGCTGGTGAGTGGTCGGAAAACGCTTCATGCTAATGAATCCGTCATCAACGCTGGCTCGCAGTATGCACAGAACTACAAGCCAGGCGAGACGGTCAAGTACAGTCTTGGGCAGTCCGGACGCAAGTACAACGTGACTCTAACAGTAGTCGGCGAAGTACAACTCGACACAACCGCTGTCAACACTCTCGGCGTCGGCCCCTATTATTACACACCTTCAGGGTCGTCATCGCTGCCTGCAAGTACGTTAATCACAAGTTGGGACCAAACCTTCGCCCCCATAGTGGATTGGTTCTACAGCCAAACCGGATTCAAGGACTATTCAATTATGGCTTCGGTGAACGTCTACCTTGATCGAGCAAAGCTTCTAAGCGCATTCAATGTTGAGAGCAGCATCACACAGGTTCAACAGATCGACGACCAAGTATCGAATATTGCCGCGCTGAACGGATTTAGCTCGAACTCGAACCTAGTCTATCCTCTGCAACAGTTCTCCTCCAGCATATTCGCGCTCAGGCTCGAATTCACAATCTTCTCGATCCCAGTCTTCTTCGTATCCTGGTTCGTCGGCAGAACCGTTTCCCAAGCATCCTTCAACCTCCGCCGAAGAGAAATCGGACTACTCATGACCAAAGGCTTCTCCCAGACCCAACTGTTCAGACACTTCCTCGTCGAAGCCCTCCTAGTCGGATTGATAGGAGGAGGTCTGGGACTCGCCGCGGCCGTACTGCTAAACCCGTACTTTGTCCAGATCCTCAGCGGTAGCTATCAAAGCGGCGCGTTTCTCAGCCAGGACACCGCCGTCGCCACGATAATCTTCACCCTCGCTCTTACCGTTCTTGCGATCTATTCTCCCGCCCGCGCTGCCGCAACAATGGACCCTGCGAAGGCTTTGAGGGAGTACGTGTATCTTGAAGATACTCGCCCATCCAAGAAACGAGGCGCAATAATCGCCTTCTCCCTCGGCCTCTACAAGATAATCCTCCTTCTCCTCGGCGTAAACTTCCAGAACATCGGCCGCTACCTCTTCGGGGTAAACTTCCTGCTAGCAATTGTTCTGATAATCATGGCAGTCTTAGATTACGGGCTGAACATCATCGGCCCATTTCTCTTCCTCTACGGAGCCACTCAACTGTCAACGGGGCTAGCAATCCGTTTCCACAAAGCGTTCGCCTCCATATCAAAACGATTGGTAGGAGATATCGCATCGCTTGCGTCAAAGAGCGTATTCCGAAACCCTCGGCGTGTCACCGCCCTGGTCTTCCTCGTGGCCCTGATTGCTGGATATTCCATCTGGGTGATAGGCGACCTCGCCAGCCAACAGGACTACAGTATTCGACAGGCGGAGATCCAAGTAGGATCGGATCTCCGTGTTTCACAGCAGTTAGGCAATCTCAACATCAGCTATGCAACTCTAGTAGCCAGCCAGT
>Ga0209237_1001923_pt1 | contig 12308 bp, 10 predicted proteins | sample GraSoi013_1_40cm_2_FD_185820 | JGI IMG/M metagenome (GOLD analysis project Ga0209237, IMG submission 185820) | Grasslands soil microbial communities from the Angelo Coastal Reserve, California, USA - Sample 10_02_2013_1_40cm (SPAdes) (version 2) | ecosystem: Environmental > Terrestrial > Soil >...
CACGCCGATCCCGCCTCCGATCTGCCGGCCGTTTTGGTGGCACTCGAGGCGAAGCTGACGGTTGAAGGTCCCGATGGAAAGCGCACCCTTGATGCCGGCGGATTCTTTCAAGGAATGATGACCACGGCATTGAAAGAACACGAAATCCTGACGGCCATCGAAATCCCGGCGCACTCTAAAGGCCAGGGCTCGGCATATGCCAAATTCGCCCATCCGGCCTCACGCTATGCCGTTATTGGCGTCGCGGCTGTTGTCACGACAAGTGGGGGCAAGTGCTCCGCCGCCCGCGTGGCCATCGGTGGGATGGTTCCACGGCCGGTGAGGGCCGCATCGGTCGAGCGCGTTCTCGCCGGACAGGAACTGTCGGCGGAAAATATTGCGAAGGCGGCCGGTCAGGTCACCGAGAGTCTCGGCAACGAGGTTCTCGGCGACATCTTCGCGTCCGAGCAATATCGCCGCTCCGTTGCGCCTGTGTGGGTGAAGCGTGGGCTGACGCAAGCGGCCGAGCGAGCGAGGTAAGGGTGAGCGAAGTAAGGAATAGATGACCATTCCCCTCCTCGCAGAGGAGGGGAATATGTCAGAACGAAACATTGAAACAGGCAACACCTCCAAGTTCCATTGACGACCTCCAGGTTCTGCTCGAGCAAGAGGCCTACATCGCGGATCGCGGTCTGGCTACGTCCGTCTATCTTGCGCTAAAGCTTCAGCGCCCCCTGCTGCTGGAAGGCGAAGCCGGTGTGGGAAAGACGGAGGTGGCCAAGGTTCTGGCTTCCGGTCTGGATCGCGAGCTGATTCGACTGCAATGCTACGAAGGGCTCGACATCAACCACGCCGTTTACGAATGGAACTACGCCCGCCAGCTTCTGGAAATCCGGCTAATGGAAGCTTCCGGCAGCGTGGACCGGCATACCGCGGCGCGGCAGCTTTTCACCGAAGAATTTCTGATCCAGCGGCCGTTGCTTCGTGCGTTGTCGTCCACGAAGGAGCGCTCACCGGTGCTCCTCATCGACGAGCTTGACCGGGCCGACGAAGAGTTCGAAGGATTTTTGCTCGAGCTGCTGTCGGATTTTCAGGTCACCATCCCGGAGCTCGGTACGATCCGAGCCCTTTCGCCACCGATCGTCATTATTACATCGAACCGCACCCGCGAACTGCACGACGCGCTGAAGCGCCGCTGTCTCTACTTCTGGATCGACTACCCGGACTTCGACAAAGAGCTGCGGATTGTCATGACGAAGGTGCCCGGTGCTGCGCCGCGGCTGGCGCGCCAGGTGACCGCTTTCGTTCAAGAACTGCGCACAGCCGAGCTTTACAAAATGGCAGGTGTTTCCGAAACGCTCGACTGGATAGCGGCGCTGGTCGCGCTCGACTGCGCCGAATTGGAACCCGCAGCCATAGACCAGACTCTCGGGATGCTGCTTAAGAACCGCGAGGACATGGAAGCGCTCCGTGGCGAACGCATTTCCGATTTGTTGAACCGGGCATTAGCGCGGGGATGAACCCTCTCCCTCTGGGAGAGGGTCTTCAACATGAGTTACCTGTTCCATAATCTTCTGCACTTCAGCCGCCTGCTTCACGCCGCCGGTTTGGATGTACACGCCGGGCGCATGCCGGATGTGGCCGCAGCCCTCAGCCAAATCGATATCGCGCGTCGCTCCGATTTCTATTTCACGTTGCGGACACTGCTCATCCACCGGCACCAGGACCTGGGACCGTTTGACGATGCTTTTCGGGTCTTTTGGCGCCGGCCGCCCGGAGAGCGATCCATGACGGATTTGCGCGCTCTCGGCGAGCGCCGGAGATACGGCAAGCCGGAAGTCGATTTCGATTTGCCAGCCGGAGAATCTCGCGACAGCGGAGACGATCCTGCGGTGCGCACGCTTTCGGAGGTTGTCCAGCGCATCGCACCCATGAGTTATAGTGCCGGCGAGATCTCGCGGACGAAAGACTTCGCCCAATTTACCGAGCACGAGTTGGCTCAGGCAAAAGCGATGTTGGACGAACTGGATTGGGAGCCCGGCATGCGCTGGACGCGGCGGTGGGTTGCTGGACGAGGCACGGCTGCCGATTTCCGCCGGATGATCCGCACGAACATGCGCTATGGCGGGGAGCTGTTGGAAATTCCGGCGCGGCAAAGGAAGAAGAAACGGCGGTCATTGGTCTTGTTATGCGACATCAGCGGATCGATGGAGCGTTATTCCAGGATGCTGCTTCATTTCATTCACACGCTCGCCGCCCGGCGGCCCAACGGTGGAATGGATCGCATCGAAGCCTTTCTCTTTGCTACGCGCCTGACCCGCATCACGCGCGAGCTTTCGCATTGGCGCGCAGACGAGGCGGTCTTGAAAATCTCGAGAAATGTTTCGGACTGGTCGGGCGGAACCCGGATCGGTGACGCGCTGCGCGCGTTCAATGTCGCCTGGGCTCGCCGCACGCGTCTACATAGCGCGGTGGTCTTGGTCATTTCCGATGGTTGGGATCGCGGTGACCCGGAACTGTTACGGAATGAAATCAGCCGGCTCCGTCGCACTTGTCACCGATTGATCTGGCTCAATCCTCTGCTCGGCTCCCCGGATTATCAACCCCTGACTCGTGGCATGCGTGCGGCGTTACCGTTTATCGACGATTTTCTGCCGGTGCACAACCTGGAAAGTCTGGAAGCGCTGGCAGTCCGCTTGAATTCGCTCTCTATCCGCTGAACGAAGCCGAATCTCGTTGAATAGCTCCAACCGATCTGGCGTATTGTATGGTCATGAGAAAAAGTGTTGTCGCCTTCTTTGCTGTTCTACCGCCGGTCGCTTGTATGGCATTGTTCACGCAATTCAGCTTTAGCCAGGACCTGGGTCAGGTTCATGAGGTGTGTTCGCCGCATGAAGGCCGGTGCCTCACGATTCGTCCGCCGCGAGTTCCGGCGACGCTGAATTGGAAAATGCCTCGCACGCGCGATGGTAAACCTGATTTTACGGGCGTGTATGCCGGAGCGGGCTTTAACCATCAGGTCGGGCCTAATGACACCGACACGCCGATCATCAGGGGCTTCGACGCCAAGATCATGCCGCCAACCAAGCCCGGCGGCGATGCGATCCTGTTTCGGCCTACGACCGGAGATCTCAAAATCGACGATCCGATCGCGCTTTGCCTCCCCTACGGATTCACATCACAGATTTTCTCTCCTTATGCGCAGCAGTGGATTCAAGCGCCTAATCATCTGGTGATCCGTCATGAGTTCATGAACAACTTCTCTCGAGTCATTCCCCTGGACAACCGGCCGCACCCGACGGACCTGGAACCGACCTGGGGAGGCCATTCGGTCGGCCATTGGGAAGGTGACACGCTCGTGATCGACACCGTTGGGCTTAAAGAATGGTGGCTCGACAATCCTCATCCGAACGGTTCGCTATGGCATAGCGACGCGGCACACGTGATTGAGCGCGTGAAATGGGTTGCGCCCAGAGTCGTTTCCTACGAGGTCGCGATGGATGATCCGAAGATTTGGACAAAGCCATGGACGGAGCAGTTTCATATGGTCCTGCATCCGACATGGGAACTCCTGGAGTTCGTTTGCAATGAGAATGACAGGTGCAGTCAGGGAAATTGCGTTGAATCGGACGCACAGAAAAAGAGGTGAAGGAGGCATGAATGACCGGTAAATTTCTCAGCCTTACCGCCGCGAGCTTTGTTGTTTTGTTATTCACCACAACGCCGTTCATTGCGCATCACTCGGAGGCAGCACAATTCGACACCACCAAGCCGGTCAAGGTCAGCGGTGTCGTCAAGAAGGTCGAGTGGATGAATCCACACATCTGGTTCTACATCGACGTGAAGGATGAAAAAGGCAATGTGACGACGTGGGGCTTCTCGGGTTTGCCTCCAGGGATGGCCATCAGAAAAGGATTTACCAAAGACACACTGAAAGTCGGCGAAACAGTTGTGGTTCAGGGATTTCGGGCGAAAGACGGTTCGAACAACGCGTCCGGAAACATCCTCACCTTCGCGGATGGCCGGCAGGTTTTTCCAGGCGCGCTGGAGCTCGGCACAGTTCCCGCAAACAAGCCGTAGTGCAAACCCTCTCCCTCTGGGGTTCTTATTTGCAAACCCAGCCATCCACGGCAGGCCTGGACTCATTGCACGGCGCTACGGTGCGCGGAGCCTGAAGCGAATAGTAGACTTTAAAGTTGTCGCCCGGCTTTTTGTTGAAATCGTAAACGTCTATAGGCACGCGCGGATCGGGATCATTCGGAGCCATGTTGTAATTCATGGAGATCGCCGCCGGAGGCGTTCTGGGATTTGCCGGAACGTTGAGCGGCTCGAACACCGAATTTCGAACCACCGCGACTTTCGGCGGTCTACGATTCCCGGGTTTTGGCTGATATGTCGTCGCGACCACGACTCCATAGTAGTCGCGGAAATAACTGTTCTCGATAGCAATCGAACCATCTCCGCGGCCCGGTTCCACACTTTGGCCCAAATGGAAGAAAGGGCTCGCGACGCCTGTACGCATGCCCTGGATGTCGGCGTTCCGGATGGTGATGCTCTTCGCAAGATAGTTTCCCACCCAGACGCCCGCGGCCCTCTCCTCGGCATCGACCAGGACCGATTTGTCGCCGCGCACGGTAATGGTATCGATTGTCAGCTTATCGGTCGGGATAACCGTCAGACCCTGGCGTGCAGGATTCCAGGTGCGGAAGTTCTTGATCTCACCGTTCCATCCGAATGCGACTCCGGTCTGGATCGCACCATAGGCTTCGTTATTGACGAACTCCAGCACCTTCTCATTTGTGGTGTCGATCGGTACGGTCTCACGGTCATCGGCCATATCGGCACTTTTGAATTTAGGAATCCGTATAGTGTCGAGCGCCCCTGCCGCGAGCTGGAACCCAAATACATCCGCGTTGGCGGCCACGTTATTCCTGATGTAATTGTTCGGCCCGCGGAACCAAAATCCGCCGCCTTCTCCACCAGGGTCGGGACCGACACCGCTGTAGCCGCTGCGCGGGGCGAACTCACCGGAACCCTGAGATCGCATCGCGAAGTTGTGGTCGAACACGTTGAAGCTCTCAGTGCCGTCCTCGGTGACAATGCCGGCGCCATGGGTGTTGTAAACAACGTTGTCTTGAATGATCCCGTAATGGCTGTTATGGACGGTGACTCCCCACTTCGGAGCGCTGTCGACAGCGTTGCCGACCAGCGTGAACTGGTATCCGTTTGCCGGGGTCTGTTTGGGTCCGAAGTAGTGATGGAAATGGATCGCATAACGTCCGATCTGGTTGGTTCCCAGGTGCTTGACGTTGCCCTGCTCGTCGAATTCCGTGTTGTCCAGGACGCCCATGCGCGTTCGGCCCATGTCGCGAACTTCCACGAAGCGCAGATCAACCTCGGCGCGGGACACGAAAATCATGTGGCCGCGCGTGCCGTCGGGATTTTCAGAACGGATGAGAACGTTACGGCTCAGATTCCCAATGTGCGGCAGGAATTCGAGTTTATCGTCGGCGTTTCTTGCACCCTTATGGTCGTACTTGAGAGGCGTGCCCAGGGTGATCTTATTCGCGGCGATCGATCGAATCTCGAGTTTCTCGTCCTGCGATTTGTAATTGCTTCCGATTTCAAGATCACGCAACTGCCGCGTATCCGGAATCACGATGTGGTCGCCTGCTTTCCAGCCTTGGACACTCTGTTCGAGTGTCAGCGTCGTCTGACCTGACAGCGGCTCTTCGGCGAGACGCATGAACGTGGGCGACTTCACCGCGCCGTGCATCGTGATCTTGCCAAGGCTTTCGATGCCGGTACCAAGTTCTGCGGGATCGATTTTCCGGTCGATCTTCTGATCCGTGATGACGATTTCAGCAGTAACGTTTGGCGCGACCGGAGCGGTGGGCGATCCGACTTCCAGGTATCCTTCATCCTGGACCATCAAATTCGCCGTCTTCATGCGCGTATTCGCATCCGCACGGAAGCGAAGGCGCCCGCGAACCTCGACACACGCGAGTTTTGCGTCGCTTAGCGCGTCGTACACGACATCATGGCGGGCGGAGATCAGGATTTTATCCCCAGCTGCCGGGATCTTCCCGGTGGACCAGGTTGCAGGATTAGACCACACACCGGCACCGACGCTCGTTACGGTCGGTTGACCGCAAAAATCGGGAACACCACCGGGAACACCGTGAACTTCACGCGAATGATTGTGAGCTTCCTGCGCCCATGCAACCGATGACAGGGCAAAGATGAATCCAAGGTAACCGAGCTTCATAGGCCTCCCAATGACAGACGTTTGTCGGATTTAGTATGCAAGAATTTACGTCTTGAGGCCAGAATTTCACTACGCGAGGCGACGGGACCCATGAAACTGGTCGAGAATGGGTCCGACGATGTCTCCATGAACGGTGACGAATCGGCGATCAGGCCGCGTCCATGCCGCACCTATGCCGAACTAGACGAACAAGAGTGGCCGCAGCCCCGGGCGCGAAGGCGCCAAGGAGCGATCGGCAGAAGGGATCACCGTACCAAACGCCCCGAATTGTTCGCGCGCAAATTGCACACGCCGTTTATTTCGCTTATCGTTGTCATTAAAATCAGGGCGTCCTACCATTGGTGTGGTCTGGGGAAGAGTTTATCGGCCATAGTAGGACGAAGCCGGAACCAGGAGGTATGAGATGAGCAAACGATCTCTAGGTCTAAGGTCGATCGGTGTGGCGGCTGTGATCACAGCCGTGGTTGTGCTCCTTAAACTCGCGCCCGTTCCGCGGGCAGAGGACGCAGTGAGGGCCGGCCCAGCCCCGAAAACCCCGTGGGGCGAACCGGACCTCCAAGGCATCTGGACCAACAACTACGAGATCCCTTTGCAGCGACCCGCTCGATATGCGAACAAAGAGTTTTTTACCGACGAGGAAAGGGCCGAACTGGATCAGCAGCGAACGTCCATCATTGATCGACAGGCCAATGAGACGCGCCGCACGCGGGGGACCGAACAGGACGTCTCCGGAGCCTATAACCAGGCGATCTTCGTGACACACAAGCATGTCGGCCGGCGGACGTCGCTGATTGTGGATCCACCCGATGGCCGCATTCCTCCTTTGACGCCGGAGGCGCAAAAGAGACGGGACGCCATCCGGGCGTTCCAGCTCGCCCTACTGCAAGCCACCGACACGTGTAAGAACAAGCTGCCCGGCTGCGCGGGTGGGAAGTACGGAGCGCCTTCACCGCGACGAGCCGAGGCGCCTCCGTACTACGTGGCGACCGGCGCGATGGGTGGTGGCAGCATCAATCGTGCGGACGGCCCGGAGGACCGAACGCTCGGGGAGCGTTGTATGGGCGCCATCCTACCCGATTTTGGCGGACTCGCTGGTTTTTTCCCTCAGATTGTGCAGTCGCCTGGAACCCTATCGATTTTTTATGACACGGGCCAGGGGCAAGGGTGGCAGCGTGTCATTCCGTTAACGGGGCGTTCGCATTTGCCCTCACACCTGCGCCAGTGGTGGGGAGATTCCCGCGGTCATTGGGAGGGGAATACACTGGTTGTCGACGTCACCAATTTCACTCCGAAAACGGACTTCCAGGGATCCCGCGAAAACTTGCATCTGGTTGAACGCTGGACACGGCTCGATGCGAACACGCTCGAATACGCCGTCACGATCGAGGATGCGACAACGTGGACCAGACCGTGGACCGTGAAGTTGGAGTTGAACAAGCAGAGCGATCAGACAAATCGCGTCTATAAGGAGCCCCGGTGTCACGAGGGGAACTTCGGCATGACGGCGTTGCTTGCGGGAGCGCGCGCCGAGGAGCGTGCCTTCGCGGCGGGCCGAGGTCCGGATCCGGCCACATTGTGCAGCGCGGGATGCGGAGGATTTGCCGCAGGATTTGCCGATAGCGGAGAGGAAAGTAACCCGCTGACTAATTAGATAAATAGCGCCAGGCGCCGGGAAGGAAAGGAGAGCGATCATGCAAAATCGTTTTATCGCCTCGTTGATTGTGGTGGCAATTGCTGCTGCGGTTGTGACCGCCGTTGTCACCGTGCGACTGACACAGCCCGGCCGGGCCGCGGCAGCCACCGCCGCTCGCACAGTGGACGGCAAACCCGACTTCAGCGGAGTCTGGCAGGTCCTTAATGAAGCCCATTGGGATCTGCAGGCACACGACGCGCGTCCGGGAGCGGTCACGCAACGGGGCGTGTACCCATTTGATTACGTCCAGGTGCCCGCGGCACCAGTGCTCGCACTGGGCGCAGCCGGCGGTGTTCCCGGATCGGTCGGTGTGGTGGAGGGCGATGGTCAGATTCCCTACACAACCGAAGCGGCGGCGATCAAGAAAGAGAACGCTGAGCACTGGATTGACCGGGACCCGGAGCTGAAGTGTTATTTGCCGGGCATTCCGCGCGCCATGTACATGCCCTACCCATTCCAGATTGTGCAAGGTACGAACAAGATTCAGATGGCCTTCGCGTTTACCAGTACCGCTCGCACGATCCACCTCGATCAAGTCGAGGCGCCACCCGACGATACCTACATGGGTCATTCGGTCGGCCGCTGGGAAGGCGATACACTGGTCGTCGACGTGACCGGTTTCAACGGCAAGAACTGGTTCGACCGGGCCGGCAATTTTCACAGCGACGCCTTGCATCTGGTTGAACGCTTCACGCCGATTACGCGTGACGCCATACATTACGAGGTGACGGTCGAGGATCCGAAGGTCTTTACGCGCCCATGGAAAATCTCGATGCCCCTCTACCGTCGCCTGGAACCCAACGCGCAGCTTCTCGAATACCGCTGCATGGAGTTTGTCGAAGAGTTCCTGTGGGGAAATCTCCGCAAGCAGCAGTTGGTCAAGCGCTGGGAGGGGGAAACCATCATCGTGGACATCACACGCAAGGTTCCACCCGCTGATAAGCTCCACGATTGGTATCGAAGGTAAAAAAGTCCCGCTAAGGATTACGTCGAATCCACGGGGCCGCCCCGTCGATTCGACGAAGCCCAGAGCGGGACGAAATCGGGTCTCGCTCCGAACCACACCCAAACTTTTCCAGAACGTGAACCGTGAGCAGCCTGAATATTCGGCATCGCAACCCATCCTCGGGCGCCCCCCGGCAACAAAGCTGCAGAAGGCGCTTCCAGGCACTGGGTGCCGCCTTGGCGCAAACGCCGAGCCTCGTCCTGACAATCCGTGTAGGTCAGCAACCCGCCCAGCAATGTCGATCGCGGAAGATTGGGCTTTGGATATGCGGCTTCCGGTATTTCGACGGCCCCCAGCGACCGAACGCCGGCCAAATCGGCCTCTTCGGTTAGGGTTGTGACGAGTCGCTCCAAAGAAAGGGAAAACGGCGGTCGCAATGACGATAACCAATCACGTCGCGCCACCGGCCGATAAACTGCGCGCCAATTATTCGCGCACACGTTTTGCCGCCTCCGTATCGGAGCTCCAGTTTTCCCCTGGTATTTCGAAAGGGCTTTTGCCGTCCAGTTGAGCACGGGGACGGTGGAACCATCGGCGATACTCGCGCCCTCAAGACGGAGCGCCGCAATCGTCGTTCGTGGATGGAATAGCCCAGTGAAGCTGGGTGGATTAACCCAATTGGAATAAGCCAATTGGCCTACGGTGATTACCCCATTGCCACGAAGTAAAAAACTCAAGATATTTGTTGTAACAAGATTGTAACAACCGCGAGCAACACGAGCGAGAGGAGGCAACTTGAGAGTCGGTGTGATCCTTGATTGGACGAATCCTGTCATGACGGCCACCTTCGAGCAGCTCTCGGCACGGGTGAAGCTGGACCTCATTTGTCCGGAGAAGCAGATGTTCGACCTGGCCACGGTGAGGGTCCAGAACGATCTGTACATTCTCAAGTCGGGGACCGAACTTGCGTTGAGCATGGCCGGAGCATTGCACACGCTGGGAGCGGTGACGCTCAACCCGTACCCAATTGTGGCGATGATGCGGAACAAGGTCATCGTGACGCGGATGCTGCAGAACGCAGGGCTGCCCGTGCCCGCAACCTACGTGGCCTCCGATCCCAGCGAGTTTGCGCCGCTGCTGGACTCCGGGCCTCTGATCCTCAAGCCCTATCGTGGTTCGCGAGGCGCGGGCATCCGCATCATCCGAGATGCCCGCGAATTGGACGGCATGAAACCTAACGGGCTGATGTTGGCCCAACGCTACCAGGAACCGGACGGAGCGGATCGCAAAATCTATTGTATTGGCGGAGAGCTTTTCGGTGTCAAGCGGATCTGGCCGCTCCGAACCTACGAAGACAAAATGGGTGAACCCTTTGCCGTCACCTCGGAACTCCGCGAGATCGCTTTGCGGTGTGGCCGGGTCTTTGGGATCGACCTTTACGGGTTGGACGTGGTGATGAGCGCTGGTCAGCCCTATGTAGTGGATGTGCAGAAGTTCGGAAGCTACATGGGGGTGCCCGATGCCCCACGGCGCCTGGCAGACTATATCCATGCCGCCGCACGGCGCGTGTTGAGAGGTGGGCCGCTAGTGCTCGCGGGTGAGAGCCAGCATATCTGACTTCACCAATCCGCCAAGGAGGGAAATTATATGCAACGGCCAAGACTCTATTTGATGCTGGCCTTTCACAACAATTCAGATGCACCGAACCCGGTTGTGGCCGAGGTTATCACGATCCTGAAACGAAAAGGGTTCCAGATCGAGATCGGTTTCGCCGAGAGCCTGCTGCTGCGGCCCGAAGCGCTGTCGGCCAAGCACGACCTCTACATTCTCAAGTCGCACACGTCTTTGTGGCTGAGCCTGGCTGGCGTGCTGCACTTTCAGGGCGCAGAGCTCCTCAATCCGTACCTGGCCTGCCTCGCCACCATGAACAAGATCATGACTGCATCGCGGCTGCATTCCGCCGGAGTCCCGATACCGCGGTCATGGGTGACGGGCGACCTGCAGTTGCTACTGTCCCTCGCCGCGGAGAGGCAGCTCATCATGAAGCCCTACGACGGCAGGCGCGGCAATGGTATCCGGATTGTGAACGAGCCCCGCGAACTCGCGTCCATACCGGCTCCCCGGCGGCCCGTGCTTGTTCAGGAGTACATCGCCGGCGGCGACGAGCTGAAGGTGTATGTCATCGGCGACGAAGTCTTTGCCATGCGTCGGCCCCCTTCGACGAACGCATGCCCCGGCCCGCGTGCGGCGTGCGCGGTCAGCCCCAAGGTGCGCCGGATCGCGCTGCGGTGTGGCCAGGTTTTCGGCCTAGGCCTTTACGGACTCGACATGGTTGAGGGTCCCGACGGGCCGGTGGTCGTGGACTTGAATTACTTCCCCAGCTACCGAGGTGTGCCGGGGGCCGCTACTCTGATCGCCGATTACATTGAGGAGTACGCCAAAGAGGACTGCCCCAGGCTCGCCGTGAACCAGTTCGCCCAAGGGGCTGCTTAATGAAGGCAAGATCGGTCTTTAGCAATCCGGCGCTACTGACCATCGTCGCGGAGGGTTTCCTTTCCCGCCTCAGCTTCGGCTTGATCAGCTTTGCCCTGCCGCTCTATGCCTATCACCTGGGGATGAAGCTCTCGGAGATCGGGATCCTCTCCTCGATCAACCTCGTGGTCGCGATGGCGTTCAAACCGTTGATGGGCGCGATGGCTGACCGCTTTGGCCTGAAGCGCAGTTTCACCGCGGCCACGGCTCTTCGCAGCGCTGTATCGTTGGCTCTGGCGTTCGTCAGCTCCCCGTGGCAATTGCTCGCGTTCCGGTCCGCGTACGGAGTGTCTCAGTCGGTGCGTGATCCAGCCCTCAACGCGCTTCTTGCCGAGCACGGTGGCAAGAAGATGGTCGCCTCTTCGTTTGGATGGTACTCCACGGCAAAGAGCGTGGGAGGGTCCCTCGGAAGCGCCATAGCGGGCGTTCTGCTCGCGGTGACCGCCTCCAATTACTCGCTGGTCTTCGTGGTGGCCTTTGTCCTGTCGCTCCTGCCGGTCTTCATGGTGGGCCGCTACGTCCAGGAGAAAAGCGAAACGAACGAAGCAGATGAAACGGTAGCGACAAGCGAGGGGGCGGTTCCCGCGGAACGTAAAGAGTATCCTGCGGGCTCCATTGCGGTCTCGAGATCGGGGCTGGCGATATTCTCCTACGTTGGCCTGGGTGTCATGATCAGCGGGACAGCGCAAATGTTGCGGGGCTTGCTCCCCATACTGGCGACACAGTATGCCGGCCTGAGCGAAGCGCAGACCGGGATCATCTACACGGTCTCGACACTGCTCGTGATCTTCGGCGGGCCGCTGTTCGGCTGGTTATCAGACAATGTGAGCCAGAAGCTGGTTTTGATGGTGAGAGGCATTGCCAACACGTTCTCCTCCATCTTGTTCCTC
>Ga0209237_1001927_pt1 | contig 12304 bp, 13 predicted proteins | sample GraSoi013_1_40cm_2_FD_185820 | JGI IMG/M metagenome (GOLD analysis project Ga0209237, IMG submission 185820) | Grasslands soil microbial communities from the Angelo Coastal Reserve, California, USA - Sample 10_02_2013_1_40cm (SPAdes) (version 2) | ecosystem: Environmental > Terrestrial > Soil >...
GCATGGCCGGGCGCGCGGGCACTAGCGCTTCCCGAGCGAGAGGAAGTAGCGGTGGAACCGCGCGTCGTGCGTGAGCTCGGGGTGGAAGCTCGTGGCGAGGAGCGTGCCCTGCCGTGCCGCGACGATGGTCGCCTCGCGCCCGGGGGCCTCTGCCCCCCCATCGCCAAGGCGCGCGAGGACCTCCACACCCGGACCGACCCGGGTGATCTTCGGCGCGCGGATGAACACCGCGTGGAAGGGCTCGGGACCGAGCGGGCCCACGTCGAGATCGGCCTCGAAGCTGTCGACCTGCCTGCCGAAGGCGTTGCGCTCGACCGTCATGTCCATGAGTCCCGCGAGCGGATGGGGATGGCCGGGCACGTCCGTGGCGATGAAGATCGCACCCGCGCAGGTCCCCCACACCGGCATGCCCGCCGCGGCGCGCTCCTTGAGCTTGGGGATGATCCCGTAGTGCGCGGCGAGCTTGCCGATCGTCGTGCTCTCGCCGCCCGGGATGATGAGCGCGTCGATCTCGTCGAGCTGCTCGGGGCGCCGCACGTCGATCGCCTCGACGCCGAGGTCGCGCAACGTCGTGAGGTGCTCGGCGAAGTCCCCCTGGAGACCGAGGACGCCGGCGCGCGCGGTCGTCGCTAGAGCGTCACCGGCCGCGGACGGCAAGGCGTTCGGCCGCGGGGATCGTCTCGAGCGTGAGGCCGCGCATCGGCTCGCCGAGGCTGCGCGAGACATCGGCGATGAGCTTGGCGTCGTTGAAGTGCGTCGTCGCCTCGACGACCGCCTTCGCCGTTCGCGCCGGATGGGCGGACTTGAAGATCCCCGAGCCCACGAAGTTCCCCTCCGCGCCGAGCTGCATGGTGAGCGCGGCGTCGGCGGGCGTCGCGATGCCGCCCGCGCAGAAGAGCACGACCGGCAGCTTGCCGTTCTTCGCGACGTCCTTCACGAGCGCGAGCGGCACGTGGTACTGCTCGGCCTTCTGCATGACGTGCGACTCGTCGAGCGTCGCGAGCTCCGTGATCGCGGAGGTGATCGCGCGCAGGTGCGTCACGGCCTCGACGATGTTCCCGGTCCCGGCCTCGCCCTTGGAGCGGATCATCGCCGCGCCTTCGTCGATGCGGCGGAGCGCCTCGCCGAGGTCGCGCGCGCCGCACACGAACGGCACCTTGAAGTCGTGCTTTTTCACGTGGTACTGCACGTCGGCCGGCGTGAGCACCTCGCTCTCGTCGATGTAGTCCACCCCGATCGCCTGGAGGACCTGGGCCTCGACGAAGTGGCCGATGCGGCATTTCGCCATGACCGGGATCGTCACCGCGTCCATGATCCGCAGGATCATGTCGGGATCGCTCATGCGCGCGACGCCACCGGCGGCACGGATGTCCGCAGGGACCCGCTCGAGCGCCATGACCGCCACCGCGCCCGCGTCCTCGGCGATCTTGGCGTGCTCCGCCGTGACCACGTCCATGATCACCCCGCCCTTCAGCATCTGGGCGAGGCCGGTCTTGAGCGTCCAGGTGCCCGTCGAGCCGTTCTGCCCGCCGGGGGACTGAGAGGCCATCGGAACGACAATCGTACCGCGAGGCCCCTAAAATCGAGGAATGAGCGTCGTCGACGCGAATGTGCTGGTCCTGAACCTGGACTACCAGCCGCTCAACGTGTGTAACGTCCGGCGGGCCGTCGTCCTCCTCACGAAGGAGAAGGCCACGGTCATCGAGCAGAACGGGCACATCGTCACGAGCGAGCGCTGGTCATTCCCGTCGCCTTCCGTCATCCGGCTCGCGTACCACATCAAGCGTCCGCGGCCGGTGGTGAAGATGACGCGCAAGGAAGTCCTCGCGCGCGACGACCACGCCTGCCAGTACTGCGGGAGGCGCGCGCACGACCTCACGCTCGACCACGTGATGCCGCGCCATCGCGGTGGGCAGCACGTCTGGGAGAACGTCGTCGCCGCGTGCAAGACGTGCAACCACCGAAAGGGCGGCCGCACGCTCGCCGAGGCGCGCATGACCCTCCTCCGCCAGCCGGTCCGTCCGCCGGCGACGCCCGCGTACCTCTACGCGCCGTACGTGCGCGCGGGCGAGCGCACCTGGTCGAAGTTCCTAGGGCTCGACGAGACCGCCGCGGCTTCCTAGCCGCGACGTTGGCACCGCACTTGCGCCGGGGGCCGGGGGCAGAGCCCCCCCGACGATGAAGCTGCTGTTCACCAAGCGCGCGTACGCGCGCGTCGGCGGATCGGAGAGCCTCGCGTTCCAGTTCGCGACGCGCCTCGCGGCGCGCGGGCACGAGGTGCGCGTCGTGTGCGCGCAGGCCTTCGACGACCGCCGCGTCTTCAGCGACCGCGGCGTCGAGGTCGTGCAGGTGAAGCCGCGCGGCGGGTTCCTCGGGCTCGCGGCCGACGCGACCACGCTCGTCGACCTCATGCGCACCGACGTGCTCGAGTGGTACGCCGAGGACCGCGACCTCGTCCACAACATCGGCCGCGAGTACCTCGACAGCTCCCTCGCGGTCGCCGAAGGCCTCGGCATCCCGATCGTCCTCACGCCGCTCGCGCATCCGGGACAGTTCCACGGCGGCGACATGCCGAGCGACTTCGACCGCTACCGCCGCGCGGACGTCATCACCACGATGACGGACTGGGAGCGGGCCTGGTTCGCGGCGGGCGGCGTGGATCCGGCGCGCCTCGTCACGACGGGGATGGGCCCGAACGCCGTCCGCTCGACCGACGGCAAGGCCTTCCGCGCCGCACACCGGATACCCGCGGACGCGCCGCTCGTCCTCTACATCGGCCGCAAGGAGCGGTACAAGGGCTACATCCACCTCCTCGACGCGGCCGAGGTCGTGTGGCGGACGCAGCCCGAGACGCGGTTCGTCTTCATCGGCATCCCCGGCTTCTACTCGAGCTTCTTCGACGAGTTCGCGCGCTACGCCGACGAGCGCATCGTCGACATCGAGCGCGCGAGCGGCGCGGAGCGGTCCGCCGCGCTCGACGCGTGCGACGTCTTCGCGATGCCGTCGCTCCACGAGACGTTCGGCATCGGCTACCTCGAGGCCTGGCTGCACGAGCGGCCGGTGGTCGGCGGCGACATCCCGGCGCTCCGCGAGGTGATCGCCCACGGCGCCGACGGTCTCCTCGTGCGCCAGCGCGCGGGCGACGTCGCCGCCGCGATCCTCCGCCTGCTCGACGACCCCGCGCTGCGCGCCGCGATGGGTCTCGCCGGCGCCGCGAAGCTCGCCGAACGGTGGGATTGGGACCGCGTCATGGACCGCGTCGAGGCCGCCTACGCGCTCGCGCTCGGCGCCGAGACGAGCGCGGACGAGGCGCTGGCCTAGCGCGCCTCGCGTGCGCATCGTCATCGCGAAGAAGCTGCTCTCCAGCATCGGCGGCTCCGAGGCGCAGGCCCGCGCGCTCGCGACGGCGCTCCACGAGCGCGGTCACGACGTCACGCTCGTGGGGCTGCGGCCGGCGTGGCGGCGGCCCGGCATCCCCGCGGCGGTCTACGCGTCGCCCCCGGGGCCGGTCGCCCTGCGCGAAGGCGGCGTGCGCTACGTCTTCATCCCCGCGCTCGGGGGCCGCGTCGGCGCGGCGATCGACGGCCTCGCGCCGACGACGCTCGTATCGCGCAACGAGCTCGGCCGCGCGATCGCGGGCGCGGAGGTCGTGCACTCGAGCGCGCGCGAGTGGGTCGGTCCCCTCGAGCGCGCCGCGCGCGACGCCGGCGCGGCGTTCGTGGAGACGCCGCTCGTGCATCCGGGTCAGCCCTTCTCCGGCGACAGCGCCGCCGACCTCGCGCGGTACCGCCGCGACGACGCGATCGTCGCGCTCACGGAATGGGAGGCGCACTGGTACCGCCTCCGGGGGGCGCGCTCGGTGCACGTGACCGGCGTGGGGGCGAACCTCGCGCCCCTGCCCGAGGTACCCATGGACGGCGCGACCGTGCTCTTCGTCGGACGGAAGGAGCGCTACAAGGGGTACCACGCGCTGCGCGACGCCGCGGAGATCGTCTGGCGCTCGCGCCCGGAGGCGCGCTTCGTCGCGATCGGCCAGGCCGCCTGGACCGCGCGCTTCGAGCCGCTACGGCGCGACGAACGGTGGGTCGATCGCGGCGTGGTGAGCGAAGAAGCGAAGGCGGAGGCGTACGCGCGCGCGACGATCTTCGCGATGCCCTCGCGCCACGAGACCTTCGGACAGACGTATCTCGAGGCGTGGTCAGCATGGCGTCCGGTCATCGCCGGCGACATCCCGCCGCTGCGCGAGGTCGTGCGCGACGGCGTCGACGGGCTCGTCGTCGCGCAGGAGCCCGGCGCGATCGCGCGCGCGATCCTCGCGCTCCTGGGCGATCCGGTCCGCGCGCGGCGCATGGCCGAGGCCGGCCGCCTGAAGGTGCAGGAGCAGTGGACCTGGGACAGGGTCGCGGAGCGGACCGAGCGCGCGTACCTCGCCGCGCGCGCGATGCTCACGCCCGGATCCAGGGCTCAACCACCGCCGGAAGCTCGGTGAGCGAGGTGATGACCGCATCCGGCCACGGCTTCACGTCGGCCAGTCCGATGTCGGTCGATCGCTTCCACACGGTACGGATCCCCAGCGCGCCCGCACCCGCGATATCGACGTCGAGGTCGTCGCCGACCATGAACGCCTCCGACGCGGGGGCGCCGGCGAGCGCGAGTGCGCGCTCGAACATCGCGGGATGCGGCTTGGCCCAGCCCACCGAGTACGAGGTGACCACGTGGTCGATGACGTCGGCGGCCTCGGTCCGCCGCCAGTTCCGCCAGGCCTCGGCGTCGCCGGTGGAGAGCATGTTCGTGATCAGGACGACCGTCAGACCGCGCGCCTTGCACCAGTGCAGCGCCGCGGTCGCGCCCTCGCAGAGGTACGGGCCGTAGTCGATCGGAGCGGCGAACGCACCACGGAGCCGCTCGACGTCAGCCTCCCCGAGCTCCTCTCCGTTCGCCTTGAGCCACTCCGACAGCCAGCGATTCGTTTCCTGGCGGTACGGATCGTCGGGCGCCGGCCGGCGGATGTCGGCGTCGTAGAGCGCCTCGGCCCATGGCCGCGCACCGAACTCGCGCCGGATCGCTTCCAGCACGAGCGGGCGCCACGGACTGCCGTGGATCTCGAGCAAGGTGCCGCCGACGTCGAACAGGGCCGCGCGCATCGCCAGCCCCAGCGTACGGGCGCGCGCGCAGCTCGCTAGCCGAGCGCTTCGAGGATGCGGCGGGCACCGGCCGGCAGTTCGGGGCTGAGCCGGTAGAACGACCAGATGCCCTTCTTCGTGACCTCGACGAGGCCGGCCTCGCGGAGCCTGGCCATGTGGTGCGACACCGTCGGCTGCGAGAGGTCGAAGGTGGCGGTGAAGTCGCAGACGCAGACGGGCTGGTCGGCGTCGCGGAGCGCGATCGCCATCTGCAGGCGCGTGGGATCGGCGAGGGCTTTGAGGATCTCGGTCGTCCCCTCGACCCGCTCGGGCCGGACCTTGAGCGTCGGCGGGCAGCACACCCCGCGCTCTCGCTCGGGAAGGGTCGCCGCTTTCGCCATGCGCCCATGCTCGCATACCCATTGACAACCGTCAATGCGTTGTCCTAGTCTCCATCGACGTTCGTCTATCCGTTGGAGGTCGCACGATGAGCGCCGCGAGCGAGCCTTGCTGTCCCGAGCCATGCTGCCCGGACCCCGAATGCTGCCCGCCGGGCGAGGAGCCCTGCTGCTGATGTGCGCGTCTAGAATCCGACCCAGGGGAGGCCACCGATGAACGAGCTCGAGATCCAGGAAGCGGTACGGGAGCGGTATGCCGCGAAGGCGGCACAGCTGACCACGAAATCCGGCTGCGGCTGCGGGGACTGCGACTGCGGGAAGGCGTCCGCGTCAAGCACGACACCCGACGTGGCGACCGCCGAGGCCTGCTGCGCGCCGAGCTATTCGGCGGCGGACCTCGCGAGCATCGGCCTCGACGTGACCGCGAGCCTGGGCTGCGGCAACCCGACGCTCCTTATCGACCTGCATCCCGGAGAGACGGTGCTCGACCTGGGGAGCGGCGCCGGCATCGACGTCCTCCTGTCGGCCAGGCGGGTCGCCCCGGGCGGGCACGCGTACGGGGTGGACATGACCGACGAGATGGTCGGCCTCGCGCAGGACAACCAGGCGCGGTCCGGCGTGCTCAACGCGACCTTCCTCAAGGGCACGATCGAGCAGGTCCCCCTTCCCGACGCGAGCGTCGACGTCGTGATCTCGAACTGCGTCATCAACCTGGCCGCCGACAAGTCCGCCGTGCTCCGCGAAGCGCATCGGGTGCTGCGGCCGGGCGGGCGCTTCGCCGTGGCCGACATGGTCGCGCTGCGCGAGCTGCCGGCGGAAACGAAAGCGCGCCTCGACGCGTGGGCCGGCTGCATCGCAGGGACGATCACGATCGACGAGTACGCCGACGCCCTTCGCGGGGCCGGGTTCGGACACGTCGACGTCGAGGTCACCGACGCGATCGCGGCCGAGGGCGCCGTCGCGAGCGCCTACATCCGGGCGACGAAACCGCCGGCCTGAACGAGACCGTTCCGCTGCGCGGCGGACGGCCGGGGGCGCAGAATAGCCACCAGCCCTTGAGAGAAGTCATCGGGCAGCGTCGCCTCCTCGCCCGTCTCGGCGAGCAGGCAGTCAGTGGCGACGTCGCCCACGCGTACGAGCTCAGCGGCCCGCGATCGATCGGCAAGCGCACGGTGGCGACCCGGCTCGCGCAGACCCTTCTCTGCACCAGCGAGCCGCGCGCCCCCGGCGGCTGCGGCAGGTGTCTCGCCTGCCGCAAGATCGAGAACGGGACGCATCCGGACGTCCGCGTCGTGGTGCGGCTGATGGATCAGGACCGCGGCGACGACCGGAAATTCATCTCGATCGAGCAGATCCGCGAGATGCAGCAGGATCTCGCGCTCCGTCCGCTCGAGGGAGCCTGGCGCGTCGTGATCGTCGACGACGCCGCGGACCTTTCCGAGCACGCGGAGGTCGCGCTCCTGAAGACGCTCGAGGAGCCGCCCGTACACGCGGTCCTTCTGCTCCTCACGCCCACGCCGTCGCGCCTCCTCGAGACGATCCGCTCCCGCCTCCAGCCGCTGCCCTTCCGGCTCGTCCCGGAGCAGGAGATCGCCGATGGACTCGCCGCGCGGTCGCTGCCGGACGCGCGCACGTACGCCGCCGCCGCCGCCGGCCGTCCCGGCATCGCGATCGCCCTCGCGTCCGACGAGACCGCCCGCGCCGCCCGGCGCGCGCTCGAGAAGGAGTTCTACAGGCTCATCGGGAGCGGCCTGACCGACCGCTTCGCGTGGGCGGTCGAGCTCGCGGACTCCGAGCGCGATCCGCAGAAGCGGAACGTGCTCCTCGAGTCGCGGCTGGTCGACTGGAGCGAGCTGCTTCGCGACGCGGCGATCCGCGCGCATGGCGTCGAGCGGCCCCTCCGTCCGGAGCGCGCGAGCGAGTCGGCTCGGCTCGCGGACGCGATGGGACCGCGCGAGCTCGTGGATCTGGCGATCGCCTTCGATCGCTGGCGCCGCGACGTCGTCGAGAGCAACGTGAACGCGCGGATGCTGCTCGAGCTCCTCGCGCTGCGGCTTCCCTATGCGCCCGCCTTCGCCGCGAGGCCCGCATGATCGCGCCGCGCACGCTCGTGGGCGTCCGCTTCATGAAGGCCGGCCGCATGTACTTCTTCGAGGCCGGAAGCGTGACCGACGTCAGGCTCGGCGATTGGGTCATCGTGCGTACGGAGCTCGGCGACGACGCCGCGCGCGTGCACATCCTCCCGACCGACTCGCCGCTCGTGCAGGTCGACATGCCCATGGGCAAGGTCGTGCGGAAGGCCACGGCCTCCGACCTGTTCACGATGAACAAGCACAAGCGGATGGAGGAGGAATCCTCGCGCGCGGCGCAGGAGATGGTCCGCGCGCGCAGCCTGCCGCTCAAGATCCTCGGCGCCGACTGGCAGTTCGACGGGTCGAGCCTCGTCCTCTTCTACTCGAGCGAGGAGCGCGTGGACCTGGGCGAGCTCAGCGACACCTTCGCGGCGCACTTCGGCACGCGCATCGAGCTGCGGAAGATGGGCGCGCGCGACGAGACCAAGGTCATGACCGGCGTGGGCACGTGCGGCCGGGAGCTCTGCTGCTCGAGCTGGCTCGACAAGTTCTCGAACATCTCGATCCGCATGGCGAAGGAGCAGGACCTGCCCCTGAACCAGGCCAAGCTCACCGGCGTGTGCGGTCGCCTCAAGTGCTGCCTCATCTACGAGCTCGAGACCTATCAAGAGGTGAAGGGGAAGCTGCCCAAGGTCGGCGACACCTTCCACATCCCGTCGTGCGAAGGCGGGAAATGCGGCACCTCGGGCTGCGCGATGACACAGAGCGTGAACGTGCCGAAGGAGCAGATCGTCGTCGGGCTCACCGACGGGAGCCGCACCACGTTCACGGCGGCGGACCTTGGCGTGTCCTTCGCGCCGGTCCCCGTGCACACCAAGGGCGTGGGGTCGTACGGGAGCGACGAAGTCCCACGCCAGGAGAAGCCGACGCCGGTCGCCGAAGAGGGGCAGCCCCGACGCAAGCGCCGCCGGCGGGGCCGGCGCCGCGGGGGGCGCAACCGGCCAGCCTAGACCTGCAGCACAACTTGCTGCATAATCTGCTGCATGCCGAGGCGATCGCGCTCTGCCAAGAGAGCATCTGTCCCGATACCACCCGCGGTGGCCGAAGCGGCGCGCCGTCCGGAGCGCGTCGGGCTACCGAAAGGCGCGTCCGCCGCGCAGGTCTATTCGCGCGTCATGGAGATCGGCTGGAGGTACGTCCTGGAGTCCGAGATCGGCAAGGACGAGCTGGCGGCGTACGCCGCGTATGCGAAGGAGCCCGAGGCTCGCGAGGCCGTCCTTGCGCTGCAGCGGACGGCGTTGAAAGGCGGCGTCCTCTAGCCGCCGTGCCCGCCACCCGCGGCACCATTCGATCGGCTCTCACGGCGGACAGATCGACGGTCGGCGCGCTCATCATCACCAACGATCGCTGGAACGCGCGCATGCCGAGCGTCGGAGTGATCGCGATCCGGCGCTCCGTCGATCCCGGCGAGGCGCCCTACGCGACTCGGCTCGACGCGGGCTCATTCGCGGTGGCGCCGCGCCTCGTCTCGGTCCTCGCACCGGAAGACGCCGACTCGCCGCTCGGCTCGCTCGTGTCGGTCATCTCGCCGGCCGAGCTCGAGGCGGTCGAGGACCGACTCTGCTCGTTCCTGCAGCTGCCTGGGGTCCTCGGGCCCATCCCGCGGCAGGTGCGAGCCCTGTACGCCAGAGATCCGTACCCCGTCTGGGGCGATATCTACCTCGCGGATCCCTTGATCGGCGGGGAGCGCAAGCGCTACGTCGTCGTGAGTCCCAACGCCTGGAACTCGGTCGCCCCGAACGCCACGATCGTTCGTACGACCACGGCCACAAAGCACGATCACGTCGCTTTCCCGCCAGTCCAGCGCGGCAAGGCGCACGCCTGCTGCGGGGAGGCGACGAGCGTTCCACGAAACGCTTTGCGGCTGGCGAGCCGGGATCGGCCGATCCCTTCGACGCTGACGCTCGGGGACATGGTCTCGATCGCGAGGGGCATCGCGACGACGCATCAACTGGGTGACGCGGTCCGACGAGCCGGGGTCGAGACGCTTTAGCGCACGCGGCTGACCACGAAGTCCGCCACGTCGCGGAGCGCCGTGCGCTCGGGACGGTCGGGCAGGGCGGCGAGCGCGCGGACGGCGGCGTCGTGGAACGAGAGCGCGCGCTGCCGCGCCCGCTCCGGGCCACGGCTCCTGCGGATGATCGCGAGCAGCTCGCGCAGCTCGTCGGGCGACTTGCGCGGCGCGAGGATGCGTGCCGCGAGCGCGGGCGAGTCGCCGTCGCGCTCCGTGACCGCGTAGATCATCGGGAGCGTCGGCATCCCCTCGGCCAGGTCGCGGCCGACGGTCTTGCCGAACTCCGATTCGTCGCCCACCAGATCCAGGACGTCGTCCGTGATCTGGAAGGCGAGACCGAGGTTCGTGCCGAACGCGCCGAGCGCGGCGACATGCTCGGGCTCCGCCTCGGCGAGGAGAGCCGCGCCCTGACAGCACGCCGCGTAGAGCGACGCGGTCTTGAGCTCGATGCGCTCGAGGTACTTCGACTCCGTGGGCAGCGCGCGCGCCGCGGTCACCTCCGCGAGCTCGCCGTCGCAGAGCGCGAAAACGGTCTGCGCGACGATCGCGATGACCTCGGGATTGGGCAGCACCGCCGCGAGGGCATACGCCTTCGCGAAGAGGTAGTCGCCCACGATGAGCGCGACGTCGTCGTTCCACTTCGCGTTCACCGTCTGGATGTTCCTGCGCAGGTCGGCGGCGTCCACGACGTCGTCGTGCACGAGCGACGCGGTGTGCACGAGCTCGAGCGACTCCGCGAGGTTGAGCACGACTTCGCGGTCGGCCAGTGATCCGAACCGAGCCGCGAGGAAGACGAGCGTCGGCCGCAGGAGCTTCCCGGGCGTGGTGAAGAGGTGCGCGACCGCCTCGCGGAACGTCGGATGCGCGCCCCGGCCGACGTCCGCCAGACGCCGCTCGAGCTCGCGCAGCTCGCCGTCGACCGGGGCATAGAACTGCGCCCCGGCGGCCGCCCTCACGCGGCGAGTTTAGGTGCGGATCTGCGTTCTGCTCGGCGCTGTTACGGCCGCTTCGTCGGCGTCGGCGCCGGCGGTGGCGGCGGGGTCGCGCGCGGCGGCAAGGTCGGCGCGGGCTGCCCCGACGGCGCGGGCTGTCCGGACGGGCCGGGCGAGCCGCTCGGGTTCGGCGACCCGGAGGGTTCCACCGGCCTGGGCACGAAGCCGCAGATCGTCCAGTAGAACCGGCCGTACGAGTAGCGGCCCGAGACCGCGCCCGCGGCCCAGGCGTTGTACGCACCCTGCCAGTCGGCGAACGGCGCGACCATGCGGATCCCGCACGACGTGTAGAAGCCGCGGTCGTCCGTCGTTGGCTCGGTGCCCTGCACGAAGTGCTCGGTGAAGCGGAACGTTCCGGGGCAGTTCGGGCCAGGCAGGAGGCCGGAGCCGTTGCCGCCAAGGAGCGCCGGGTTCATGCAGACGACCTTGTCGACGATCCCTTCGGGGCGCTCGTACCACTTCACCGGCAGTCCACCGACGACGGTCTTCATGTAGTCGCGCCACAGCACGCCGGGGCCGAGGGCGGACGAGATCCCGCGCATCTCGGAGTTGTCGCTGTTGCCCATCCAGATCGCGGTGAGCCGCTGCGGCGTGAAGCCGATGGCGAGGACGTCCTGGAGGTTGTCGGTCGTCCCGGTCTTGAGCGCGGCCGGCCGGTCGATCGTGGTCCACGGTCCGAACACGAAGCTGCCCTTGGGGTCGGTGTTGTCCTTGAGGATGTCGTCGAAGACCCAGGCGACCCGCTGGTCGAGCACGCGCCGGCTCTCGGGCTTGCTGAAGTCCTTCACGACCTTGCCGCTGGGGTCGACGATCTTGTAGATGAAGGTCGGCTCGACGCGCATCCCCAGGTTGGCGATGACCTGATAGGCGCTCGCCATGTCGATGAGCCGCATCTCGCCGGCGCCGATGCCGAACGAGAGGCCGAGCCGCGAGCGGTCCCAGTCGCGGTTGATGCCGAGCTGGTGGACGGTGTCGATGATCGCGTCGACGCCGACGGTCCGCGTGACCTGGAGCGCCGGCAGGTTGAGCGACTCGCGGAGCGCCTGACGCATCGTGAGCGGGCCGTGCTGCTCCTTGGTCGCGTCCATGGGGTGGTAGGGCTTCCCGCCCCCGTCGGGCATCGTGAACTCGACGTCCCAGAGCTGCGTCGAGGCGGTCATGCCCGCCTTGAGCATCCCGGTGAGATAGGTGAAGAGCTTGAACGTGGAGCCGGGCTGGCGGAAGGCGATGCCCGCGTGGTCGTAGTCGCCCTGCACCTGCGGGGTGTGCATGTAGTAGTCGTAGCTGCCGACGTAGGCGAGGATCTCGCCGGTCGTCGGGTCCATCGTGATGAGCGCGGCGTTGTGGACGTTGTAGGGCTTCAGCCCGTTGACGTGGTCGCGGACCTCTTTCTCCGCGAGCTGCTGCATGTTCCAGTCGAGCGACGTGTACACGCGATAGCCGCCCCGGTACGCCGCCTTCTCGCCGAGGAGGTTGATGAGCTGCTCGCGCGCGCGGAACGTGAAGTGCGGCGCGTAGAGCGAGGTCGACGCCGGGTTCACCTTGATCGGCTCGGTCGCGGCGGCTTCTGCTTCGGCCGGCGTGACGTAGCCGTTCTCGACCATCGCGTCGAGGACGATCTGGCGTCGCGCCTTCGCCGCGGCCA
>Ga0209237_1001929_pt1 | contig 12302 bp, 13 predicted proteins | sample GraSoi013_1_40cm_2_FD_185820 | JGI IMG/M metagenome (GOLD analysis project Ga0209237, IMG submission 185820) | Grasslands soil microbial communities from the Angelo Coastal Reserve, California, USA - Sample 10_02_2013_1_40cm (SPAdes) (version 2) | ecosystem: Environmental > Terrestrial > Soil >...
CCGCCCTGGTCGTCGCGTTCCTGTACCTCACTCGAATCCGAAAGGCGCTGATGGCTCAACCGAAGCTCATCGATCCCACGCGGATCGTCAACATGACCGGGCGCGCCGCGACGGACCTGGTTCCGGGGAAGGATGGCGTCGCGAACGTCGGGGCCGAGGACTGGACGGCGCAGTCCGCTCAGTTCATCCCGAAGGGCACTTTGATTCGCGTCACCGGGTACGGCGATGGGAAAATTCAGGTCACGGTCGCCACGCAGGAAGGACCCGAACCTCCGAAGTCGAACGAACCCTCGCCGGCGCCGCCTTCTTCGCCGTAGGCCGCGCGTTCAAGTTCGGTGCTTCCGAACTTTCAGGGTGACGTTGTCCGGATCGACCGCGGTCACAATGACCGGCTCCCCGCGGGCGATGTCCTCCTCCGCGACCGCGCTCCACGATTCGTGCTCGACATGCACGACCCCTTTCGCGGTGGCCTTCATCGGGACCAAAGCGCGACCGGTCTTGCCGACGAGCGTGTCGCCGGAGAAGTAGCGCTGCGTGATGACCTTCGTCGTTGTCTGCTGAAACGCGAAGGCGAGTCCCACGCCGATCATGACAATCAGGATGCCCGAGGCGAGGTAGTCGAAGCGGGTGACGAGCCATCCGTGGACGATCAGGAAGATGCCGAACGCGACGACGGCCAGGACGACCAGGACCGAGCGGATGCCGTAGAGGAAGAGCCGATCGAGGAGACTCGATACCGGCACGTCCGGGCTCTTACTTGTCATCCCCTCTCGCAGCTCCCTCGGCCGAGGCGAGCACGCCCCGGAACGGCCGGATGAGCTCGGTGAATTCGAGCGGCAGGATGAATTTCGTGGCGGGGCTGTTCCCGAGCGCCTTGAGGGCGTCCAGATACTGGAGCATGAGCGTTTTCTCGTCCACACCCTTCGCGGCTCCGAAGATCGTCGAGAGGGCTTGCGCGTAGCCTTCGGCGTTCAAGATCGCGGCTTGTCTCCCGCCTTCCGCACGGAGGACAGCGGACTGCTTGTCCCCTTCCGCGATGGTGACCGTCGCGGTCTTCCTCCCGTCGGCTTCGATGACGACGGCACGCCGGCTCCGCTCGGCGGACATCTGGAGAATCATCGCGTCCGTGACGTTCTTCGGAGGCAGGATCTCCCGGATCTCGACGTTCGTCACTTTGACGCCCCAACGGGTCGTGACCTCGTCGAGCTTCGTGCGGAGGAGCGCGTTGATCTCCTCGCGCTTCGACAGCACCTCGTCGAGGATGATATCGCCGACAACAGCGCGGAGCGTCGTCGTGGCGATCCCCATCGCGGCTCCCTCGAAGTTGTTCACCCGGATCACGGAGTCCGCTGCGCTCGCGACCTTGAAGTACACAATGAAATCGACGTCCACCGGGGCGTTGTCCTTTGTGATGCACGTCTGGTGCGGGATCGTCAGGAATCGTTCCCGCAAGTCCACTCGGACCGGCTTGTCAATCCCCGGAATCACGACGACGATCCCGGGCCCCTTCTCCGCCTGGGCTTTCCCGAGTCGGAAGTTCACGATCCGCTCGTATTCCTTGACGACCTTGAGGCTGGCGAAAAGAAGGATGAGGACAATGATGACGAAGACGAACGCGCCGACCGCGGCGCCAACGAGATCGGCGCCCTGGAGCGCAGTCACCGAACCGAGGTCGAGCAGGCTCGCAAACCCCCACATACCATATCCCCGGGGTATGATGCCCGCTCCCCGACTTAAGGCCATTGTCGGACTTCCGCAACCCTTCGTGCGCGCGAATTGAAACCTTTATCTCGGGGTGCAAGCGGGTATTGAAAAGCCTCTCGCTTGGGCGGCCCGGTTGGGTAATTATATAGAAGTCCACACGATGAATGACTGATGAAACGCGACCGGGTCCTCGAAGAGACGAGGATCGCGGACGGTTACGTCGGAGGGGGAAACGGAAATTCAAGCGAGTAGAAGCCCCGGCTACGCAACCCGTCTCGCGGACGTGCTACAGCGCGCCGATGCATGGGTCGTCCGGGTAGCGCAGAACGGATATGGGGTCGATATTTCAGGACACACGCCCGATCACCTCCGCACGGTGGACAATTTTCTCGGCGAGCGCTTTCGCGAACGCCTCATGCAAGATCCACAGCGATACCCAGATGCCGTAATCGCGCTAGGCAGCTACCTGGGCGAGGTCTTCGTCCGGAGCTTGGACGGTTGGTGGCATTTTCCGGATTCCTTCCAGATGATCGCTCTCTATTTGTCGTGGAACCTAGCGAAACGGACGGAGCGCTACTGCTACGTTATGGTCCGTGGGCAACGGATTTACGTCTTTGGGGCAGCGAAAGCAGGCATTCAGCGGACATCGAGTGAGTTTTCCCTCTATGAGTTTTATCAGGGCTGGGCTCGGTATCTTAAAAACAAGCCCTTTCCCCCGAACAATCGTTAGATGCGACAATTTAAGCCCGCACCTATATCGCTATGCGCGGAATCGTTGGACCAAAATCCGAGAATCCCAATTTTGGCGAAACGGGGAAATCTAGCGTTTCCATCCCTGACCCCCCTTATCAATGCCTGCTAGCTCGCATGGCTACCTTTATCCTGTTTGGGTAGGTTCGGTGGTTTGTGTCCCCGGAGGACCGACTCCAGACCGTCTTGCACGGCTCCGAGGAGGTCGTCACCCGCGAGGAGTTGCGGACGCTCCTCGATCGAACCGGCACTCCGCGGGCGTACGTCGGACTCGAGCCGTCCGGGCTGATGCACATCGGCACCGCGTTCGTCATCGGATCGAAGGTCGGAGACCTCCTTCGCGCCGGCTTTCACGCGATCATCTTCCTCGCCGATTGGCATGCGTACATCAACGACAAACTCGGTCGGAACCTCGAGAACCTGCGCATCTGCGCGGAGTACTTCAAGGACGGGTTCCGGGCGGTCGGCGTGCCGGACTCCGTCGAATACCTCTACGCGAACGAATTCGTCCGCCACCCGGAGTACTGGCAGAACGTGATCCAAGCCTCGAAAGCCTCGACGGTTGCCCGGATCCGACGGGCGCTCACGATCATGGGCCGGAAGGAGGAAGAGGCGGACCTCGATGCGTCGAAGCTCATCTACCCGGCGATGCAGGTCGCCGACATCCACTGGATGGACCTGGACCTCGCACTCGGCGGCATGGACCAGCGGCATGCGCACATGCTGTACCGCGACGTGGCCCCGAAACTCGGGTGGAAGCAGGTCGTCGCGCTGCACACGCCCCTCCTCCCCGCCCTCGATGGCGGCGGTCGCATGGACCTCGTCGCGGGGAAAATGTCGAAGTCCCGACCGGACGCCAGCATCCTTCTGAACGATGGTCCGCGCGAGGTCGAACGAAAGATCGGGAAGGCGTTCTGCCCCGCCAAGGAGCCGGTCGGCAATCCGGTCCTCGAGATTGCGCGACTGATCCTCTTTCCTCGTCGAGGGAAGTTGATGATCCCGAGAGATCCAAAGTTCGGCGGCGATGTCGTCTACGAGTCAGTCAACGAGCTCGCGAAGTCGTACGCGAACGGGGAACTGCACCCGAAGGACTTGAAGGCGGGCGTCACCGCGGGCCTGAACGGCGAGCTCGCACCCGTGCGGAAGTACTTCGAGGCACACCCGGAAAATCTCGAGGCCGTTCAACGGATCACGCGGGCCGGGTGAGCCGCTGCGGCGGAACACGCAGGCCGCGTATATCGCGGGGCTCGCCAGCGCGTTGCTCCTCGTCAGCGGTTGGACCGGCGCACGGCCGGTGAACCGCTTCTTCGTCCTCCTCGAGGACATCTTTGGGACGAGGCCGTTCCTCATCATCCTGGCGTACGTCTTCGTGGGCCTCGCCTCTCTCGGTGGGGTCGCGGTTCTCCTGGGCGGCTATCTAATTTGGATCGACCGCGTCCGAACCGGACGGATGCTGATCTTGATCGGCTCCGGTGCCGGATTCTTCACCCTGTTGTTTTTCGTCGTCTCGAACCTCCGACGGGAAGAATTCTCTCTCCTCTTGAGCGTCCTCCCGATCGTGCTCGGGATCGCGATCGGAATCGTCGCGCGATTCTGGGCCAAGGCGACCCCGATCCTGTGACCACTTAAAGAGGCGGAACCGAGGACGCCGCCGTGCCTCGTGGATTCGCCACTTGCCCGCGGACCATCACGAGGAGCACGAACCCCAGGAAGGCGAGGGCGGCCGCCAGGGTGAACGGGACCGACGTCTCGAACGCGATCGTGGGCCCGAACGAATCGGCCAGGAGGCCCGCGACGAGGAGGCCTACCGCCCCGCCCAGCAGCTGGAAGGCGAAGATCAGTCCGAACGCCGCGCCTTGAAGCCGGCGGTGGCTCGACTCGGCGACGAATGAGAAGAGCGCGGGATACGTCAGGAAGAGAGCCGAACCCAGAGTCCAGAATGTGACGAGCACGACGCGCAGATCGTTGACGAGCGCGCCGACCAGACCCGCGATCGTGAGGGCGGCGTACGATGCGACGAGCGCTCGGTATCGCCCGAACCGGCGGCTCACGCGTCCGAAGAAGAACGCGGCCACGCTGCCTGCGAGGATCCAGAGGGCCACCGCGACCCCCGACAAATCACTGGGCAGCCCAAACTTCTCGTGCAGGAGGAGTGGGCCGAAGTAGCTGAAGATGTTGAACACGGCCCCGCCGAGGGCGAGCGGAAGAAGCCAGAGACGGACGTCCCGCAAGACGCCGAGGTAATTCCGGGCCGACGGGACGGGCTGAGGCGGAGGCGAGGACCGACCGCGGGCGAGCGACAGACCGACCGCTACGGCGAGCAAGTTCAAGCCGCCCCACAGGACGAATGGCGATTGCCAGCCGATCGCGACGGCCAGCACGGCGCCGCTGCCCAGTCCCAAGATGACGCCCGCATCGCCGAAAGCGCTTTGGAATCCCATCGACCGGTCGAGTCCGGGGCCCTGGAACTCGCGGCCGATCCAGGAGATTCCGACGGGATGGTAGAAGCTCGCGCCGATCCGAGAGACGGCGACGAGGACGAGCAGGGTCCAGAAACTGGAGGACAATGTGACGAGGAGCGAGCCGAGGCCGAGGATTGCGATTCCGATCGGCAAGAAGCGAGATGGATCCCGCCGATCCGACATGATGCCGAAGAGGAATTGGAACACGGCGGTCACGACGAGGGCGATGCCGCCGAGGAGGCCGACCTCCGCGGGCCCGAAACCTCCGAACTGGGATTGCAGGACGACGATCTGGCCTGCAAGCATTGTGACGGCGCCGTCGTTCGTCAGGTGGTAGATCGAGTTCGCGAGGAGGACCCGGCGGTCGCCGCCCACCCGGCCGGCGATGCACGCTCGGCTTATAGGATTAGCCTCGAACAGCCCTGGGCGGAGCGCGGTCCCGGAATGTCGCTAGTTCCAAATAGGCCCACAAGGATGGCGCGGCCGGCCAGGAGACCGCGGACGGCCGACGGTGACCCTTCGGGGTTGCTGAGGAACGTCCCCCCTCCCCAGGTACGGTGGCCCCGCGCAAGCGGAGGGGCCCGAGAGGGCCGGCAAGGGCGCAGAAACGACACAGCCCGCGTCGAGGATGAATCGCCCGGCGAGGACGTTGACGCGGGATCTGGTGAGACGGCGACACCCCACCGGAGCAAGTCCAAGCAGGCGCAATGCGCCAGGTAGGACGCTCAGTCCAATGCCGTCAGAACAGAAGGGGGCGTACGGCGGCCACCTGGCCCTTTCCGATGTCCGACGCGGAGAAAAGCCCGTTCTGCCGCGGGAATCACCGTTTGTCACAAGATTGTCTCGCGTTGGAAATCCTTGGTCAGGGCCCGCGCGACGGCCTAAGGTTCACCGAGACCACTCGTACGAGTTGCTTCCCGTAAGCCTCGAGGATCAAGAACCAGGGGCCGTCTGATGGGGCCTCCCAGACGATCTTGTAGACGCCCTCGCCGTCGCCCTCGTCCTCGACATCGAACCTCCTCCCTTGCTGGTATCTAACCCAGTTGTCTTCGTCGACGATCTTGAACTCGAAGTCATCTCCATCCCGCTCCTCCAGCGTCCCGACGATCGTAGATGCGGTCCCGACCTCTAGGCGGATCTTCGTCGGGCGGCCTGGCTCCACGTCGTATGGGCCGGGATCGCACAGGTTCGGTACTTGTCGGGTCTGGGTCGCCGGAAGGTTCGACTTCGGCGGCTCGGGTTTGGACCGAGAAGCGGGCCACTTCTGAGGCGCTCTCTGCGTCCGGTTGGAGACAGCCGGCGGCGGATTTCCCGACGGCGAGGGCATTCCCTGGGCAGGCGGCCGTGCTTGAGCTAATGCCGATTCCGGGGGACGGCCATCTTCGGACACTCGGCGGAGGAACGGGAGTCGGGCGATCCATCCGAAGAACAGTAAGTACACGACCACTGCGACGATAGCGATTAGCCCCGCCCAGATCAACCCTGTCGTTCCGCCGCCGAGGTAGCTCGCTACAAAGAGGAAGGCCGCGAGGAACACGAATATTGTCGAGACCGACTTCAGTAGGCCTGGGCGTTCCACGAGCATCTCGAAAGACCACGCGCAGTATATTCCTTTTTGAACCACGTATGTTAATCAGCCCGTGCTCCAGGCTTGGCTTCACCGACCTCTCTCCCCGCGGGGACGACTCCCATGATCGCTCCTCCCGGGCCAATGAGAGACGAGAAGACGATCCAGATACGGCTCGAGCAGCTCCGCGGTCAGTTCCTGCAGTGGGGCACGCCCGATCTTCAGGTCTTCGTGATCACGAAAGACGAGCTCCGCGGTTGGATCCGGGCGCAGTGGTGGATTCTCAGCGCAGGTGCTGTTCCAGATCGATGAATCAGGTTGCGAACTCGAGCACCACGCTGGTGGGATCCCGGACGATCTCCTCGAGCCGTTTGATTGCAAGCTTTCCAGCAGTCACGGATGTCCGGCTCGTTTGCCTCATCGTCTCAGCAGAATTCAAAGATCTCAATCGGGCAACCAGTTTGTCCAAGTCGCTGTCCGCTTCGTCCGGTTTCATTCCGGGAGCCCGCGAATACATCTCGCGGAAGCGATCCCGGAAGTTACGAACACCATCTTCCCCGAGGTCCATCGCACCCCAGACGAAGCGATCATTCAGCATGATCAGATTCGCTATGTCCGATGTCGGAGAGTCACCTGCGGGCTGACCGGTCATTTCACTGGTCGCGATGCGAGATTGGTTGAATAGGTCACTTCGTGCGGCGCTCCACGCTCGATTGTACGCGGGCAGTGTGGAGTGGAAAGCAGTAAGGAGCTCGCGGAGCCGGTCGTCGACGAAGAGGCGAAGCGGCCCCCTCATCATCCGATCGAATCCTCGCTTCCAGATCTCTTGCCGCTCTTCGTCCCCATATCTCATCTCCGCCCACTCGTACCGTCCGGCGGATTCGATCAACGCTGTTGTCTCATCCCACAGCGGAACGTAAATGTCCTTGACTCGAGAAAGCGCATACTCTTGCCGAAGCTCCCTCTTCTCGGCCCTTCGATTTACATAGTCGTAGACGCGGATGTAGACTATCGCGCCGAAGAGGAGGACCGCAAGGCCCGTGGATGCAGGTAGGAGCGGTCCAAGCGGGCGTAACGGATCATAGATCGGGGCACCGAACGTCACCACAACCCATGCGACAACGTCGAGTGCAAGCCCCAACCATAACCACGGCTCAGGATTCGGTGGTTCCAGCTTTGTCCTTTGCATTGGTGCGGGTTTGGCGGGGATCCACGCAACCTTTTCCGGGCCCTCGGACAAGGCTTTCTTCGTCTCTCCGGGAGCCGCACCCGAATCCACGATGGGGCCACGATGACTCCGTGCCCACGCAATCATCCGAATGCCTGGTGTCGCGAGGAGAAGACCGACCGCGCCGAACGCGATGCGGTCCCCGGCGGACATACCCGGAACGAAAGGGGCCACAACTACTCCGAATCCCCCGGCCAGCGCGAGGAATACTCCTCCGAGTGCTACGAGGATCCACTTGCCCCAGCCTATCCAGCGTTCCAAGCGGGGTGACGGTTTCCAAGTGACCCTCAGAAACGTCTGCAGTGAGATCAACAAGACCACCCAGAGCACCCTCATCCATACATCGGACCCATACACCTGAACCCAATCGCCCACGAGGAAGATCACTACGAGGAAAGCGGTCACAACAATGGAGATGACATTGAGCAAACTCCGCAAGATGAGTTTCATCGACTGGCGACTACCAAGTCGTCAGATAATACCTTTCGGGGCTATCCGAAGTCTCCAGGGAAGGGACCCGCCGGCTTGGGCGGGCGTGCGTGGGGAACGAGGGCTTCGACAACATGATCCGAACAGAGGAGAATTGCAGCGCTCCTTTATGACGCTCCAGGTCAATCCTCGAGTTGGGAGGAGTCCGAAATGGTACCGATTCGAGATCTCGTTCGAATCACGGGACCTCGGATGGAGCCTGCTCGGTATTATTCCCTCGAGCTGTGGTTGACGGACACGTTCGGACCCGATTCCCAAGGCCTCCGAGTCGTGAACGCCACTGCGGATGTCAGCCAAGCGGTCCGTAGGGCAGCGTTATGCGGCTTGGCAGTCGACATCTTGCGTTGCATCAGGGATCAATACCCCAATCTTGCTGTCGTCTTTCGGGACAAGAATAACGATTCCGACACGGACTTCGGGGTGGACATTCAGACTCTCCGAAGACTCACCGACGTTGTGACCATCGAGAGCGGCGCATTCGGGTCCCGCTCGCGTCCAAAGCCTTGTAGCGTCGCCGTTCTCGACTTGATGGATCCCTTTGGGCTAGAAAGGGGTCTAATCGAGACCGTGCCGCCTTGCGAGTACGTCTACGTTGCTTCAGAGCAAGGCATAGATCGAGAGGCTATTGTCGCCGCTGTCAAGGAGGCGACTGATGAAGACGACCTCATCAGGAGGTTGGTGGAGACGTATCCCGTCGTGTTGGTCCCTGGGGCTGACAATGATTACATCAATATTCTAACGTTCGACCCGCGAGTTTACTCGCGGTGCGGTCTTCTTGAAGCGCCAGCACGTTGACACAGATCAAGGGTGAGGCCTCGGTGCCACCTCGCTCGTCGCTTCTCGAAAGGGGTAAGGGGCCCGCCCTCGCGGACGGGCATAGGTGGGGAAAGAGGGCTACGACAACATAATCCGAACAGAAGGGGGCGTGTGCATCAGATTACCCCGCCCTCAAATAGGCTTCGAATACATGTCCTCCTTGCGCTGATGTTCGTCAATGCGTGGAGACGCTTCCGACGACTCTCAATCCCCGTTGAAGTCCTTGTTGCAGGGACGTTGCTCTTTGCAATCGTTGTGGTGCTCGAAGGTGCCAAGATCCTGCCATTCTATTCGTCCTTCTTGGCTCTGATACTGTCCTCGATGATCTTCGGATACGCGCTGCGGGATCCCACGGAGGCTTTCGCTGGTGGATTCATTATCGGGTACGGCGGATTTGTAATCGGCCTTCCCTTCTCCTTCGTTGCTCAGTATGCGCAAAATCCGGATGCAGGACTCGATGGCTGGTTGTGGTCGCCGGTCGCCGGTTTCGTGGCCGCTCTCTTCTTCGGATTCATAGCCGCGATCCTTGGTGGGATTGGTGCTGCCGTCGGGGCGCTGATCCGAACCAAGTGGCACAAGCCAGAACCTGGGACTCACCTCTGAAGGCGAGAAGGGGGCCGGGCCTTTCGGCCCGGCATAGATGGGCAACGAGGGCTAAGACGACATAATCCGAACAGAAGGGGGCGTCTTCTGCCGCGAACAGGGGATGATATCCCATGTAGCGAGGCCGCGCAAGTATTACTGCGTGGCTGCAGATACTTCACCCGTGCCGGAACTGGATCCCGCGGTCCTGGAGAAGTGGAAAAAGGCGGTCGTCCACTTGGAAGGCGCGACCAATAGCGTCGATTTCCTCGGCCGGTGGCAAGAGCTTACCGAGCAGGTCCGAAAGGGGGAAATCAGCAGCGAACAAATGATGAAGGAGCAAATCGAGGACTTCGCGAAAGGCAGCCGCGACATACGCATCCAAGGCACTGCGACCTTTCTCGAAAACGATCGGCATTACTTTCTCCTAACGGCCCGACACGTCTTGTTCGATGAGTTGGAGGCCGAGCGTCGTGTAGAGAACATGAAGAAGTTTCACTCCACTTGGCCCTCGGAGATGCAGGAGTCGCTCAGTGCAGAGGAGATAGAGCGCGCCAAAGACACAATCTTTGGAATCATTTTTTTGGTTCCTTTCTACGATGAGGTCATTCAAGGTAAAGCCCAGACTCCAGAGAGATTCCTGATGAATCTGGGTGCAGGAGTGCCATGGATGTGGCCCTACACCTTCTCAGACCCGTCCAGGGACTTGGCCGTGATTTCCCTTAGCCACCGACACTTCAGCCTGGCCGAGCAACTGCTCGCCCGTGGATATCGACCGGTAAAGCTGGACGACCTCAAGGATGGTCCTTCCCGAGAAGGTGCGGAGGTATTCTCCGTTGGCTATCCTGGACACATGTCAGTGCTGGGCAGGCGTCTACTCCAGCCTGCTGAGCAAATGTGGATGTCCCAAGACGTTTCGCTCCCTTCCTTCATCTTTGGCCGAGTAAGTATGGCGCATGACAAGCTCCCCTTCTTCTGGTGCGATCTTGGATCATATCCAGGGCACAGCGGCGCCCCCGTGGTCGAAGGTGACAGAATGATCGGCGTGATATCCGGGCAAGGCACAAGCCACGATGATGTGTTCCTGAAGAACCGTGAGCCAAAGACAATGCAAGCCCAGCCTCTGCTCAGCACGGATTATGTAGCCAAGACAAGGATACCTTTTGGGATGGCCTTCCGGAGTGAGTATCTGCGTGAGCTCCTTGACGTCCAGATACGAAAAGATCGGAACGAAGATGAACCGAGGCGACCACCGAACTCGCCCGACAAGCGGCCAAGCCAGGGGGAACTGTAAGATGCCCGCCCTTGCGGGCGGGCGTGGGTGGGGAACGAGGGCTACGACAACATAATCCGAACAGACGGGCGAACTGCCTCGAAGCGAGTCGCAAGCTTTCTATCGAATCACATCGTCTCGGACGCAGGCAAGTGGCATTCGTGGCATTTGGCTACTACGATCCGGCAGCACCGGAGCAGTTCGCGCGGCTCGCCGAACACTTCGTTGCGGCTACGCGACGGTTGTTCGGAATTGAATTGCGTTTTGACCGCGAATCGATTCTGAAATTGGATGGAATAGTGGACGCGGTCGGACCTCTGGAAAATCAACAGTTGGTTCAGGACCTCGTAATGCAGATAGGCTCCTTCCTTGGCGAGGCTCTCTTGCGAGTCTATGGGGGCCGTTGGACGTGGGACGAACGCTTCGGCACCTGGAGAGTAAGTATCCCCACCACGAGCGGGAAAGACACGACTCCGGGGCCATTTGCGAAAGTTCAGAAGCGTCTGGAGTCCGGGATGGAGGACTCAGTATCGTTCTTTGCCAAGGTTACAGACTCGATGGTTCGAGGCGAGATCCCGCCTGCGTAAGGGAAAGTGCCCGCCCTTCCGGGCGGGCTTGGCGGGGAACGAGGGCGTGGACGACATGATTCGGACGGAAGGGGCCGTACGGCGGCCACCTGGCTCCCTACGTCGTTCCGCAAGGAGAGAACTGCGAACCAGACGCGGCATACGTGCCGCGGGGCAGATCGCCCTCCGATTGGTCTGGACGCGTTTTCTCCGTTGAGCGACGTAAGATCCATCATACGTGATTCATCCGTATCTGGGCGGTTGTTACTCCGGTTCTCGATCCTTCGCGAGTCCTATTGCTGATTCGAATTCCCGTAAGTGGCGCTCTCGCAGATTTGGCGGTAGTGCTTGAGCACTGGTCTGTATGCGGAGAATCATTCGCAACCGTATGACTGTCCCGGTGCGGGAAGCTGCACGACTTGTCTCGATGAAAGGGTCACATTCGTTAGCCACGACTGCCCCGATCCGCAAGATACAGCTACCGTGTGGTTCCCAGGAGGAACAAGCGGATACACGCACACGTTCGAGCGAGGACCCATCGAGACATTGCCCCTCCCGACGCCATCGATCGCGACCCGTGCAGACGTCCCAGCGCCGTAATGGCTGAAGCACACTGCAATCATCCCGCGGATCTCGCCCGGTGGAATCGTAAGCGGATTGCGTGGTGGGTTGATGACGATCCACGCGATTGCAACGCTCGATAGGATCGTCACAACGACGAACAGGACTACGTAAGTGTGGGATCCCGCCACGCGTGCGGATTGCGGTCGACGACCTTAATCGTTTTCTTAGTCCACCCCAGCGGGCATCTCTCGCGCTCAAGATTGGTTGGGACGCGTCAGGGGCAGTGACGCAAAGCGGAAAT
>Ga0209237_1001931_pt1 | contig 12298 bp, 11 predicted proteins | sample GraSoi013_1_40cm_2_FD_185820 | JGI IMG/M metagenome (GOLD analysis project Ga0209237, IMG submission 185820) | Grasslands soil microbial communities from the Angelo Coastal Reserve, California, USA - Sample 10_02_2013_1_40cm (SPAdes) (version 2) | ecosystem: Environmental > Terrestrial > Soil >...
GCGAAGACATCCACGACCTGTGTCGCTTCCTCGAACACGCGGGCGCCGTGCGCGGTCCCGGCGGGGACGCGGAAGCTATCACCAGGCATCAGGATCCGCTGCTCACCGGCAATGACCATGGCGAGTGAGCCTTTGACGACGACGCCGAACTGCTCCACGTCGTGCTTGTGGGTCTCCACGATCGTCTTGGGGGCGTAGTCGTACACGATCATTGTCGCCTGCTGTCCGTGGACGACGCGTCCCTTCACCCCCGGATGCGGCTCGATGAGCGGTAGGTCGCGCGGGCTCGCGTAATAGAGCTTAGGCACGAGCGAGGAGCGGCTTTGCCGCGACGAGCGAGCCCATCAGCCCTGGGCGGGTCTCCGGGCGAAGCCCGAGATTGATCAGGAGCTTAGGCACGACCCGCTTTAGGAAGCGGTGGCCTCGTCTCCCTCGAGTACCTGCTGCTCGTTCTTCGAGAGGAGGAGCGGCTTCATGCGGCCCTCGATCGACTCCGCGGTGACGACGACCTTGCGGACGTCGGTCCGCGAGGGGATCTCGTACATCACATCGAGAAGCACTTCCTCGATGATCGTGCGCAGCCCGCGGGCGCCGGTCTTGCGCTTCGCGGCGCCCTTCGCGGCGGCCTGGAGAGCATCGGACGTCATCTGAAGCTCGACCTTGTCCAGGGCGAGGAACTTCTGGTACTGCTTCACGATCGCGTTCTTGGGCTCGGTGAGGATGCGCATGAGGTCGCCTTCGTCGAGCGCTTGCAGCGGCACGACGACCGGCAGACGTCCGACGAACTCCGGGATGAGCCCGTACTTCAGCAGATCGTCGGGCATGACCTGCTCCAAGATGGCGGAGGTCTCTTTGGTGTTGTCGCGGAGCGTCGCGCCGAAGCCCATCGTCTTCTTGCCTACGCGGCTTTCGACGATCTTCTCAAGACCCTCGAACGCCCCACCGCATATGAAGAGGATGTTGGTCGTGTCGATCTGGATGAAGTCCTGGTGTGGGTGCTTGCGACCGCCCTGTGGCGGGACGTTCGCGACGGTGCCCTCGAGTATTTTCAGGAGAGCCTGCTGGACGCCCTCACCGGACACGTCGCGCGTGATCGAGGGGTTATCGCCCTTCCGCGCGATCTTGTCGATCTCATCGATGTAGATGATCCCGCGCTGCGCGCGGTTCAGGTCGAAGTCAGCGGCCTGGATGAGTCGGAGCAGGATGTTCTCGACGTCCTCGCCGACGTAACCAGCCTCGGTGAGGCTTGTCGCATCCGCGATCGAGAACGGGACATCGAGGATCCGCGCGAGCGTCTGAGCGAGAAGGGTCTTGCCGCAACCGGTCGGGCCGATGAGCAGAACGTTGGATTTGCCGAGCTCGACGTCGTCGACGCGGTGCCCCGCGCCGACTCGCTTGTAGTGGTTGTAGACCGCGACCGAGAGCACGCGCTTGGCTTTGTCCTGGCCGATGACGTACTGGTCGAGGATCTCGTTGATGCGCCGCGGGCTCGGGACCTTCGCGCCGAGGCTGCGAGCTTTCGGCGTCTCCATGAACTCTTCGTCGACGATCTCGCGGCACAGGGTGATGCACTCGTCGCAGATGTAGACGCCCTGGCCCGCGATGAGCTTGCGTACCTGATCCTGGCTCTTACCGCAGAAGGAACAGCGGTACGGTTTGCCGCCTTTCGCTGTCGTCGTCATCGCCTAGCGGGCCGCCACCGGTTCGCGTTCGCGCGTTTCTTCGCGCTCCTTGGCAAGAGAGATGAGCGACTCGCTGCTTACGAAGATCTCATCGATGATCCCGTATTCCTTCGCCTCTTCCGAGCTCATGAATCGGTCGCGCTCGCTGTCGCGGCGGACTTTGTCGACTTCCTGCCCAGTGTGCTTTCCGAGGAGCTTCGTGATCTTGTCGACGAGCGTCTCGAGCTCTTTCACCTGGATGAGAACGTCGGGCGTATTTCCGCGGAAGCCACCCGAGCCCTGGTGGATCATGATCCGCGAGTTCGGCAGGGCGTAACGCTTCCCCTTGCGTCCCGCGGCGAGGAGCAGCGCGGCCATCGACGCCGCCTGCCCGATGCAGATCGTGTTGATGGGGTGCTTCAGATACTGCATCGTGTCGTAGATCGCGAGTCCCGCGGTGACCACCCCACCCGGCGAGTTGATGTAGAGGAAACTGTCGCGCTCGGGGTCCTCGGACTCCAGGAACAAGAGCTGGGCGATGATGAGGTTCGCCATGTTGTCCTCGATCATGTCGCCGATGAAGATGATCCGTTCCTTGAGCAGGCGCGAGAATATGTCGTAGGCACGCTCGCCACGACCGGACTGCTCGATGACCATTGGCACGTAGTTCCGCGTCGTCAAGAGTCACCCTCCTGGCCGCGCTCTGCCTGTTCAGAGAGTGTACGGCAGCGCATTGAGCGCGCCGCGCAGTTTTGCAACCAGATCGCGTAGCCGTTCGGGATCAGCCACTGCTGGCCCTTCAAAGATGCGCTCGAGATCCGAGGCCAGACGCGACGCATCGAGATAGCCGAAGAATGCGACCGCTCCAGCGAGCGTGTGGGCCTCGCGCCGTGCGTTCTCGCGATCCGCGGCCTCAAGCTTTCCTCTCCCGGCGAGGGTCGCGGCGCGCTCGAGCGCCGCGACACGGGCGAAGGTGGCCTCGCGATGTTCGTCCCAAATGGCTCTCAGCTCCGCGTGCTCGTCGGGCTGCTCCTCCGCAGGCATGTCCAGAAGACAGGCTAGCCGGTACGATGTCGCGCCAGGGCAGGAAGATGCGAAAGCTGCCGCGCTCGCTGCACTTTTACGTGGCGGCGTCGACTTTCTACGCCGCCCTCGTCTTCTTCGTCGTGCAATACATCTACACGATCCAGCTCGCCGAAAGTGGTCTCATCGTCGCGCGGCACGACACCGAAGACATTCTCGCGTCGATTCAGCTCGTCTCGTTCGTCGTCTGGCTCGGCATCAGTCTCATCGCCGCCGTGGTCATGCATCGCCTCGCGAGCGCGCTCGCCGGCGCGCGTTCCGCTGAAGAGCAGAGGCAGCAGGAGCTCGGATCGATCTTCGGCCTGTCGGCCGCACTCGCCGGGCCGCTCGATCTGGAAGACATCGGTCGTCAATTTCTGGCCGCCGTCCGAAATGCCCTCGATGCCTCTGTCACGGTCGCCCTCATCGTGTACGACGACGTGCTCGAGGCGTTCCGCACCGTCGGGGCTGAGGGCCCAGATGCCGATCAGCTGCGCGGGAAGGCGTACTCGGCCGTCACTCTCGCGGCGGCGATCCGGACCCGAGTCATCGACCACCGCCAGCCGTTCCTTGTGCCTGACACCGCGGCAAATCCCGAGACCTGGACGAAACTCTCGCAGGAGATGCCGCAAGTCGCGCGCGCGGCCTCGTTCGCGGCGCTGCCGCTCGTCTCCCGCGACCGGCTCGTCGGCGCCCTACTGCTCATGTCTGATCGCGCCAGGGCGCTCATCGCCGACCGCGTGCAGATGCCGATGATCATGGGGCAGTACGTCGCGGGCTCGATCCACAGTGCGCTGTTGGTGTCGGAGGCCGAGGCGCGCGCCGAGCGCGAGGCGCTCGTGAACCGGGTCGCGCAGCGCGCCCGCGCCAGTCTCGATCCTGACGAGATCCTCCGCGGCACGGTCGACGAGTTGGGCCGCGTGCTCGGCGTCTCCCGCGCCATCGTTTCTTCGGGCATGTCGGAAGATGACCTGAACGTCTCCTACGAGTGGGCCGCACCCGGGGTGATCCCCGTGGGCCGCGGGGCGCGGAGCATTCCGGTGGCGCAATTCGCCGCGCGACTCGGACGGACGGTGGTGGTGACCGACATCCGCCACGATCGCCGTTTCGCCGAACCAGCGACGAAGGACATGAGGCAGCGCGGTGGCGTCGCCGTCGCCGCCACGCCGATACGCGTCGGCGGCCAGCTCAAGGGCGCGCTCGCGCTGTCGCAGATCGACCGCCCTCGCGAATGGAGCGCCAATGACGTGCGACTCATCGAAGCCGTCGCTGACGAGCTGCGCGTCGCGATCACCTCGGCCGAGGCGTTCGAGCAGCAGCGCCGTGCGGTTGCGGAGCTCGAGCGGCTGAACCGCGCGAAGAGCGACTTCGTCTCCATCGTCAGCCACGAGTTCCGAACGCCGCTCACCGGCATCCAGGGGTTTTCTGAAATGATGACGAACGAGGACCTGACGCTCGCTGAGATGCGCGAGTACGCCGGCGACATCAACAAAGACGCACAGCGGCTCAATCGGATGATCAACGAGATGCTGGATCTCGACAAGATGGAGTCGGGCCGCATGCAGCTGCACCACGAGCCAGTCGATCTGAACACGATCGCCGCAGAGTCGGCCGATCGCGTCCGGCCGAACGCGCCCGCGCATCCGGTGACGCTCCGCCTGGACCCGGCCCTCGGCACGATCATGGGCGACCGCGACAAGCTGACGCAGGTGCTCGCGAATCTGCTGAACAACGCCGTGAAGTACTCGCCGAACGGGGGTGAGATCGTCGTCAGCACACGTGTGGAGGGCGCGGCCGCGCACCTTGTGGTCCGCGATCACGGCATGGGCATCCCGAATGAGGCGCTCGAGACGGTCTTTGAACGTTACGGCCGCGTCGAATCGCGCGCGACCAGGTACATCCGCGGGACCGGCCTCGGTCTTCCGATCGTCCGCCAGATCGTCCAGCTGCACGGGGGCACGGTTTGGGCCGAGAGCACGGTGGGCGAAGGGTCTATCTTCCACGTGACGCTGCCGCTTGCCGCGCCTCTCGAACAGCTGGAGGTCCGCGGGGGCATCGCCCCTGCGAGTCGCTCGTGAGCAAAGTCGTGTTCTGCGAGGATGACCCGATGATCCGCAAGCTTGTGGAGACAGCCATGCGCGCGACGACCCACGAGGTGCACTTTGCGGAGAACGGTGCGAAGGGCCTGGCGCTCATAGATCGTGTCCGGCCTGACGTAGTCTTCAGCGACGTGGCGATGCCCGAGATGGACGGTTTCGCGATGGCCGACGCGATGCACGCGGAGGCGGCGCTTGCGCATATCCCGATCGTCTTCATCACTGCATCGGTGCAGCGCGAGCAGATCGACGAGTGCTTCCGTCACGGAGCCGTCGGACACATCGCGAAGCCTTTCACGATGACCGAGCTTCGCGCACGCGTGGCGCAGTTCGCAAAGAGCTAGTGGCCGGGGAGCGCGTCCTCTTCGTCGACGACGAGGAGCAGATCCGCAAGCTGCTCTCGACCTGGCTCACCCGCCATGGCTACGCCGTCACCGTGGCCACCGACGGGTGGGAGGCCCTCAAGGCGATCCGCGCGAAAGCGCCGGACCTGGTGATCACGGATGTGAACATGCCGAACATGAATGGGTACGAGCTGACACGGCGCCTGCGCGGGGATCACCGCACGGCTCGCATCCCGGTCGTGATGCTCTCCGCGCGGAAGCAAGCCGACGACGTTCTCACCGGTTACGCCGAAGGCGCCGACGAGTACATCCCCAAGCCCGTCGAGATGGCGGTGCTCTCGGCGAAGATCGAAGTGCTGATCAAGCGCGTCCGGGCGACTCAGGGCGGCAGCGAGGCTGCTCGGAAGCGCGGCGGCAACGTCGTCCTCTTCATTCACGGGAAGGGTGGGGTCGGCTGCACCACCCTCGCGGTGAACTCCGCGGTCGCGCTCGCAGCGACCACGATCTACCGCGTAACCCTGCTCGACCTCAACCTTGAGTTCGGCAACGCGCCCATGCTCCTCAACCTCACCCCGGAGCGGACCCTCGCCGATCTCGCCGAGGAGGATCACGAGGCTCTCGACCAGGCCACTTTCTCGCGTTATCTGATCCAAGACCGGAGTGGCGTCCGCGTGCTCGCGGGCTGCGACATCCCGGAGCGCGCGGAGCTCGTCACGGTGTCGGCCGTGCAGCAATCGATCGACCGGCTCCAGCAGGAGTCCGACTACGTCATCATCGACGCGCCCGCGAGCTTCTCGCAGCAGGTGCTGGCGGCCCTCGATGTCGCGGACGCGGTGGTGATCGTCACCGCCGCGCACCTCCCGTCTCTCAAGGCCACGAAGGAGAGCCTCGAGGTCCTCGAGAAGCTCGCCTATCCCAAGGAGCGGACGGTGCTCGTCGTCAACCGGACGAGCGAATCAGGCGTCGAGATGGACCACGTCTCGCGGTTCTTCAACCGCAAAGCCGACCTCGTGGTCCCGTATACGCCGGCGTGCGACGACGCCGCCGACCGCGGACGTCCCCTCACGATGCTCCACCCCGACAGCGCTGCCGCGAAGGTGATGCGCGACCTCGCGGCGCAGATCGCCGTTGCGGCCCCCGCGGGCAGGTAGACCATCCGCGTCCGTATCTGGGGCACGCGTGGCTCGATCGCCGCCGCGGGTCCCGAGACCGCGCGCTACGGCGGGAACACCCCCTGTGTCGAGGCCCGGACCGACGCCGGCACACTCCTGATCTTCGACTGCGGCACCGGCGCCCGAAAGCTTGGGAGCGCGCTCGCGGACAGCGGCGAGGCGGTCCGCGCCCACCTCTTTATCAGCCACACCCACACCGACCACATCCAGGGCCTGCCGTTCTTTCTCCCGGCGTTCGTGCCCGGAAGCCACCTGACCGTGTATGGCCCGGCGGGGATCGACCGCACCTTCCCGCGGGCCGTCGGCGGTCAGATGGACTACGCGTACTTCCCGATGCCACTCGAGGAGTTTCCCGCCCGATTCGATTTCGTCGAGGTCGGGGAGACCGAGTTCGCCGTCGACGGAGTCAGCGTTCGCACCCAGTTCCTGAATCACACCGCTCCCTGCCTGGGCTATCGGATCGCGGCCGGCGGCGCGACGTTCGTCTACGCGACCGATCACGAGGCGTACGCCGATCCGCCCTGGCATCCCGACCGTCCGCCAGCGAGCTTCGATCCGGCGTTCCTCGCCCACGCAGGCGACGCGCGACACGCGGCCTTCCTTCGCGATGCCGATCTCGTGCTGCACGACGCGCAGTACTGGTCGGCCGACTATCCCTCGAAGGCCGGATGGGGGCACAGCACGGTCGAGTACGCCATCGACATCGCACTCGCCGCGGAGGCGAGGCGCGTCACCCTCTTCCATCACGATCCGGCCCGCGACGATGAGGGTGTGGACGCGATGCTTGCAGTCGCACGCGAGCGTGCCCTGGCCTCCGGTCTGCCGCTTGAGGTCACCGCGGCGGCCGAGGGCGACGAGTTCAGCTTCGGCGAGCACGTCACGGCTCAGGAGGGCGGCGCTGCGGGGCCGCACGCTCCGCGCATGCCGACACGCGCTCGGCTGCTTGTGGCGGACGACGATCCCGCGACCGTCCAGGTCCTCGAGACCATCTTCGCCGCCGACGGCTACGAGATCGACTCCGCGTTCGACGGTACGAACGCGCTGGCGAAGGCTACCGACGGGTCGTACGACCTTCTGATCCTCGACATCGGCATGCCGGGCCTCGACGGGATTCAGGTCTGCCACCGCCTACGCACGAACGAGCGCTACCGGTCCACTCCGGTGATCATCCTCACGGGCCGCACGCGGCACGAGGACATGGGCCTCGCGTTCGCCGCGGGCGTCACCGATTACATCCGAAAGCCATTCTCGGTTGCGCAGGTCCGCGCCCGGGTACGGTCTTTGCTCATGCGGAGCGCCGACCGGCCCTGAACCGCGAACCGACGCGGCACGTACATCAGACGAAACTCGCACGGAGGCGACCGATGGAACAACTGAACGAGACCCAGCGGTATTTCATCGAAGAGCATGTCGAGGACTTTCGGGACGGGTTCATCTCGAGGCGCGAGCTCATCCGGCGGGTCACGCTCATCGCCGGAGGCGCAGCCGCCGCGTCGACCATCCTCGCGGCCTGCGATCTGAGCCCGCGCCCCGCGGCCTCGTCAGGCGTTCCGACTGCGGCAGCGAGCCCGACGGCAAGCGCCGCGCTCGTCGCGCAGCCCTACGCGACGCCGCCGCCCGCGCCTGTGCCTGACGGCGTCACGGTCAAGGAGAACGATCCCCGGATAACCGTGTCGAAGCCCGAGGTGAAGGGCGCCGACGGCGCGAATCTCATGGCCTACATGGCGAAGCCGAATGTGAGCGGGAAAGTCCCTGGGGTCGTCGTCATTCACGAGAACCGCGGGCAGACCGAGCACATCCGCGACGTCGTCCGTCGGGTCGCGACCGCCGGCCTGGTCGCGATCAACATCGACCTCGTGGCGCGCGCGGGCGGAGCGGACAAGCTCACCGACAGCGCGGCGTATAACGCGGAGCTCGGGAAGCGCTCCGTTGCGGACAAGCTCTCCGACCACAACGCGACGATGACATACCTCCGCGGCCAGTCATCGGGCTCGCTCGGGGTGGTCGGATTCTGCTTCGGAGGCGGCGAGGTATGGAACCTGGTCGCGGCGGCGGCGGACCTCAAGGCGGCCGTCCCGTTCTATGGTCCGCAGCCCGCGAACTACACCGACATCGCCAAGACGAAGAGCGCCGTTTCGGCGGTCTACGCGGAGCTCGACACGCGCATCACCGGCACAGCACCGCAGATGGAGGAGCAGCTCAAGAAAGCCGGCGTTCCGTACCAGATCACCGTCTATCCCGGCGTGAACCACGCCTTCCACAACGACACCAACGCCGATCGCTACAACGCGGTGCAGGCGCAGAAGGCCTGGGTCGCCACGATCGAGTGGTTCCGGAGGTATCTGGCGTAGCCCTTTGGTCAGAGCCGCACGGCACGGCCGTGCGGCGGTGTTCACTTCTTCTCGAGCAGCGCCCTGATCGCCTCGCGACCTTCGGTGGTCGCGTCGCTCGTCTCCGGCACGATGATCTCGGGCTTCTTGGGCTCCTCCTCGACCTCCCCGCCGGCCCTCTTGATCGCCTCGCGTTCGGCCTCGGGAGAGTCGAGGCCGACGAGCTTGTCGACGGTCTTGCGGTTGCGGATCGAGCGCGCCAGCGAAGCGAGCACGGCCGGCGAGCGAAGGGCCTGCGGATCGACCTGCGCGAGCGGGGTCGCCGCCGCGGAGGCCGCCAGCTCCTCACCGCTGACGGTCACACCTTCCTTGCGCGCGATCGCGTCGAGCACGAGGAGCGATTTGGCGCGCCGTTCCGCGATCGGCCGCCACTCCTTGCGGATCTCGTCCTCGGTCTTGCGCGCCTGCAGGAGGAACTTCTCGAAGGTGATGCCTTCTTCCTTCACGCGTGCCTTGAGATCCGCGACCAAGTGATCGAGCTCGTCTTCGACGAGGACGTCGGGGATCTCGACCTGCGAGGTCGTGAGCGCGTGTTCCACCGCGCGCTCCGCGGCATCGTCGCGCGCTTCGTGGAAGGCGGCGTGCGCGAGCTCGTTCCGCACCGCCTTGCGCAGGCCGGCGAGATCGGCCACGCCGACCGTCTTCGCGAACTCGTCGTCGAGCGGCGGAAGGACTTTTTCCGCGACCTGCGACGGCCGGATGCTGAACGTGCCGGTCTTCCCGGTGAGCTCACCCTCGCTCGCGTCGTCGGGGAACGTAAGGTCGACCTTCTTCTCCTCGCCCGCCCTCATGCCGACGAGCGCCTCGCCGAGGCCGCTGATGCCGAGGTCCTTCCCCGCCTCGATGTGCGCGTTCCGGGCGAACGGCGGCAGCGTCTTGCCGGGGAGGGACGCATCGATGTCGACCGTCAGGATGTCGCCGCTCTGGGCGGGGCGCTCGACCGGCCGCAGCTGGGCGTGGCTTTCCCGCATCGCGGCTATGGTCCGATCCACAGCGTCCTCCCCCGGTGGCTCGGGAGCGACCGCGGCACCGTGCGCGAGGTAGTCCCCGAGCGCGACCTCGGGTCGGACGACGACCGTCGCGGTGTAGCGAAGCGGTTTGCCTTCCTCTAGCTGAGTGACCTTCGCGTCGGGCCGGTCGATCGGCTCGAATCCTTCCGCGTCCACGATCTCGCGGTAGGTCTGGTCCATCAGGTCGTCGGCCGCGTCCTCCCAGAGATGATTCTTTCCGTAGGTGCGCTCGTACATCGCGCGCGGCGCCTTGCCCGGCCGGAAGCCGGGGATCTTGGCGTGCTGCACGTGCTTCGCGAACGCGGCATCCGCGGCGTGCGCCAGCCGGTCCGCTTCGACCTCGACGTCGAGCGTCACGCGCGATCCGGCCTCGCGGCGGAGGGTGTGCTTGACGGATGAGGGGGCGGTCTTCGGGGTTTCGGGCATGGAGATGCTCTGAGTTTAATGGGGTACGCTCGACCGTCGCAGGTGTTCTTCTATGAGATCCATGAAGGCGATGAGGACCTCGGCGCTGCCGTGCTGCTCGCGCACGAGCGCCGTTTCGAACCGCTCGAATTCTTCGCACTCGTGAAGAAGGCACGCACGCTGCTCCTCAACTCGTTCGAGGAGGATTCGCTCGCCGAGGCCATCGCGAACGAGCTCGCGCGCACGCAGGGCTTCATCCACGTTACCGACGAGCTCCTGGTCGCCTCGGTGAACGTGGATGAGACAGAGAAAGGAACGTTTCTGGTGTCCGAAGAGGCCGGCGATCGCAGCGTCTTCCTCGCGCGTGACGACGACATCCAAAACAACTAGTCCGATGATGGAGCGCGTCGGGTTCGTGGGCCTCGGGATCATGGGCACACCGATGGCCGGTAACGCGCTCAAGGCCGGATTCGCCGTCACCGTGACGAATCGGACGATCGACCGCGCGAAGCCGCTCGCGGATGCGGGAGCCACCGCGGTTCGCACCCCTCGCGACGTCGCCGAACGCAGCGACATCGTGGTGACGATGGTCACCAACACGCCCGACGTCGAGGCCGTCATGTTCGGCCCAGACGGCATCGCGAGTGGCGCCCACGATGGACTGCTGGCGATCGACATGAGCACCATCAGCCCCGCGGCGACGCGCGACCTCGCGAAGCGCGCGGCCACGAACCGGCCTCCATTCCGAACGCTTGACGCGCCGGTATCGGGCGGCGAGGTCGGTGCGATCGAAGCGCGGCTCGCGATCATGGTCGGCGGGGACGAGGCCGACCTGAAGCGCGCCACGCCGCTCTTCCAGGCTCTTGGCAAGACGATCGTCCACATCGGCGATCACGGCGCGGGTCAGGCCTGCAAGCTCGCGAACCAAATCGCCGTCGCCATCAACAACCTCGGCGTCTCGGAGGCGCTCGTCTTTGCGAAAGCCCAGGGGATCGATCTCGAGCGCACTCGCCAGGTCATCGCGGGCGGCGCCGGCTCCTCGTGGGCGATGCAGAACTACGCGCCGAAGATGCTGGCCGGCGATTTCCGCCCGGGCTTCATGGTGGACCTTCAGCAGAAGGATCTGCGCCTCGTGCTCGACAACGCGTTCGTCGATCACGTGTCTTTGCCGGGGACCGCCCTCGTCCACGCGCTCTACAACGCGCTGCAACAGGGCGGCGGAGGGCGCGAGGGAAACCACGCATTGCTCAAGGTGATCGAGCGGCTATCCGGCTTGGAGGCCCGCCAGCGTTGACGCATTGACCCATTGACCAGCCGTTGACCTAGCGGGCGTGCAAACGACCGATAGTCCGAGTACGCCTCTCCTATTGCGGCCGGAGCGGGCCAAGCCGACGCTGAATACGTGTCGGGACGCGTTCTCGTCGTCGAGGACGACGAAGCGACCCGCGGTGCGGTGCGGGCACTCCTCGAGGACGCAGGCTACGAATGCTGCGAGGCGATCGACGGTGAGGCCGCGCTCCTTTCTGTGCGCACCGCTCACCCCGACCTCGTGCTGCTCGACCTCGGGCTCCCTGGGATGTCTGGAGCGGAGGTCCACCGCGCGCTCCGCCGCGACCAACGCACGCGGTTCCTTCCGACGGTTTTTCTCTCGGCGCACTCGGAGAGAGAGGCGAGGCTCGCCGAGCTCGAGGCCGGGGCCGACGACTACATCACCAAGCCGTACGACGCCGACGAGCTCCTCGCGCGCGTGGGAGCCGCGGTCCGGAGATCGAGCGGCCTGCGCGCGGTCAATCCGCTCTCGGGCCTCCCAGGCAACACCACGATCAGCGAGGAGATCGAGTCACGCCTCGCGCGACGCGAGCGGTTCGCGCTTCTGTACGTCGACATCGACCGCTTCAAGGAATTCAACGACCACTACGGCTTCGCCCGCGGCGACCTGATGATCTCGAGCGTCGCTCAGCTCCTCGCCGAGATCAGCTGGGGGATGGAGGGCGAGCGGTTCCTCGGCCACATCGGTGGCGATGACTTCGTCGTGCTCGCGCCTCCCGAGGAGGCGGAGACGCTCGCGGCCTGCATCACGCGGCGGTTCGACGAGACGACGCCCTCGTTGTACGACGAGGAGGACCGGCGACGCGGCTCGATCGAAGCCCGCGACCGG
>Ga0209237_1001932_pt1 | contig 12287 bp, 11 predicted proteins | sample GraSoi013_1_40cm_2_FD_185820 | JGI IMG/M metagenome (GOLD analysis project Ga0209237, IMG submission 185820) | Grasslands soil microbial communities from the Angelo Coastal Reserve, California, USA - Sample 10_02_2013_1_40cm (SPAdes) (version 2) | ecosystem: Environmental > Terrestrial > Soil >...
CTCGCGCCACGGATTGGCCGCCGTCTGTCCCTTCGCCTTGATGGCCTGGAAGATCGGCGTCTCCTGGAGCTGCAGTCGGATGTAGATGGCGATCGCGACCATGAGCAGCGAGAGCAGGAACGGGATACGCCAGCCCCACGCGGTGAACGCTTCGGTCCCCAGCGTCTCGCGCGTCAGGATGATGACGACCAGAGACACCACGATCCCGAGCGTAGGCGACGTCTGGAGCCAGCCGGTGTAGTAGCCCCGTTTGTCGTCCGGCGCATGCTCGGCGACGTACGTGATGGCGCCGCCATACTCGCCGCCGAGGCACAGGCCCTGGATGAGGCGAAGGAACAACAGGATAATCCCCGCTGCTGCGCCGATTTTGGCGTAGCTCGGCACGACGCCGATGAGAGCCGTCGCCAGACCCATGCCGCTCAGCGTAATGAGGAACGTGTACTTGCGGCCCACGATGTCGCCGATGCGGCCGAAGACGAAGGCTCCGAACGGGCGGATCAGGAACCCGGCGGTGAACGTTCCGACCGTCTTGATGAGCGCGCTTCCGGCGGCGCCTGCCGCGAAAAACTTGACCGACAGGAGTGCCGCCAGACTCCCGAAAATGTAGAAGTCGTACCACTCGATCACGTTCCCGACTGCCGCGGCGATAACGACACGCCGAAGGTCCTTGATGGAGAGCGGGGGCGCGGTCATATCTCCCTCTGGTCGGTAGTTGAGGTTCGAGCTGCCGGTACTAGCGCGTTGCGAACGCGCCCCAGAGTTTCACTCCGAAGCGTTGCGTAGACGCAACGGCCTCACGAATTCGTTGTTAAAAAGCAGCCTGGACTCAAGCACTTTGCCCGCAAGCTTCACGCCCGGTCGCCTGAGCCGCCGGCGACCAGTCCCCTGCTACGCCACTTCTCGAAGATCTTCTTGGCCTGCTGGTGCGCGTCGTCGAGCGCCTGCTTGGCGCTCATGCGCCCCGTGGCGGCGTTGGCGAACATGGTCGGCAGCACGAACGTGTCGAAGATCTCGCTTTCCGCCGGGTTCGCCGGTCCCGGGTGCCCGATGTTCGTGGCCCATTGCAGGGCCGTGGCGATCGGCTTGAGCTTGGACGGCGGGTTCGAGCCGAACGGGTCGTTCGCCGTGGCCTGCTCCAGCCACTTGTTCCCTCCCGCGGGCTTCTGCGCCACGGCCACGGCCGGATCCGCAACCGAGCCGGGGAACGAGGGGAAGTTGTACAGCTTGCTTCCCAACACCGCGTCCCGATAGTGGCCGATGAGGTCGAGCAGGAACTGCTTCGCGACATCGGGGCTCTGGGCGAACTTCCAGATGACGTAGATCCCCATCACGTGCTCGCTCGCCCATCCCGTCCCCCGCGGGCCCTTCAGCGCCGGGACGAAGAAGATGTCGTCCGCCACCGGGAGCTTGTTGTCCTGCGCCGTGCGGTAGGCGGAGATGGAGTTGAGGATGTAGCCCGTCTGACGGGCGTTGAGCGCCTGGTTGTTCGACGCGGCATTCCAGCTCATCACCGACGGGTTCATGCCCGCCTTGAAGAGGCGCACGCCGAACTCCAACGCTTCGAGGCTGTGATCCGACTTCAGGACGACGTTCTCGTTCTGGTCCTGCACCGAGCCGTCGAACGACCAGATCATGGCGCGCGCCGCCATGTTGGAGTCGAGCTCCTGCGACATCCCGATCCCGATCGGGATCTGGATCTCCGGATGCTTGCCCTTGATCAATGGGGCGGCCTTGACCAGGTCTTCCCACGTCGCGGGACCGTCCGGCATCCCGACCTCGGTCCAGATCGTCTTCAGGTAGTCGCCGGGATCGGGCACGTAGTTGTCGCTGAAGCCGAACCACTTGCGCGTGACCGGGTTGTAGGTGCTGCGCTTGCACAGATCGAGCAGCGGCCCGTGCTGGCGCTCGGCTTCCTTGACGACGTCCGCCATGTCGAGCACCTGCGGCTCGAACGCGCCGGGCGGGGACAGGAACTGGAACAGATCGTGCCCCTGTTGCGCCGCGACCTCGGCGTTGGCCCGCGTCCCCAGATCGGCGAGGGAGATGTGGTCGACGGTCACCTCCACCCCTTTGGCCGTCCCCCAATCCTTGGCGTACTTGTCGAACCAGACGTCGTACGACGGGACGAAATGGCTCCACTGGAGGATCTTGAGCGACTTCTGCGGGCGCTTGATCCAGACCGTCGGACCCAGCGCGGCGGCCACGGTCGCCCCGGTCGCCGTCGTCACGAACTCGCGCCGATCCATCCCCTTTCGCTGCGTCATGACCCTACCCTCCGTTGGCTCAAAGAGGCGGTGTCCGCTGTCGGGCGCCGGGTGTCAGACCCCCTGACACCTGACACCCGACACTTGGCACCCGTCACAGCGTGTACAGCACACTGAGGGCGACCTGGTCGGCACTGGCGGGTCCCGTGCTGTAGCGGGCCGCCGAGCGGAACCACTCCAGCCCGATCGCGTAGCGCCCCGCGCGGTAGCGCAACAGGGCGTCGCCGACGTGACTCAGCTGGCGGGTGAGGGTGCCGCCCGTCTCTCGCGTGAATCGCGCCGCGTCCGGTTGGTCCATGCCGTAAAGCGCCCAGAGGCTCCAGTGGGGATCGAAGTCGTAGCCGGCCTGGCCCCACGCGCCCCAGCCTCGGATGTTCCCCTGCTGCTCGATGTGGGCGAAGTGCTGCCCCAGCGCCTTCCCGTAGTAGAAGTTGCCGTGCAGCGTGAGCTTGCTCGGCGCCACGTTGAGGCCCGCCTCGAACCCCCACGCCGTCAGGTTGGACCCGGCGACGCCCGTGCCGCTCGTGTCCTTCCAGTCGAGGTGGCCGACGACGTAGCCGCTCCAGCTGAGCTTCGCGGACCGTTTCGAGAAGTTGAGCAGCGCCTCGAGCTGCGGCAGGCCGGAAGCCTCGCCGTTGCCGATGCCGTTGGTGGCATCCGACCCGGCGGCGGGCGGCCCCGAGCCCTTCATCGCCGCGAGCTGGAGCTGGACGTTGACCGGCTTTCCCACCGTGAGGTCGTGATACAGAAAGATCCCCGGGTACCGCCACCCGATCTTGCCCCCGGTGCCGTACCCCACCGGGAACGCGAGGTGTGTCAACGACACCGGTGTCTCGCCGAACATGGGTGCCCAGTACTGGCCGATCCGAATGGTGGTGCGGCCGTTCGTCAGGTCGACGAAGGCGAAGCGGATGCGCATCTGGGGCTGCTCATCCCCGAACGGCGGCGCGCCATTTAACGCTCCGAAGAAGTCGGACTCGAGCGTCGCCTTCGGCGCCCACTTGCCGAGCACCGGCCCCGCGCTGAAGGTGAAGTTGATGCGCGTGTTGCGGACGTCGCCGTCGGTGACAAGCTTGTCGGTCGTAGGCTGGACGGCAGCCGCAAGCTCGGCGTTTTGCCCCTGTCCGAACCGGCCGAACAGCCCACGGTCGGCGAACATGGTGGCGCTGATGAACCCGCTGATGGTGAGCGTCTGCCCTTCCCCGAACTTCACCACCTGCTGCGCCGTGGCGGGAGACGCAACCCCGAGGGTCACGACCGCAGCGACAGCGAGCCCAGAGAACGATGCCAATCGCGTTCTCACGAGATCCCCCTCCTGTGAAAGGTGGTTACCGTGCCGCTTGGGGCTTTATTCTGACCCCCGTGCGGCGGCTCCGCTAGAGCACCCTTTATCCCTTCACGGCGCCCACGGTGAAGCCCTGGATGAAGCGGTCGATGAACAGGTTATAGACGATGGCGAGCGGGATGCTCGTGAACAGCGCAGCCGCCATCAGGGCCCCCCAGTGGTAGACGTCACCCCGCACCAGCGCGATCGGGACTCCCAGGCTCACCGTCATCCTCTCCACCGAGCTGATGAAGGTCAGGGCGTACACGAATTCCTGCATCACCAGGGTGAACGTGAAGACGACCACCGTCAGGATCCCCGGGACGATGAGCCGGGGCGCGACCTTCAGGATGACCGCGAGGCGGCTGTAGCCGTCGATCATCGCTTGCTCCTCGATCTCCCAAGGCACCGAGCGGAGGAAGCCCATCACGAGCCACGTGCAAAATGGGATCGTCATGGTCGGATAGATCAGGATCAGCGAGCCCAGGGAGTTCTGGAGGCCGAGCAGGGAGATGAGCCGCGAGAACGGGACGAACAAGAGCGTGGGGGGGATGAGATAGGTGAAGAAGATGCCCATCCCCATCCGCTCCCCCCACCGGCCGGCGAGCCGGGCCAGGCTGTAGCCGGCCGGCACCGCCACGGCCACCGTAATGGCGACCACGGCTACAACCACCACCAGGGTGTTCAGGACCCAGCGCGGGAAGTCCGTTTGTCCGAAGAGCAGCCGCACGTGCTCGAGCGTCGGCGGGTCGTTGAAGATCCAGGGGACGTGGCTCAGATCCGACGCCCCGACGTACAGGTCCCGGTTCTGCTTGAACGCGGTGATGAGCATCCAGTAAAACGGGAACCCGGCAAACAGCATGAAGCCGAGCGCCGCCGCGTAGAGCCCAGTGCGCTTCAGAGCCCGACGCACTTCGCGACGGTTCATCGCGCACCCACCTCCGCGCGGCGGGCCAACCGCAGCATCGCCACCGCGACCACGATTAGGAAGGGAAGCAGGAAGACCGCGATCGCCGCTCCCTGTCCGAGATCGGCGCCCAGGATTCCGCGCTGGAACGCCAGCGTGGGGAGGACGTGCGTCGTGTTGGCCGGCCCGCCGCCCGTGAGGATGTACACGACACCCAGGTCGGTCGCGGTGTAGACCACGCCGAACAGCACCGCGACCGTGACGACGGGCAGGAGCAGCGGCAACTCGACCTGGAACAGCCGCCGCCAGAAGCCGGCGCCATCCACGATGGCCGCCTCGACGATCTCCTGCGGGATCGAAGACAGACCGGCGAGCACGATCACGGTGGCGAACGGCAGGATGCGCCACGCCTGGACGATGATGATGGCCACGAGCGCGAGGGCGGGTTCCCCCAGCCAGTACAACCAGCCGTGCAGCAGGCCGGCGGCCTTGAGCGTCCAGTTGATCACGCTGAACGTGGAATCGAAGATCCACGTCCACGCAATCGCTGCGAGCGACACCGGCACGGCCCACGGCAGGAGCAGGACAAACCGGGCGAGGCGCTTGCCCCGGAAGGTGGCGCGGAACACCTGCGCGGCGGCGGTTGCCAGGATGACGACGAGCACCTGAGATCCGACCGTCACCACGGCGCTGTTGCGGAGCGCCCTCAGGAAGATGGGATCCGCGAGGATGGCGGCGTAGTTCCGGAGACCGGCCCACCCGAAGCGGAGACTGCCGGCGGTGGCGTTGCTGAAGCTCAGCACGATCGCGAGCACGAAGGGCACGCCGACGAGCAGGATCACGTAGGCGAGGGCGGGGGCGAGCATCGCGCCGCCCAGCACCTCCTCGCGGTCCGCCAGCGTCCTCCGGCGCATCATAGCCGGCGCCGCAAGCCGGTCGCGGCGTCGAAATAGCGCAGCGCCCGCCGCGGCACGGCGAACTCGTGTATCTCTCCTTCCGGGATGGCCAGCGCGACCGTCCCCGGCAGCTTCGCGATCACCGTGGCATCGGGGGCGCCGCTCTCCGAGACCGAGCCGTACACATAGCGATCCGAGCCGAGGTATTCCACGCGCCGCACGGAGAAGCGGAAGCTCCGTATGTCCTCGCCCGGCCCGAAGCCGCCGCGTGGTAGAAAATGCTCGGGGCGGAACCCCAGCAGGGTGCCGGGCGGCAGGGACGGGTCGCGCAGGTCGAGCAGGTTCATGGGCGGCTGGCCGACGAACGTCGCGACGAATGTGTCGACGGGATCCTCGTACACGTCCTGGGGCGTCCCCACCTGCCGCACCTTCCCGCGTTCCATCACTACGATGCGGTCGCCGAGCCCCATCGCCTCCACCTGGTCGTGCGTCACGTACACGGTCGTCGTCTGGATCCGCCGCTGCAGCCGCTTCAGGTCGTCCCGGGCGGTATTGCGCAGCTTCGCGTCGAGGTTGGCCAGGGGCTCGTCGAGCAGAAAGACCTTGGGGTCCCGCACCAGGGCGCGACACAGGGCCACGCGCTGGCGCTCGCCGCCGGAGAGCTGACGCGGGTAGCGGTCGAGGTAGCGGGAGATGCTGAACATCTCGGCCGCCCAGCGGACCTTCTCCTCGATCCGCTCGCGGGGCGTCCGGACGGCCTCGAGGGGGAAGGCGATGTTCTGGAAGACGGTCCGGTGGGGGTAGAGCGCGTAGCTCTGAAACACCATCGCGATGCCGCGGGCCCTAGGCGGCACGTCGCCGTCCACCCGCTCGCCCCCGATGTCAATCTCGCCCGACGTGGGGCGTTCCAGCCCCGCGATCATTCGCAGCAGCGTGGTCTTCCCGGAGCCGGAGGAGCCGAGCAGCACCAGAAACTCTCCGTCGCGGATCGAGAGGTCCACCCCGTCGACCGCGTGGAGGTCACCAAAGTGTTTTCTCAGATTCCGGATTTCGACGCTCGCCACCGCCGGGGCGCTAGCTCCGGGGCTTCCGCCGTTGGGCCGTAGTATCCGGCTGCTTCGCCAGGTTCACCGGCGGATAATAGATGATGTAGTAAGGGCTCTGCGGCACCTGCATTTGCTTCACCACCTCCGGCGGCGGCCCGGCTGCCGCCGGCGTCCGGCCGCGGGCGGCACTACCGCCGCCGCAAGCCACCAGCGTCAGGAGGGCGCCCCCGAGGACTGCGGCGACCCGTACGCGCGCGCTGACGTGCATGTGTTCCCCCTGGTTAATCACTCGAGCTCGACTCCGGCGCACCGGTTCGCTCGCGATCCGCCCGACCACCGGGCGCGTCGTCGGACGGTGCCCCCCGGGCGAGCCAGTCCCGGAAGGACTCGGCATCCTGTGCCAGACGCCATTCCTCGAAGATCGACAGCGCCATCGCCCGCACTCCCCCCTCGCCCGGACCTGCGGCGAGACACTGTCGCTGCAGCCAGGCCTCGAACTCGTCCGGCGCGGGGTCGGCGGCGACGGCCTGCTCGAGCAGCCCTCGCTTGATCGCGAGGCCGATCGCGTCGGGGGTCGTATCGCGCTTGCGCCGCTGGCGCCTCCCCTCCGACGCCTCGAGGGCGGCGAGCAGCTCGCGGCAGACGTCGCGCGGGCGGGTCGGCGGGCTGTCGCTCACGTCCCCCCCTTTCGCGCGCCGAACGCGAACCCCAGCAGGCGGCGCCGCCGCTCGGCGATTCGGGCCTCCAGCACGTATCCCGGCCGCTCGGGCCGGTGGTAGCCGCGCTCCAGCGCGGCGACGTCCAGCGGGACCGTCATCAGATCGTCCAGCAGGATCGCCCACGGCGCGAGTGGCCGCACTGTGGTGAGCCCCTTGAGGTATCCCTTGCACGTCTGGCACACCTCGACCCGACGCATCTGCTCGTCCTCCTCAGGCGCGAGGTAACCGAGGTTCTCGTGGTCGGTCTCGGCGCAGAACACGCAGCGCAGCGCCGGGACCGCCCATCCGGTGCCGCAACGGCCGCAACGGAGCTGCCGCTTGCGCTCCAGGCCTGTGTACTCGGCGAGGACGGGCCATGCGCCGCACAGCGGGCAGTACCCCTCCCACCACGCGGCCGGCAGCTCCGGCGCCAAGCCGCGGCCGCACGTCTGGAGCAGAGGCAAGGCTGCCATCTGTCCGGCCACGCGGACGGGTTGCGGCTCCGTGCCCGCCGTCCGGGCGAGCGCGTCGACGCGCTCGTCGTCCTGGCACACCGCGGCCTCGAGTAATGCGAGCGCGTCGATGCGCTGCGTCCGCACCGGGACGGCGCGCCGGAGCAGACGGCGCACCCAGCCTCGGGCCGCTCGGCCGTCCACTGCGATCTCGGCACGAGACAGCAACGGCGCCTTGACGGGTCGGTCCGCCGCCGGTTTCGGCACGGCGGCCTCCCATTGGGCGCCGTCTTCGCTCTCGCCCAGCGCCGCCTCCAGGAGCCCGAGCCATGCCTCGGCCTCGGGGCGTGCGCGGCGGACTTCGGCCACCCGCGACTGGGTTTCTACGTTCCGCGCGTGCCGAAGGCGGGCATGGGCCCAGAGCATTTCACCTTCACGGTGCGGCAGGGCGTCCGGTAATACATCCTCGCGCCCGCGTGCAGCTCGGTGACGCGGTCGTGGTTGCCCGGATCGCCGCCCGGTCCGCCGCCCCGCACGCGTGTGGCCTCAGGGCTGGCGCAGCCCACGAGGCCGGTCAGGATCAACGCGAGCCACCAGCCGCGTGGAGTGATCATGCTACATCCCCGCCGCCACGCGGTAGCGCTCGATTCCCTCGGACGCGAGGATCGTCGCGACCCGCAGCAGGAAGCCACCCAGCAGCACCAGCTTGGCGGCACTCGCGAGTGGACGCCGTTGCAGGTGCAGGCGGAGCGGTGCGACGATCCCGAGTCCCACCACACCCACGAGCAGCACCAAGCCCCAGAAGCCGATCCAAACCCGGTTCACCGAGCCAAGCGACGCCACGAAAAGAACGAGCACGAGCAGCTCGACCACGAGTGCCTTGGTGTCGAACGCCGACAGGCGGGCGAGCGACTGCTCGGTCGCCCCGCGACCCGGAGCGAGCAGGATGAGCGCGGCCGCCCCCGTGGAGGCGCCAGACGCGACGAACAGGGCGCCCAGCCACGGACTGTCCGCCCAGATGGGCCGGTTCGTGACCGAGAGGAGGATCCCCGTGTAGCCGGCAATGAAGACGCCGAGCAAGCCGGCCACGCCCCCGACCACCTTCGCGAGCCCCCCCCGCACGACGCCGCCCACTGCCCGGAGCGCCGGATTGTGCAGCCGTCCCTCCTCTGCCATGCCCCCGAGGGCCGACAGGACCGCGAACAGTCCGAACAAGAGAATCCCCCAGGCCCCGAAGGAGATGGGCGACCATCCCTTGAACATGAGCGCCGGGACGTTCGCCGACTGGAACAGCATGTGCCAGAACCGCAGCGGCCGTCCCAGATCGATCGTCAGGAGCGCGCCAGAGAGGATCGCGCCCCAGGCGGCGACGCTGTACCCGGTGCGGACGACGGGCCGATCCTCCGGCCCGCCGAACCAATCCACCACGGCCGCGAGGAAGCAGGCGCCCCCGGCGATTCCGCCCACGAAGAAGTACAGGATGATGAGCCACGTCCAATGTGGCGCACCGCTGAAGAAGGTGTCGGACATTAGTTCGATCCCCCCTCTCCCGGCCCGCCCATGTCGTCCATGCGCCGCTTCCGCAGCCCGACGAGCGCCAGCACCCCCAGGACGGCCGCGCTCGCCACGGAGAGGGAAGAGCTCTTGGCGAGGTTGCGCGTCGGCAGCTGCGGGTTGCGCGGCAGCCCGTACACCTCCGGCTGGTCCACGAGCAGGTAGAACGAGTTGAGCCCGCCGAGCGCGCCATTCGCGTCGGCGCCGTACAGCTCGGCCTTGACGCCCTGTGACTTGAGCTGGTCGACGCGCTTCTGCGCCCGCGTCCGCAGCTCGGTGATGGCTCCGAACTGTATCGAGTCCGTGGGACACGCCTTCGAGCACGCGGGCTCGAGCCCCACCTTGAGCCGGTCGTAGCAGAGGGTGCACTTCTGCGCGGTGCCAGACACCGGGTTGATGTCGATGACACCGAACGGGCAGGCGGCGATGCACGCGCGGCAGCCGTTGCAGACGTCGGACTGGATCACCACCGTGTCGAACTCGGTGCGGATGATGGCGCCGGTCGGACACACTTCCAGGCACCCTGCCTGGACGCAGTGCTTGCACACGTCGCTCATCATCAACCAGCGGCCGTCGTAAGGGCCCTTGAACTGCTCGATGAAGCGCACGTGCCGCCAGTGGATGCCGTCCAGCCGGCGCGTGTTGTCGTAGCTGTCGCCGCTCAGCTCCCGGATGCCGCCGTTCTCGGCCGGGAGCTGGTTCCATTCCTTGCACGCGACCTCGCACGCTTTGCACCCGATGCAAACCGTGGTGTCGGTGAAGAATCCCATGGGCTCGGGCATATCACGCCTTCTCCACGTTGCAGACGAATGCCTTGCCTTCGTGGATCGACACGTTCGGGTCCCCCACCCAAGCGGTGAGGTCGTTGACGACATCTCCGGTGGAGAGTCCCATCCAGCCCCAGTGCCAGGGCATGCCGACATGGTGGATGAGTTTGCCGCCGACGCGCATGACGCCGATACGATCGGTCACGAGCGCCTTGGCGCGAATGTGACCGCGCGGCGAGCTGACGCGGACCCAGTCGAGGTTCCTGATCCCCTTCTCCTGGGCGAGGCCCTTCCCGATCTCGATGAACAGCTCGGGCTGGAGCTCGGCGAGCCATGGCAACCAGCGGCTCATCGCGCCCGCCAGGTAGTGCTCGGTGAGGCGGTACGTGCTGATCACGTACGGGAACTTCGGGTCGCCCACCGCCGCGAGCTGGTTGTACGGCTTCCCCGGCGCCCAGACCTTGTGCACCGGGCTGGTCTGTTGCTTGTACAGCGGGTTCTGGATCGGCGACTCGTGCGGCTCGTAGTGCGTAGGAAGGGGACCGTCCACGAGACCGGCGGGCACGAACAGCCACCCTCGGCCATCCGCTCTCATGATGAACGGCTGCGTGCCGGACAGGGCGTCGAGGGCGATGCCGTCAGGCTTGGGCTTTGCGTCGGGGGCCTTGGTCGCGCCGAAGTCGGGCACGTCGTAGCCGACCCACTTGCCGCGCGGTACGGGCTTGCCCGTCTTCGGATCTGGCGGGTTCACGAATGTCGGATCCCACCACACCCAGCGCTTGCGCTCGCTCCAGGGGTTGCCCTTCAGGTCCGCGGACGCGCGGTTGTACATGACGCGGCGGTTCGCGGGCCAGGCCCAGCCCCACTTGAGGTGCGCGCCCGGCACGCCAGGAGGATCGGGCTCGCGCCGCGCCGTCATGTTCTGGTCAGGGGCCGGGTAGCAGCCGCAGTAGATCCACGACGCACACGTGGTCGAGCCATCGTCCTTCAGCTCGCCGAAGCCCTTCAGGTGCTGCTTCGGATCGGCGGTCTGGTAGCCGTTGATCTCGCGCAGGATCTTGAGCGCGTCGGGCTCTCCCGGATAGAGGGGCTTCACGCCCGCATCCGGGTCGAAATCCCAGCTGACGTTGTTCCAGCCCTGGTCGCGCGACAGCGAGCTTTTGGCGTACGCCTTCTTGAGGCGCTTCGCCAGGTTGTGGTAGAACCACGTGTCGGTGCGGCAGTCGCCCGGTGCGTCGGATGCCTTGGAGTGCCACTGCAGCATGCGCTGCGTGTTGGTGTAGCTGCCGTCGTACTCCGCGATCTGGGTCGACGGGAAGAAGAAGATCTCGGTCTTGATGTCCGCGATCTTCACTTCGCCGTTCTTCACCTCGGGGCCGAGGTACCAGTGCGTGGCCGTCTCCGTGAGCCAGTTGTCCTTGACTACGAGCCAGTCGAGTTGCCGCAGCGCCCGCCGGGTCGCCCCGCCGTTGAGCGACGTGGCCGGGTTCTGCCCGACGCAGCACATCCCCTTGACCTTGCCGTCGGCCATCGCCGCGAAGGTCGCGATGTGCGAGTGGTCGCCCAGGATCTTGGGGTGCCAGTCGTAGCCGAAATCGTTCTCCTTCGTCGCCGCGGTGCCGTACACCGACTTGAAGTACGAGACGAGGAACTTCGGCAGGTTGCCATAGTAGCTCGTGGGACTGGTCTCGGCGGCCATGTAGTCCCGCAGCGTCTCGTGCGGCCGCAGCGCCGAGGGGGCGTTCATGTAGCCGTGAATGCTGTGGTACAGGGTCGGTACGTCGGTCGAGCCCTGGATCGCCGCGTGACCGCGCAGCGCCATCACCCCGGCACCCGGCCGGCCGATGTTGCCGAGCAGCAGCTGCAGCAGGGCGCAGCAGCTGATCATCTGGACGCCGTAGGTGTGCTGGGTCCAGGCCACCGCGTAGGCGAACGCGCTGGTGCGGTCGCGGCCCGAGTTCTCGAGCAGCATCTCGGCCACCTTGATGAACTTCTCCTTGGGCGACCCGCAGACCTGCTCCACCATCTCGGGCGTGTAGCGGCTGAAGTGCCGCTTCAGGATCTGGAACACGCAGCGCGGGTGCTGGAGCGTGGGATCCCGTTCGGCCGGCCCAGGCTTGAGCGAGCGCACCAGGTCGTCGAACGGCGGACCGGCGCGCTTCGCGATCAGATCCTTCGTGGTCGCCCCCGGCTTGACGCGGTAAAGCTCGCCGGGTGTTACTGCGCCGATCTCAGCCCGTGGGGGCTTGGGTCCGCGCTTATACGCCCAGGTCGCGTTGTCGTACCGACCCTCGAGCCCGTTGTACGGCCAGAACGCCGGCTCGGTGAACTTCACCATGCCTGAGAAGACGCCGTCCAGGTCCTCGGTGTCCTTGAAGT
>Ga0209237_1001935_pt1 | contig 12278 bp, 17 predicted proteins | sample GraSoi013_1_40cm_2_FD_185820 | JGI IMG/M metagenome (GOLD analysis project Ga0209237, IMG submission 185820) | Grasslands soil microbial communities from the Angelo Coastal Reserve, California, USA - Sample 10_02_2013_1_40cm (SPAdes) (version 2) | ecosystem: Environmental > Terrestrial > Soil >...
GAGCGAGTCGCGATCGGTCGGCGGCCTAGCGGAAGAGATTGATCTTCGCTAGATCGATCAGTTCGTCACCGCGCCCGCTGAGCACGGCCTTGAGCATGAAGAGGCTGAAGCCGGTCATCTGCTCGAGACTGATCGTCGGCGGCATGGCCAGCTCTTGCCGGTGGACGCGGACCTCGAGGAGCGCGGGTCCATCGTGCTCGAGCGCTCGCGTCATCATCGGTCGAACTTGGTCCGCTGTTTCGGCGGTGAGCCCCAGAACACCGGCGGCCTCGGCCAGCTTCGCGAAGTCCGGGTTGCGGAGGTCCGTTCCGAAATCCAGGATGCCGGCCGCCTTCATTTCCAGCTCGACAAAGGCTAGAGCGTCGTTCTTGAAAACGATCACCTTGACCGGCACCTGCAACTGGCGAAGCGAGAGCAGCTCGCCCATGAGCATCGCGAGACCGCCGTCTCCGGACAATGAGACGACTTGACGGCCGGGATGGCTGACCTGCGCCCCGATGGCCTGCGGCAGCGCATTCGCCATCGACCCGTGGGTGAAGGAGCCGAGCAGGCGCCGCTTACCGTTCATCGTGAGATAGCGGGCCGCCCAGACCGTCGGCGTGCCCACATCGCACGAAAAGATGGCGTCGCTGGCCGCGAGCTCGTCGACCACCCGGGTGACATACTGAGGATGGGACGGCCGTCCGGATCCACCGGTCGCGAGCTCGTCGAGGCCCTTCCGCGCCTTGCGATAGTGCTCCAGTGCCGCCTTCAAATGCGTGTCGTCCTCGCTCATCTCGAGCGCTGGCAGGAGGGCGCGGAGCGTCGTCTTGATGTCCCCCACGAGGCCCTGGTCGACTCTCGTGCGCCGGCCGAGCTGCTCACCGCGGATGTCGATCTGGATGACCCGCGCATCCGTCGGAAAGAACTGCTGGTAGGGAAAATCCGTCGCCAGCATCAGCAACACGTCGCAGTTCATCATCGCGTGGTAGCCGGACGAGAATCCGAGCAGGCCGGTCATGCCCACGTCGAACGGGTTGTCGTACTCGATGAACTCCTTGCCGCGCATCGCATGCACGATCGGGGCATTCAGGGTGCGCGCGATCTCGATCAGCTCCGCATGCGCTCCGGCACAGCCCGCTCCGCCAAGGATCGTGATCTTCTTCGCCTGATTGAGCGTCTTCGCCAGCGCCGCGATTTCGTCATCGGAGGGACAGACGCGTGGCTTCGGCTCTGGAAAGTGCAGGCGCGCGCGGTGTTCGATGGCATCGCGCAGCGCGACGTCTCCCGGCAGAGCGATCACCGAGACACCGCGCCGCGAGAGTGCCGTCTGCATGCCGATCTCGAGGACGCGGGGCACCTGTTCGGGCTGAGACACCAGCTCACAGTAATGACTGCACTGCGCAAACAGATGCTCCGGGTGGGTCTCTTGAAAGTAGCCGCTGCCGATTTCGTGGCTCGGAATTTGCGCGGCGATGGCGAGCACGGGGACACGACTGCGGTGACAGTCGTAGAGCCCGTTGATCAAATGGAGATTCCCCGGACCGCAGCTTCCGGCGCAGATCGCCAACCGTCCGGTGAGATGCGCTTCCGCGCCAGCGGCAAACGCCGCGGTCTCCTCGTGTCTCACGTGAATCCATCGCATGTGCTCGTGGCGGCGAATCGAGTCCGTGATGCCGTTGAGCGAGTCGCCTGACACGCCGTAAATTCGCTCGACTCCCGCGCGCGCGAGCGTCTCCACGAGCAGCCCCGCCACTGTCCTGGTCGCCATGGCACGTCTACCCCCCCGGTCCGGATCCCCATGCCCGCTTTCGAGGCGAGCGCCTCGAGCGCCGACGAGGGTCAGTGTACATTCCCGCAAGAACACGCGCGGCGGCCGCCTAGAGCAGGTGGCGGCGAAGCTGGTGGGCGGCAGTGACGTAGCGGCCGCCCGCCAGGCGCACGAAGAGCCATGAGCCCAGCGCGGTGGCCGCCGCGAGCATGAAGACGACGACCATCTGATAACGGACCGCAACGAGCGGCGACGAGCCTGCGAGGATCTGCCCGGTCATCATGCCCGGCAGTTGCACCACGCCAACGGTCATCATACCGTTCACGGTGGGGATCATCGCCGCGCGCAGCGAGGCGCGCATCATCGGCTGCATGGCCTCGCGACCCGAGAAGCCGAGGGCCAGCCTGGCCTCGACCTCGTCCGCGCGAGCCCGGAGGTCGCCCTGGAGCCGATCGCCGGCGAGCGCGGCACTGGTCATCGAGTTGCCGAGGATCATCCCCGCGATCGGGATGATGTACTGAGGCTCGTACCAGGGACGGACCCCGACGACGACACCGATCACGTACGCGAGGGTCGCCGCCGTGGAGGCCGTCAGGGCGATCCCGGCGATCCAGTTCCCGCCGGGCAGCGGCTTCCCCAGGCGCGAGATCGCCGCCTGAGTGGCCACGCCCGTCATCGTCGCAAGGATCAGCAGCACCCAGTACCAGCGGGCAGCGGCGAACACGGCGGCCAGGACGAGGCCCACCACGTAAAGCTGAACGATGGTGCGAACGGAGCCGATCACGAGGCCGCGCTCGAGGCCGAGCGACTGGCGAACCGACACGGCGACGACTACGCCAACCAGCACGAGCGCCAGCGCGAGCTGCCAGATGGACAGATCGATCACGTTCGCCGTGCTCACGTGCGCCTCGCGTCCTCGGGGGGCCGCCCGCCGGCCAGGAACGCCTGAAGGCGCGCGTCTACAGCGCCGGGCTCGTCGATCGACTCGATGGCCTCGATACGCCCTTTCACGAGATACAGCAAGCGGCCGCCCAGCCGGCGGACGAGCTCGGGCTGATGCGTCACCGCGACGATGCTCAGTCCGCGCGCCCGCCGCAGCCGGGAGATCGTTTCCACCACCACCAGCGCGTTGGGCGGATCCAGAGCCGAGGTGGGCTCGTCGAGCAGCAGCGCCTGCGGGTCGCGCAGCAGTGCGCGGGCGATCGTCACGCGCTGCTTCTCGCCGCCGGAGAGCGTCGTCGAATCCCGCTCGAGGAAGTCCGGGTCCAGCCCCCCGATCCCGACGGGCCGACCAGCGTGAGCGCGCCACCGCGCTCGAGGTCGAAGGAAACGTCCTCGAGGATGGACACCGCGGCCTGGCTGCGGTGTCCTCGGTACTCGAGCGAAAGATGATCAACCTGGAAGACGGAATCGTTCATGCGCGAGCGGCGTCACCGCCACGCTGATCGATCACGATGAGCGGCGATGCGGTCGCGGACGCCGAGCCCTTGGCGGCGACGATCCCGGTGGGGCTTGGCCGAACTCTGTCGCCGGAATGACCCGGATGATCGACCCATTCCCGTCGAGAATCGTGACTGCGGCGATGGGGTCTTCGTTTCTCGGAAGTCTGACCTCGTACACCAGCGATGGTCGGTTCATCGACCGCTCCTCCTGTGTGGGCCTTACCCTCACACCTTGTGATGCCCGCGCGCCCTGCCCCGTTACTCACGGGCCCATCACCGGGCCGCCTGCAACTTCTTCGAAGCCAGCCGCGTCACAAGCAGGAGGAGGAATTCGCGATGCACCGATCGTACATTGGCGGCTCACGGGAAGTGGCAGCGCTGGTGGCGCTCGCGCTCCTGAGCGTGCTGTCCGTCACTGCCAGCGCGGACGACGATACGCCCGTCCGCTTTCAGGGGCGCGTGCTGTGGATCGCGGGAGAGACGCTGCTGGTCGCCACCGACGATAGCCAGAGCATCAACGTCGATCTCACGCAAGTACCGCAAGATGAGTATCAGCTACGACCGTGTCGTCGTGACCGGAACCATCCCCACCGAAGGAAACCGCGTCGTGGCGACATCGATCGAGCCGGTCGAACAGTAGAGCTCGTTTGCCACCCGACTTCGGCCGGTCCCCGACGGCTGAGGCGCCATCGGGGCGGACGCGTCCACGTCGTCTAAGGCGCCTGACCCAGCGAGACGAGGTCGTAGGAAACGACCGTGATCCGATAGTTGACCGCGCCCGGCATGGGCTCGGCAACAAAGGATGTCTCGCCGCCCGGTGCGATGTCCCCGAACGCCCACACGAGCGTTCGGCCAATGGAGTGACGGTCGGCATCCAGGCCCTCGACCTGCAGGCGCACGTCCGTTACCCGGTACGGCGAGTCGTTGAAGACACTCCCCTTGATGCTGGGGACCGCACCGTCCGTCGGCGGCGCCCACCTGACTTGAAACCAGCGCTGGGCCGCCTGTTCGCTGGTCTGCCCCGTCTGCCCCCACGCCGTCGTCGTGAGCAGGACGAAGCCGAGCCCGAACGCCAGCGCACGTATCGTCACCGCCATCACGGTCCTATCCTCGAACGTCATGGTCGATCTCCCTTTCGGGGCTCGTTCTCGCTTCGCAGCTGATCCGCGATGGGCAGGCGGCGAATCCGCCTCCCGGTCGCAGCGAAGATCGCGTTGCACAGCGCCGGCGCGAATGGTGGCACCCCCGGTTCCCCAACCCCACCGGGCGGCGCATCGCTCTCGACGACGTGTACGTGAGTCTCCCGGGCGGCCACGTTCATGCGGGCGACCTGGAAGTCGTTGAAGTTGTTCTGTTGCGCCCGACCCTCGCGGAACGTGTCACTGCTTTGCCATTGATGTTGAGTCTGGTCATGTGGGTTTCGCTCCCTCCAACCGATCGCTAGCGAGCGATCAGCGCGTCCATCGACCATACCCCGGGACCGCTGAAGATCAGCGCGATCGCCAGGCCGAGAGCGAGGACGTGGTATTCCACGCCCTCGCCCTGCTGGATGCCAAACCAGTTCATGAAGAATCCGTGCTGCCTGTGGACGGTGATCGCGACAACCATGACAATGCCGATGCCAAGTGCCGCCACACGGGTCAGGAGGCCGACGGCCAGGCCGAGCGGCCCGAGGAACTCGGCCATGATCGCCAGGAACGCGAGGGGGCCGGGAATCCCCGACTTCGTGAGGAAACCCATGGTGCTCTTGAAGCCGTGGCCACCGAACCAGCCGATCGTCTTCTGGGCACCGTGGGGGAACATCACCACGGCCAGCGTCAGCCTCAGCACGAGCGGAACGATGCTGCCGTCGGTCTGAAAGAGCCATCCAAGCATCAGGACTTCTCGCGGGCCGGCGGAGCCATGAATTCCGGGCCGACCGGGTCCGTGATCGCTTTCGCCTGGATGCGATCGATGGCCGCGCGCGCGTCGGCGTCGAGACTCCAACCAAACAGATCCTCGATTGGCGAAAGCTGATCGGGCCGTCGTGCGCCCCAGAGCGCGATCGTCGGCCCTTGATCCAGGACCCAGCGGACTGCCAACGCCAGAACGTTCTTGCCGTAGCGCTCGCGGGCCAGGCGGTCGAGCGCGGCGACCGCGTCGAGATATTGCCGGTACCTGCGTGGCTGGAACTTCGGATCCGTCTGGCGAAGATCATCGCCCGTGAACCGCGTGTCTGATCGCATGCGGCCCGATAGCAAGCCCCGGCACAGCGCGCTGTATGCCAAGACGGTGAGGCCGTGCCGCTCGGCATACGGGAGGACATCCTTCTCGATCTGCCGCTCGAAGAGGTTGTAGGGCGGCTGCACGACATGCAGCAGCGCGACGGACCGGAAGATCTCCATCTGTTCGGGTGAGAAGTTGCTCACGCCGATCGCGCGGATCGTACCCTGCTCGAAGAGCTGGCGAAGCGCCGCGGCGGGTTCCCCGACAGCAACGAGCGGATCTGGCCAGTGCACCTGGTAGATGTCGATGTAGTCCGTTCTCAACCGTCGCAGAGAGTCTTCGACCTCGGCCCGGATGCGTTCTGCCGAGGCATTTCGGTAGACCTGGCCGGCGCGCCACTCGAGCCCGGTCTTGGTCGCGATCAGCACGCGCTCGCGTCCACCGTGCTCGGCGATGGCCCGTCCGACGAGCTCCTCAGACCGGCCGAATCCATAGACCGGCGCGGTGTCGATCAGCGTGATGCCGAGCTCGAGCGCCGCCCGGATCGTTTTGATGGCCTCGCCCTCATCGCTGCCACCCCACATCCACCCGCCCATCGCCCATGTGCCGAGCGCGATGCGCGAACTCAAGAGTCCGGTTCCCTCTATGAGCTTCTGCTCCATCGGTGTCCGTTACCTCCCGTCTATGTCTTTGGACGACGGCCCAAGCGCGAGCGTCGCCGGCAACCCCGGCCGTCGGTCCTCGGACGGGGCACCCGCAGCCAGCCATTCGCGAAAGTCGGCGGAGGCTGCCGCGAACTGCCACTCCGCAAGCACCTCCCGCGCCATGGCGCGCAGCGCGCCCATCGTGGCATCCGCGGCCCCGGTGAGGCAGCGCTCGAGAAGCCAGGCCGCGAACGCTTCGGGGTCGGGATCGGCTTCGATCGATTCGACGAGGAGTTGGCGCTTGAGCGACATCCCGATCGCATCGGGCGTGGTGTCGCGCTTGCGCCGCCGGCGCCGTCCCTCCGAGGCATCGAGCGCCTCGAGCAGGGCAGCGCAGACGACCGCCGGTCGAAGCTGCGTCACGGTCATAGCCCGAGCAGAGCGCGCAGCCGCGAGGACTCCGCAACCACGCTCACCGCTCCCTCGTGTCCTTTCGCCGCCGGGCGGCGGTAGGCGCGTTCGAATGCCGCAATATTCAGCACCAGCGTGGCGAGGTCCTGCAGCACCACGTGCTCGGGCCGAATCGCACTGACTTTGGGAGGGCGCGCGACCCGTCATCGTTGCATGGCATCGACGTCGGTCACTCCGAGGGGACTTCGACGACGGAATGAGATTTCTGCGATCCCCTGCAGTGTTCTACGCCACGCGACGTCGGTGTGATGGGCGAGCAGGCGGAGCATGCCACCGTTGGAGGCCAGCACGTCAGCGCGGAACTCGCGGATTCCGCGTTGTCCGCCGGCGCGCAGGATCTCCTCCAAGAGCATCGTCCCCAGACCGAGCCGCTGCCATCGGTCCTCCACGACGAGCGCGACCTCGGCGATGGTTGGTCTGTCCGTGGGCTCAACGAGGTTCCCGGCGGCGTGGGATTCCCGTGCAGGTGCGTGGTCTGAAGCCAGGCGAGCACGGCTTCCACATCCACGCCGTCGGCAAGTGCGACCCGCCGGCCTTCACCTCCGCGGGCGCCCACTTCAATCCCTACGGCAAAAGCACGGTCATAAGAATCCCGAGGGCGCTCACGCTGGAGACCTGCCGAATCTCACGGTGGGGCCCGATGGGACGGGTTCCATCGACGTGACGGCCGCCGGCGTGACCTTGACGGCAGGCCGAGCCTCGCTCCTCCAGCCAGGGGGCGCCTCGCTGATCATCCATCTCGATCCGGACGACGAGAAGACTGACCCGGCCGGAAATTCAGGCGCGCGGATCGTCTGCGGAGTGATCACTCATTAGTCCTCCGCTCGGAACTCCGGCTTGGAGTTCGTCCGAGCAGCACCATCGCGCGCACCAATGCCGACCGGCCGGCCAGGCGCGCGATGGGTGAATCTGCGGTGACGCAGTAGCCGTCCTACGGTGTGGAAGGAGAAAGCGAGGCATCAGCGTGGGCAAGCTTATACGTCCGAGAAAGATCGCATTCCTGGCGCTCGCCGCACTGGCAATCGTGCTTGCGGTCACCGCGCCCAGCCAGGCGCGAGGCATGAGCGGTCACGGATCCGGGGGCGGTCACTTCGGTGGAGCCGACATGCACCATGGCTTCGACGGGCACCATGGCTTTGAGGGGCACCACTTCGACCGTCACCACTTCGACGGAGGAGTACACGGCCGCTTCGGGTTCGGGCCCGTCTTCCCCTATTACGGTTATTACCCGTACTACGGTTATGGGGCTTCGGCCTACTGGTACTACTGCCCGAGCTATGGGGCGTACTACCCGAACGTGGCAAGCTGCCCGGAGGCGTGGGTGACGGTACCAGCTTCATGATCTGCGACGTATCACCCGACTAAGTCGCCTGCTCGGCCTGGCGGGCCAGCGCCACAACGCCGCGTCGTCGATGGCCGGTCACCGCGGCCTCGGGCCTCGACGTGGTGAACCTTCGCCCGACCGCCCACGCCAGCGCCTTGATCCACTCCGAGTTCGTGAAGTCGCCCATCTTGCGGCGGTCACCGGTGAACATCACCAGCGGGAACACGGCGAAGCTGAGTTGCATGCTCAGCACCACCTGGCTCAGGACCAACAGACGAGCGGTCCCGCTCTGCCCCCATGCGACGATCACGACGAGAGCGGGCACGATCGCTATCAGGCGCGTGATCAGCCGGCGCAGCCATGGCTTGAGGCGAATGTCGAGGAAGCCCTCCATTACGACCTGTCCAGCCAGGGTGCCGGTGGGGCTAGCGTTCTGACCGGAGCGAGGAGCGCGAGGGCGAAGAGCGTGCTCGCTCCGGTGACCCCGAGGAGCGGTGTCAGCGATAGGTAGGCCTCCCCGATCTCGGCGACCGTCGTGTGCCCGGCGCGGTGAAACGTGGCAGCCGAGACAACGAGGATCGCGGCGTTCACGCAAAGCGCGATCGTCAGCGCGACCGGCGAGTCGATCTGAGAGTAGCGGATGGCCTCCCGTTTGCCCGCCGGCGTGCGGGCGTAGGCACACACCTGCACGATGGACGAGTGGAGATTCAGATTGTGCGGCATCACCGTCGCTCCGAGGATGCCTGTGCCAGGTCGCGGCCGGTGGCCACACCCAGCTTGATGCAAAGGCTCTGGAGCAGCACGGCCATCAGGTTCGACAGCAGGATCACGGACAGCAGGTTGTACCCGTACGCCGAGCCCCCGGCGAGGTCGGTGGCCCAGTTGCCGGGGTCCATGTAGCCAACCGCCACCAGGAAGCCGGGCCCGGCAAAGACCAGCGCCTTCCGGAAGAACCCGGCCGCCTCGGGCACGCGTAGAGTCCGGTACACCTCCGGGAGGGTCGCAACGCTGGCCTCATAGCGCCACGATGTGAGAGCACCCACATTGTAGCGATGGGCTCATCTTGGCTCGCGTTCTATCGTCATCGGATTCCGGCAAGAACGCGACAAGCCGACGACGACGAGCTCGTATCGTTCGGGGGACCCGTTGCGCGTCCTTGCCAAAAAGCTACGCCCCGGTTCCCACCTCCGTCGTCGCGCCCTCGAAAAAGCGACGGAACAGACGAATGAGGCTGTACCGAGACATTCACTCGGAGGGGAACGTGAAAGACACTATCGCGGAGACCGGGATCAGGATGACGCGTCGGACCCTGCTGGCGGCGGCGCCTTTCGTTGCGTCGGTGGCCGGGCTGGGGCCGGAGCGCGCCGTCGCGGCCGAGGTGCCGGTGAAAGGGTCGAACGCCGACAAGTTCCCACCCAAGGCCGCGCTCGGCATCGCCAGGTAGCGATCACGGGCAAAGGAGCACGCTATGCTAGGACCACAGGATCTCTGGATCGCGCTCGCCCTCGGCGTCTTTTTCTTCGGCGCCAAGAAGCTCCCAGAGCTGTCGCGCTCGCTCGGCCAGGCCATGAGCGAGTTCAAGAAGGGCGTGGCATCCGGAGTGCCCGAGGAGCCCGAGCCGCCGAAGGAGCTCGGAGCCACGCACGAGCGCACGAACGTCAACTGATATCGACATGGGGCGCCTCTCGCGGAGATCGCTGCTCGCGTGGCTGGGCTCGGGTGCCGCCGGTCTCGCTCTCGGTGGGCAGGCGCGCGCCCAGGTCCCGCCGCACGCTGCGACGCCGCTACCCAGCTTCACCGGCCCCGGCGCCAATCCATACTGGAACGGCGTCAATCCGTTCGTCAGTTATCCGCAGAAGCTGCCGCTCCTTCGTATGACCGACCGGGGAATCCAGCTCGAGACCTCGCGTCCATACTTCCTGTCGCCGTTCACGCCGAATGCCGCGTTCTACGTGCGCTATCATCTAGAGCTCATTCCGAACGCCGTCGACTTGAGCACCTGGCGGCTCAGTCTGGAGGGAAACGTCGAGCGGCCGCTCCAGCTCAGCTTCGATGAGCTGGTGAAGAACTTCAAGGCAGTCTCTGTCGCGGCTGTCAATCAGTGTTCAGGCAACAGTCGGAGTCGATTCCAACCGCGGGTCCCCGGTGCCCAGTGGGGTAACGGTGCTATGGGGAACGCCCGCTGGACCGGGGTCCGCCTGCGGGAGCTGCTCGCTTCCGCCGGGATCAAGTCAGTGACGGTTCAGCTGCAGTTCCAGGGTCTCGACCGCGGGCCGGGGCCGGAGGGCAAGGGCGCCGACGCCGTGATGAAGTCGCTCGATCTGACGGACCCGGCGCTCGATGACGCCCTCGTGGCCTACCTGATGAATGATGAGCCTCTGCCGATGCTGAACGGGTTCCCCATTCGGCTTATCGTGCCGGGAAAGTTTGGCGTGTACTGGATCAAGCACCTCACCTGGATCCGCGCGCTCACGAGCGAGGACACGAACTACTGGATGGCCACGGCCTACCACATTCCCGATACTCCGAAGGGCACTACCACGCCCGCCGAAGCGGCCAGCGGCACACTCAAGACGGTTCCCATCGGGCACGTGCGCATGCCTGTGCGGTCCTTCATCGTCGTGCCCGACGGGAGCAGCAAGTTGCCGTCCGGGTTGCCGGTCCGGGTTCAGGGCATCGCCTTCAGTGGTGATGGCCCTGTCGCGAAGGTGGAGTTCTCGGAGGACGACGGCCGGAGCTGGGTAGAAGCAACACTGGGCACGGATCATGGCCCATATTCCTTCCGAACCTGGGAGCACACCTGGAGACCCTCCCGCGCCGGCAAGCATGTGATCGCCGTGCGGGCCTCTGACGCAAAGGGCAACGTGCAGCCCGATGCGCCGGTGTGGAACCCGGGCGGCTACCTGTGGAACAGGGTCGAACGCCAGGCACTGATCGTCGGCACCGCGAGCTGAGAGGAACTCCATGACCGGCAATCGATGCCTAGGGATCGTCCTTCTGGCGGCCGCCGGTGCCCTCGCCCCGGGCTCGACGGCGCTGAGTCAGGCGACGAAGGTCCCCGGCCTCGTCCAGGAGGGCAATTATGACCCGGGGAACCTTGGGATGCAGATGCAGCCGGCCCCGCAGAATGGTGATGCGGGCGCTGTCTACGCCGTGGGGCCGTGGCCGACGTACACGCCCCCTCTTGCGGACGGAGAGGGACGGGAGCTCGTGCAGAGCTTCTGCGGTATCTGTCACAGCACGACGTACATCACGATGCAGCCCCCACTCACGAGTGCCACGTGGGAGGCGGCGGTGAACAAGATGATCGGCACGTTCGGCGCACCGATCCCCGAACCCTCGGCGCAGGCCATCATCGCGTATCTGAAGAGCCACTACACTCCCGAGACGCGGAAGGAATAGGCGGAACGGCATGGCAGGGGCACATTGCCGGTTAAATGAATGCGTTTCGTCAAAATTGAGAAAGGAAACATGCCATGGAGTCCGGAACCCCCTTCCATGAAACATCCAGAGCAAGTTCCATTGGGAGATTCGCCGTGATCGGCATTATAGTCGCCGGGATTGCCAGCTTGTTTGCCTATGCGGGCGGCTGGTTGACGCCGCACAGACTCACGCCTAACACGATGATCAACACCTTCGAAGCAGTGAACGGATCGCATCCCGGGTTTCGGCGCAATCACGCAAAGGGCGTCTGTGTCAGCGGTTATTTCCAGAGCAATGGGCGAGGCGTCGCTCTGTCCAAGGCGGCAGTTTTCCGTTCCGGTCGTGTGCCGGTGATTGGACGCTTTGCCCTCGCGGGCGGGCAGCCCTATGCCGCGGATGCTCCACAAACGGTGCGCAGCATGGCGTTGCTTTTCAAACTCCCGAACGGCGAGGAGTGGCGCACCGGGATGAACAACATTCCTGTTTTTCCCGTCAAGACCGCTCAGGCATTTCACGATCAGTTGCTGGCGTCGGCGCTGGACCCCGCAACGGACAAACCCGATCCGGACAAGATGAAGGCATTCCTCGCCCGGTATCCCGAAACGGCCAGGGCGATGTCGTTGATCGGTGATCGGCCGATGTCATCGGGCTTCGATAACAGCACCTACAACAGCCTGAACGCCTTTCGTTTCATCAATGCAAACGGCGCGGCGGTTCCCGTTCGCTGGTCGATGGCGCCGGTCCAGCCGTTCGAGCCGATCAGCACGACCGACCCCGGAAAGGCAGACAAGAACTACCTATTCGACGCGTTGATTGCGGCCATCCACAGCCACCCGATTCAGTGGCATCTCGTCGTCACGGTCGGCCAGCCGGGAGATCCGACCGATGACGCGACGCTACCCTGGCCTCCGGACCGCCAGCGGATAGACGTGGGAACGCTGACGATCGATCACGTCGAGAGTGAGGACACCAGTCCCGCGCGCGACATCAATTTCGATCCGTTGATCCTGCCCGACGGC
>Ga0209237_1001941_pt1 | contig 12266 bp, 11 predicted proteins | sample GraSoi013_1_40cm_2_FD_185820 | JGI IMG/M metagenome (GOLD analysis project Ga0209237, IMG submission 185820) | Grasslands soil microbial communities from the Angelo Coastal Reserve, California, USA - Sample 10_02_2013_1_40cm (SPAdes) (version 2) | ecosystem: Environmental > Terrestrial > Soil >...
CGAGACGTGGAGTCTACTGGGGCGCAGCAAGCCGATCCGCGCGGTTCTGGCCGACGTTCAGCGCCTGACTCCGAGCCTCGGGGTGGGCCATCGAGTGCCGCCGATCTTGCTCCAGGGCGAGACGGGGACCGGCAAGGGTCGGTTCCCATCTATGCCCCGCGCGTGCTCGCGTCCCTCGGCACGGTCTACACGGTCACCGGGAGCGCGAAGAACGGCCTCGCCTTCCTGCAACGCGCGGCGACCGAGGGAGAAGCCAATCGTATCCTCTACGAGCACGCGATGATCCTCATCCAACTCGATGAGGCCCATCTCGGGGATAGCCCGGAGCACGCGGAGCGAAACGCCACGCGCGCTCTCGAGGTGGCCCGTCAGCACGGGGAGAGGGGCAATGAAGCGTGGGCCGTTCACCTGCTCAGCCGGGTAGCCGCTGCTTGCCCGTCAGCTGCTGGCTCGTCAGCTGCTCACCCGTCAGCCCAAGATGACGCGGCATTCACTCACACGACGCGCGCGATGACGCTGGCCAAGGAACTCGGTATGCGCCCGCTCGTCGCCCACTGTCACCTCGGCCTCGGCACGCTGTACCGGCGGACCGCCAAGAACCAGGAGGCGCGCGAGCACCTGACCACCGCGACCACGATGTACCGCGAAATGGATATGCGCTTCTGGCTGGAGCAGGCCGAGGCGGAGATGAGGAATTCTTGAGCGACTGGAGCAAGGTGACCAGGCCAATTCCTATCCCGAACGAATGGACGAAACCATTCTGGGAAGCGGCCAGGCGCGGCGTGCTGGCGCTGCAGCGCTGCCAGGCGTGCGGACACTTCCAGCATCCGCCGTACGCGACCTGCGTGAGCTGCATGGCGATCGACCTCGCGTTCGAACCCGTCAGCGGCAAGGGCGCCATCTACGCCTACACGATCATGTACCACGCCGGTGACCGCAGATTTGCCGCGGCAATCCCTTACGCGAGCATCATCGTGGAGCTCGACGACGCACCAGGAGCGCTGCTGGCTGGCAATCTGCTCGAAGCTTCGTACACGGAGGCGAAGGTGGGGCGTCGCGTGGAGGTGGTCTTCGCACCGCTGAACGACGACATCACGCTGCCGCAGTTCCGGCTGGCGCACGACGCGAAGTAGGCGCAAGGAGATCTGCCGCATGTGGGAGCACCGGTGCAAGGTCGCGGTGAGCGGCGTGGGCTTCTCACGCGTGACGCGCTCGGCCGAGATCCCCCTGGCCGCGCACGCGCTCGAGGCGGTCAAGGGCGCCGTGGAAGATTCCGGGCTCGCCATGTCGGACATCGATGGGCTGGCGACGTATCCGGAGCTGCCGGCGACGGGGCACGCGGTGGTGGACGGCATCACCATCGTGTCCGTCAACTGCATGATGGCGATGCTGAAGCTCCCGAACCTCTCCTGGCACGTCCAGGTCGAGACGGTGAACATCGGCGGCGCCGTCCAGCAGGCCGTCAACGCGCTGCTCGCCGGGGTCTGCCGGTATGCGGTCGTCTGGCGAGCGATGCACAACCCCCGCGGCACCTATCAGAACTTGCCCGGCACGTATGCCCAGGGCGCGTCGCAGTTCACCGCTCCGTACGGGTTCGGTGGTCCGGGACAGGGCATGGCCGTCGCGTACACGCGCTGGCTGGAGCGGCACCATCAGAACCGGGAGAAGATGGCGACGCTCGCCGTGACCCAGCGCCGGCACTCGCACATGAACCCTCACGCTTACTTCTACAAAGTGCCGCTCACGCGCGAGGACTACCTGAATTCGCGGATGGTCGCGTACCCGTTCTGTCTCTACGACTGCGATATCCCGGTGCAAGGGGCGGTCGCCATCGTCCTCACCACCGCCGACCGCGCGCGCGATCTGCGGCCGCGCCCCGCGTACATCGCGGGCTACGGCCAACGGCTGGCGTTCGAGGTGACGGGACGCATCGGGAGCCTGAGCAGCTACATGGAGGGCGGCCGCAGCTCGTCGCGCCTCACCTGGGAGCGATCGGGCTTCTCCCCGAAGGACGTCGACGTCGCGCAGATCTACGACGGCTTCTCCGCCTCGGTGATCTACGGCCTCGAGTCCTACGGGTTCTGCAAGGAGGGAGAGGCTCTCGATTTCATCCAGGATGGACGCATGGAGCTGGACGGCGAGCTCCCGCTGAACACCTTCGGCGGGAGCCTGGGCACGGGCCGCATCCATGGTCTCTGGCACATCATCGAGGGGGCGCTGCAAGCGTCGGGGCGGGCCGGGGAGCGCCAGGTCAAGGACGTCAACGTCTCGTTCGTCGGCGCGAGCGCTCCCATCGTGCAGGGGACCACGTTCATCTTCGTCAAAGAACCTTACTAGTGCCGTGTCGTCGAACTGGCCGCCCCTTCGGGGGACACGGCACTATCACGTGCCAGCGGGTGCAAGACGTCGATCGCCCAGCCCACGTCCAGGCGCTCCCCCAGCCACCCCGGCGTCGCGGTCCGCGCGGTCAGGACCAGCCCCTCCGCATCATTCCCGGCTCGGAGGACCGTGACGGGATCGCCGAGCACCTCCAGAGGACGCGGCACCTCGGGCAGAAGCCGGCCGTCCGGGCGGCGGAAGCGAAGCTCGCCGTCCGACTGTCGATCGATGGGTCATACGGCGACTCGTATCTCGGCATCGCGAAACTCCGTCGCGTGGCGAGGTGAATTGCAGGTCGCGGTTGCCGCCAAGCCCGGGGTCGGGTTGTAGGGTAGCGGCCGCCGGAGGCGGACGGCAAGGGCCGCCGCCTGTTCGTCGGCGCTGCTATGATGGCCGTCAGCCGGGCGAGGCCGACCCGGCGCGAGGAGGACCGCCATGATCACCGACATCGCGTCCTATCTCCGCTTCTTCGACACCGTGCGGCGACGGACCGATCGCGACGTCGCGGCGCTCCCGGCAGAAGCCGCCGCGTGGCGGCCGCCCGCGGCCGGTGGCGAGGCCGGCTGGAGCATCGGCGACATCGTGGGTCACATCGGTGGGACGCGCCTCTACTTCGCCAGCGCCTACCGGGGCGAGGGCTGGATCACCACGAAGTCCGAGATGGATCGCGACGACCAGCGGACGTGGCTGCCCTGGCTGCAGACCTCCGCCGAGCGCTTCGTCGCGCTGCTCCGGGACACACCGGATACGTGGCTCACCCGCCGGATCGAGATGGTCGACACTCCCGGGTCGCTCTCCGGCTGGCGCATGCTCATGATGATGCTCGAGCACGAGGTCCATCATCGCTCTCAGATCGACACCTATGCCGGCCTCCAGGGCTGGCCAGTGCCCCACATCTTCGAACGCTCGTTCGAATCGATCGACGCCCTGCAGTCCGCTCAGCACGCCCGCTACCGCCGCTGATAGAGACGTCTCGTTCGCGGCGGCGCGAGCGCTCCCATCGTGCAGGGAACCACCTTCATCTTTGTCAAGGAACCCTACGACCCAGGTGATCGGCCAGCCGCAACGCCAGCGCAACAATAGTGAGGGTCGGGTTCGCATGGCCGCTCGTCGGGAACACGGAGCTTCCGGCGACATGGAGATTCGAGATTCCGTGAACGCGACAATTCTGATCGACTACGCCCTGCTTCGGGTCGGGATGCATGCGTGTCGTGCCTATGTGGTGGCAGGAAGACTCGATCTTGAGGGCCTTCATGCCCTTCGAAGGCTCGTAGTCGATGCGCATCCTGGCGATCCCCGCTCTTTCGAACGTCAACGCCAGCGCCTCCTGGGCGCGCAGCCAGCCGTCGATATCCGCCGCATTTATCCGCCAGTCGAGTTGCGCGACCGGTTGCCCGAGGCGGTCCTTCTTATGCCGGTTCACGGTGACCCGGCTGTCGGCATTCGGCGAGCATTCCAGGTGATGGCGGAGGTCGGCGTACAGGAGCATCTGTTCCCGGTTCAGCAGTGACGCCCACGCGTAGGAAGCGCCGTTGCCGACCATCGAAAAGAACGTGGACAAGTTGCGCCCGAAGTTATCCAGAATTTCCCTGCGCTTCAGCGTTAGCGACAGGTCCCAGTAGTTGTGCTTGAGTGTGTTCAGGCTGTTGCCCATCCCCTCGAAGTGGGGCTTCAGGTCGATGTTGAAATTGATCGAGCCCACCTTCTGCGTCAATGCAGGCGTCGGAGTTATGCTGCCGAATCCCCGGATCTTGGGAACGGAGTCGTAGACGTAGTACCCGATGTCGAGCTTGGGATCGGCAGGCGTCATGGCGCCTGAGAAGAACTCCGGATGATCCATGAAAAAGCGCCCGACCAGATCGTTCGCGTTGCCGATTCCGTTCGCCTGGACGTCGTTGGAGCTGAGGAGCAGGCGCGCATTCTCGATTCCGCCACACGCCAGGATGTACTGGCGTGCCTGGACCTCGATGGTCTTCCCGTCGGGTCCGGCGACGGACAGGCCCTTGCACGAAGCACCGTTCGATTCGAGCCGAACGGCAGTCACCGTGGCGTTTAGCACCGCCGTTATCTTCCTGGACGCCTCGACCTCCGGTCGATATTTCTTGCCGAAACGGGTGGGCGGGCTCAACTGGAAATACGCGGTCGAGAATTCGTCGCCGTTCCAGGATAGAGGCTGCTGTTTGCGCAGCTTCGCCCATCGCTCGACCTCGAATCCCAGTTTGTCCAGCTCGCATATTTCGGACGCGGCGGCGTAATAGGACGTCAAATCCGCCTTCGAAATCGGCCAACCGCTGTGCTTGATCCAGGCGCGTTCGGCAAAATCCACCGGGTCCAGGGGCGCGCACCACCCCACCCAGTGGAAACTCGTGCCTCCGAACGCCCGTACGCGGCTGGTGCGAAGATAACTCGTCCGACCCAGCGCATCGTCGCCGTCATTCAACGCCTGGGCCCTTTTCGTGTAGCCGAATGTTCCACTTTCGAGCAGCAGCGCGTCCCGCCCCAGGGACTGCAGCCGGCGGGCGATCGTGAGGCCAGCCGGCCCCGATCCCACGACCGCGATGTCCGTTTTCAGCGGTCCGCCGGGCCTTTCCTTGCCGAGATCAATGAACATGAAGCCTTTCGTCGACTAGATTGGTAATAATCTAACCTATATGGGTTGGCTGTGCGACGGGCGTCTCCCGGCTTGGCCTACCTCGGCGATGTACTTTCTAGGGACTTTCCGGAAAGGGACCGAATGAGTTGTAGACTCGTCGATGAGGCGAGCCGGGGACGAGCGAGGAGGACACCGATGGCGGTCGAGGTGGCGGCGGCGTGACGCTCTTCACCCGTGAGGAGTATTGACATGGCGAAAGGACACCAGAATGCCAACGTTTGAACACCACGGTGCGTCCATCTACTACGAGGAGTTCGGTCAGGGGTTTCCCATCCTCACGTTCGCGCCCGCGGGCCTGCAGTCGATCATCAAAGTCTGGAGCAGCCCCTCCGCTCCCGTGAACCCCACCACCGAGTTCGCGGCAAACTACCGGGTGATCGCGATGGATCAGCGCAATGCCGGCGGCCAGTCCCGCGCTCCAATCACCGCGCAGGACGGCTGGCACACCTACGCCGCCGACCACATCGCCCTGCTCGACCACCTGCGCATCGACCGGTGCCACCTGTATGGCCAGTGCATCGGTGGGTCCTTCATCATGAGCCTGCTGAAGGCCCAACCCCAGCGCATCGCGTCCGCCGTGCTCGCGCAGCCCATCGGGCGCGTGGGGGCCATGGCGCCCGGCCGCGCCGCCCGATTCAACGCGTGGGCCGAGACCCTCAAGGACCACCCCGAGGCCACCAACCAGGTGCTGGACGCGTTCCACCAGAACCTGTACGGTCCCGGCTTCGTCTACAGCGTGGACCGTGCGTTCGTGTCGAGTTGCCGGACGCCGTGCCTGGTGCTAGCGGGTAACGATGAGGCGCATCCGCTTCCGATCTCCGAGGAGGTGGCAAAGCTGCTCCCCAGCTGCGAGTTCATCCGGGAGTGGAAGACGGGCGCGCCGCTGGAGGCAGCGAAGGTCCGCATCAAAGAGTTCCTGTCGAAGCACACGCTCAGATGACGCCCTCCTCGGCGAGGGCCTTGATCTCCTGGGAGGACATCCCGAGTAGCTCGCCGTACACGTAGCGGTTGTCCTCGCCATAACAGGGAGCGCCGCGGTCGATGCGTCCGCCGATGTAGGCCGGGCTCTCGCTCATCTTGACGGGCACCTCGGCGATCGGCCATCGACCGATCTTCGTGCCGGTCACTTCGGTCAGCCACGAGAGAGCCGCCAGTTGCGGGTCATGGTCGCAACGGTCCCCGGCCGTCTGGCACACGCCGGCCGGCACGCCGGCGCGCTGCAGGGAGAGCATCGCGTCGTAGGCATCGCTCGACTTCGTCCAGCCACCGACGAGCGCATCGAGGGCATCCTGGTGCGCCAGGCGCCCCGCGAGATCCTTGAAGCGGCTGTCGGTCGCCCACTCCGGATGTCCCGCGACCTCGGTCAGCGCACGCCATTCAGCGTCCGTGAAGCAGGCGATAGTGAGCCACCGATCGTCCCCGGCGCAGGGATAGACGTTATGGGGTGCCGCCGGCTTGTACGGAGAGCGGTTGCCGTAGCGTGACCAGATGCGCCCGTTTGCCGACCAGTCCAGAATGGTGGTGCCGCTGATGAAGAGCCCCACTTCGGACTGCGAGGCGTCGACCCACTGCCCTTCGCCCGTACGCGCTCGATGGAAGAGCGCGGTGAGGATCGCCAGGGCGAAGCTGTAGGCCCCCATCCAGTCCAGGTAGGAGTAACCCCATCCTGCCGGCATCGCCGGCTCGGGGAGCCCCGACATCTCCGACAAGCCAGCGAAGGAGTTCGCGATCGGACCCACGGTTCGAAAGCGTCCGTAGGTGCCTGTCGCCCCCATGCCCGACTGCTGGACGTAGATGATGTCCGGCTTGATGACACGCAGCGCGTCGTATCCCAGTCCCCAGCTGTCGAGGACGCCCGGCGAGAAGCCCTCCGCGACAACGTCCGACATCGCCACCAGACGTCTGGCGATCTCCAGGCCTTTCGGATGCCTGACGTTCAGCGAGATACCCCGCTTGCCGGGGTTCTTGTTGTTGAATTGTCCGCCCATGTCCGGGTCGGTGACGCCCGGCAGCGGTCCCGTGGCCAGCTCGCGGGCGGCACGACCTCCGACCGGCGCCATCGCGGCCATGCGGGTGTCCGGGTGGCTCTTCAGCTCGACCTTGATGCTCTCGGCGCCAAAGGCGCTCAGGAACCTCGTGCCACCGGCCGAGGCCAGGAACCACGTGAAGTCCAGGATGCGTATCTTGTCCAGCGGGAACGGTTTGCCGTGAGGTGAGAGCCCCTCGTTCACCGGCGCACGCGCAGAAGCATCGATCACCGGCAGATCGCGATCGCGCGGGAGGGCCACGGTCTTCGCATCCTCGTTCAAGAGCGGAGCGCGCCGGCCGACCGACCACGACGTGCCCGTCGCCAGCCACTTGCTCGTGGCGTAGCGGAAGGAGCGGCCGAGCTCGGGGTGTTCGACGTCCGTACAGCTCTGGCGCGCGAGCCAGTGCGGATCCATGGCGTTCTCGTGCGGCTTCCGCAGCGGCGCCCAGAGCATGCCGGCCTCCTGGGCTTCACGCCAGGGCACGTTGTCGTAGGTGAACGCCCGTACGAAGCGCTGCACGGCCTCCATGGCGTGGTCGCGTTTCCCGGTAGTCGGCGCGGTGCCCGGAACGAACCGGCTGCCATGAGCTACGACGCTCTGCTCCGTGTCGAGTCCGGCCGCCATGCCGTAGCGCTCGAGCAAGCCGACGAGCGCCGCCGCTTCACCCGGGCGCGTTCCCAGATTGGCCATCACCCAGCGCCCGTCTTTCGTGTGCACGATCGAGGGATGCGGCGAGACCGTTTCACGCGCGTGCCGGCAGGTCTGGCGCAACACGAGGACGCGGCGCATCACCCACGACATCAGATCGACCTCGGTGGATTTCGCCACCGCTTCGTGGATCGCGCACGACAGGTGCTGTCCCTTCCCCGTCCGCCAGCGAAACAGGAGCGCGGCCATGATGGACACGGCGAGCTGCTCACCGGCGATGTGGAAGGCATGCCACATCTGAGGGGCGATCGGCGGCAGATCGTACGTGCCGCCGGGCGCGGGATCGTAGCCGCAGTTCATCATCACGCCCCCGAGCGCCAGGTGCACCAGGTCCGAGCCCTTGAAGTCGGCCCACGGGCCATGGTCCCCGAACGGGGTTACCCTCGAGACGATCAGGGTGGGACACTGCCGCATCAGCGTGCTCGAGCCGAGCCCGTATCCGTCGAGCTCGCCCCGGGGGGTCGATTCCAGCAGCACGTCGGCGGTGGCGACCAGCGAGCGGAACCGATCTCGGTCTTCCGGCTGACGCAGGTCGAGCACGATCGAGCGCTTTCCGCGGTTGTACTGCCAGAAGAACAGGGAGCGCTCGCGATCTTCCCGGTCCCGGTAGAAGGGCCCGATGCGGCGCGTCGGGCTGCCGCCGGGCGGCTCCACCTTGACGACGTCGGCACCCAGACCCGCCAAGGTCAGCCCACAGTACTCAGCTTGCTCGTCGGCCAGCTCGATGACACGGATGCCGGTGAGAGGACCCCGGCTTGGCCTGAGGCGGCCGGGAACAGAACGCTCTTCCTGGGCTTCCATGGCGACTCTCCAATCGTGGCCCTGGCGCAATCCGACCGCGCGCGTTGAACGGCTCGCGCCGCGAATATATCCTGTTCGGGCAAACGAGGCTCGGCTCGAGTAAGGAGGTTCTTCCCGTGAGCGAATTCGACGGCAAGATCGTACTGGTCACTGGATGTGCGCGGGCGCAGGGGATGGGCCGCGCGATTTCTGTCGCGTTCGCCCGCGCGGGCGCCGATGTCGTCGCGACGGACGTGGCGCCCAGCGGGACGCGGAACGAGAACGAGGAGGGGCTCGCGGAAATACGTCTGGGATGGAAGGGCCTCGAGAGCCTGGCCGGGGAAATCCAGGGCCTCGGGCGTCGCGTCCTTACGCTAGTCGGCGACGTGAGCCGCGCGACTGATGCGGAGCGCTTCGTTTCCGACTCGCTCGCGCGGTTCGGTCGCATCGACGTGCTCGTCAACAACGCCGCCGCCCCACACGGTGCCGATCGTCGTCTCCTCTGGGAAGTGCCAGAGGAAGCGTGGGACCTCGTCATCGACGTCAACCTCAAGGGCACGTTCTTGATGAGCCGCGCCGTGATCCCTCACATGCTGTCGCGCGGCAGCGGGCGCATCATCAACATGGCCTCGGTGTCGGGCAAGCGTGGCACCTCCCGGCGCGGCGCCTACACGGCGTCGAAGTTCGGCGTGATCGGCCTCACCCAGGCCTTGGCCCAGGAGCTCGGAGCGCACGGCATCACGGTCAACGCCATCTGCCCCGGCAGCGTCGACACGAGCCGGCGCGAATCGACCTCACGTCGCGAGCGCGCGCTCGCCGAGCGTGACCCGACCGCCCCGGTGCTGTCTCTTCCTCCCACCGGTCGCATCGCTCGGCCCGACGACATCGCGCGTCTGGCGCTGTTCTTCGCATCCGAGCAGAGCGACCACATCACCGGTCAAGCGTGGAACGTCGACGGGGGAACGGTGATGCACTGAGCGCGGCGCTCCGCCGCTAGCGCTGATCGAGGATTCCCAGCCCTCTTGTCGGGGTCGTGCGCCTTCCGATACCGAGCGCTCACGGCGGCGGCGAATGTCCCTTGGCTGGTTCCTCGTCCAGACGCTCCTTCCCGACGCGACGATTCCATCGCCACACGCCGACGACCAGAATCGCCGCAAGCGCCAGCAGGCCGGCGAGACCGAGCCAGCGTTCTGTCCGGTGCACATCGGCCATGATGGCTTTGATCTGATCCGTGAAGAAGTAGGCCAACCCAAACGTCAACGGGACGCCGAATAAGGCGGCGCCCGCGTCTGCCACGACGAACTTCCCGAACGGTACGCGCGCAATGCCTGCCGTCAGAAACGCAGCGGCGCGGAGTCCCATGACGTGCCGCGCCGTGACGACCGTCTTCAGTGCATGCCGTCGATACGCTGCCTTCAGCCACTGCTCGCGCACGGGCGACAGTACCAGCCGGACCGGTCGCCAGTTGAGAACCTGCTCGCCCCAGTGCCAGCCGACCCAGTAGAGCACCACATCGCCGGATAGCACCCCCAGCAGGCAGAGGGGGAGCGCAAGCCACCACCGGACGATACCCTCGTGGCTCAACACGGCGGCCGCGATGATCGGCATTTCCTCCGGGATTGGCACCCCCAGGCTGCCGAGCACGAGCACGGTGAAAACACCGAGGTAAGTAAAGTTGTCGACGAACTCTTGGAGTGCCTCCACGGGGACAAAATTACGCTAACATGGCGCACTGGGTCCGAGGAAAGGCCCCCGCGAGGCGATGGTCAGCCCCATCGAAGACTACGCTCTGATCGGTGATGGAGAGACCGCCGGCCTCGTGTCGCGCGACGGCTCGGTCGATTGGCTGTGCGTGCCCCGGTTCGACTCCCCCGCGTGCTTTGCGGCTCTCCTCGGCGGTCCAGAACACGGACACTGGTGGCTGGCGCTGCTGGCCGAGCAGTACGCGCCGCAGGCCCGGCGGCTGCTCGGGAATTTCCCCCGGGCGATCTCCCACATCGCGCTGGTCAACAGCGCCTGCAACCTATCGCAGGCCCTGCGCCCCGCCGAGCACCGCGCGGGGATGTGAAGGGGGGATGGGACCGGCGCAATCGCCAGTCGACTGCGCCCCACGTGCCAAGGGCTTCATGTTTCCTAGGAGAAAGGGAGAGCACTCGGTGAATCAGCCGCTCTTCGGCGGCCTGGTGCACCGTGGCGAGCTCATGCGGTTGCTCCTGGCGGGACGCCATGAACGAGGCCGTCACGTCCTCTCCTCGGCTCGCGGCGCATCACCTCTTGTCGGGTGTTGCGGGCGCCTCCGGCTTCTCAAAGAGCGCCAGGCTCTCCATCGCGAGTCCGTAACCGAGGAGGTCGTGCATCTGCCGACGCAAGTATTCGGTGAAGAGAAGCCGCGTGTAGCGGAGCAGCAAGGTCGGCTTGCGGACCAGATCTTCCGCGAGCTCCCAGGCACGCCCCAGGAGTTTGTCACCCGGGAGCACTTCAGCGACGAGTCCCAGTCGCAGCGCTTCGGCCGCGTCGAGTGTTTGTCCGGTCAGCAGAAAGTAGCGCCCGCGGTTCATTCCCAGCAGAAGCGGGTAAACGATGTGCATGCCGTCGCCTGGCACGACGTCCGATGCGAAATGCGCGGAATCCTGGAATTGCGCGGTGTCGGCAGCCAGGACGATGTCGCACAGCAAGGGGATCTCGGAGTGCCGCCACGCCGGGCCGTTGATCGCGCTGATCACCGGAACCTCGATGTTCAGAAGGTTCATCAAGAGATGTCGGCCCTCCCAGTGGATGCGATCGATCCGCTCGATCGATGGCCGCGTCGGGAAGGAAGACGTCCCAGGGGTCGCGCGCGGCCCCGAGAATTCGTGGCCCGTCCCGGTCAGGATGACCACGCGATTCTCGCGGTCGGCACCGATGTCGTGGAACGCTTCAGGCAGTTCGCCGTGCGGTAGAAACCCCCAGCGGAGCGACTGGCCATCGGTGTGCAAGGTGACCTGGAGCACACCGTTTCGTCGCTCCATCCGCGCGGTTTTGTACTTGTTCGCGTACTCGTCGAATGAGCTCATCTCGACCTCCCGATGTTGAGGACGCCTCATCCTTTCACGTAAGCGAGCTTCTCCGCGACCTTCCCTCGCGCACCCACATCAGATCGACCCCGCGGCCACCTCGCAGGTGATTGTGCCAGATCCGCGGTACCCTCCTCGCACGCTCAGGTCAGGCTCGACAATGTGGGCTTGTATGCTCTTGAAAGCCGGACTATATACTTAGCTGCGCCCGATGCTGATCCGCCCGGGCTCGTCGTCCGACGGGCCGCTCGGATGCGGGATCAAAGCTCGCGATTGGCGCACCTCACATACACGAAAGAGGAACGAGACCTGATGCGATACGAGGCACCCGAGACAGTGGAAAGCGCGACGGCGTTGCTCGTGGGAACCACGGGCGAGGCCCGGGTCCTCGCCGGGGGGACGGATCTGCTAGTGCAAATGCGCAGCGATATCGTCGATCCGGCGTTGATCGTCGACATCAAGCGAATCGCCGAAACCCGGAGGGTCACCGAGGAGAAGGGGGGCGGCTGGCGCATCGGTGCCGCCGTGACGGGGGCCGAGCTCAAGGAGCACCCCCGGCTCAAGCAAGTCTGGCCGGGTGTGGTCGAGGCGGCCAACCTCATCGGCTCGACCCAGGTGCAGGGACGGGCGACGCTGGGTGGCAACCTCTGTAACGGCTCGCCC
>Ga0209237_1001942_pt1 | contig 12264 bp, 9 predicted proteins | sample GraSoi013_1_40cm_2_FD_185820 | JGI IMG/M metagenome (GOLD analysis project Ga0209237, IMG submission 185820) | Grasslands soil microbial communities from the Angelo Coastal Reserve, California, USA - Sample 10_02_2013_1_40cm (SPAdes) (version 2) | ecosystem: Environmental > Terrestrial > Soil >...
CACGCGCTCAACCGTCTCGCCTACGGCCCCCGACCGGGCGAGGTGGACCGCGTCGCCGCCGCGGGGGTGATGCAGTGGATCGACCGGCAGCTTTCCCCCGACAAGATCGACGACGCTGCGCTCACCGAGCGGGAGCGACAGTTCAAAATTCTCGAGTACGACGCGGGTGAGCTCGCCGGCGTGTACGTCGACGCGCAGCGCGAGCGGCGTGAGCGGCAACAGCGCGAAGCGTCTCGTGATCGCGACAGTGTAGGGGCGCGGCATGCTGCGCCCCTACCGCAGCGAATGGACCCCTCCCAGGACAGAGGTCGCCGCCTGGCCGGGGAGCTCCAGGAGCTCGCCGTCGTGCGGGCCACCCTGTCGGAGCGACAGCTCTACGAGGTGATGGTCGACTTCTGGATCAATCACTTCAACGTCTTCTTGGCGAAGGGCGCCGACCGGTTCCTGACTCCGTCCTACATCGAGGCGACGATCCGGCCGCGTGCCCTGGGCAGGTTCGCGGACCTGCTGATCGCGACGGCGCAGAGCCCGGCCATGCTGTTCTACCTCGACAACTGGGAGAGCGTGGCGCCGGGGTCCACGCCGCCGCAGGCGATGCGGCTGCGCGCCCGGCCCCTGTTTGGACGCGCCCCCCAGTTCGGCCGCCCACCGCTGTTCGATCCGGGGCGAGACCCGATGCGCGCGGACTCGCAACGGCAGCGGGCCCTGGAGCGCATGCCGAAGGGCATCAACGAGAATTACGCTCGCGAGCTGCTCGAGCTGCACACGCTCGGCGTGGAGGGCGGCTACACCCAGCAAGACGTGATCGACGTCGCGCGCATTTTCACAGGCTGGAGCATGGGGCGGCCGCAGCAAGGCGGGGACTTCGAGTTCCACGAGTGGGCCCACGACTACGGCGAGAAGGTCGTGATGGGCGTGACCTTCCCCGCCGGCCACGGCCGGGACGAAGGGATGCGCCTCCTCAAGCTGCTCGCCAATCACCCGGCCACGCTGCACCACGTGAGCCGCCAGCTGTGCCAGCGATTCGTGAACGACGATCCGCCCGACGGCTGCGTGGACGATGCCGTGGCCGCCTGGAAGCGCACGGAGGGCGACATCCGCGAGGTGCTGCGCGCGATCTTCACGTCGCCGGACTTCTGGGCCGCCCCCAACGTCCGCGCCAAGATCAAGACGCCACTCGAGTTCGTCGTGAGCGCCGCCCGTGCGCTGGGCGCCGACCCCGACCCGACGCCCCGGCTGGCGCAGGTCGTGGCACGCCTCGGAGAGCCGCTCTATCTCCATGTGGCGCCCGATGGCTACCCCGAACGGGAAGCAGCGTGGGTGAACAGCGGCGCCCTGCTCGACCGGATGAACGTCGCGGTCGCGCTCGCCGCGGGCCGGCTGCCCGGCGTGGCGGTGAGCATCGACGCGATCGTTCCGGCCACCGCGGACCCCGCCCAGCTGATCGCCGCGGTCAACGCACAGCTCCTGGGCGGCACGATGTCGGAGAACACGAAGGCAGTCATCGGACATCAGCTGTCAGACATCAGTGATCCCCTGCAGGCCCGTGCGCTGGCGATCGGACTGGCGATCGGCGGACCGGAGTTTCAGAGGCAGTAGTTAGACGGTTAGACGGTTAGACGGTTAGACGGTTAGTGAAAGGCGGTCCACAGTGACAATCTCGAGACGCGTCTTCGTGAAATCGGGCGGCCTGGCGTTGTTCAGCTTGGGCTTGGATCCCCTCTTCCTGGCCAGAGCCGCTCTCGCCGTCCCCCCGACCGCCGGTCCGCCTGACCGCCGCATTTTGGTTTGCCTCTTCCAGCGCGGCGCCGTGGACGGACTCAACATGATCGTGCCGCACGGCGACCCCCTGTACTACCGCGAGCGTCCGCGTATCGCCGTACCGGAGCACGACGTGGTCGACCTGGACGGGCACTTCGGCCTGCATCCGCGCCTCGCGGCCTTGCAGCCGCTGTGGAACAACGGGAGTCTCGCCGCCATCCACGCCATCGGATCGCCCGACTCGACGCGGAGTCATTTCGACGCCCAGGATTACATGGAGTCGGGCACCCCCGGCGCGAAGGCGACCCCGGACGGCTGGCTCAACCGCTATTGCCAGCACGACCGCGAGCACCAGAACACGCCGTTCCGCGCGGTGGCCTTCGGGCCGCAGCTGCCGCGCATCCTGGCGGGCTCGGCGCCTTCGCTCGCGATCGACGACCTGCAGGCGTTCGGCCTGCGGGCACCCCAGCCGGCGGCGCGTGACCGGCTCACCCGCGCGTTCGAAGAGCTGTATGCGGGCTCGGCGACCGGGCTGCTCTCGACGTCCTCACAAGAGGCATTCGAGGCTGTCCAAATGCTGAAGCAGGTGAACCCGGGCCAGTACCAGCCGGCCAATGGTGCCGACTACCCGCGCGGCAGGTTCGGCAAGGCGATGATGCAGATCGCCCAACTCATCAAGGCCGACGTCGGGCTGCAGGTGGCGTTCGCCGACGTGACTGGCTGGGACACTCACGTGAACCAAGGGTCGAGCGAAGGGCAGCTCGCGGCGCGGCTCGCGGAGTTCGGCCAGGCGCTCGCCGCGTTCGCACGGGATCTGGGCGACAAGCTGCGGGACGTCGTCGTGCTGACCATGTCGGAGTTCGGCCGCACGGTGCGGGAGAATGGCAACTCGGGCACCGACCACGGGCATGCCACGGCCATGCTCGTCTTGGGCGGGCCGGTAAACGGGGGCAAGATGCTCGGGAAGTGGCCCGGGCTCGACCCGGCGAACCGGTTCGAGGGTCGCGATGTGGCCGTGACGACGGATTTCCGCGATCTGTTCGCCGAGATCCTGGCACGACATCTCGGTGCAACGGATCTGGCGACGATCTTCCCGGGATTCACGCCCGATCCGGCGCGCTTCCCGGGAGCGATCAGAGCCTAGAAGACGGTGGTGCGTAACGGCCGCGTGCTACGGCTTCGATTCTTCCGGCACAATCCCCAGTTCGAGCCGGTCGGCCTGACGCAGTACGGCGATCGCCGTGTGCGCGCCGATCCGGTCCGAAGCGAGCAACCGGTGCAGGTCGTCGATGCCCGTCACGGGCTTGCCGCCCAAGCCAACGATGATATCGCCCGACCTGACTCCGGCACGCTCTGCAGGGCTGTCCCGATCCACGCCGGTCACGAGCACGCCGCTCTTCGCGTCCAACCCGTGCGCCCGTACCACCAGCCGCGCGAGCGAGACGTTCTGCCCCGCGACCCCGATCCTGCCGCGCCGGATCTTCCCGTGCCGGATGAGCTGACCGGTCACGAACTTGGCCGTGTTGATTCCCACCGCAAAGCAGATCCCCTGAGCCGGGAGGATCACCGCCGTGTTGACGCCGACCACCCTGCCCTGCGAATCGACCAGCGGCCCGCCGGAGTTGCCGGGGTTGAGCGCGGCGTCGGTCTGGATGACGTCGTCGATGAGGCGCCCTGTGACCGAGCGGAACGAGCGCCCCAGCGCGCTCACCACGCCCGCGGTGACGGTGCTCTGGAAGCCGAGCGGGTTGCCGATCGCGATGACCAGCTGCCCCACCCGCAACGCCCCCGAATCGCCCAGCTGGGCGATGGCGAGTGACACGGGGTCCACGCGGATCACCGCGACGTCGGTGTCCGGGTCGTCCCCGACGAGCTCGGCCCGGAGCCGGCGGCCGTCCGCGAACGCTACGTCGATACGGGTGGCGTCGTGCACCACGTGGCTGTTCGTGAGGACGAAGCCGTCCGGCGTGAAAACGAATCCGGAGCCGTGGCCGGGCAGCTCACGGGCGGGGCGACCGCGGCGCTCGATCCGATGTCGCACCTCCACGCTGACCACGGCCGGCCCGACCTTTTCCGCCGCGCCGGTGACGGCGCGCGAGTAGGCGTCGAGCAGGTCGGCGTCGACGGGTGGGAGAGTCTGCGAACCGCCGTTGTTGGGATCGCCGGCGCGTGGGTCGGCGAGCAAGGCGAAGGTAGCGCTCATATCTGGTGAACGCGCGTAGGTTCCCATACGTCTACTCGAGACGTATTCCCGCGACGTTCATTCGCGACGTACTTTGTAGTCATGATCGACCCCATCCGCCGCCTCCTGACGGAAGCCGGAAACGCCAAGCAGACCCGCGCTTTCTGGCAGGCGGCGACCGCGATCCTGAGCGACTGGGTTGGCGGGGCCCGCGTGCACCTCGTCTACAAGGGCCTGAACGAGTCGGGGACCGTCCAGGCGGGAGCGACGGCCAAGGGGGGCGAGCCCTTCATCGCCGACTACCACGACGCCGAGGGCCGCCACGTGCAGGCCACGTTCCGGGGACTCCCCGACGGCTTCCCGTCCGAAGCCCTGCGCTCGGCCCTGGAGATCGCGACCCACCTGGCGGTCATGGTGGCGCGCCGCGCCGGGCTGGAGCGGGAGCGGCGGCTCGGGACGTTCCTGGTCGAGCTGTCGCGCTGGCTGCTGGCGGCGCCGGAGCGCGAGCTGCTGCTGCGCTACACGTTGCAGAGCGTGATGAGTTTGGTGGAAGCGCAGGGTGCGTTCGTCGCGCTGCGGCAGCGGGAGGGCGACGCCTTGCGGATCGCCGCCACGGTCGGTCAATGCGCGGAGCTCCAGGGACTCGAGGTCGGGCTGACGACGAGCACGACCGGCCGGGTGGTGCGCACCGGCGAGCCGCTGCTCACCGACAACATTCTCGCCGAGCCCGACGCACAGCCCGCGCTCAACCCCGCCGGCACCGCGCGGGGCGCGATGATCGCGCCGCTCAAGACGTCGAGCGGTGTCGCGGGAGCCGTGGGAGTGGTCCGCTACGAGCAGGCGGGTGCGGAAACGGCGGCGCCGCCGGCGTTCGGTCTGGTCGACTTGCAATACCTCGCGGCGGTCGCGGCGTACATCGCCGGCGGGCTGGAGCTGTCGGAAGCAGTGACCGGCGCCCGGGCGGCCGCCGAGCGGGCGCACGCGATGGTGGACTCGAGCCCGCTGCCGCTCGCGCTGGTCGACCGGCAGGGTCGCGTGCAGCAGCTCAACCAGGCCGGGTGCCGACTGTTCGGGATCGCGACCGAATCGCAGGCGTTGGGCGTCCACCTCGAGGCGCTGGGGCTGTCACCGAGCGAGATCTCGCTCCACCTGGTCCTCGCCCGGCCGCAGGCGGGGGCGCCGTGGCACGGGCGCGTGCTCGTCACCCAGCCGGTGGGGGATCGCCGCATCTGCGACTGCACCATTACCGGGCTGTCGGGGGTGGGGCGCGACAACCTGCTCGTGGCCCTGTACGACCGGACCGACGAGCTGCGGGCCCAGCGCGAGCTGATCGCGCGCGAGAAGCTGGCCACCGTAGGCGAGATCGCCAGCGGAGTGGCGCACGAAGTCAACAACCCCCTCGCCGCCATCCGCATGGAGGCGGAGCTGCTCGGCCGGGCGAGCAAGGACCCCGACACCAACACCACGGCGATGACCATCACGCGCGAGGTGGACCGCGCCGCGCGCATCGTGCGCAGCCTACTGCGGCTGGCGCGGCGCGCCGACACGACGCCCACCCGCGTGCAGATCAACGACCTGGTGCACGACGTCGCCGAGATCCGGCAGCGCGTGTTGCGGGCGGACAACGTGCAGTTCCGCACGCGGCTCGACCAGGCCGCGCCGGCGGTCCTGGGCCTGGGGCAAGAGCTGCAGCAGGTGGTCATCAACCTCGTCACCAACGCCGAACACGTAGTGAAGGGGCGCGACCCCGCGGTCATTCAGCTCACGACGCAGGCGCGCGAGGGGTGGGTGCGGCTCGTGGTCGAGGACTCGGGGCCCGGCATCCCGGTCGAGATCCGCGGCCGGATCTTCGATCCGTTCTTCACGACCAAGGGGCCGGACGAGGGCACCGGCCTCGGGCTCGCGATTTGCCAGCGGGTCGTGACCGAGGTCGGCGGCAAGATCTGGCTCGAGGACTCGGCGCTCGGCGGGGCCAGGTTCGTGGTCGAGATGCCGGCCGCTCCCGAGCACGTCACGCCGAACGCGATCGGGTGAGCCGACGCGTCAGTGCTCGAGGATGCGCTTGCGGTAGATCCCGAGCGTCACCAACCCGTACGTGCCGAGCGCGACCAGCAGCGCCGTGAGGCGCCAATCGAAACCGAAGCGCGCCGCCCCGGCGAGCGCGGCGACCAGCCAGGCGATGCTCGCGACGAAGCCCAGCATCACCACTTCCTTCCGCGCCATCAGGATGCCAAAGACGTAGCCCCAGCTGAACCCGCACACCAGGAGGAACAGGATCCCGTGCGGGATCTTGACCGGGTCGATCAGGTTCAGCGTCCCCGCGAAAAAGCAAAACAGCCCCAGCACGGTGTAGCTCGCGAGGTGCAGGGCCAGCGGCAGAGGGACGGTGCCCATGCGGTTGAAAGTCATCGCTGTTCGTGGTATCGGGACGGCGTAAAATTACCTCCATGGAAGCCACTCGTACATATCTCGAGCTGACCAGCCGCGGCCAGTTCAGGTCCGCGTTCGGGCAATTTCCGGATGTCGTGCTCGAGCACGTGGACCACCCCACGCCCGCGCTGTACCGCCACTGCTACCGCACCGTGGGCGAGGCGTACCACTGGCGCGATCGCTGGGACTGGACGGACGACGAGATTCGCACCCACCTCGGGAAGCCCGAGATCTCGCTCTACGTCGCACGCCGCGACGGCGCGCTGGCCGGGTGGTACGAGCTGCGGCGCGTGCCCGACGACGACTCCGTCGAGATCGCCTACTTCGGCCTGGCGCCGGGCGCGATCGGCCACGGCCTCGGCAAGCACTTGCTCTCGTGCGCCGTGCGCGACGCGTGGGCGCTCGCGCCCGCCCGCGTCTGGCTGCACACCTGCACGCTCGACCACCCGCACGCGCTGCCGAACTATCAGCAGCGGGGGTTCGTGCCTTATCGCACCGAGACGTACACAGTAGATTTCCCGGCGTGACCTTCACCCTGACGCGCAAGTACAAGCTCATCATCGCCGCCGTCGTGCTCGTGCCCGTCGCCCTGTTCGTCGCCTACACCTGGAGCGCCCTGAAGTGGAGCTACTCCTCGGGCGAGCGCGCCGGGTATGTGCAGAAGTTCTCGAAGAAGGGGTGGATCTGTAAGACCTGGGAAGGCGAGCTCGCGATGGTGTCGCTCCCCGGGGCGATGCCGGAAAAGTTCTATTTCACCGTGCGGGACGACTCGATCGCGGCGCGCATCAACCAATCGCTGGGCAAGCGCGTCGCGCTCGTGTACCAACAGCACAAGGGCCTCCCGACGAGCTGCTTCGGGGACACCGAGTACTTCGTCGCGGACGTCAAGGTCGTGGAATGACGACGTCGAACAGCTTCGGCACGCGGGCTCGGCTCGTCGTCGCGGGGCGGAGCTTCGAGATCTTCCGCCTGGAGGCGCTCGACAAGCGCGGGCTCGCCATCGGCCGCCTCCCCTATTCCCTCAGGATCCTGCTCGAGAATCTGCTGCGCCTGGAGGACGGGCGCACCGTGCGCCGCGACGAGATCGAGCGGCTGGCCCGCTGGGACCCCAAGAAGATCCCGGACGACGAGATCGCCTTCATGCCGGCGCGCGTGCTGATGCAGGACTTCACGGGCGTGCCCGCCGTGGTGGACTTCGCCGCCATGCGCGATGCGATGCAGGCGATGGGCGGCGATCCGACGCTGGTCAACCCGCTCCTCCCGGCCGAGCTGGTGATCGATCATTCGGTGATCGTGGACGAGTTCGGTACGCCCACCGCCTTCCAGGTCAACGCCGACCTCGAGTTCCAGCGCAATCGGGAGCGCTACGCCCTGCTGCGCTGGGCCCAGCAGACGTTCCAGGGGTTCCGGGTCGTGCCGCCGGACACGGGCATCGTCCACCAGGTGAATCTGGAGTACCTCGCGCGGGTGGTGTTCACGACCTCGGGGCCCACGCCTCAGGCCTATCCGGATACGCTCGTCGGCACCGACTCCCACACCACGATGATCAACGGCCTCGGCGTGCTCGGCTGGGGCGTCGGGGGAATCGAAGCCGAGGCCGCGATGCTCGGCCAGGCGGTGTCGATGCTGATCCCGCAGGTCGTGGGGTTCCGGCTCACGGGAAAGCTCGCCGAGGGTGCGACCGCGACCGACCTCGTGCTCACGGTCACCGAGCTGCTTCGGAAACGGGGCGTCGTTGGGAAGTTCGTGGAGTTCTACGGCCCCGGGATCGCGACGCTGCCGCTCGCCGACCGGGCGACGATCGGCAACATGGCCCCGGAGTACGGCGCCACGGTGGGCCTCTTCCCGGTGGACCAGGAGACGCTCCGCTACCTCGAGTTCACGGGGCGCACGAAGGAGCAGGTCGCGCTCGTCGCGGCGTACATGAAGGAGCAGGGCCTGTTCCATACGCCGGACGCTCCGGAGCCGGTGTACTCCGACACCCTGTCGCTCGACCTCTCGACGGTCGAGCCGAGCCTCGCCGGGCCGCGACGGCCGCAGGATCGGGTGTCGCTGCGCACAGTCGCACGGGCGTTCCTCGACGCCCTGCCGACGCTGGTCAAGCCGAGCTCTCCCATCGCGGCGCCGGGCTCTCCCAACGGCGGTCGCTGGGAAGCCGAAGGGGGCCACGTCGCGACCGCCGTGGAGGCGCCGCCGCAGCGCCGCACCCATGTGGACCTGAAGCTCGACGGCGTCGACTGCAAGCTGCACCACGGGTCGGTCGTCATCGCGGCGATCACCAGCTGCACCAACACTTCGAACCCGTCGGTGATGATCGCGGCGGGCCTCGTCGCCAAGAAGGCCGTCGAGCGAGGCCTCGAGTCGCAGCCGTGGGTGAAGACGAGCCTCGCGCCCGGCTCCAAGGTGGTGACCGATTATCTGGACCGGGCGGGCCTCACGCCGTTCCTCGAGCGGCTGCGGTTCCATCTCGTGGGGTATGGCTGCACGACATGCATCGGTAATTCGGGTCCGCTTCCCGAGCCGGTGTCGGCGGCGATCGCCGAAGGCGAGCTGGTCGTGTGCGCGGTGCTGTCGGGCAACCGCAACTTCGAGGGGCGCATCCAGCAGGAGGTGCGCGCCAACTACCTCGCCTCGCCCCCTCTCGTCGTCGCCTACGCGCTCGCGGGAAGGATCGACCTCGATCTGCAGCAGGAGCCGCTCGGCACGGGGAAGGACGGGAAGCCCGTCTATCTCAGGGACATTTGGCCGTCTGCCAAGGAAGTGGACGACGTCATCCGCACCTCGATCAAGTCGGCCATGTTCCGCACGCAGTACGGCGAGGTTTTCAAGGGAGACGAGCGCTGGAACGGCCTGCCGGTGCCCGCGGGGGACCGGTTCGCCTGGGAGCCCGACTCGACCTACATCCGCCGGGCGCCCTACTTCGACGCGATGCCGGCCGCCCCCGCCCCGATCGAGGACATCCGCGCGGTGCGGGTGCTGTGCCTGCTCGGTGACAGCATCACGACCGACCACATCTCGCCCGCCGGCTCGATCCGCAAGACGAGCCCGGCGGGGAAGTATCTGGTGGAGCGCGGCGTCGAGCCGAAGGACTTCAACTCCTACGGCTCACGCCGCGGCAACCACGAGATCATGGTGCGCGGCACATTCGCGAACGTCCGGCTCAAGAACCTGCTCGCGCCCGGCACCGAGGGACCCGTCACCGTGCACCTGCCCGACGGCGAGCAGCTGTCGATCTACGACGCGTCGGTGAAGTACCAGACCGAAGGCGTGCCGCTGCTCGTGCTCGCGGGCAAGGAGTACGGCTCCGGCTCCTCACGCGACTGGGCGGCGAAGGGGCCGCGGCTGCTCGGCGTGCGCGCCGTGATCGCCCAGAGCTACGAGCGGATCCACCGCTCGAACCTCGTGGGGATGGGGATCCTCCCCCTTCAGTTCCTCCCCGATCAAAGCCCGGCGACGCTGGGCCTCACTGGGAAGGAAAGCTTCGATCTCAGCGGCCTCGCGGACGTGCTGGCCGAGGGATTTCCGCGCGGCAAGGAGCTGACGGTTCGCGGCACGCGACCCGACGGATCACGGCTCGAGTTCCGGACCACGGTGCGGATCGACACGCCGCAAGAGCTGATGTATTACCGGCACGGCGGGATCCTCGAGTACGTGCTGCGGCAGCTGCGAGGCTCCAGAGCCTAATCCCGATCCCTTTCATGCCCCGGCTCCGCCGGCGGGGACTTCCCCAGCAGTCGGTCCAGCGCGCTGCGGAGCCGGTCGAGCGCGATGGGCTTCGTGAAGAACTCATCGGCTCCTAGGGCTGCTGCCTTGCGGGGCAGCGCGGGGTCGGTGAGGGCCGTGACCACGATCACTGGGACCGCGTTCGTCTTGGTCGACGCCTTGAGACGCTCGAGCACCTGCAGCCCGCTCCCGCCCGGCATGCCGATGTCCAAGATGACCGCGTCGGGCGGGTTACGCATGGCCATCATCACAGCTTGCATCGCGTCGCGCGCGATGGTCAACTCGAACCCGCTCGCCTTCAGCACGCTCGAGAGCAGCTGGACGGTGACGTGGTCGTCGTCGGCGATCAGAACGTGCATGGTTTCCGCCCGTCGAGTATCCGTCCCTTGCGATCAATAGTCAAATGGCGGCGGCCAAGACCGGCGCCGGCGCTGCTCGCCCTCTCGGCGCTCGGCGCCGCGGGCGTCTCGCTGCCGGCAACGGCCTTCGCCCAGGACGACGCCTGGCGCCCCCGGACCGTCCCGCTGTTCGGGGCGAGCTACTCGCCTGATGTCGGCCTCCTGCTCGGCGCCGGACTGCTTCACACGCGCTACGGGTTCCGCGCGCTGCCTCCCAGCACCCGGCTGCTCGTGAGCACCGAGTACGCGACCAGCGCGCGCACCTATCGCGCGGCCGTGAAGGCGCGTTTCGGCAGCCGCTCGCTCCGTCGATCCTCATCATCGAGCTGCGCGTGTCAGGGCTCGAGATCATTCGGTTCTACGGGTTCGGCAACGCGAGCGACGCGTCGCAGTCCGACAGCGTCTACCGGGTGCGGCAGACGCAGCTGTTGTTCGCGCCCGCAGTGGCGGTGCCGCTCGTGCCGCGGCTCCGCCTCGTGGTAGGGCCGCTGGTGAAGTACGCCCATACCCACCCTGACGCGGGCACCCTCCTCGGCAGCACCGGCCCGTACTACGGTGCCGGCGACTTCGGTCAGCTCGGGGGACGCGCCGTGCTGGAGCTCGACACGCGCGACGCGCCGGCCGCCCCCGCCCGCGGCACGCACCTCCGCCTCGAGGGCCGCGGATACCCCGCCGGGTGGGACGTGGTCGAATCGTTCGGCAGCGTGTCGGCCGACGCATCGACCTACGTGTCGGCGGGTGACCCGCCGGCGGCGACTCTCGCGCTCCGTGTAGGCGGCGCGCACGTGAGCGGCACCGCGCCGTTCGGCGACGCGGTCTACGTCGGCGGGGGGACGACCGTCCGCGGCTACGCGGAGCAGCGGTTTGCCGGGACGTCCGGCGCATACGCGAACGCCGAGCTGCGGCTCGCAGTCGGCCGGTTTCCGGCCGGAGACGTCGGCGTGCTCGGACTCGCCGACGCCGGTCGCGTCTGGGTCGCAGGCGAATCGTCCGACCGCTGGCACGCCGCTGCCGGCGGCGGGCTCTGGTTCGCCTGGCACCACAGCCGCGCCAATACCATGTCCCTGGCGGTAGCCAAGAGCCCCGAGCGCTCCGCGCTCTACCTCCGTGCTGGTTTCATGTTCTAACCCGTGGCTGCGGCGCCCTTTGGCCGGTGTTGCGGTGACGCAGCAGCCCGCGCCAGCTGGCAGCCGCGTTACGCGGGCGCGCGAAGGGGCCTCTTTACCACAACGCCGCTCCAGTCTCCCGGGGCGTCGCGCAGCACTCATTCACCACGGCATACAACTCAGGCGGCAGAGTCGGACCTTGTCTTCCAGCGCAGGGCGGCTGAAGCATCGGTGGACCCGGGAGCGCCCTGCCTCGCAGGCACTGACGCTGGCCGTAGGGCCGCGGCACGCACCAGCGGCCGGCAGCGACGTGACCGTGATCGTGCCCGCGTATAACGAGGCGGCGAGCGTAGCGGATACGATCAGAAGCCTCCAGGCCCAGACGGCGCCGCCGTTCGCGATCATCGTCGTGGACGACGGCTCCACCGACGGCACCGGGGACGTGGCTCGCGCGTTGGGGGTCACCGTCGTGCGACCGCGCACGAACACGGGGTCCAAGGCGGGCGCGCAAAGCTTCGGGCTCCGCTACGTCCGCACACCGCTCACCGTCGCCATCGACGCCGACACGGTCCTCGCCCCGGACGCGCTGGAGCGTCTGCTCGCGGCGTTCCGCGGTCCGGCCGTCGCGGCGGCGTGCGGATTCGTGCTGCCGCAGCGGGTGCGC
>Ga0209237_1001948_pt1 | contig 12249 bp, 11 predicted proteins | sample GraSoi013_1_40cm_2_FD_185820 | JGI IMG/M metagenome (GOLD analysis project Ga0209237, IMG submission 185820) | Grasslands soil microbial communities from the Angelo Coastal Reserve, California, USA - Sample 10_02_2013_1_40cm (SPAdes) (version 2) | ecosystem: Environmental > Terrestrial > Soil >...
CCTCACTGGAGACGCTGCTCGGCCTCTCGGGCGCGCCGGCGGCAGAGATGGAGTTCTCGCTGCCGATCTCGGTGAAGGCAGTCGAGCGACTGGCCTGCGACTGCTCGGTCACGCGGATCCTACTGGGCTCGGACTCGACGGTAATCGAAGTCGGGCGAGCCAGGCGAGTGATCTCAGGACCGCAGCGCAAGGCGCTAGAGGTTCGCGATCGTGGCTGCGTCTGGCCGGGTTGCGATCGGCCCGCGAGCTGGACCTCAGGCCACCATCTGGTGCACTGGATTCGCAATGGGCCGACTGACTTACCGAACCTGACCCTGCTCTGTTACCGGCACCACTGGATGGTCCACGAAGGCGATTGGCAGATCGTTCGCTCGGATGATGGCGTCATCACCATCCCGCCGACGAGGACTTTCGGCCCCGTCGCGCGCGGGCCCGATTAGGTCCGCTTACTGAAACGTTCGGGTGAAGCGGCGGGCATTGCCCATCTTCGGCCATACATATGCCTGCACGTTCCCCAGCGCCTGGCGCAGATGGTTGCCGTCATGGTGGACCCACTCGTGCAGGACTTCCTCGACGGTGATCCGGCCCACGTCTGGATGCATCGCGCCGCGCTGCAGCTGCTGCTGCTCAATGGAGCGCACCAGCACGAGGCTCTCCTGACGCAGGTCCATCAACTCGTGTCGCAGGTCCTGCGGATCGCGCTCGCAGTCGTTCCTTGCCTTCGCCACCGCTGCCTGGTCCCACGTTTGGAGATCGGGCTCGTCTTCGCCGAGCATGATCCGGATTCTTCCCGCGAATCCGCGCTTCTCCGCCTCGCTCACGTGACCCACGACTTCCTTGACGCACCACTCCCCCGGTGCTGGGCGCCACGATGCAAGCTCCGGCGGGATGGCATCGAGCGTGGATGCGAACGCATGACCTGACGAGTCGAGCAGGTCTGCGACCTCGCCTGGACTCATGGCGTCGGCGGCACGACCAGCGTGACGGGGTTTTCGATCAGGCGCTTGACCTCGGCCATGAACTGCGCGGCCGTGGCGCCATAAAACACCCGGTGGTCGACCGACAGCGTCATTCGCATCACCTTGCCCGCAACGATTCGCCCGGCCTCGACAACCGGTACTTCCTTAATTGCACCAACGGCGAGGATGGCCGCTTCCGGCGGATTGATGATGGCGACGAACTCGTCGACGCCGTACATGCCGAGATTCGAGATCGAGAATGTGGCTCCGCTGAGGTCGCCTTCAGCGGGCCTGCCCGAGCGCGCCCGCTCGATCACCTGTCGCGACTCGATGGAGATCTGGATCAGGTCCTTGGTGTCCGCGTCGTGGACGACGGGGACCAGAAGACCCATCCCCTGAGAGGGCGCAACAGCGAGGCCGATGCTGATCCGGCGCTTGCGCTGGAACTTGCCGTCGACCCAAGACGTGTTGACCTCGGGGAACTTCCGCAGCGCGAGCGCGCAGGCGCGCACCAGGAAGTCGGTCATCGTGACCTTCTCGGCGCCAGGCACGGAGTCCTTCAGCTGCTGCCGCATCGCCACCGCGAGGTCAACCCGCGCCTCGACGGTGACTGTGAACTCGGGCACCGTCGATTTCGCTTCCGCCATGCGCCGCGCGATGGTCGCCTGCATCCGCGTGGGCTCGACCACTTCAACGTCGGGTCCTGGCCTCCCCGCTATGCGGGGAGGTACCCGCCCAGCGGGGGGTGGGGAGGTGCGATTGCCCGCCGCGGCCTGCACGTCTTCCTTCACGATGCGGCCTTCGGGGCCGCTGCCCTGGATAGCCGCGAGGTTGACCCCCAGCTCCGCGGCCAGGCGCCGCGCCAACGGCGATGCCTTCACATCGCTCCCCGCCACGCGGGGAGCTCCGTCCGCGCCGCTAGGCGCCGACGGTGAGGGGAGGGGCTCCTCCTCAGGCTCGGCCTTTGGCTGCTCGGGCTTTTTCACCTCCCCGCTCTGCGGGGTGGTCCGGCCGCTAGCGGCCGGGGTGGGGGCGTTCGCATCTCCAATGCGGGCGATTGGGGCTCCAATCTTGGCCGGAACGCCCTGCTGAACGATGATGTCGAGCACGCCGTCGGACTCGGACTCGAGGTCGAAGGTCGCCTTGTCGGATTCGACCTCGGCGATCACGTCGCCTTTCTTGACGACGTCACCGCTCTTCTTCTTCCACTCGACGACGGTGCCCTCCTCCATCGTGTCGGAGAGCTTGGGCATGTTTACATCAGCCATCGGTTTGCTTCCTGCCGACCACCACGCGCGCGAGCTTCTTGATGTCCTCGCTCGTCGGGATGGACGCCTTCTCCAGGGGCAGGCTGTACGGCATCGGCACCTGAGCGCCGCCCAACCGGCGGATCGGCGCGTCCAGGTAGTCGAAGCACCTCTCCTGGACCCCGGCGGCGATCTCCGCGGTGACGCCATACGTCGCCCAGCCCTCCTCGACCACGAGGCACCGGCTCGTGCGGCGAACCGACTCGACGATGGGCGGCCAGTCGATCGGCCGGATCGATCGCAGGTCGATCACCTCGGCGTCGATATCCTCGTCCTCGAGCTGCTTGGCCGCCTCGTTCGCCAGCACCGCCATCCTGGAGACGCCGACGATCGTGATGTCCGAGCCCTTGCGCCGCACGGCGGCCGTGCCGATCGGAGTCGTGTAATCGCCGTCGGGGACCATTCCCCGGACGTTGTACAGGCTCATCGACTCGAGGAACATCACCGGGTTGTCGGTGCGGATCGCCGACTTGAGCATGCCCTTCGCATCCTCCGGCGTCGTCGGAGCGACGACCAGCAAGCCGGGGATGAGCCCGTACAGCACCTCGAGGCTGTGCGAATGCTGCGCCGACAGCTGGTGCCCGGCTCCACCCGGCATGCGGATGACCATCGGCACCTTCGCCTCGCCGCCGAACATGTAGCGGATCTTCGCCGCGTTGTTGATGATCTGGTCGTACGCGACGAGCGAGAAGTTGATCGTCATCAACTCGACCACCGGGCGCAGGCCCAGCATGGCCGAGCCGATGGCTGTGCCGACGATCGCCTCCTCGGCTATCGGCGCATCCACCACGCGCTGCGGACCGAATTTGTCGAGCAGTCCCTCGGTGACGCGGTACGCGCCGCCGAACTTGCCGATGTCCTCGCCGACCAGGTAGACGGAGTCGTCACGCTCCATCTCTTCGGCAAGTGCCTCACGCAAAGCGACGCGATAGAGCTTTTCTTCCGCGGCCATCAGAGTGGGTCTCCCTTCAGCTCCGGCCGCTCTTCCCACTCGCCCGCGTACACGTACTTGTAGAGGTCCTCGACCTTCGGGTCAGGACCCTCGTCGGCGAACTTGATGATCTCCTGGACCTGGGCCTCGACCTCCTGGCGCACGTTCTTGAAGTGCTCCTCATCGGCGAGGCCGCTCTTCTCGAGCTCGTGCTCGAAAAAGACGATCGGGTCGGCTTTCCGGAACTTCTCCTTGTCCTCGGCCGAGCGGTACTTGTCCGGGTCGACCACCGAGTGGCCCTTGAACCGATAGCAGAGCGCCTCGATGAAGCGGGGTTGGGAGTCCGCGCGCACCTTCTCGACGATCTCCGCCGTTCGCAGCAGGCATTCGCGCACGTTCATGCCGTCGACCTGGATCGATTCCATGTCGTACGCGCACGCCTTCTTGTAGATCTCCGCGACCGCGGAAGCCTTCTCGACAGGCGTGCCCATTCCGTAACGGTTGTTGACGCAGTACCAGACGACCGGCAGCTCGAACACCTTGGCGTAGTTGAGCGACTCGTGAAACGCGCCGATGTTGGTCGCGCCGTCACCGAAGAGACACTCGACGACGTCCTTCTGCTTGCGGTACTTCACCGCCCACCCGCCGCCGGCGGCGAGCGGCAGGTGGCCGCCGACGATTCCGTAGCCACCCATGAATCGCAGCTTGGCGTCGTACATATGCATCGACCCGCCGCGTCCGTGCGACGTGCCGGTCTCTTTGCCGAAGAGCTCCGCCATCACCGCCTTCGGGTCGATGCCGCGCGCGATCGCGTGGCCGTGCTCTCGGTAGCTGGTCCAGATGTAGTCCGTCAGCTTGAGGGGTAGGATGCCCCCGACAACTGCCGCCTCCTCGCCGATGTTGAGGTGGCAGTAACCGCCGATCTTAGCCTTTGTGTACTGCTCCTGCGCACGTTCCTCGAAGCGGCGGATCAGCTGCATCAGGCGGTGAATCCCGAGCAGGAAGTCGCGATTCTCCTTCGTCAGCTCGAGCTTCTTGGCGGTGACCGCCGCGGCAGCGGGAGGTGCGGTGGGTTTTGCTGGTGCGACCATCTGTCGCTCACGATTGTGCAACGGAAGCGTGGCTTGGGAGGTGTCTCTCCCCACACCGGCGGCGCCTGACGGCGCGGCCGGAGCTCCCCGCGTGGCGGGGAGCCTGTTGGCGATGTGGATCGCGCGGCCCTGCGCCGCGAGCGCGGCTTCCATTAGGGACTCGGGCAGCGTGGGGTGAGCGTGGATGGTGAGGTCGAGTTGCTCGAGGGTCAGCCCGTTCTGGATGGCGAGGGTCGCCTCGGCGATGAGGTCGGTCGCGCGCGGTCCGATGATGTGGACCCCGAGCAGCCGGCTGCTTTGGGCATCGGCGATGACCTTGACGAAGCCTTCGCTCTGCCCAAGGGTGAGCGCGCGGCCTGAGGCCGCGAACGGGAAGCGACCGATCTTTATATCGAGCCCGCGCTCTTTCGCGTCCTTCTCGCCCAGGCCGACATGCGCGATCTCGGGGTCCGTGTACACGCAGTTCGGCGCCGCGTGGTAGTCGGGGGTGCGCTCGTGCCCGGCGATGTTCTCGACCGCGCAGATACCTTCATATGAGGCGACGTGGGCGAGCATGATGCCCCCGATCACGTCACCGATCGCCCATACACCCGGCGCGGTCGTGCGCAGGTGATCGTCCACGACCACGCGGCCCCGCTCGAGCTTCACGCCGGCTGCTTCGGCGCCAAGGCCCTCTGTGTACGGCGAGCGGCCGACCGCGAGCAGGACCTGGTCGGCGTCTGAGGCGCCGCCCTCGCCTCCGGTTGAGAATCGCACCTGCAGGCCGCCCCCGGCCTTCGCGACCTCGGCGACCTTGCTGTCGGTGTGGATCTCCCCGCCCAGCCCGGCCAGATGCTTCGCATACACGGTGACCAGGTCCGCGTCCACCATCGGGAGGACCTGGGGCAGCATCTCCAGCACCGTCACCTTGCTGCCCAGCGCCGCGAACATGGCGGCAAACTCCATGCCGACCACGCCTCCACCGATCACCGCGAGCCGCCGCGGAATCTCCTTCAGCTCGAGGATCGCATCCGAGTCGATCGTGAGCTCAGCGCCCTTCAGCGGAATGCGCGAAACGGCCGAGCCGGTCGCGATCACGATGTCCTTGGCCTGCAAGCGATCGCCGGCGACTTCGATCGCACCGTTTCCGGCCAGCCGGGCCGCACCGCTGACCATGGTCACGCCGCCTGCCTTGAGCAGGCCCTCCACGCCCTTGACGAGCTGGTTGACGACCGCCGTCTTTCGCTTCTGGGCAGCCGCCCAGTCGAAGCCGATGTTGTCGGCGACGAGTCCAAACGGCGCGCCACCCTTCGCCAACGTGTAGAGCTCGGACGACTGCAGCAGGGCTTTGGTCGGGATGCAGCCACGAACCAGGCAGGTGCCGCCCAACCGATCCTTTTCGATGATCGCGGTCTTCGCGCCAAGCTGCGCCGCCCGGATGGCGGCCACATATCCACCCGGCCCGCCGCCCACGATCACAACGTCATACGACCCCGCCATATAGCTCCTATCTATACCTGCTATCAGAATTGATTATGCCCGGCGGGTCGCCTACGGCGTCGGTCTAAGGCCGTTGGGGACGTACCGGTTGGTGATCGGCATCCGCCGGTCGCGGCCGAATGCGCGCGGGGTGATCTTCACACCCGGCGGTGACTGGCGGCGCTTGTACTCGCTGCGGTCCACCAGCTGGATCACCCGCGCAACCGTCGCGGTGCGGTGCCCAGCGGCGACGAGCTCCTCGGGCGTGAGGTCCTCCTCGACGTAGCCACGCAGGATCGGGTCGAGCTCTTCATATGGTGGCAGGCTGTCCTCGTCTTTCTGTCCGGGTTTCAGCTCGGCCGAAGGCGGCTTCGCGAGGACGCGCTCCGGGATGGCCGGACCAAGCGAGTTGCGGTAGCGGCTGAGCTCATAAACGGTCGTCTTGAAGATGTCCTTCAGGACCGCGAAACCGCCCGCCATGTCGCCATACAGAGTGCCGTAGCCGGTGGCGATCTCGGATTTGTTGCCGGTCGTGAGCACGATGTAGCCGAACTTGTTAGACAGCGCGTGCAGGATGGTCATGCGGATCCGCGGCTGCAGGTTCTCCTCCGCAACGCCAGGCTTGGTGCCTTCGAAAGCCCCGGCGAGGATCTGCTCGAATGCGCGGTGCGCCGGTTCGATCGGGAAATCGAGGAGCTGGACGCCGAGCGCCTCGGCCACCAGCCCGGCATCCTCGAGGCTTTCGGGCGATGTGTACCGGGACGGCATCCGCACGCCGATGACGCTCTCAGGTCCAAGCGCATCCGCTGCGACCGCCGCTGTCAGAGCCGAGTCGACTCCGCCCGACAGGCCGACGATGACTTTCCGGATCTGCTGCTTGCGGACGTAATCGCCGGTCCCGAGCACGACGGCCGCGTAGATCTCGGCTGCGCCTTCGAGGGGGATCTCGTTGCGGGGTGCGACTTTCGGCTTGGGTCGATCGGCGGCCGGCGCGGGGAGCGGCACCTCGCTCACCACCAGCTCCAACCGCGCTGCACCCTCGGCCTCGTAATGGATCTTCTCGTGGGGGCGGTGATACGCGGTGGCGTTGAGGTCGACGTCGTAAACGAGCATGTCCTCGCGGAAAGACGCCGCGTGCGCGAGCTGCTCGCCGTGGGGACCGAAGATCACGCTGTTGCCGTCGAAGACCAGCTCATCCTGGCCGCCGACGAGGTTCACGTACGCGACGTACGCGCCATAGTCGGCTGCGCGCTCGGCCACCATCTCCTCGCGCGGTGCGCGCTTGCCCGCGTGGTACGGCGACCCGTTGATGTTGATCAGCAGCTCGGCGCCATGGTGGGCCTGCCATGCCATGGGGCCGGCCGGATACCAGCAGTCCTCGCAGATCGAAATCCCCACGCGGATGCCGGAGACCTCGAAAATCGGACAGCGGTGGCCCGCGGCGAAGTAGCGCTGCTCGTCGAACACGCCGTAGTTGGGCAGGAACACCTTGTGGTAGACGGCTTTGACCTGTCCGTCGTTCATGAACGCGGCGGCGTTGAAAAGGTCTCCGTCCTCGTCCACGAAACCGACGACGGCAGAGATGCCTTTGGTCGCGCGGGCCACGACCTGAAGCTGCTTGAGGTTGTCGCGCACGAACCCGGGCTTGAGCACCAGGTCCTCGGGCGGGTAGCCGGTGAGCGCCAGCTCGGGAAAGGCGACGATGTCGACGCCCTGGTCGCGGGCGCGTCCGATCCAGTCGGTGATGAGGCGCGTGTTGCCTTCCAGGTCGCCGACGATGGTGTTGACCTGCGCCAGCCCGATTCGGATCAGCCGCTCCACGAGATCATGCTAGCTACGATTTGAGCTGCCCATGAGCTACTTCGAACGCCTGCGCGCGCTCGCGAAAGACCGGCGCACGCTGCTGTGCGTCGGCCTCGACCCGGACCCCGAGCGCATCACCGGCGGTGCTGCCGGCGCCCTGCGGCACTGCCGCGAGGTCGTGCGCCAGACCGAAGAGCATGTGTGCTGCTACAAGCCCAACAGCGCCTTCTGGGAGCAATTTGGCCCCGACGGCTGGCAGGCGCTGCTCGAGCTTCGCGACGAGGCGCCGCGCACGCCGTTCCTCTTCGACGGCAAGCGGGGCGACGTGGGCAACACGATGCGCGCCTACGCGCTCACGGTGTTCGGCACGCTTGCGATGGACGCAGCGACAGTCAACCCGTATCAAGGCGCCGACTCGATCCAGGAGTTCACGCGGTACGAGGATCGCGGGGTCTACGTCGTGTGCCGCTCGTCGAATCCCGGCGCCGCGGATCTGCAGCACCTCGACGCTAAGGGAAGGCCGTTGTACCTGCACGTGGCGGAGCTCGCCGAACGCCTCAATGCACACGGCAACGTCGCGCTCGTGGTCGGGGCGACGGCGCCGGCCGAGATCGCCGAGGTGCGCCGGGCGTCGGACCTGCCGTTCCTCATCCCCGGCATCGGCGCCCAGCAGGGCGACCTCGAAGGCTCGGTGCGTGCGGCGTGGAATGGCGATCCGGCGTCGTGCCTGATGTCCGCCAGCCGCAGCGTTCTTTTCGCGGACAAGCCGTCGCGCGAGGCGGCGAAGCTGAAGGACGACATCAACGCCGTCGTGGGCGCGCTGCGGTGAGCGGTGAGCGATACACGGCGCGCCTCGTGCTCAAGGGTCACATCATCGACTCGATGATGCTGCCCCAGATCATGGACCTGGTCATGGACATCGGAGGCAACTTCACGATCGAAGAGCTCAAGGTCGGCCAGCATAAGACCGACACCTCGCTCTGCCGCATGGAGGTGGTCGCCTCTTCGCCCGAGCAGCTGGACCGCATCGTCCGTCAGGCTCGAGCTCTCGGCGCGACCGTTGAGGCGGAGCAGCCGGCGCAGCTGGAGAAGGTGACGATAGAGGGCGTTTTTCCGGAAGGCTTCTACTCGACCAGCAACCTGCCGACCGAGGTCCTGCTCGACGGCCGTTGGGTGACGGTCGAAGACATCGAGATGGACTGCGCGATCGCGGTCGACACCAAGGCCGGCCGTGCACGGTGCATCGTGTTCCAGGGCGCGAAGCCCGGGATGGATGTGGTCGTCGGCCACCAGGGTGTCCGGGTCACGCCGCTGGAGCGGTCGCGGCAGACGGAGATCTTCACCTTCATGGCGAGCGAGGTCTCGGCCGAGAAACCGAAGAAGGTCCTGATCGGCGCGATCGCGGAAGAGATGAAACAGATCCGCAAGGCCGGAGGCCGCATCGTGGTGGTCGCCGGTCCCGCGGTCGTTCACACCGGGGCGGGACGCTATCTGTCGCGGCTCATCGAGCTGGGCTACGTGCAAGTCCTGTTCGCCGGCAACGCGCTGGCCGTGCACGACGTGGAGTCGGCGCTGTTCGGGACTGCGCTCGGCGTCAACGTGGAGAGCGGGCTCGCCATCGAGCACGGACACGAGCACCACATGCGCGCGATCAATCGTGTTCGGGCCGCGGGCGGCCTGCGGCAGATGGTCGAGAGTGGGCAGCTGACCTCGGGGGTCATGAAGTCGGCCATCGACCACGGGGTCGAGATCGTCCTCGCTGGATCGGTGCGCGACGACGGGCCGCTGCCCGACGTGATCACCGATATGGTGGAGGCCCAGCAGCGCATGCGGGCGTCGCTGCACGGAGTGCGCATGGCGATCATGCTCTCGACGATGCTGCACTCGATTGCGACGGGCAACATGCTCCCCGCCGGTGTGCGCACGGTTTGTGTCGACATCAACCCCGCGGTCGTGACCAAGCTCGCCGATCGGGGCAGCTGGCAGTCGATCGGCCTGGTGACCGACGTCGAGTCCTTCTTGCGCGAACTGGCCCTGGTCATAGAAACTGGGGCCCATGGCTAAAGGACGAAACAAGCAGGGTCGCGAGGTCAAGAAAAAAAAGAAGGCGAAGGGGCCTGGCACGCAGCCGTTGGCTGACGTCCAGTTCCGGCACCACTCGGTCGTGACGACCCCGACCGAGCCGCAGCCCAAGGCCCCCGAATAGACCGCCTGGACCGCCGCGCGATCTTCGCGGCAATCGGGTTCCTCGGCGGTTTCCTGGGCGGTCTTCTTGGCGTGGGCGGCGGCTTCGTGATGATCCCGCTGCAGGTGCTGTGGGCCGGAGTGGGCCAGAAGAACGCCAACGCCAACTCCCTGGTGGCCATCATCCCGATCGCCATCGTGGCGCTCCCCGTCTACTACTTCCTGGCGAGCCGGCCCCAGGTAGATCTTCACTTCGCGCTCTTCCTCATCATCGGCAGCGTCGTTGGCGCCTATGCCGGCGCCCGTCTGCTGGGGCGCATTCCCGAGCGCGAGGTGACCCTGGTGGTGGTCGCCGTGCTGCTGCTCGTTGGGCTCAAAGAGGTGATCTCGCCGTGAGCTGGGGCGACGGGCTCGCGGTCCTTGGTGGCTTCTTCGCCGGCCTCTTGAGCGGATTTGTCGGCATCGGCGGCGGCAGCGCGTTCGTGCCGATCATGACCGTGGGGTTTCGCTTCAACCAGGCGCTGGCCCAGGGGACCTCGCTGGCGGCGATCGTGCCCACCGCGTTGGTGGGCGGGATCACTCACATCCGCGAGGGCAACGTGCTGCTCGGGCCGGCGCTCTGGATGGGTGGGGGAGGGGCGGCCGGCGGCGTTCTCGGGGCTCTCCTGGCTTTGTACGTTCCCGGACCACTCCTGGCCAGGGTTTGGGGCGCGTTTCTCCTCCTGACCGCATTTCGACTCGGGCAGGGCGTCTGGAGGAAACGGGCTACAAACTCCGGCCAACCGAGCTAAGGCGGCTTTCCTATTGACATGTTGACGCGATGCGGCGTAGCGTCATACAGAACGGTACGTACCAGTACCAACGCGTTGTAAAGACAAACGAAGCCGGCCGCGCGTTGTTGCAATCAGGAGAGAGATGGTTTCTTTCGAGCTCAGCGACGAGCAGCGTGAGATCAGAGACTGGGTGCACAGCTTCGCCGAGAAGGAGATCCGGCCGGTCGCCGCGCAGTACGACGAATCGGAGGAGTTTCCCTGGCCGGTGGTCAAGAAGGCCGCCGAGGTGGGGCTCTATGGCGTCGACTTCCTGCAGCAGACATACGCCGACAGCACCGGCATCATGCCGGCCCTGGTCGCCGAGGAGCTGACCTGGGGCTGCGCCGGCATCGCGCTGGCCATCCAGGGCACCGGCCTCCCGATCGCCGCCATCTTCTCGCAGGGCACCCCGGAGCAGATCGCGACCTGGATCCCGGCCTGCTTCGGCACGGTCGAGAAGCCGGCGCTGGGCGCTTTCGCCGTTACCGAGCCTGAGGCGGGCTCCGACGTCTCGTCGATGAAGACGCGGGCCGTGCACAAGAACGGCAGCTGGGTCCTCAACGGCCAGAAGATCTTCATCACCAACGGTGGGATCGCCGACGTTCACGTGGTGGTTGCCGCCGTGGAACCCGAGCTGGGCACGCGCGGGCAGGCGAGCTTTGTCGTGCCCCCCGGCACCAAGGGTCTCCGCCAGGGCAAGAAGGAAAGGAAGATGGGCATCCGCGCCTCGCACACCGCCGAGGTGCTGCTCGAGGACTGCACGATCCCGCTCGAGAACGTGCTCGGCGGAGTCGAGAAGCTGGAGGCCAAGCTGGCGCGGGCGCGCGAGGGCACCCATTCGCGCTCGTCGGTCGCGCTGAAGACGTTCGAGCTGTCACGACCGATCGTCGGTGCCCAGGCGCTGGGCATCGCACGGGCCGCGTTCGAGTTCGCGCTCCATTACGCGAAGGAGCGCAAGCAGTTCGGCAGGACGCTGATCGAGAACGAGGCGATCGCGTTCATGCTCGCCGACATGGCGACGGAGATCGAGGCCACCCGCGCCCTCATCTGGCGGGCGCTGTGGGAAGGCCGCAGCGGCGGTGAGTTCAAGAAGGCCGAAGGCTCGATGGCGAAGTTGAAGGCGGGCGAAGTCGCGGTCAAGGTCACCGAGCAGGCGATCCAGATCTGCGGCGGGTACGGCTACATCCGCGACTTCCCGGTCGAGAAGTGGCACCGCGACGCCAAGATCTACACCCTGTTCGAGGGCACGAGCGAGATCCAGCGGCTCGTCATCTCGCGAGCGCTCGCCCGCGATTAGCGTGGCGATCGCTGCACCTGGCCCCGCTGACCCACGCGAAGCCCGGCGCCTACAGCGCCGTGCGCGCCTGACGCAGGCGGCGCTGGCGATGTTTGCCGCGCGCGGCTACCACGAGACCTCGGTCGACGACATCGTCGCCCGGGCGCGAATGTCGAAGTCGGCCTTCTACGAGCAGTTCGACTCCAAGGAGCACTGCTTTCGCGAGGTCCTCGCCCATGAGGGCGGCGACCTGATCCACGCGGTCATCGCCGCCGCGGCCGGGGGACACGACCATCGGGATCGCATGCGCCGCGGGATTCGCGCGTTCGTCGTGGACTGCTACCGGCGATCCGCGGTCGCGCGGCTGATGATGGTCGAGTCTGTGGGCCTGAGCCCAAGCGTGGAGGAGGTCCGGCATCAGCTGCAGG
>Ga0209237_1001951_pt1 | contig 12244 bp, 13 predicted proteins | sample GraSoi013_1_40cm_2_FD_185820 | JGI IMG/M metagenome (GOLD analysis project Ga0209237, IMG submission 185820) | Grasslands soil microbial communities from the Angelo Coastal Reserve, California, USA - Sample 10_02_2013_1_40cm (SPAdes) (version 2) | ecosystem: Environmental > Terrestrial > Soil >...
GGTCAAATTCCCCTTCCATGGCCGTGCACGCTCGGGCTTTCGACGAGCGTACCATAAGGGTCATGATGCGGCAACCCCAACCGGAAAATTGGAGGTGCCAAATGATCGGCATCGGAATCGCGGCTGCCATCGGCGCCGCGATTGGAGCGGTCGCGCTCGGAGCCGTTTCCGTGGCAACCCACGGGGACGCCCCAGGGCTCGCGATTGCGCTTCAGCACATCCCGCCGACGACGCACGGCTACGAAGTCGTGACGGCCGTGAAGAACGCGCTGGCGGGCGGCGCCGCGGGCGGCGGGATCGGCGCAGCCGTTTCCGTCGTCGCAAAGGCCGGCGCCAAGGCCGCCGTCGCGCACTAGCCGCGACGAGCGTCCTCCCTTTTTCCTTTTTGAACGAACCCGTTAGCCGTGAGCCTTGGCAACTTCCGCCGCGAGTGTCGCAGCTCGGTTCGATGCGGCCACGATGGCGTCGCTGATGGCCGGTGGGACCCCACGCCGTTCCATCACCGCCCAGCCCGCCTCCGTAGTGCCGTTCGGCGTCGCGACCATCCGGAACAGTTGCATGGGCTCGAGGCCGTCGATGAGCAGGAGTTCCGCGGTCCCCTTCATCGTTTGGAGTGCGAGTTTGTATGCGACGTCCCGCGGCAATCCGGAGCGCACCCCGCCCTCGATCATCGAGTGGGCGAGCGCCGCAATGAACCCGGGGCCGCTGCCGCTCAACCCCGTCACCGCGTCGAGCATCGGCTCTTCCACCATCGTCACGCGACCGATCGCGCCGAAGATTTCCTCGACCACGAGCGCATCGTGCTCCGTCGCGGTCCCGCCGAGGGCGAATGCCGTCGCCCCTTCTCCTACCGCGCAGGCAAGGTTCGGCATGATCCGCACCACGCGTCCTCGACCCGAGAGGGCTTTCTCGATGAACGCCGTGCGGACGCCCGCTGCGAGGGTGATGACTAAGCCATCCCGCTGGCCGTGGCCTGCGATCCCGGCGACGAGCGAGGGCATGTCCTTCGGCTTCGCTGCGAGCACCAGGATGTCGGACTCCCGCGCGAGGTCCGCGACCGTCTCGCGCGATGTGACGCCGTGCTTCGCGGCGATTTCCTTCGCGCGGGCGGGGACCGCGTCGCTCACGAGGATTCGGGATGCGGGGACGACCCGTCCCACGATCAAGCCCCGGACGAGCGCCTCGCCCATCTTGCCCACGCCGGCGATTCCGATGACATGCTGCGTCGCCATTTTTCCACCGTCTGCGCGATTTCGGTTGCCGAGAAGCCGCCGTCCGTCTTTCTCCTTTCCCTCCTCGGGATTTTATAAATAGCGAGATGACATGCGAGCCGTCCTTGACGAACGTCGATGTGCATCACGACGACTTGGTCGACCTCCTCGGCCAGCGTCTGAGCCTGGAAGAGTGCGTCGACCGGATCACGTTCATGGGAGCCGGCCCGGAAGGGGTCCAGGGCGACGTCATGACGTTCGACATCTTCCCGAACCGGCCGGACCTCTATTCCGTCGAAGGGATTGCCCGCGGGCTTCGCGGCTTCCTCGGCCTCGAGGTCGGACTCCCGTCGTATCGGGTCGAGCCGTCCGGCATCGAGTTCGTCGTCGATCCGAGCGTCGCGGACGTCCGTCCGTACGCGATCGGCGGCGTCGTTCGCGGGATCGAGCTGGACGACGCCCTGCTCCGGTCCCTCGTCGATCTACAGGAAAAGCTCCACCTCACCGCGGGCCGCCGGCGTCGGAAAGTCGCGATCGGGATTCACGACCTCGACAAAGTCACGCCGCCGTATACGTACCAGGCCGTCCGCCCGCACGACGTCCGCTTCACGCCGCTCGGCCTCGCGGAGGAGCTCGACCTCGCCGAGATCCTGGCGAAGCACGAGAAGGGCCGCGAATACGCGCCGCTCGTCGCATCGAAGCCGCGCTTCCCGATCATCCGGGATGCCCATGGACAAGTGCTCAGCTTCCCCCCTGTGATCAACGGGATCGTGACGCAGCTCACGCCCGACACGCGGAACCTGTTCCTCGACGTCACGGGGACTGACCTCGACGCGGTCCAAGGCTGCCTCGCGATCCTCGCGACCGCGCTCGCGGAACGCGGAGGTCGGATCCAGACCGTCCGCACGAAGTATTCGGATCGGACGCTCGAGACGCCGGACCTCTCCCCCGCGACGCACTCGCTCGACCTGGGCCGCGCGAACGCCTGGCTCGGCCTGTCGCTGACGCCCGCGCAAGCCGTGGAAGGCCTCCGCAGGATGCGCCACGACGCCCGCGCGGACGGCGAAACACTGTCGGTCGTCTCGCCGGCGTATCGGCTCGACCTGTTGCACGAGGTCGACCTCGCGGAGGACCTCGCGATTTCCGCCGGGTACGATCGATACCCGCGAGCGTTGCCGCGGCGCCCGACGATCGGCGAACCGCTCGCAGCCAACGACTTCGCGGAGGCCCTGCGCACGTTGCTCCTCGGCTACGGGTACCAAGAAGTCATGTCGCTCACGGTCGCCGCTTCGAAGGATCCGTTCGAGGCGGCGGACCGGGTCGTGATTCAGAACCCCCTCGGGGACGATTTCTCGACGTTGCGGTCGTCGATGCTCCCCGCCCTCCTGACGATCTTCCGCCTGAACAAACACCGCGAGCTGCCGCAGCGGATCTTCGAGATCGCGGATGTCGTCGTGGAGGCGCGGAACGTCCGGCGCGTCGCGGCCGCCGCGATCCATCACAAAGCCTCGTTCACGGAAGCGAAGTCGCTCGTCCTCAGCTTGCTGCGTGATATCGGTTGGACCGCGGACGTCCAAGCGGTGGAGGACCGCAACTTCATCGCCGGCCGGGCCGCCTCCGTCCTCGTCGACGGGCACGCCGTCGGTCGCTTCGGGGAAATCCATCCCCGGATCATGGAGGCGTACGCGCTCGTCCAGCCGGCGCTCGCGTTCGAGCTCGATGTGGAGCCCCTCCGAAGGCACTAATTCGAGCCTCCCGAGGCCGCATCCCGGCCATGGCTATCTTTCACGATTCTCACGGACAAGACTCAGCCAATCGACTTTATGCGCCGGCTCGGCCGACCTCCCTACGAATCGATGACAGATGAATCAGGTCCTCCGCCGCCGGTGGAGCCTTCGGAGCTCGCGCCGGATCGCTGCCCGAACTGCGGCGGGAAGCTGAAGTTCTCCGAGAACCGGCCCGAAGGGCTGTGCTCCGCATGCGGCATTTTCGTGGAGGTCCTGCGGCCGAGCGAACCGAAGCCGCCGGTTCGTCCGCTGCCCGCGAAGGTCAAGATCCGAACGGGCACGACGAAGGAGCTTCAGCTCCTGTGTCGAAAGTATGGCCTCCCGTCCGACGGCACGAAAGCAGACCTCGTCGCCCGGCTCCTGTTCTTCGTCGACGAACAGGGCTGGCAAGCGAAGGTGCGGGAGAAGGAGTCACAGGCGCCTGCATCGACGCCCACTCCGCCCGCCGAGGATGTCGCCAGCCGGAAACAGTGGGCCACGTTCTTCATGGATTACGAGAGCGAGCTCGGGGAGGAAGATCCCGAGGCGAAGGACGAGAAACCCGCTCCCGGGGAGGAGACCCCGGCCGAACCGCGGGCCGAGCCGCCGATCGCGACACCCACTGAAGCCGCGGCGCCCTCCGAAGAGCAAATCCCTGAGAGGCCACGGCCCGAAGAAGGAGAGCCGACGCCGGCGGTCGAACCATCCGACTCCCCACCGCCTCCCGAGCCGGAGAGCGCTCCCGAGGAGCTTCCTCCACCGCCGGAAGCCGAATCCAGGCCAGAGTCGATTCCGGAGGACGAGGGCGAGCTACCGACACCTCCCGATGAAATCGTTCCCGCGGAGCCGATGGCCGAGCCGGAGTTCGAGCCGCTCGCTCCGGAACCCGTCGCGCCGGCTTACTTCCCGGCGGAGCGAACCGTCCCGGTTGCCACGGCTCATGCCGTCCCCCCGCGGTCTCGCGCTCCGTCGATCCACCGGTCCCGGTGGCGACGCGTCGTATACTACGTAGGCGTGTTCTACGTCACCATCGGAGGCGCGGGCCTCGTCCTGGGCTCGTTCCTGCACGACCTCTTCCGAGTCCCGCTGTTCGGCGAATCGTATGTCGCGTTCGGTCGTCTGAATGTGGGCGCGGTTCTCATCGGCATGATCCTCCTCGGCGTCGGCTTCGCGGCGATGGCCGTCGGCATGCGCCGCACCCCGATGAGGACGAGGGGCGCCGCGGGGGCTTGAACATGGATCTGCCACCCGCCCCGACGCACGGGATGACGAACTCGTCCGCCCTGCAGTCCCGAAACACCTCGGTCCGAGGCAGCGGCCACGTGAACGGGACGCGGGGACGGACAAACGGCCTCGTCAACGGGAACGGTCGGACGAACGGCCTGGGGAACGGCGTCGGCCGGACGAACGGGCTCGTGAATGGGGTGGGCCGGACGAACGGCCTCACGAACGGTCTCACGAACGGGGTCCGGCCGCCGAACGGTCAACCCGCGCGACCCCTGTTTCGTAGTGTGACTCGGAGGGACCTCCGCGCCGCGTACGGTATTTTCGGCGGATCCGTCGCGGTCATGCTCCTCCTCTCGTTCCTCTTGGGGACCCAGGTCCCGCCGGCACCGCCCTACGTGTTCGCGGTCGACGGCAACCTCACGGAGTGGCGCTACGTGCCGCTCAACGCCGGTCCCGTGGATTCGGGGCCCGCCCAAGCGAACCTGCTCGCCTACGCCGTGCACGCGGAGGGCAGTCAGCTGTTCGCGTACGCGAAGACGCGAGGTCCTCTGTTCGCCGGGCCCACCGTGTCCAGCGTCTACGTCCTCGTTCACGATCCGGCTCGACCCGGGTACGACGCACCCGAGACCGACGCGGAGTTCGTCGCGGAGATCTGGGGATGGAACGGCGCGCTCCAGGGCACCCTCCTCCGGCAGTGGAACGGCGCCGCGGACCGGGACAACGCGTCGGCCTTGCAGCCGGTCGGTCCGTTCCCCGCCATCGCGGTCGGCGACGAGATCGAGCTGGCGCTGGATCGGAACCTGATCGGATTCGACCCCGCCCTCCAAGCGGTGGTCGCGGCCCACGCCTCCGAGGTCCTCGGCCTGGGCGCGGTCGTCGGCCTCTCGCCCGGCGCCCTGGTGGTCGAGGAGGCCCCGCTCACGAACGTCCTCTCGGGTCCCACCCCGGTGCTCCAACTCACGTTCCGTGCGCTCGCGAGGGACATCCGCGTGAACGGCGTGACGTTTGACCTCGTTGGCGGCGGGACCGTCCTGTCCCTCGCGCTCCCGTTCTGGGTCGCCGCGGGCCAGAACACCACGCAGACCGTGACCCTCGACCCGGGCACCCTGTCGGCGGGTCAGTTTGTCACCTTGCGAGTCAGCGCAGTGGACGCTGTCACGACGGCCAACGGGACCGCGGTGCCCACCACGATCGCCGGGCCCGAGGCCCGCGCCTACATCCAGACCCTCCCTGCGGCGAAGACGATTGACGGCGTGTTCAACGACTGGACCAACACGACGCCCGATCCGATCGACCCGATCCCGGACCATCTGGACATCGTGGCATCCGCGATGTCCGTCCCCGGGAACGCGTACTTCTACCTGGAGACGCGGGGCGATATCCTCGCGGGAGCGATCCTCCCCGAACGGCGCCTTCCCCTCCCTCCGACAAACGGCTCCGTCCCGCCGCCCCTGTGGCTACCGCGACGGGCCGGCCTCGACGTCTTGCGCGCGTACGTCGAGACGGACTCCGGGAACGTGAGCGGCCAGTCGATCGGCGGGATCACCGCGAATCGCATGATCGAGGTGACGGGACGTCTCGGACAGATCCGCTCCACGTCGCTCTTCACATGGAACTCGACGACCTCGAACTGGGATCTCGTCTCGGAACTTCCGAACGTTGCGTTCGCAGGGACGCAAATCGAGGCGTCCGTGTCCGCCGCGTTCCTCGGGCCGGTCTTCAACCCCCTCACGGCCTTCGCGATGTCGGACTGGTCCCGAAGCTGGGACATCACCGACGTGCCGATCCCAAGCAACGCGCCGTCTCTGATGGTCTCCGTGGGCCCGCTCCACGCCAACCCTCCGAATCAGATCAGCGCCACGCTCCTAGTGAACACTCCCGCGATCGATGGCAACTGCGCGTCTTCCGGTGGCGAATACAACGGCGCCTCGATGGGGTCCAACGCGGCCCTCCGGTTCTTCGTCGGCCGCAGGGATGACACCCAGTTTGTCTACCTCTGCATCCAGGTTACCGCGGACACGGCGGGAAACAAGAATGACTGGGGTGAAGTCATCTTTGACACCTTGCACAATGGGGGCAGCACTCCACAGGTCGACGACAAGCTGTTCTATGTCTTCGGCAACGGCGACGCGGTTCTGAAGCGCTGGCAGGGCAACGGCGTGGGCTGGGACCCCCAGTGCCTGGCATGCGATCTGGGGGACGCGGGAGCGAGCCGCTTCGCAACGAACGAGTTCTATGAGTTCAAGATCCGGTACACGGATGTGTGGGGGACCCTCCTCCCCACCGGGAATCAAACCGCAGGTTTCGCGATCATCGCGTACGACTTCAACGCGGGCGTCGCGTACGGCTGGGGAGGCCCTGCGATCAACGAGAACGTCCCGGATACCTGGGGTCACCTGTTCTACCCGATTCCCGAATTCCCCACGCCGGCGCTGGCAGCGGTTGCGGTGGTCATCATTCCGATCGTGCGACGGCGCCGCCGTGCGGTCGCTCCGACGGGCGTTTCGCGCGGCCAGGACGCGACCGAGCTAAAGGTATTTCCGTCCTCCGCGGATGGCGACCGGGCTGAGGTAGCGAAGCTCGGTCCAACGCGCCAGACTTGAGATCTGGTGGGCCGGAAGGCCCTCGGGAGTTCGAATCTCCCCCTCAGCGTTGTTCCACCTTGGCCAGCGTGTTGTCCTCTTCCACGCTGGCGGAAGGGACATGCCGATGTCGAGGGATGGAGCTTCGGCATGGCCGCGCCTAAACGTCCTATGGGTCCGCTCGAAGTCTTCCGACTCTCTCCTGCAGCCGCATCTCGCACCCTCGTTATCGTGGGGCCCTTCACCATCCTCTTTGGCGTCGTCATCGCGTTTGCAGTCGTTTACCTTATCCCGACTAGTACACCTCGTCGATGGGAATTCCTCGGTGGCTCTATTGCGTTCGTCGCCATGGGTATTCTCGGAACCGTGGGCGGGTTTCTTACCATGAAGAGACGGGCCAAAACAAGGTGACTCTCCGAGGGAAGGGCTTTATCGATATCGGAAGATGAGGATCTCGACATGCCGCCCAGAAATGCTCGTGTTAGGCATTGGCGGATTGCGATTCTGACCGCGATCGGGGGCTATCTCGTTGCTTTCATCGCAGCGGCCGCCACAGTCTATGGACCCTGGTTCACAATCACGCTGACGCAGCTCCTCATGATCGCCATCTTTCTCGCCGCGTACGCTGGGTCGATTACCGCGGCACTTTTCGGGCTGGGCCGTGTGGCCCGCGAGGAGACGGCTGCCGAAACCATGTGATTCCGCGACGGCTCGACGGCCCCCGATGTCCCAGAGGCAAAAGCTCCTCGCGCTCTACTTGGCATAGAGTCGCATATAATAATCGCCGGTGATTAGCACTCCACAAGGCCTTTTAGTACTCCTAGCCAAGAGGAGAGTCAGAAGGTGAAAGGTTTGGCGAACATGGTAGCCCTCTTCGCGATCGCCCTCATCGTGGGCGCCCTCGCGGGGTCCGTTGCCGTCAGCGCTCCCGCGGTCGTGCCCGGAGGCGTCAGCCTCCAGGGAAGCGGCAGTGGATCGAGCTCGGGAAGCCACGGCGCTTGCGTGTCTTCCTACGTCCACATGCTCCAAGACCGTTTTGGGTCCAGCTCCGGCCTCGGTCAATGGGTTCGAGACATGGTCCGGCGATGCTAGGGTGACAAACCCACGCGACGCCGGGCCAAAGCAACCGCGATAACGCGGACGACTAGGACCACCTTTCTTGTTTCACTTGAGATCTGAGTGCCGCGTCGAATCACGCGGCCTTCCCATTTGGGATCTACGATCCCGAGGATGGTCACTCCGTCTCCTTGCGGACGGCGCTCACACCGGGACTTCCGGGGAATATTTCGACCGTCTTGATATTCACCATCTCGAGAAGGCCGTAGCGGCTCAGCTCCCGCCCCACGCCGCTGTGCTTCACGCCGCCGAACGGCATCCGCGGATCCGACTTCACGATCCCGTTGATGAACACCATTCCCGATTCGAGCTGCTTCGCTAGGTCATCTGCCCGCGCGAGGTCCTGCGTCCATAGGCTGGCGCCGAGGCCAAACTCCGAATCGTTCGCTTCGCGAATCGCGGTGTCGAGGTCCGGCACCGCGACGACCGGCGCCACGGGGCCAAACGTCTCCTCACGGAGCACCCGCATGTTCTTCGTGACGTGGCTCAGGAGAGTCGGCTCGAAGTACCAGCCCGCGCGACGGCCGCGCTTCCCGCCGACCTCGACCTTCGCGCCCTTTGCGACCGCGTCCTTCACTTGGCCTTCGATTTCATCACGTTGCATCCGGCTGACGAGCGGCCCGATGTCCGTGGACGGATCTAACGGATCGCCCACCCGGAGGCGCCGCATGTTCTCCGCGAACTTCGCAAGGAATTCCTTCGCCACGCTGTCCACGACGAAGAAACGCTTCGCGGCAATGCACGACTGTCCGCCGTTCACGAATCGTCCCGCCACAGCGCCCTTGGCGGCCGCATCGAGGTCCGCATCCGAGGCGACGATGAACGGGTCGGAGCCGCCCAGCTCGAGGATGACCTTCTTCAGGTCTCTCGAGGCCTCGCGGGCCACCTGCGCCCCGGTGCCGACGGATCCCGTCAAGCTCACAACGGACACAGGAGATCGGATGAGCGCCGTCGCCGTCGTGCGATCTCCAACGACGATTTGAAATGCTCCATCGGGAAGGCCCGCCTCGCGGAACGCCACCTCGAGGTTGAGAGCGGATTGCGGGGAGGCACTCGCGGGCTTCACGACGACCGTGTTGCCGGCGATGAGCGCGGGCACCGCGAATCGCACGATCTGCCACATCGGGAAGTTCCACGGCATGATCGATCCGAGTACGCCGCGCGGATGGAACGCGACATAGGACCGCATCGCGTCCGTCGCGACGATGTCCGGCCGCAGGAACGCGGGGCCGTTCTGTCCGAAGTAGTCGGCGGCCCAGGCACATTTCTCGACCTCTGCGATTGCTTCGCGGATGATCTTGCCCATCTCGAGCGTCATCGTCTCCGCGTAATCGGCTTTGTGCTTCCGGAGGACCTCCGCAAAATGCAGGAGGTACGTCGCACGATCTTCCGCATCGAGTTTCGACCACGAGCGGAACGCCTCGCGGGCCTTCTCGACTTTCGCACGGACCTCCGTCTGGGTCGCGATTGGATACATCGCGAGCGAGTCGCCGGTCGCGGGATTGATCACGCTGAACGTGCGGTGCTTCGTGGGATGCCGACTCGGCTTTCGGCGGGGCACTGAAATCCTCTCGTTGCACGAGGGCGACGGCACCAAATATGGTTTGTCATCCGGTGAACGCCGACCTGTGACTCGGGGCACTGCCAACCGGGGCAATCGGTGACGTTCGCTTTTACTGAATTCGGAGCGGGCTAACATTCGAATACGGCGTGGCCCATTTTCGGCTCGCGTCGCGCGGGCGAATCGATGTCGAGACGGAGAATCGCATTCAATCTCATGATCCTCGGCTATTTCCTTGCCGGCCTCGGCATCTGGTTGTACACGCGGTTCGAGGAATCGATGACCGGTGCCCTGGTGGGCATCATGCTGATGCTGAGCAGTGGCGCCTTGCTCTTTGCGGGCGTCGTCCTCTGGGCCGTCACGAAGTCCGCGCCCCGGCCGCCGCCGATCATCGATCCCGGCAATCATCCGCCTCCGGGCTGAGGGGCAGAAGCACCGACGACTCGATTCGGGGGATGGGTCGTGACCGCCTCTGAAGGAAGATTAATAACGAAGCCTGCAATCAAACCGCGCCGTGCGTGGGTGGCCCAGCTTGGTCAAAGGCGCAGCGTTGAGGTCGCTGTCCCGAAGGGGTTCGCAGGTTCAAATCCTGCCCCACGCATTCTCAATGAGCTCCCCTCTGAACTCATCGCGGGCGTGTTCGTGCAAGGAACCTCATCGCCCGACGGCGCCCCTCACCCGACGAGCCAGCCGCGCGCATCGGCCATGAGGATCCCGAGCGTGACGACCGCGGATTCGAATTCTCCTGCGCGAGCGCGGGAGAGCGCTTCCGTCACGCTCATCCGCTCGACCGCCTGAATCTCGTCCGGATCCGGTCGCCGCTCTGTCGCCTGGCAGTCTCTCCCGAAGAAGAGATGCAGCGTGCCTTCGAGGTATGCGGTCAGGTTGTTTCCCGCGTACATCTCCAGGAGCTTCGGCGCCTGATATCCGGTCTCTTCGAGAAGCTCGCGTCGCGCGCACGCCTCCGGCGACTCGCCGTTCTTCGCGGTGCCCCCGGGAAGGGAGAACGCGACGCGACCGAGCCCATGGCGGTACTCGCGCGTCAAGACGACTTGCTTCTGTTTCGTCACCGCGAGCACCGCGGCGGAGATCCCGAAGTGCATCCGGATCCAAGTCTTTCGGGCTCCGCTGGGCAGCTCGACCTCTTCTTCCGTGATCGGAGGCCATCCCTCGCGGAGGGGTTGCGACGAGAGAACGCGCGGCTCGCGGACCATCCATCCACCGTGGGCGACGGGGCTACACATCGGTCGTACTTAGGGGCGTCGATGGGCCCATGATACGTCGCGCGGTTTTGACGACCAAACTCTTATTACGCGCGACCCGAGTACGCGCGGCGGGATGCCCCTCAGGTTCTGGAAGAAAGAGAAGCCGGAGACGGGCAAGGCAGAAAAAGCGGCCGAGCAACTGAAGGAGAAGAAGGAAAAGGCCGCACCGCCGGAACCGAAAGCCCCGAAGCCGGAACCCGAGGCGAAGAAGCCGGAGCTCAAAGCCGCGCCGACCACGGGGCCGAAGCCGGGCGACGCCGTAGCGTTCGTGAACCAGGCCCACGCGGGCCTCGTCGACCTCGGCCTTACCGTCCCGCCGACGAAAGCCGTTTTCGCGAAACGCGTCGCCTCGTATCCGGGCGGCGAGGCGGCGTTCGTCCTCGAGTACCAATCGACGCCATACCGCGCGATTACCCGAGTCCTGATCGACTGGCTCGGGTTCCGCGTCTCGGAAGCGTTTGAGCCCTCGGCGGTCCTCGCAGAGATCAACCGCCGCCTCAGTTCCTTCAACCTCACCATCGAGATGAAAGATGTCAGCTGGCTCGACGAGGAACTGAACCTGCGGAAGGCGAAGCTGAGGTTCGGCGACCAAGAGCGGGTCGTTCGGTTCAAAGATGCACGGGACCTCATGAAGTCCATGAACGAGATGCTCGCGACCCGCAAGATCGCGTTCCTCGAGCTCGAGACATGGGGCGACGATTTCGCGTTCCTCCTGGTCCGCGAACCCCGGTGGGACAAGCTCTCGAATCCCGAGCTCGTCGTCGTGAAGGCGGATCAGACCGCGAAAGGCGGGGAGTGCGGGGAGTGTGGCGCCCCCGTGGGAAAGTATTGGAGCGACTGCCTCAAGTGCGGCGCGGTCTTCGGCTAGGCCTTTTTCTCTTTCTCGTCCTTCTTCGTCGCGGGCTCCTTCGCATCGGCGGTCTCAATCTTCATCGCGTCGGGGCCACCGGGCTTCGTCCGCAGGATCGGCATCGGATCGTACAGTTTCTCGGGCCACTCGCGGCGCTCGACCCGCATCCCGCAGTGCGGACAGTTCTTCGCATCGAGGTGCTCCTCGTTCCGCGTGAACAGGACTTTCCCATCGCAGTACGGGCAGTGGAGGGTCCGCGGCTTCCGCATGATGCGTTTCGCGAAGACGGAAATCCGACCGTCGCGCAGTTCGGGAGCCATCCCGGCGAGACCAGAGCGCGGGCCGTATTGAAACTTCCGATGCGGTCCCTCCCCTTGCGGAGGCGCTCCGGCAGCCGCACCCGCGGCGTAGCCCTCACGTAAAAGCCAAATGGCGCCGATGCATCCGTTGTATGCGGATGCAAGAACTTCAGCTGCAGCCCTATCATGACCTGAGCGGAGCGATCTTCCGCGCGGAGGCGGGGTGGTCAATCCCCGCGGGATATGATTCCCTCGATGCCGAGGTCCGTGCGATCCGAACCCGCGCCGGCATGATCGACCTGAGCGATCGTGCGAAGATCGAGCTCGCCGGATCCGAGCGCGTCCCGTTTCTCGATGGCCTCGTGAC
>Ga0209237_1001954_pt1 | contig 12238 bp, 13 predicted proteins | sample GraSoi013_1_40cm_2_FD_185820 | JGI IMG/M metagenome (GOLD analysis project Ga0209237, IMG submission 185820) | Grasslands soil microbial communities from the Angelo Coastal Reserve, California, USA - Sample 10_02_2013_1_40cm (SPAdes) (version 2) | ecosystem: Environmental > Terrestrial > Soil >...
ACGTAGAGCTCGACGTAATCTATTCCTTCTATGGGTAACGCGTCGTTCTTCATTTTGGATCGACGACGGGTGATCTATGTTGAACCTTTTAACTTATTTCTCGGCCACGAGATGGAGGCTACTAGGTTTGCAGTAGGTTTGCTGATGGCGGTACCTCTGTCAAGGAGTTCTACTGCTGGTTAGAGAAGGTTATCGGAGAAGAAGCCTAGTATAAGCTTCTCAACTTCGTCCGGTGCGTCCTCCGGGACGAAGTGGCCTGCCTTCACCTGGGTCAACTTTGCGTTTGGAATCATCTTGGATATTCTCTCAGCATACGTCGGCGGCGATTTTCCTATTCCCCAGATCATTAGCGTTGGAACCTTCAGCCGAGAGAGACCCTGCTCTATCTCCTTCATTGGTTTGAAACTAGGGTGTGTTGGAGAATCTGGGAACATTCTGGGGAATGCTTGGTAGGCCTTCTTCGCTTCGTCGTCCGGGAAAGGTGCCCAATAAGCCTCCATCGCACTCTCTGGGATGTTCTCGGGATGGAGGGATGATTCCTTGATAATCGCGGGAGTGATTTTTGCTGCTACCTGAGGGGGAAGGCGATAGTCGGATGTGAGGAAAGTGTTCATGATGACTAGACCTGCGACGTTTTGTGGGTGTCGTATCACGTACTGCATTGCTAGGGGTCCTCCCCAGTCGTGCAGGATCAGGATTAGATTCCTGAGCCCCAGAGACTCGATGTAGCCAGAAACTATCCTTGCGTGATGCGGAAAATCATGGAGGTCAGGGTTTGGCTTGTCTGATTTTCCGAACCCCATTAGATCGAATGCGAGAGCTCGATGACCGGAGCTGGTAATCGCTGGGACGAGGCGCCTCCACATGTAGGACCAAGCTGGGTTGCCGTGAACCATCACAACTGGACGAGCACCGGAGCCCTCGTCCACGTAGTGGATTGCGAGCCCGTCTAGGTGAACCCATCTTTCTGGGAAGGGCCATCCGTCAAAGTATGGCCAGCCTTGTCGGATCATCTACACGCCTCTTGCAAGCAGCCTGTTCGTTGACGAGAGGCGCCGTCCAGTAGCGATATAGGGATTTAGTAGCCTCGGGCCGCCCATTCAGGTATCGAGTTCTTGACTCCACTCGAAGATTATTACTTGGTGATTTCGCAACAAATCTGACATTTCTTCTGGAAAAGAGGTCCAGACTCCTGGGGCAGAAACCGTAATATTCCGTTGCCGCCGCAACACCGTTTGAGCTGACATATTACGGACTGGGGAATGAAAAACCGGCTTTCAAGAATAATCAAACCTGAAACGGGAAGAACGGTAATGCTTGCGGTGGACCATGGCTACTTCATGGGTCCCACCCACAAGCTGGAAGAGCCTCGGAAAACGATCGAGCCTCTCCTGGCATACTCTGACGGGATAATGTGCACCCGCGGAGTACTCCGGACCTCTATTGACCCGAGATCCAACGTGCCTATTGTGCTCCGGGTTTCAGGTGGAGCGAGCATTATCGGGGATTCATTGACTAACGAGGCCATCACAACTTCTGTGCGCGATGCTGTTCGGCTGAACGTTGCGGCAATGGCACTTTCGATCTTTGTAGGGTCTGCTCACGAGCATCAGACCTTGACGAACCTTGGCAGGCTTGTGAATGAGGGCGAGGAACATGGTATTCCGGTTCTCGCCGTTACGGCGGTGGGCAAGGAGCTGGAGAAACGAGACGCGCGCTATCTTGCACTGGCTTGTAGAATCGCCGCAGAGCTGGGTGCCCATTTTGTCAAGACCTACTATTGCGAGGATTTCGGAAAAGTCGTCAAGGGCTGTCCAGTGCCTTTGGTTGTCGCTGGAGGACCCAAGCTGGAGACAGAGCTGGACGCGTTTCAACTCGCCTACGACGCGATTCAAGAGGGAGCCGTAGGAGTTGACATGGGCCGGAACATCTGGCAGTCCGATCACCCCGTGCCAATGATCAGAGCAATTCGAGAGATAGTGCACGGAGGCGCGACTGTAAGGGAAGCCCAGGAAGTATACAACCAGTCGAAGAGTACGAAAGAGGCAGTAATCGTAAGGCCATCTGCTGTACGATAGTAGTTTGGGGAGATTATCCATTACGAGGAAGCTATACTGGGAAGAGCCGTATTCCAAGGATTTCATCGGGAAGGTAGTTTCGGTCGAGGGGCAGGGGGTTGTTCTGGACCAGACACTCTTCTACCCACGAGGTGGCGGTGTAGCTTGCGACACCGGGACCCTAAACGCGTCAAAGGTCCAAGAGACGACAAAAGCTGACGACAACATACTTCACACGCTGGAATCCCCCGCATCTTTGAAGGTCGGAGACAAAGTGAAAGGGCAGGTCGATTGGGAAAGAAGACATACACTGATGAAGATGCACACGGCCGGCCACCTTCTCAGCTCCCTGTTCTATTCGAGGGCAAACTGCCGAATAACAGGGAACCAGGTCGACGTAGACCGGTCTAGAATGGACTTCAACCTTGAATCATTCGACCGGATCCAGATCGAAGGATACGTCGCAGAAGCGAACGAACTGATCAGAAAAGATGCACCGGTCAAGACCTACTTTCTGAAACGGGAAGAAGCCCTCAAGCTCCCGGATATGGTGAAACTTGCAGAAGCCGCACCTCCAGCTGAGGCACAGCTTAGGATTGTCGAGATCGAAGGAATAGACCGTCAAGCCGACGGAGGACTGCACGTATCCCATCTCAAAGAGATTGGGCAGATCCAGTTGTTAAAATTGGAGAATAAGGGAAAAACAAACAGGAGACTATACTATGATTTGCGAAGCTCTGGACCCTGATTGATCCGCGGACTCGCTGCTTCTACCCTAACCGGTCGGATGCTCGCAATTCTGTTTGAGGGTAAGCGTACCAGCTGCAAAACGTGAAGAGATGTTAAGATCGGTTCGCGTGTTGAGCCATAGCCTTTAACTTTCACAACCCCCTTCACGGATCTGCAAACTTGGCACATGCCTTTCAGAGGCGAACATCTATGCTTCGACTTGACAAGAAGACCTTTGCTAACATAGTGGCGATCATCGCGGCAATCACAATGGTCGCATCGGGCGTCGCGACCTACTTCTTTGTAATCTACATTCCTTCAACTGCCATCACACCGTGCGTCACAACCGGGCAGGCTCATTGTTTTACAATCGTGGCTAGTTTGAACGGATACAACGGCAGTCTTCATCAACCACTTCCCATAATGACCGTTCAGAAGGGCGACACAGTTGTTCTACGCCTCATAAACAACGATTCCGTACAATCCCACGGGCTAGCTATTCAGTTTTACACGCCTAATGGAATAGTTGCCCACCTTGGCGAAACCAAGTCAATCAGCTTCCAAGCAACAACAACCGGTAAATTCCAAATCTATGATCCCATCTTTACAACAATCTACGCTCATGAAAAAGCCGAACTAGACGTAAATTAGTCGACACAACATATCGAGTCGCGTCGACAATTCAGTTCGACAATCACCATTTTTCATCGTGGACAAAATCCCTGAGGGGTCGTCTTCCACGTTTCAACGATGGCGAAGGAACGTCACGAGCATGGTCTGGGTAACCTAGCGATAGAACTCCTACAGGCTCGTAATGATCTGGAATCCCAAGCTCCTTTCTCAGAATTCCTGGTTTGAAGATTCCAACGCTGCCCGCAAAAGAGGCGGCAAGCCCCTCGTTTACAGCTGCTAGGAATACTAGCATGCAACTGCAGCCGACATCGAAATACCAGAACGGGACGGGCCAATCGATCTCCTTTCCTTCAGAACGTATCTTGTCAGGTTCATGATAGCGATCGTGGACAATCCTCTCGCTGACACACGGGATCAATAGGACAGGGGCGTCGCTTCTCATATCCCTCAGCTCACGTATCCTCTTTCGTCTCTCCTTGTCAGTTACAACTACGAATGCAACCTCCTGGCTGTACCCAGCACTAGGATAGTGTTGGGCGATGGAGAGAATCCGCTCTATCTTGTCTTTAGGCACGGGGTCTGGTTTGAAGGCTCGGATCATTCTACGGGCTAGAACTGTTCTCGTGAAGTCCATCTTAGATGGGCCTTGTTCTGGGCCTCTTCAAAAGCGTGTGTAGGCGAGTCGCGGGTTTTTATCCGGCTTCGCTCCGATTCGCTGAGCGAACTGCATACAGGTGTTCCCTGCGGTTTCACAATCTATGATTGGTTGTCCATGATAACGTTCGAGAGAACTGGAAAACGATTTGGCGATCTTGACGCTGTCAAAGACTTCTCCATTACGATCAAGGATGGAGAGATTCTAGGGCTTCTCGGTCCGAACGGTGCTGGAAAGACCACTCTGATGCTTATGATGGGAACGGTCTATCGCCCCACCAGCGGGACGATAACAGTCAACGGCTTTGACGTTGTGAAGCAGCCTAACGAGGTTAGGAGACTCATCGGAATCGCTTTCCAGGACCCGCGGGTAGACGGTATTCTCAGTGGATTCGAGGTGTTGAACTGGCACCTCAAAATGACCACGACCTTCGACAAAGACGAGCGCCGACGTCGCGTGGAGGACGTCCTGAAAGCTCTCGATCTTTGGGAGTCACGCAAGAAGCGGACTTGGCTGATGAGTGGAGGTATGAAGAAGAAGGTTGAGGACGCGAAGATACTGGTTCAGCGGCCGAGCATAGCGGTCTTCGACGAACCCACCGCCTTTCTAGACGTCCCGAGCAGGTTACTGCTCTGGAAGATGATCCGCCAGCTGAGGGACGAAGGTTCTACCGTCATAGTCGCCACGAACATGATGGACGAGGCTGAACGTCTCTCCGAGAGAGTTGCGATAGTCAACAAAGGCAAGCTGGTTGCCAGTGAAACCCCGGAACAGTTGAAGGGAACCGTAAAGGGCGGAGAAGTGCTAGAGCTTACACTAAACGATGGGTCCGAATTCAGACCCGACATGTTGACCAAGTTCCCAGAGGTCCATGATGTCAAGAAACAGGACAACAAGATCATGGTCTTCCTCAACTCAGGCACGCTTCTCCTGCCCAAGATTGTCGACACTCTCAGCAGCCGGGGGTTCAAGATCGAAAGTGTCAGGCTCAAGGAGGTTAGTCTAGAGGATGTCTTCCTCACCTACACGGGCCAACGGCTCGAGTAAGACCCGCGTAGCCGCGGAATCGCCTCCGCATCTCATTATTCAGATGGCTCTTAGAGATGTCTCAGTCCTTTTCAGGACTCCATGGATCATCATAACCAGAGCACTGGCGTTCATCGTACAGCTCTTTGTCTTCGCCAACCTGATAAGTGGACTCATCCATATTCCGCGGCTCAACTACTACGAGTACTACGCTGTAGGAAGTGTAGTCGCGACTATCGCTTCGATCTCGTTCGTCATTGGCTACGATATCTTCGAAGAAGCGGAAGAAGGGGTGCTCGATTATCTGCTAACGCTCCCGATTTCAAGACGCGAGTTCATTATTGGACGAGCTCTTGGCGGGGCGATGAGAGCCATAATCTACACGATACCGATGTTTGTCATCGTTGCTGTGGTTTGGGGGTTCAACCAGCCTCTCTCGATCCTGACAGCTCTCCTCTCTCTCTTCCTTCTGGCCTTTGGTGTTACTGGCATGTCGATAACCGTGGCTGTAAGTGTAAAGAGCGCCAACAGATTCGACGTGGTCCTTGCCCTCCTGGAGCTCGCGGTATCAAGAGCAAGCACGGCTCTCTACCCGATCGGTTTCATACCTGTATACGTCGCGGTTTTCGCTCCCCTCTCACCAGTTTCGTTTGCCGCGGATAGCGCGTATTCGTCGCTCGTCAATTTCACTCTCGACCTTCCCGCAATTGCCGGGCTGGTCGCCTTCGTCGTAATTTTCCTGGGCTTGGGAGCTACGTTCTATTTCCGTCGGCTCGAAGGGGGAATATACTCTTGAGCAACACGAGACTCATTCCTCTGATTATCGAGAGAGATGTGAGGATCCTTTTTTCCGACGCGTTTCTTGTTGCGATAATGTTTGCAAACTTTTCGATCGACCTTTTTGTGACGGCTGCGACGTTTGGTCGACTTGTTACCGGCGAGGGCGCGAACTACTTCCTTTTCATCGCGCCCGGCTCGAATCTCATAACGGCTATGGTTGCCGCCTTCCAGTCAGGCAGAGATGTTTGGAGGGAGAAATACATCAAAGACCTGACGTCGTACCTTCTGACTCTTCCGGTGCAGAGGCCGGTTCTCGCTTTCTCAAGAGTCCTAGGCGGGGTTGTTAGAAGCGTGATCGCGACCTTCCCTGGTACCCTTGTCATATGCTACCTCTACGGGATACTTTTTACTCCGAAGATTTTCGTAGCATACCTGATTGTAGGTCTCTTCTCGCTGGGAATAGTCGGCCTTTCAATGGCTATCTCCGCGTTCTCTTCGAGCATAGAAATGTGGGTCACCGTCAGAAGCGCAATCCAGCTCTACCTGTCGTTTCTCAGCGCTCTCTTCTATCCAGTAAGCGTGTTTCCCAGCTTCCTGGCCCCTATAGTATCGTCAAACCCGATGACATGGGCTATTCAGGCATTCCGGCAGCTATCCCCTATCGCTTTTGCACAAGTCCCTGCCGGCGATTCACTGGGGTCTATCGCGACACTTGCCGGACCCTCGCTGGCCTTTGCACTACTAGGGACCATCTGTTACATCTGGTACTCGAAGCTCTAGCGCGGCTTCCCTGGACTAGAAGGCTTGTTCTTGTGTCGGCTCCTGAGTATCAAATAGAGTACCACGACAAAGAAGGCTAGAGATCCGATGTCCAAGCCCAGTCCGATGTAGTCTGGCCCTGCTGGCTGTCCGTTCGGTGGAGGTGGGGGAAGGCCTATGCACTTGGCTGTCGAAGGAGGTATCGCTTGTACTGCAAGCACGATTAGAATTGTCCCGATGACTATGATCGTGCCGAGCGGAAGCTTAGGGTTCGAATCCAGCGGAGCCGACCGTGCTCTCCTTCTTCTAATCAGGATGCTTGTCAGTAGCGAGATCGAAGCGGCAGCGATTGCGATAGCAGGGAGGTAGGTTTGTAGAAGATTGAGTATTGAGAAGGTGCCGTGTACTTGGAGAAAGACAAATGCAACTGTCGAAGTATTCCCATCTGCAGCGACGATACCCGCTGTATAGAGTCCGGAGGGTAAGTTACTATCCGGGGTGATCGAGAGAGTGATAGTCTTGGCTTGGTTCGGGTTGAGCACGAGACTGTAGTTTGACAGCGCTACCTCGCTCGCGAATGTTTGGCCGTAGATTGTGAATGTGCTTGTGACATTCAAGGTGACGGCGACCGAACTCGCTGCAGTATCTGTCAGGGAGATTTGCGAGGCGACTGTTTGACCGGCGTTGACTGCTAGAGGAGCGAGGACAGAGTTAGCAACGACGGGGGAATTTGCGTTCCCCGGGATCATTCCAAGCTGGTTCGCCGTGTACTCTGTGAACCAGAAATTGCCGCTAGGGTCTAGAGCGTTACGGAGGGAGTATGCAAGGCCGGAGGTGGGAATGGCGAATTCATCCATAATCCCGGTCGTAGGGTCTAGCCGTCCGACCCTGTTTCCGAAGTGTTCGACAAACCAGAATCGGCCTTGCTTGTCGATGGAGATTGTTGCTGGCGCAGTAGTCTTGTAGGTTGAGGGCTGGGTGGTCGGATACTTTCTGAAAGTCGAATTAGATGGGATCAGCTCCGCGATTGAACTCGCGCCGTGCTCCGAGACCCACACGTTCCCGTTCTTGTCGACAGCGATCCCCACGGGCGCAACTAGTGAGACGGAGGGCGTGAATTCCTGGAAGTTGTGAGACGCCATGTCAAACCGAGCAACTTTGTTCGCAAAGCTTTCGGTGACCCACAGGTATGACGTACCGTTCTGGAGGGCGAGCTCGGCGGGGCCTGAGTTCGAGGTCGGCATCGTGAATTTTGTGATTTGACCAGTCAGATGGTCGATATTTCCAATGTTGTTGGCGGTGGTGTCGGTGAACCATACGTCGTTGGTGCCATTGTCTACGATGACGAAGACGGGGGTCGAATTCGGTGTGTTCGTCAAGTATTGGTGGAAGGTTACAGGGGACGCGGAGGCATTGAGGACCCAGACACTAGGATTATTCTTGTTTTGATCGGTAAACCAGACTCTGCCTAAACCATCCAATGCCAACGACGCCGGGACCGCCCCTCCTGTCTCGGGGGGTATTGGAATTTGACTGAAGGCTTTTGACGTCTCGTTGAACTCGCCGATTTCACCCTTGTTGTACTCCACGAACCAGAAGATGTGATTCGGGGCAGAGACAATTGCATTCGGTCCCGGGTTCGCGTACGGTATAGGGAATTCTGTAATCGGAGAGTTGGAACTGGGTTGTTGATGGATCAGACTGCTTCCTGTTGCATTGAGAAGGCCGTAGGGCTGTCCCAGGATTATTGTAGACAGTGAGAGAAAGAAGATAATGGCGAATGTTAGAGCTAAGCGTCGATTGTTCTGAGGTCTCAAGCGCATGCCCTGCCGTCTCAGAAGTCCCACAGATCTATGAATCTCTCGCTTGCCTTCTTTAGAAGACTCGGGTTCTGGCTCCTTAACAAGAATCGAATTTGTTCAGGTTGCTCCAGCTCATATGCAACAAAGTTCTCGGTCACTTGTCGCGTCTTGACTATGCCCGCTCGCACAAGTCCCGCTAGATGTTCACTGACAGTGGATTTCGCTAGGTTTGTTTGCTCGCACAGTTGTTTGTTTGAGAGGATTGGGTCAGCAATTAGACTCGCCAAGATTTTCCTGTTCGTCTCTCTACGAAGAAGGGTGAAAATGGCCCTTTCTGCTTCGCTGATCCCGGCGGGATAGAGCCGAGAATACCCTCCTTCTTCTACTCGGATAATTTCGCCGGCCGTCGTCAACTTGTACACATGATACCGTGTAGAATTGAATGACATGCCGAGGAGTCGCTGGAGTTCTCTTAAGTGAACGCCTGGGGCAAGCGAGACAAGATGCTTGACCCTGACCCTACTGTTTCCCTGAACTCCCAAGGCTCTCTCCACTCCGAACAAGCAAAGCCAAGCTAAAACTGGACAGCATCAGGAAGTCTAGAAAGTGCGACAAGTGTACCCCTGTTAGGGGAATGAAGATCAGCTGATTAGTCAAAAATATGGTCTCAACTAGCTCAACTACTTGGCTAAGCGCGAGAAAGGCGAAAGCTAACGAGAGAAAAAAATATCTTGAGTCTCTCCGACCGACGTACGCAAGCAGAGAGATCAACAGGACTAAGGCCGAGAAAGCCACGAGGAGAACGTGCACCAGCCCGTCGGTGAAATTAAACACGGATACCCTGTTCGCTCCTTCCATCGTTCAGGTGTTTACGTTAATTTTCCCATTCTGCATGAACACGTGGATTGTACACGAGATGTAGCAGTAGACCAAGAACGATCCTGATTGATCGGCGGTAAACGTGACATCACTACAGGTGCCTGGACCCAGTGCAAATCCGCTGAAGTAATGCTGTATCGCAAACCCATGAGACTGAACTGTGTCATTGTTTATGACGTGAATCGTAACGTTTCTCCCCAGCGTGACATTCATTATGGGCCAAGAGCCGCTTTGGAACTTGCTACCGTTGAACCCGACGTTCATCCCTTCGTTAGCCATCACGACGACGAAGTAGGTAGAGCCAGCCGGCACGCTCGCGGGACGGGCCCAACAGTTTGTTGTCCCGAGACCGAAGAAATGAAATGTATACGCTGCAGCGAAAAACCCGGTGACTGCCACGACGATGACAACGATTACGAGAACCCGGCGCAATAGTTTTGTTCGCGGGGACTCTTCCCCGCCCGAACTCCCAGCTATCATTCAGTTACTACCTACCTCTGAATCAGCCGGCAAGGCATGTTATATGGAAACCTAACTACGCCGCGAATGCGGGAATAGGAGAAACTGGCGTTCGATGATTAAGAAAGTTATGGCTCAACCTGCGAACAGGAAGCCAGTTAATCCCGCACTCAAAGGATATCCTTTGTCCTGTTCATAACTTGAGCCAAAAACCCTTACAACAATATGCTTGAGACACTTGCTCATGCTGGGATTCGCTGAGAGTTTCCTCCCGTGGATTGCGTCAACGCTGATACCCGCATTTGTAGGGTTAGTCCTCATTGTGTTGGCGGGAATGAAATTACAGACAAGATACGTTGCGGCATTCGCATTCGGGATTTTGTTCTGGTTTTTCGTCGACACGATAACCGGGGCAGCAAGCCTCGATGTCAACTCGGGTTTCTCTGGAGGTGCAGGTCAGCTTGCAATAGTAGGGCTCTTTGCCATCGGCCTTCTCTTCTTCTTTTCAATTGATCGGAATCGAAATATCTTCTCGCCTGAGTTAGCAATTGGAAAGTACGGTTTGGCGATACCAGTCCTGGTAGCAGCCGCGTTGGGAGTCCACGGGCTCGGCGAGGGCGCAGCCTTCGGGGGAACAGCTGCGCTGACAACAAGCACGTCCCTTCTCGACACATTCGGCGGCGTTTCCGGCGGAGTAGCGTACGTTCTGCACAAGGCACTTGAACCTATGATAATTGGCGCTTGCTACTGCGCATACTCTATCCAGCATGCTAAGAACATGACAGGTCGCGTGAGAGACCTTGCAATTCTTGGCATAATCTTCACAATTCCTTCGCTCATCGGCGCTGCCAGCGGCTATTACCTAACCTATGACAGCAGCTACTTCTACGCCCTAGGAACCGGAACGGCAATCTATGCCGCGGTGAGACTCTTTGGACCAATGTTCGACAATACAAGGGTTACAACCTCCAAGGAATCGACGATAATGGCTGCACTGATAACCCTTGGACTCCTAACGATCTACTTCGCGGCCCTATTCCACTCTGGCTAAGCTCTAACGAATGCCTGCGTGAGCCATTGACCCAAAATCGTGACCTCGATTGGAGACCCCGAATTGAGGGATCTCTAGGTTCATCTAGTAGTCTGATCTCTGGTCTCGCTATTCATGTTGGGAAGTTTCGGTAGCTTCTGCTAAACCACTAGGAGCCTGACGCTTCTCAGCTTCTTCTCCTTCTGGAATGCACTAGTCATCGAAGCGACCTTCCTCCCTTCCCCCTCCAGGAGAAACAGTTCGAAGCAGTTGTTTTGGCCCATCTTGTTGTGAATGTGAGTTCGCACAATGTCATCGTAAGCATGCTTCAACCGAGTGATTGGCTCTTCATTCGACTCATCATGTGTAACTACGAGAATTGCAGCTACTCGGCCGGTGAGGGATGCTTTCTCTCTTGAGTCAGATAGTAGGAGACGGATTGCAGCTCTGACCACGTCAGATCTTCCGGCATATCCTTGGGATTGCTGAATCGCGGTCATGGAATCGACTAGTTCGTTGGGTAAGGAGACGCTAACGATGGGCATTTTTCTGTGCCATAATAATTTCCAGCTGACTGCTTATATTAGGGTTATTAAAATCCAGAAAATACTTAATAATTCAATCTCCATCTCGCGTAACGTGATCCCTCTTCTCCCGGAATGGATCGTTCTCTTGCTAGGTTCTCTGGGTCTCGGAATGTTGCACGGGGTCATTCCTGACGAACATACTTGGCCAATCACTTTCAGCTATTCAGTGGGGTCGGCGACTGGGAGAGGTGGAATGCTCTCGGGATTGTTCTTCGCGTCAGCGTTTACACTCCAACGGGCAATTATGGCTCAGCTCGTCTACTTTGCGCTCGCTAGTTATCTCGCCTTTGACGAGGGCTTGAACGCGCTTGTCTATGTGGCGGTCGGGATCGCGATGTCCTTTGCGGGATACTTGATATTGTCTGGGAAATTGCCGTCTTGGCATCCCCTGGCTCGATTCCTGCGCACTCATGCTAGAACGCATTACGACGAGAAAGGCATCTCAAGACGAGTTCCTACACACTGGTGTGTCATCCATGGATTCATCGCGGGCTTCGGTGTCGATACAGGATTGTTCACCACTTTCATCTATTTGGTCGCTGTTCCAGCGATGCCAGCAGCGTATCTTGGATTCGCACCTGGAGCGGCATTCGGCTTTGGCACACTGATCGTGCTGCTTGCGATCGGTTCGGTGTTCGGCGGTGTCCTCCAAATCGCGAAGAAGTGGGGTCCGGACCGAGTCCAGCTCTTCGGCACAAGAGCCGGGGCACGCAGCCTATTTTACGGCGGCATAATATTCATCATTGCGGGGATACTCTTCCGAACTGGCATACAAGACATCATTCCCCTAGATTTTGGAAATCTGATAGTTCTGGCGTTCATGATAGGCGTAATAATTCCCG
>Ga0209237_1001955_pt1 | contig 12235 bp, 15 predicted proteins | sample GraSoi013_1_40cm_2_FD_185820 | JGI IMG/M metagenome (GOLD analysis project Ga0209237, IMG submission 185820) | Grasslands soil microbial communities from the Angelo Coastal Reserve, California, USA - Sample 10_02_2013_1_40cm (SPAdes) (version 2) | ecosystem: Environmental > Terrestrial > Soil >...
CTCACAGTCGAAGAAAGGAGGAGCGTGCCATGAGGATCCCACACTGCTCTAGCAATGTCCTCCACATCGGGTTAGTAGGTCTGGTGGTTATGGCTCTCACAGTTCTGCTGGGGGTCGGTAAAGCCGTGGCAGACAACGCCCCCCCTGTAGCGAAAGCCCAAGTGCAGGAGGCCTACGGGAAGCTTCCTTTGTACTTCGAAGCCAACCGGAGCCAGACCGATCGCCGGGTCAAGTTCCTGAGCCGGGGCCGGGGCTACACGCTCTTTTTGACGCAGACCGAGGCGGTGCTGGCCTTTCGGCATCCGACTAAGTCTGAACAGACTGCGTTACGCCTGCGGCTTCTTGGTGCCAGCTCCGCGTCATCGCTGGTCGGAGTGGAAGAACTCCCAGGCAAGGTCAACTATTTCATTGGCAAGGACCGCGAGAAGTGGCGCACAAACATTCCCACTTACGCCCAGGTGAAACACAAGGATGTGTATCCGGGGGTCGACTTAGTTTATTACGGCAACCAAAGGCAGTTAGAATTTGACTTCATTGTCGGTCCTGGCGCCAACCCTAGTGCAATCAGGCTGGAGGTGGAAGGGGCCGATCGCCTCGACGTGAATGCGCAGGGAGACTTAGTGCTGCATGTGAACGATGGGCAACTCCGACTGCAAAAACCGGCGGTGTACCAGGCGGTGAAGGGGATCAGGCAGGAAGTTTCAGGGAGCTACGTTCTCACTGACAGGCATCAAGTCGGCTTTCAGGTGGCTGCCTATGACGCCAGCAGGCCCCTGGTCATCGACCCGGTGCTTTTCTACTCGACCTACCTCGGCGGCAGTGCCCGTGATTCTGGCCGGGGCATCGCCGTAGACGCCGCCGGCAACGCCTACGTGACGGGCGGCGCCTTCCAGCCCAGTTCCCCCGGCGGCGTCTTCGTGACGAAGCTGAATCCCACAGGGTCCGGGCTTGTCTACTCCACCTTCCTGGGCAGTAGTGGGGAAGGCGAAGGCATTGCTGTGGACGCCGCCGGCAACGCCTACGTGACGGGTGCCACCGATTCGACGAACTTTCCGACAACGCCGGGGCCTTTCAGACGGTTTTTGCCGGTGGGGGTCCGTCTGGTCTTGATGCCTTTGTGACGAAACTAAATCCGACGGGCTCCGGGCTTGTCTACTCCACCTACCTCGGCGGCAGTGCGGATGATAGGGGTGACGGCATTGCCATCGATACCGCCGGCAACGCCTACATGACGGGCAGCACCTCTTCGACCAACTTCCCGACGACCCCCGGGGCCTTTAAGACGACCTTCGGCGGCGGCGTCGACGAATTTTTTCCCCATGACGCCTTCGTGACCAAGCTCAATCCAACCGGTTCAGGACTTGTCTACTCCAGCTACCTCGGCGGCAGTGGCGATGATTCTGGCCTGGGCATCGCCGTAGACCCCGCCGGCAACGCCTACGTAGAAGGCGACACCGGTTCGACCGACTTCCCGACAACCCTAGGAGCCTTCCAGCCTGCCCTCGACGGCCCCTGCGACGCCTTCGTGACGAAACTTAATCTCACTGGTTCTGGGCTTGTCTACTCGACCTACCTCGGTGGCAGCGGCTGTGAAGGCGGCGGGGGCATCGCCGTGGATGCAGCCGGCCAGCCCTACGTGACAGGTCAGACTGACTCGACCAACTTCCCGACGACCCCGGGGGCCTTTCAGACAGCCAACGCCGGTAGCGCTGATGCTTTCGTGACCAAGCTCAATCCAACCGGTTCAGGACTCGTTTACTCCACGTATCTTGGCGGCAGCGGCTTTGAGGGGGGCCAAGGCATCGCACTGGACACTTCGCCCATGCCGAATGCATACGTGATAGGCACCACCGGTTCGACTAACTTCCCAACGACCCCGAATGCCTTCCAACCAACTTTTGCTGGTGGCCCGCCTGATGGTGATGCCTTCGTGACCAAGCTGAATCCGACAGGTTCCGGGCTCATCTACTCCTCTTACCTCGGCGGAAGTGGTCAGGACCGAGGCAACGATATCGCACTGGATGCACTACCAAACCCGAATGCCTACGTGACAGGCAGTACGAGGTCGACTGACTTCCCGACGACGCCGGGGGCCTTTCAGACGACCAACGGCGGCGGTCTTAAAGATGCGTTTGTGGCAAAGATAGCCGAAGCGGCAGTCCCACCAGGTCCGTTCACCGCCCGTGTGACCGGCGGGGGCACGATCGATGTGGTCGGCGGCATCGGGACGTTCAGCTTCATCATTCAGCGGGCGTCGACGGGGGAGCTGGGCGGCCAGCTCCAATACTTTAACCACGCGAGTGGCGCGCAGGTGAAGAGCGAGACCTATACCTCGCTCACGATCGTCGGCAACACGGCCACGTTCGATGGCACCTGCACTGTGAATGGTACGCCGTGCACCTTTACCGTCAACGTGACGGATAACGGCGAGCCGGGTACGACCGACACGTTCACCATCTCCGTCTCAGGTGGGCCGACGGAGGGCGGGATCCTTCGGAGCGGCAACATTCTGATCCACTAATAAAGGCCTGGCCATCAGAAGGAGGGGACGAGCAGCAGACTCGTCCCCTCTATTTGCGCGTCGGACATCAAGCACAACAATTTGTTGGTCGTCGGTCGCTGTGCTACCATGGCGCCCGTGAGCTTCTGGCACGACATTCCGCAGCCGATCATCGGGCTCTCGCCCATGGATGGGGTGACCGATCCGGCCTTCCGGTTCATTGTGGCCCGGCACGGGAAGCCGGACGTGCAGGTGACCGAGTTCATCAACGTGGACGAGGTCTGCCACGGCGGCGAGGCGGCCTGGCAGCAGCTCCAGTACGCTGAGATCGAGCGGCCGATCGTCGCGCAGATCTACGGCGCCGATCCGGACAAGTTCTACCAGGTGGCCCAGGTGGCCTGCGAGCTGGGCTTCGACGGCGTGGACATCAACATGGGCTGTCCCTCCAAGAACGTCTCGGCGCGGGGATGCGGGGCGGCGTTGATCCGCAACCCGCCGTTGGCGCGAGAGATCATCCGGGCCGTGCACGCCGGCGTGGCGGATTGGGCGGCCGGCCATCGGATCGAGACCATTGGGCTGCGCCCCCGCGTGTTCGAGCGGGTCCATGCGCTGGCGGCAGAACGCCGGGTGCCCGTTTCGGCCCGCCGATCCCTTCCGGTCTCCGTCAAGACGCGCCTGGGTTACGATGCTGTGGTCATCGAGGACTGGGTCTCGGTTCTTCTGGAGGAACGGCCGGAAGTGATCTCAATCCACGGCCGGACGCTCGCGCAGATGTACCGGGGCCGCGCCGATTGGGGAGCCATCGCCCGAGCCGCCAAGCTGATTCGCGAAACCTCGACCTTGGTGCTGGGCAACGGCGATGTGGAGTCGCTCCACGATCTCGTTGCGCGGGTGCGGGAGACGCAGGTCCACGGCGTTTTGATCGGGCGCGGGGCCCTCGGCAATCCCTGGATCTTCCGCGCAAAGGACTGGGCCAAGGGAGAGGGTAAGGGTGAGGGGGACGCCGTTGGGTCGGTGCCACTCCAGGAGCGGTTCCAGGTGGCTCTCGAGCACGCCCGCTATTTCGAATCACTGGGCGGGGCCCCGCGATTCGCCGCCATGCGCAAGCACCTGGGCTGGTATTGCACGGGGTTTTTTAAGGCGGCGGAAGTCCGTTCGCAAATGTTTCGCGCTACGAGCTCTCAGGACGTCAAGCGGATTCTGGCCACACAAATCCCTCCCCTCTCCCTCCAGGGGCGAAGCGTAGTCAAGCGCGCTTGACGATTCCCCGGTGGTGGGTGTCTAAGAATCCATAAAGCTGCTGTACCTGGACCGGCTACAGGTGGGAAGTTGACTCGGACGACTTTTGGTGGCAGAGTGCCAAAGACAACAAGACCGGAGGCATTAATGGGTAAGACAAGGCGATCTGGTACCAGTGGCGTAAGGCAGCCCCGTCCGCGTCCGAAGAGCCCAGGGCAAGCGCCTAAGCTCGTTGCCAGGCAAAAGCGCGCCCTGTTGGCCCTTGCGGGCATTGGGGCCAGCGGCTTCTCAGACGTGAGCCAGGAGCACGACAAGTACCTCCACGAGAAGCCTTGAAGCTCACCTCGGCCCTTCTCCGGACCTCGGTTTTTGTCGACACTTCCGCTTTCTTCGCCCTGGCTGATCGCACGGATCGCCTGCACTCGTCTGCGGTGAGGTTTGTCGAGACCAACGAACGCCTATTGGTGACGAGCAACTTTATCGTCCATGAGACAGTGACACTGATCAGAATGCGGCTGGGACACGCGGCAGCAGTGGCTTTTGGCGGCCGTCTGCTGCGTGAAGACCTAACGCCGGTCATCCCGATAACAACTCGCGACGAGCTGAAAGCGTGGATCCTTTTCCAGCGTTACAGCGACAAGCGATTCAGTTTCGTGGATTGTGCAAGCTTCGCTCTCATGAAGCGGTTGGGCATCCTTGCCGCATTTGCCTTTGACGAGGATTTCCGCCAGCTTGGTCAATGGATCGTGTATCCAGAGGGCTGAGCTAAGGCGCGGGCAGCTTGCGGGGCCCCTACAGAATGGAATCCCCTCACCCAGCCCTCTTGTATATGGAGGGTGACTTCATGAATGCTCGTGGGGAGAAACATTCGGGGCGTGACAGATCGACGCCCTCTGGGTCCACCAAGACCGTGAGGGAGCACGGGTCGTCACGTCCCTCCACCCAAACCCGAACAGTTGCCTGGGCCACACGAGCCCGCATCCGGCAAGACCGGGTTACCACAGGAGGATCTCCCCGTATGAATCAGGCTGAAGTGTTTGTAGGCATTGACGTGGCCAAATCGCGCCTCGATGTGGCCCTCCATCCGTCCGGAGCCACATGGACGGTGCCCAATAGTGAGGCGGGCATTGCGGGCCTGGTCGCGCAACTCCAACAGCCGCCGGTCACCCACATTGTGCTCGAGGCGACCGGAGGCCTTGAAAACCTCTGAGGTAGTTTTTGAGGGGTGACAGGTAGACCCGCGCAGACACAGGATGGACAAGCCCAGGGCGGCTGATCGTAGGATTGGCCGCCCTTTCTATTTGGGGCCGTGAGTATGGGGGAGTTGGTGGGGGTTGGTTCAGTGTGGGCACGGCCACGGGCACCCTGGGGCACTGGCGGGGGTCGCCTGTTCCTTGTTCCGCTGCCCTGCATCGCCCATTCCTGTCTACGGCGTGATGCGGTCGGCTTCCTAGATGACGGGGGGGTATTTGTTCGATGGCCGGATACCGGAAAGAGTACCCGTGATTTTTGGCAGAAACTTTAAAAAGCGGTGTAGTTTGACTCCGCAAGCCCCTAGGTCTAGGTTTGTCGTCAGCGTGGGCTGGTCGTTGACGATGATTGCGAAGAGTGTCGGCGTGTCGCCGATGAGTGTGGCGCGGGCGTTGCGGTAGAGTTGGTTTATTTTACTTTAATTCTTTAATTTTGGTTGAAACTGGGTCTGACTCATGTATGGCAAGTAAGTTGATGCCTATAGGGGCAATCTTATAACCCATTTTTTTACAAATTTTTTGAATGTCATTCTTCTTAGCTTTAAGCTTTTCAATTAAAAGTTGAGGCTTCATACGCCTTAAAGAACTTTCTGCTCCCTTTAAGGCGTCCATTTCCATTCCCTCAATATCTATTTTTATAAAGTCAAGTCGGTTTAGCTTAAGTCCATCAATTGACATCATTTGCGTTGTGATTGTTTTGTCCTCTGAATAATCAATCTCTTGACCAATAAATTCAGTGCGGTCAGTCTTTTTGATTTCAAGACTTCCGAAACTTGATGGTACAAAATAATCTGGCACAGGCACTTTGATGTGTCCATTTTCGGCGCCAACTGCTGCCCATATTGCTCTTGCGTTAAAGCAATTATTCAATGTGATGTTGCCAGCCAAAGCATAAAAGATTCTTTCTTGTGCTTCAAAAGATATTACTTCACCCCAGCCATACATAAACTGTGCCCATTCTATTGTGTGTACGCCTATATTTGCGCCACAATCTATTGCGACAACACCATCGCCAAAGTTTTGTTTTCTTGTTTGTAGAAGTCGAAGGACAGTATCAACTTCCTCTTGCTCATATGAAGAGGTTTTTAATAATTCATAACCAACACCATAGCCACTTCCTCGAACTAATCTGTAGTCATGTCGATTAACTAACATGGTTCCGTGATTTGTTGAGATAATCACAAATGCGGTTGGGCGTCGGTTTGATTTTTTCATATTAAAAAGATTTTGTCTTTGATTTGTAATAGATAGACTGTTTTCTGTTTAGCAACTCTCTTGCAGAGTTTATAAGGAGTAACAATATAGAGCAATGGGCAAAGCGGGTACGCATCAGTGCGTAGTATCTGGCAGGTGTCTGTTGCGGTCAAGGAAACGGTGCCAAACTCGGGCGAAAGAGCAAACTGGCAGGAATCGCCGAGGTGGTGCGGGAGCTCCGAGGCAAAGGCTGGTCGGCGAGTGCTCTAAAAGGCCAGGGGCCATGCGGGACAATATCCCCAGCCTCGTCACTCTGCGCGGCGGTGCGTCCACTCCGACCTGCAGGCAGGGCTTCCCGGCATGATCCGCCACGACTTTCGGCGGTCGGCTGTCCGAAACCTCTCCAATGCCCAGGTTCCCCAAACAATCGCCATGCGGATCACCGGGCACAAGACCGATGCCGTCTTTCGGCGGTATTGCATCGTCAGTCCTGGCGACCTTCAGGAAGCCACCCGGAAGCTCTCAGTGCCCGTTCCGGGCACGATTTCAGGCACTCCTCAGCCATCGCGCCTTGCGGCAAGATAGCTAAGTGTGGGATAAATCACGGCGCGGAGGGGTGGCTGAGTGGACGAAAGCGGCGGCCTGGAAATACCCCTGTTGGGGGCCTTGGGGGCCGCAGGCCTCCCAGCGGTGGCGGTGAATCCCCGCCAAGTGCGGGACTTTGCCAAGGCCCTGGGCCGGTTGGCCAAGACCGATCGGCTCGATGCCCAGGTCTTGGCCCTGTTCGCCGAGCGGGTGCGCCCGGCCCTGCGGCCGTTGCCGGACCAGGCGACGCAGGCGTTGAGCGCATTGGTCGCCCGCCGGCGTCAATTGGTGGAGATGCTCACAGCCGAAAAGAATCGACGTGGGCAGGCCTCCCCCGCGATCCAAGCCGACATTGCAACGCACATCGCCTGGTTGGAGGCGCGCCTGGAACAGTTGGATAAGGAGTTGGGCCAGCACCTCCAGCAGAGTCCCCTGTGGCGAGCCCAGGATGATCTGCTGCAAAGCGTGCCGGGGGTAGGGCCCGTGTTGAGCCGGACCCTGCTGGCGGACCTGCCAGAGTTGGGCACGCTGGATCGCAAGCAGATCGCCGCCTTGGTCGGGGTCGCCCCGCTGAACCGGGACAGTGGCACCCTGCGAGGCGCCCGCACCTGCTGGGGCGGACGCGCCGCTGTCCGGGCCGTGCTGTACATGGCAACGGTGGCCGCCACGCGGTGCAACCTCGTGATTCAGACCTTCTATCGGCGTTTGTGTGCAGCCGGAAAAGCCAAGAAGGTCGCCCTCACGGCGTGCATGCGCAAACTGCTGACGATCCTCAATGCGATGCTGAAACATCGGACTCCGTGGCACGCTGAGAGGCTTCAGCGTGCTTGACATTCAACACAGTTGCTCCCTCAAAGTGGCGAGGGGAGATAAATGGACCCGGGTTCTGGCCTCGACGTCGCCGCGCCGCTACCAGATCCTCGCGCTGCTCGGGCTGCCATTCCTCATGGTGCCTCCCGCATACCAGGAGGTAGGGGCACGGCGCGCCGTGCCCCTACCTGCTGAGGAAGCGCTCTACCAGGCGCGCCAGAAGGCAGGCTCCCTGGTCTCCCGGTTTCCCGACGCGGTGATACTCGGCAGTGATACGCTCATCAACCTCGACGGGCACCTCATCGGCAAGCCGAGCAGTTCCGGCGATGCGCGGGCCATCCTCAAGCGCTTGCGCGGGCGGTCCCACGACGTCGTGACCGCCGTTTCGATCCTGCACCAGGCAAAGGCCGTTGACGCCGTTCAGACCGCGCGCGTGACGATGCGCGACTTTACGGACAGGGAACTCGACGCCTACCTCGCGACCGGCGATTCCCTGGACAAGGCAGGAGCCTATGCCATCCAAGGGGCGGGGCGGGACCTGGTGGCCAGCCTCGACGGGGATTACCTCGCGGTCGTGGGCTTGCCGCTGAAGGCCGTTGCGGAAGGCCTGGCGAAGCTGGGCTGTCCGGTGGTCGTGGATGTGGACCGTCTCTATCGCGAGCGGTCGGTGTTCAACTGGCGGACGTTCGAGGTGTAGGGGCAGACCTACGTGTCTGCGGACGTTTGAACCGTAGGGGCAGACCTATGTGTCTGCCCTCATGTTGGGCAACCACACAGGGTTGCCCCTACATCGGACGGGAACAGGGTTGCCCCTACATCGGATGGGAATCCAACACCGGTTTGGGAACGTAGAAGCCGCACGAGAATTCCATCTTCATCGCGTCGTGAAAGCCCATTGAGATGGGGATCAACTCGCGGTTCAGGACGAGCGCCAGGTATCCTGTGAACGGGTGAGGGGCGGTCGGCACGAAGACCAGGCTCAGCCGTCCAGAAGGCGAACACTGCAGTTCCTCAGGGGCCTCACCCATGAGCAGCCCGATCGCGAACAGGCCGTGGCGAGGAAACGGAAGGATGACGATCCGGTTTTCGCGCTGGCGGTCCATGAAGGTGAAGATGTCGGTGATGGACTTGAACGTGGTGTAGATGCTCCGCACCAGCGGGACGCGCAGCAGCGCCCCCTCCGACGCCTTCATCAGACGCCTCCCCAGCAAGTTGGACGAGACTGCGCCGGTGGTGACGATCAAGAGAATGAGAGTCAAGGCGCCGAGGCCGGGGATGGACGAACTGGCGGCGGGACCCAGGGCGGCCACCAGTGCCCCATCGACTGCAGTGAACAGCGCTTTCAGAATGAGGAATGTGCCCCAGAGCGGGACGATGACGGCGAGGCCCGTCAGGAAGTACCGCTGCACCTGCTGCGCAACGGACATGCGACTCGTTCGGTGACCTGGTCGTGCGTCGCTGATCACTCGAGAACGACGGCTGTTCCGATCATGGTGACGGTGGCCAGAGGGCCCTGCGTTGGGAGCACTTCAAGGCGTACCCCCACGACGCCGTTGCCCCCCCGTTCGATGGCGTGGGTCTTCAGGTCGGCGAGCGCCAGGTCAATCGCCTTGCGCAGCTGCGTCCCGATCGGTCCTGAGCTGAGACTCTGCATGTCCTGTCCTAGGGGGAGCAGGTCGTCAGTCTCGCCGATCCGCACGACCACTGAGCCTGTCACGACCCCCGCATATGTGATGATCCGCTGGCCTTCAAAGGCGACCTGCGTGGTGACCGGGATCGAGGCCTGCTGCGCCTTGGACCGCTGGACCGTAACCTGGGTTTCGGACGATGGCAGGGACAGGGGAGGAGCCAGGGCAGCCGGGCGGTCGATCCGTTCCAGAAAGTCATCGGGCACTGGGATGGACCCGCGCGGCGCGGCGGCTTTTCCCTTCGATTTGGACTTGGGGGCTTTTCTCACGGGCACGGCCTGGCCCACATCTCTCGTGCTGTAGGTGTCGTCCTCTTTGGGCGTGATGGGAATGCCGGGCTTGTCGGAGGGGCTGGCGCCCGGCCTGCTCGAGTCATACCCGCAGTTCACGCACACTTTCCCGGGTGTCATGTCGAGCCCACATTGTGGACACGTCATCGTCGGCCGCCTTTCCTCACCTGACGCGTTGGGAGTCAGGAAGGGGGCGGACGCCGGGATGATCCGCCAGGATATATTTGTCCAGGAAGGCGAGGGTCCTGGACCAGGCTTCCGCCGCCGCCTCTTCCTTGTAGACGTCCGGTCTCGTGGCGTTGAAGAAGGAGTGGGCGGTGCCCGGATACTTGTGGACCTCGCACATCACCTTGTTGGCGGTGAGCGCGCTGACCAGGTGATCCACTTCCTGCTCAGTGACCGACTCGTCGTTCTCCGCCTGGTGATAGAGCACGGGGCAGCGCAGGGTCGAGAGCTTCTCGGTCGGCACGTGGCCGTAGAAGATGACGGCGGCCCGGAGTTGGCGGCGCGCGCAGGCGAAGCTGAGGCCGTGGGAGCCTCCCATAGAGAATCCGAGCACCGCGATCCGGTTCTTCTTCACATAGTCCTGGAAGTTCAGGTATTCGGCGGCGTCGTTCAAATCGTGCAGGAGGTCGGCGGTCTTGACCTTGCCCATGAGTTGCGCGGCGAGCTCGGGATCGCCGGTAACCGCCCCTCCGATCCGGCTGTACTGATCCACGGCGAGCGCCACGTAGCCATGCTGGGCCACCCGATAGGCGAGGTCTTGGAAGTGGGAGTTGAGCCCCCACCACTCGTGGAGGATGATCACGGCAGGGTACGGACCTCCCTTTTGGGGCCAGGCCTGGAAGCCCTTGATGAACACGTGCTTGGCGACCTTGGTGGGCGCGTACGGATCAATGGCGACGTCCATGGGGTCAGGCATGCCGGTGCCGCTTGGAATGCGGACAGTGGCCGAGCCGATCTCTTTGCGGTCAAACGTGGGTGCGGGGGCGTTCACGTGAGGCACGACTATTTTCTGGTGCTTCCAGCGTCAATATTAATGAAAGGTAGGGCACCGCTTCCACCTATCACTTGCGGGAACTTCCCATCCCACTTCTCGATGGCCCGGAGCTGCAAAATGATCGGGCTGATCGTTTCTTTCTGGATCCGCTGGGATTCGGCTTCCGCCTTGGCCTGCACGATCTTCTGCTGGCCCTCGATCTTGACCCGCTCCAGATCCCGCTGGGCCTTCAGCGCCAACTGCTCGGCCGTCTGCTTGGCCTCGATCGCTTCGTTAAACCCTTTCGAGAACTGGAAGTCGGTGATGTTCAGCTCGTCCAATGAGATATGGGAAGCCATCAGGCGCTCGTGCAGGGCTGTTTTAATCTCATCCTTGACGAATTGCCGCTTGGTTATCAGCTCTTCCGCCGTGAACTTGGCGGTGACGGCTTTGACGATCTCCTGCACGGCCGGGTCGATGATCCGTTTTTCGTACTCCAGGCCGATCGTCTGGTACACCTTGTTCACCCGGTCCGGGAACAGATGGTAGTTGAGCACGATCTCGGTCGCCACCGTTTGGAGGTCCTTGGAGGCGCCGGTGGACCGGGTGTCCGACTTGCGGATCCGGACATCCAGTTTGATGACCCGTTCGATGACCGGAATGATGAAGGAGAAACCCTCCGACAGGATCTTCTCCTCGACGCCATGGAGCTGGTTGAACACCACGCCCCGCTCACCGGCGCCGATGATCACGAAAGGAGAGAAGATCCACAGGAGGACGAGTACCACGGCGAGGATGGCGAAGGGGCTCATCTTCTTCAGCCCGGGCACCTCGCTCAACGGGTCAAATTCTTTGTTCAGAGCCATGGCGCCCCCCCAGCCGTCACCGGCCTATTCGCTGCTGCCCAGCATGTCGTCGATCAAGGGCCTGTTCCGGTCGTAGCAATTGGGACAGATATGATCGAAGAGGGCCTCGTGGTCGGCGGCGAAGTTGCGGGCGTCCACGAGTTTCTCCGAGACGACGATCGCGTAACACGGATCGCAGAGTTGGAACGGCCCGCGCATCAGGCTAATCGTCTGCATGGTGTCGAACGGTGGTCCTTACCACTCAGGCTTCGGCGACGATGTGCGTGTCGGTCTCCTCGACGCCGTCGATGATGTGGATCTTGGAGATGACGACGTCGGACAAGGCTTTCTCGTCGTGCACTTCGATGAAGCTGAAGATGTCGGGCTGACCGAAGCAGGGATGCACCTGGTGGACCCCCGCGATCGTCTTCAGGGCCTTGACGACGTCCTTGGTCTTTCCCGCTTTGACCTTGATCAGGATGTAGGCTTTGGTTGCCATGGCTTCCTCCTGGCCTCCTGTGGGGGCGATCTTAACAGATCGCCGAGGAAGAAGGAAAGAGGTCCACGGGATCACCGCAACGGCATGGCGCGCCGTTGGGCATCATAGCTGGCGTGGATGTTGCGCCCCGTGGAGTGGAAGCGGTCGCGCGCCTGGCGGTAGACCCTCGTCATGAGATCGAGATCGGCCGGACTGACGTTGAATTCCCGAAGCCCCGCCATCACATCAGGGCGCGCAGTCGGTGGGTGCGTTTGGGCGTAGGTGACGATTGCCTCCAAGGTTCGGGACGTGAGCCCTTCTCTCGGGTCGGGCGCGGCTTCGCGAGCCTCGCCCCGTCGCAGGGCGTCGGCGAACCA
>Ga0209237_1001956_pt1 | contig 12234 bp, 10 predicted proteins | sample GraSoi013_1_40cm_2_FD_185820 | JGI IMG/M metagenome (GOLD analysis project Ga0209237, IMG submission 185820) | Grasslands soil microbial communities from the Angelo Coastal Reserve, California, USA - Sample 10_02_2013_1_40cm (SPAdes) (version 2) | ecosystem: Environmental > Terrestrial > Soil >...
GTGCGTGCCGCCCAACGCCCACACCAGCACGTTGCGCGCGTCGGGACGAGGCGTGTCCAGCCACACGGGGGGCCACAGGCTCTCGTACCCGAGCGTATCGATCGCGGACACGCCGAAGCAGCGCGTCACCCCGTTTGGCAGCTGAGCCGCGAGAAACTCGTGCGACACAGTCGTCCCCTCGAGCGTCCAATTGACGCACAGGTTTTGCCCGAGGTTGTAGTCCGAGCTGTACACGCGATACCACTTGAAGCGCGCAAAGTCGGGTGTGTCCGGCCAATCGAGGTGGATCGCGCTGTCGAGCGTGATGCCCGTCAGCGAGGGCGGTGCGCCGATCTGGAGGTATTCGTTTACCGTCACCACATTGCTGCCATTGCTCTCGCCGCCGCCGACATCCACCGCGGTCACGTAGTACTGCAGGTGCGGTACCCCGTTGTCATGGAACGTATTGGACGTGGTCTCACCGCGCAGCAGGAAGGAGCCACTCGTGCTACCGCGCGAGTAGACCCGGTAGCTCGCGAGGTCCGAGCTCTGCAGGTCGTCCCAGGCGAGCCGGATCCCAGCGGGTTGAGTGGGATCGCCGCTCGGGTCGAGCTCGTACGAGAGGTTTTGCGGCGGGGGCAAGGTGCCGGTGCCGTTCGAAACGGTGTTGTTCTGGCACGCGCCGGCCGTGAGGCCTGCGGCGACTAGTAGTAGATGGCGGAGCGAGAGCCGCATGGTATCCTCGAGGCTTCGGGTCGCCCGGTGAGAAGCACGCGGCGTGCCGATACGTAAGTCGCTAACGACGCGAGAGTTGGCAAGCGGAGCCGGGCGTGGTGTGTCATCTGGAGGGGACGGCTAATGAGTGAAGGACTGCTGCTCGTAGTCGAACTTGATGTCGGGCTGATCCAGCAGGGCGACGTAGAAGCTGAACGCGAAGTTGCCGTTCGGGGCCTTGAGAAACGAGAAGCTCGCGTGCCAGCGGTGCAGGTCGCGCTCGAGGCGAATGGCGTGGGCCCCGAACTGCCGTGTGTCGAAGTTGTAGTTCGAGTCCCAGGTCGCCGACCAATGCGCCGTCGGCTGGAACGAGAGGGTGAATCCCACCTGCTGACTCCCAGCGGGGGCGCCGATCGATGTCGAGTCCGACTGTGGGCGAGACCGGACCTTGGTGTAGTTGAGCGACAGGTTGAACCCCCTGCCCCCGGCGCCGATGGGCACCCCGCTCGGCCCTCCAACTCGGGTCCGATCAAGAGGATTGGGTGCGCCACCAGGCTGGCCCTCGGTTCCAGGCGGCGGCTGGGTGGCCGGAGGCTGGTTGGACGCAGGCTTCCCCCCCAGACCGAGCAGCCCGGCGAGGCCGCGGATCGTCGCCGGCGTGATGGCGAACGTGGCGGAGAGGTTGGTCAAGAACGGATCGAACTTCGCGGTATCGGTCCCCACCTGGCCCTTCCACAAGTCGTGCGTCATGCTCAGCCTGAAGCCCGGAAGCAGGTCCGACGCGAACGCGTTGGAGATCGACGACGTCTGCCAGCCCGTGTGACCAGGTTGCTTCGCCTGCTCGAAGTTGTAGGACAGCGAGCTCGTGTTGATGCTCAGGAGCCGGATCTTGCGCGCCGCGCGCTGGGTCGTGTCACCCGCCGGCGGCTTGAGCTTGGCTTCGAAGTTCTGCGACAGGCCGAGGCTGATCGTTTGCTGCGGATCGCTGCGCGTGGTGAAGTTCCGGCGCGTCGGATCGAGCGCGTACGCGAAGGCCGAGTCGACCGTGGACCCCGGCGCGTAGGCATAGCTGATCAGCGGCGAAATCGAATGGCGGATCCGGGCGATGGGCCCGAACCCCGGGAAGAACCCGAAGAACGTGGGACTCAGGCCGGCGCTGAACTGGAGCCGCTTGCCCTGGCGCAGGAACTGCCCGTTGGTGTACTGATTGCGGATCATGAAGGGACCTTGCGACGTCTGGTTCACGATCGCGATGGCCGGCTGCAGCTTCCAGCTTCCCGTGAAAAACGAGGGCAGGTTGATCCCCGTTTGCCAGTTGATCGCCGTGCTGAACGTCTGGTCGAAGAGCACCCGACGGCGCCCACCCGGGACGGTCGAGTCCGGGATGTCGACCTCCTGCCGCGCATCGCTGATGTTGTCCGCCAGGTCGAACGTGTTGCTCCAGTTCCAGGGCCCGATGCGGAGCGGGGTCTGAAAGCTCAAGGTCGTGGCCCGGTTGTCAGCGAACACGGTGTCCAGCCCGCCCCCGGGTAGGACTAGCACCGGCTGTTGCTGGTGAAAAGCCTGCTGATTAGTAAACGAAAAGCCGGGCGACCATGTGATGGACGGCGTGATGTTGATCGGGGACGGCGCCAGGTTCACGGTCGGTATGGTCTGGGATACGAGACCATTTCCGACCTCCTGGCTGCGGCTGCCGCCCACGCTCAACGTGCCCCAATCGAACTGCTTGGTGAAGTTCACCTGCGACGTGAGGCTCGCGGTCGCGAGAAACGGATTCACGGTGTTGGTCTGAATGACCCGGGTGCTGCTCGCGTAGTCGATGCTGGCGCCGAAGTGCGTACGCGAGGAAAACCGCTGCTGGTGCTGCCATCCAAGGCGGATGGAAGACCCGGGGACGTCGAGCTGGCCGAAACGCTCGAACGAGATGCTCCCGTCGATGAACCGGTCGAGCCACTTGTAGGTGCTCCTGGCTCGGAGTGACAGATAGCGCGCCGCATACCAGTCGGCCGAGAGCAGGAAGTCGAAGTAGTCGTTGATGGCCCAGTAGTACCCGACATTCAGCACGTGGCGCTGGTAGCTCCGGACGGGGCGGACGATGTCGTTCAGGCCGAAGCGCGGCACCAGGATGCCGCTGCGCCGCCCCTTCCGCACGTCCTGGAAGATGAACGGGAGCCACATGATCGGGACGTCGTGGATGTAGAGGACGGCCGGGCGTGCCACCATCACGTTCTTGTTCAGCCACTTCATTTCGCCGGTGGAGAAATGGTAATCGGGAACGGGGTTCTCGTCCGAGGTGACCTCGCTTCTCGACCCGTACAGGCGCGTGGAGCCCGAGTCGACCGCGAGGTCGCCGCGCACGTACCACCGGGCGACGCCCTGTTGGAAGTCGGTGAGCGCGTTGTGGACGGTGCCACGCTTGAGGCATGTATCGTAGCGCATCCCCTCCCCTACCATGACCGTCGCCTGATCGAACAAACGGGGATCGCCGATGGCATCGAGCCGACAGCTCCGCTGGTGGTAGCGGATGGAGTCCGATTCGACCTTGGTGCCTTCGCGCTCGACGAAGGCCTCGCCGCGTAGGTGCATCATCTGGGTATCGCCACCCTGGGCAATCAGCGTGTCCGCCATGTACCATGTGATGCGGTACCCCTTCAGCTTGCTCAGCGAGTCGATCACCGCGTCCGCCGGAGGGAAGCTGCGCGTCGGGCCGGTCGGCAGGCCCAGCCGGCGGGCGGTGGCCGTATCGAGGCGGCCCTGCGCCGCCGAGTCCGCGGCGGTCCGCGGCGTCGTGTCGGGTCGCGCCCGCGGGAAGGGCGGTGTCTGCGCGTCGAGGGAGCCGCCGACGAGGAGCAGCAGGGCGACGAGCCCGGCGGCGCTCCCTCGGCCAGCCTGCTCGCGGCGGGCCCGGCGTTTGGTCACGACCCACGCGCAACCGATGCTCACTTCGTACAGCGCCATGAGAAGGACGATCCCCACCAGCATCGACAGCGCGTCCGGGGGCGCGAGCAACGCGGCGGCCACGGCCGCGATGGCCAGGGCGAAGCGGCGGTTGCGGGCGAGGAACTGCGGCGTCACGAGCCCGAGGGCCGTGAGGATCACCACCACGAGCGGCAGCTCCATGGCGAGTCCGATGGCGATCAGAAATTGCGCCGCGAACGAGAAGTATCCGTCGGCGGTGATGATGGGCGAGAACACCTGCGGTTGAAAGCTGAACAGCATGCGCAGGATGTGCGGCAGCAGCCATTCGAAGGCGATGCCGGCCCCGCTCAGGAACAGCACCACGCCCACGGAGAGCGCGGGCACGATCAATCGCTTCTCGCGCGGGTAGAGCGCTGGCGTGAGGAACGCCCACAGTTGGTAGATCACCACCGGTGACGCGAGCAACAGGCCCAGGGCGAACGCGAACTTGAGCGTGATGAGGAACGGCTCAGTGGGACTGGTGAACTTGAGCTTGCCGTCGGGCAGCAGGGGAACGATGGGACGCATCAGCATGCGGATCACGTCCACATGCTCAACGACTACCCAGCCCACCAGGCTCGCCAAGAGGACCGCCACGAGGCTCTTGAGGATGCGCCAGCGCAGTTCCTCGACGTGGTCGAGGAAGGGCATTTCGCCCCGGTTCTCACGAGTCTCCGACACGCCGGCCCCCCCCCAGACCCCGGCCCCAGACGCGGGAGAGGCTACCGCCCCAGGCGCTGGAGCTTGTCGCGCGCGAGGTTGGCCTCTGGAGAGCGAGCGTAGCTGGCGATGACCCGGGCGTAGTACGTCCGCGCCGCCGCCTTGTCGCCCCGCTGCTCGGCGAGGAAGCCCAGCTTGTAGAGCGCCGACGGTGCCCGCGGCGAAGTCGGATAAGTCTTCACGACCTGTTGATACACCGCGGCCGCCGAGTCCGCGTTCTCCCCGGCAAACGACTCACCGATGAAGTAGAGGGCGTCGGGCGCCCGCTCGTGGCTCGGAAACATCCGGAGGAACTCTCGAAAGGCCTGGCGCGCCGTTCCATATCGGCTCGCCCGGTACTGCTGATACGCGAGGTCGTACATCTGCTCCGGCCCAGGGCCCGCCGGATTCCCCGAGGGGCCGACCGGCACGGCCGCGCCGCCGCGGCTCGTGTCCAGCGCCGGGACGGGCTGGCGGGCCTGCTCTTCCAGCCGCCCACGCAGCTCGGTCAGCCGCTGCTGGCTCTGGCCCGTCAGCTCCTGCACGCTCACGAGCTGCTGCTGCACGGCCAGCAGATCGGTCTTCACGTCGCCGCGCAGCTGCACCAAGTACGCCTGCTGCGCCGTCAGCTTCTCCTGCGCCGTGCGAAGCAACGCGCGCACCGTGTCGATTTCACTGGCGCGCTGGCTGTCGGCGCGGGCGCGCTCGACGCGCAGCGCTTCGACCTGGAGCTCTACCCGCCGGACGTCGCCTTTCAGCGCGCATCCGGCGGTGAGCACCAGGGCGAGCACGAACGGCCGAGCGTGTTTCATCCGTTGAATCACGGCTGCTTCAGGCTCTCGCCGCCCGACAGAATCTCAAACTCATCGCGGCGATTCTGCGCCCACGCTTCCTCGTCATGTCCTTGGGCGAGCGGCCGTTCCTCACCGTAGGACACGGTCTCGATCCGACTCCCATCGATGCCGTGGCTGACGACGTACTGCTTGGCCGCCGTCGCGCGCCGGTTGCCGAGCGCCAGGTTGTATTCGTCGGACCCGCGCTCGTCGCAATGGCCGCTGATCCGAATCCGCAGGCCCGGGTTAGCCTGGAGGATCGCCACCTTTTGATCCAGGACCGCGGCGTCCCCGCCCCGGATGATCGCCTTGTCATAGTCGAAGTGGATCATGGTGGCAAGGAGCGTCTTCACCGCCTCCGTCCCACGACCCATGGCAGCCAGCGAGTCGGCGATCTCCTGACGGCGTTTCGCGTCTGCCTGGGCCCTCCGGTCTGCTTCCTCCTGGGCCGCCTTCATGGAATCGTCGTGCGCCTGCTGGGCCGCGCGGAGCGAGTCCGGGTTGGGCCCGGTCGGGGTAGGCGTCGTCTCCGGCTGCTTCCCGCCGCACGCGGCGAACGCTACGGCGACCAGACCGCTCAGCAGGAGCAAGGGTAGGCGTTTCATCGGTTCAAGTCCTCTCCGATTTCAAGGGGTCGACGATGCGGTCTCCGGCAACCGCGGAGACCAGGCCGGCAGCCGCGCGCCGCTCTTTTGCAGCAGCGGGCGGATGCGGCCGGTTTCTACGTCGATGATCCAGAGCTGCCGATACCCCGAACGATCCGACACGAACGCCATATGACGACTGTCGGGTGCCCAGGTTGGATCTTCGTTTCGCCCGACCGAGGTGAGCTGTCGCACCGCGCGCGTCCGTACGTCGAGGACGAACACCTGCAACGTGCCACCCACGTCGCGGTGGAAGGCGACCGTCTGGCCGTCGGGCGACCACTCCGGCGCGTTGGACGAACCGGTAGCACCGTAGTCGAACGGCGCGAAGAGCTGCTGGTCCGTCCCATCCGCCGCCATCACGTAGATCTGCGGCAGCCCGGCTCGCGTCGACACGAACGCGATCCGCTGGCCGTCGGGACTGTAGGTCGGTGACAAGTTGTCGTAAAAGCGGCCTACGGTCAAGCGCTGTAAGCAACAGCCGTCCTTGATGTTCACCGTGTAGAGGTCGGTGCCTTCCTCGGTCGCGCGGCTGAACGCGAGCGTCTTACCGTCGGGCGAGAACGCCGGGGTGAAGTCGAGTGCCTGGCCCGTAGTGGCGACGGGCGCGCGCTTGCCGCTCGCGACCTCCTGCAGGAAGAGCCGTCCGTGACCCTGCCAAAACTCCATGTACGAGAAGCGACGACCGTCCGCGGCCCACGCCGGCGACATCGCCTGGTGATCGCTCGAGGACACCAGCTTCTGGTCGGCGCCGTCCTGATCGATGCTGTACACCTTCCCGTCCATCACGAACAGCACGCGCGTGGCGGCCGTCCCACCCACGCCGAGGGCCGCCTCGAGCACGCGGTCGGCCAGCTGATGGATCGCGAGGCGAAACCCGGGATCCTTGAGCGCCGGCAGGCGCGCCCGGAGCTCGCGCCGCACGCCGCCGGCCGCCACGTCGTGCACGGTGACGATCGCGCTGTCGCCCGACCCGGCCGCGACGGCGACGGCGAAGTCCGCGCCGAGCGCCTGGTACAGCGGATAGTTGAGCGTGGTCGCGGCTGCGGCACCGCCTCCTCCGGTTCGGCCGGCGCCGCCTGCGGCCGGGGGGCGGGCGCCGGGTGCCGCGGCCGTGACACGGATCGAGTCGCCGCCGGGCAGCGTGATCAGCTCGAAGCGGTCGCTGTAGTCGACATCGCGCGCCAGGATGACGCGCGCCGAATCGAGCGCCGGCGCATGCACCGGCAGCACCACCATGCCCGGGCGCACGCCGGGCCGGTAGACAATGCCGATGCGGACGCCGCGATCGATGGCGGAGGTGTCTTGCGCGTCAGACGGTCGGACGGTCGGACCGGCGGACAGAACGGCGAGACCGAGGAGCAGCCGCCTCACTGCCGCTTCCCGCTGAAATAGAAGCGCACGAAGAGCACGTCGGCAGTCCAGCCGTCGGGCAGCGCCCGGAACGCCTTGATTCGTCCGACCTGCTCGATCGCTCCCTGCGCTTCGAGGTCGAACGCATAATTCCCCGACCGCTTGAGGAGCGTGAGATCGCTCACCGACCCGTCGCGATGTACCAGGAACGAGACCTCCGCCTCGAGAGGAGTGCTTTGGAGCGGGCGCTGCCAGACTCGCAGCACCTGCGCCACGATGTTCTGCAAGTACTGGGGGAAGGGAAACTCCACCCCTTCCGTGCTCACCGTGGCGACGTCCGTGCCGGTCGACGGCTTCTCGCCGGGGAGCGGCGCCACATTGGGCGTCGTCCGCGGCGCGGCCTCACGCTTCGCGTTGTCCGCCACCGGGGGCGGCGGCGCCGGGGAGACCGTGCTCTTCGGCGACTTGGCCTTCGGGGCCGGCGCCGGTTTGTCCTCCGCCGGCCGATCCACCGCCTCGGGCGCTTTGCGCGCGTCCGGCGTCGGCTCGGGCGCCGCCACGAGGTGCACGCGATAGGTCGGTGGCACGGGCTTGCGCGCAGCCGCCGCGCCGGCGACGAGGAACAGGCCGGCGAGCGCGTGCACAGCGACGGTGCCGACGAGGCCGACGCTCGCGCTCTCGGAACCCCGGCGCCCCCGTCTCACCGCTCGACCACCTCCGGCTCCGCGACGAGGCCAACGTCGTTTACGCCCGCCGCGCGGATCGCCGCCAGCACCTGCACCACCTCCGCGTAGGGGACCCGACCGTCGGCCCGAAGGTACACCCCAGTGGGGCGTTTGGTTCGCACAAACGCGGGAAACGTGGCCCGGAAATCCGCGTATGAGAGCGCCGCCTGATCCATGAAAATGCGCCCCTCGCGGTCGAGGGTCACCACGAGGCCCGACTTCGGTTCGAGCGGCTTCGCCTCGGCCCGGGGCAAGCGGACGTCGACGCCCCCCTGCATGATCGGCGCGGTGATCATGAAAATGATCAGGAGCACGAATGCCACGTCCACGAGCGACGTGACGTTGATGTCCGCGTTCAAGGGGAGCTCCCCGTGCCCGCGCAGTCCACCACCGCCGCCGCCCAGCAGCCCGGCCATTAGAGCCTCCCTTCGCGCGCCATCGTGCCGATGATTTCCTGCGCGAACCCTTCCAGCTCGCCCGCAAACAGGCCGAGCCGGTTCACGAACAAGTTATAGGCCATGACGGACGGGACGGCCACCGCGAGCCCGGCGACGGTCGTCACCAGCGCTTCGGCGACGCCCGGAGCCACGGCCGCGATGTTGCCCGAGCCGCCGACGGCGATCCCGATGAACGCGTCCATCACCCCCAGCACCGTCCCGAGCAGCCCGAGGAGCGGGCTCACGGAGCCGAACGTGGCAAGCCAGGGAATGAAGCGCGCCGCGGCGTCGCGTTCCGCCGCGACCTCTTTCGCGAGCACCATCCGCAGCGCCTCGAGCTGCGTCGTGGTCAGCGCGGTCTGGGTCGCCACCGCCGGGCCGTTGTCCTTCAAGCCACCGGGCTTCAACTCCGAGAAGAAGTTTATGCCTTCCCGCAGTAAGCGGTTGTAGGGCGAGGCGGGCAACCGCATGGCCGCGTGGTAGGCATCGTCGAGCCGCGTCGCGCGCTCGATCTCCGCCATGAAACGGTCGGCCTGCCGGCGCATGCGGCGGAACTGCCACCACTTGAGGAAGATGAGATACCAGGAGACGATCGAAAACACGACGAGGATGGCGAGGACGAACTTGGTCTCGCGGCTCGACGTGAGAACCAGCTCCCAGGGCGTTGTGGGGACCGCCCGGCCCACCTGAAAGAGCACGATGTCAGTCCTCCCTAGTTCCCGTACCCATGCGGGTGCGCCTGGTGCCAGGCCCACGCGCTCGCGAGGATCTCCTCCAGACTGGAGTGCCGCGGCCGCCAGCCGAGGATCGTTGCGGCCCGCCCCGCCGCCGCAACGAGCTCGGGCGGATCCCCCGGCCGGCGCGGTCGCGCCACCGCCGGAATCGCGCGGCCCGTAACCCGCCGCGCCGCTTCTGCGACCGCGAGCACGGAGTACCCGACGAGCCCGCCTGGGTCGGATCCGCCTCGAGCGCCCGCACGTGCGCGTCGGCGATGTCCAGCACGTGCACGTAGTCTCGCACCGCGGTCCCATCCGGTGTGGGGTAATCCGTCCCCTGGATGTCGAGCGCCAGCTGCCGGCCGGACGCCACGCGCAGCACGTTGGGGATGAGGTGCGTCTCGGGAACGTGATCCTCTCCCTGATGGGCGGTCGCCCCGGCGGCATTGAAATAGCGCAGGTTGACGACGCTGGCGCCGTCCGCCCTCGCGTAGTCCGCGAGCACGCGCTCGAAGTCGCGCTTCGTCTCGCCATAGGGGTTGACCGGCGCCAGGGGCGCGTCCTCGGGAATCGGCGTGACGCTGGGATGGCCGTACACCGCGCACGAAGATGAGAACACGACGCGCCGCACGCCGGCCGCGGCGGCGCGCTCCAGGAGCACGCGCCCGGCCGTCACATTGTTGGCGCGATACATCTCGGGTTCAGCCACGGACTCCCCCACCAGGGCGTACGCGGCGAGATGTACCAGCGCGTGACAGCGATGACTCCGGAGCAGCGCGTCCAGGGCCGCCCGGTCTCCGACCCCCCCCTGCACGAACGTCGCCTCGGGCGCCACCGCCGCCCGGTGGCCGCGACTGAGGTCGTCCAGAACCACGACCGGGTACCCGCGGGCGAGAAGCTGTGCGACCACGACGCTGCCGATGTACCCCGCCCCACCGGTGACGAGGACACTATCCTTCATCTCGGCGCTCCAGGCCGAAGAGGCGCTTCAGCGCCTCGAGCAGGCCGTAGCCCCGCCCGGCTTGCGCGGCCTCTTTGAGGGCGATGGTCGGCTGGTGCAGGAACTTGTTGAGCAGCGCATGGCTGAAGTGCTCGATTTCTCCGCGGTCGTCCGGGCTCAAATGCGAGAGGCGGCGCAGCGTGCGCTCCAGCTCGGCGGCGCGCACCTGGTCCAACCGCTCGCGGAACTCCTTCAGGACGGGCACGACGACCAGTCCGCCGTACCAGGCCCAAAAGCGCTCGACTTCCTCGCTCACGATGTGCTCCGCCGCCGGAATGTCGCCGCGCCGCTCGGCCGCCGCCTGTGCCGCCACCGCCTGAAGATCGTCGATGTCGTACAGGAAGACGTTCTCGAGCTGGGCGACCGAGGGCTCCACATCGCGCGGCATGCCGAGATCGAGGATACACAGCGGACGCCCGCGGCGTCGAGCGACGGCCGGCGCGACGCGGTCCCAGGTGACGACGGCGTGCGGCGCCGCGGTCGAGCTGAGCACGATGTCGGCATCGGCGAAGTGCTCCCACGCCTCGTCTAACGTGAGGGCGCGCGCACCCAGCTGTTCAGCGATCGCCCGAGCGCGCTCGTAGGTGCGGTTGGCCACGAGCGTCACCCGCACGCCCTCGGACACGAGGCACGTCGCCGCGAGCTCCGCCATGTCTCCCGCGCCGAGGATCAGCGCCGAGCGGCCCGCGAGCCGCGTGAAGATGCGGGCCGCCACCGCGACCGCGGCGGACGGCGCGGACGCCGCGCCGGTCGCGAGTCCCGTCTCGCTGCGCACACGGGCGCCGACGAGCAAGGCCGACTGGAACAACCGATGCAACACGGGGCCCGCCTGAGCCTTGGACGTCTCCCAGGCGTCTCGCACCTGCCCCTGGATCTGCGATTCCCCGAGGATCATGGCATCGAGCCCCGCAGAGACGCGATACAGATGGCGCACCGCATCGCGATCGCGCTGGGTGTAGCCGTACGTGCTGGCGTTGCGACCACCGCCCAGCCGCTCCGACAGGAGCGCCCACACGACCTCCGGCACGGCGTCGTCCCCCTCGGCGAGGTAGAATTCCGTGCGATTGCACGTGGAGAGCAGCACGCCGCCGCCCGCGCCCGCCGCCAGCACCCGCGCGAGCGACCCCGGCACTTCCCGGGGCTCGTGCGCGAAGCGCTCGCGCACCTCGAGCGGCGCCGTGCGGTGATTCACGCCCAGAACGGTGATGCTCATCGCCTCCTCACTCAGAGAAACCGCTGGGTGCCCGGCGCGGCGAGCTTGAGCGCGACGTACACGAGCAGCACCGCGGTGAAGCTCGCGATGCTCGCGAACGCGGCGCGCCGACCGGCCCAGTGGCGCACCACCCGTACGCCCACGGCCCATCCCAAGACGACCCAGGTGAGCATCCCCCATACCACCTGGGCGGCATCGACCGACGCGCCGCCGGCGTACTGCACGCCGAACCCGAGCAGCACGCCCAGCGTCACGGTGGGGAATCCCAGCACGAGCGACAGATGGTTCAACTGGTCCAGCCGCTCGAGCGGCGGGAACAACCGGAACACCGGCCCGAAGCGCTTCGCCTTGAGCTCGTGGAACTGCAGCAGGTACAGGGCGGCGGCGATGAACGCGAGCGCCAGCATGGCGAGGCCGAAGACGCTCACCGTGATGTGGAGGATCGACCAGGCGCCGCGCCCCGACGCGGGCGCGCCTTCCGGCGCGAGCCCGATCAGCAACGCCAGGCCGAGGAGCCCCGTCGCGAGCGGCCCGGTGAACACCCCCACGGCCGACGCGCGAAACAGGCCCTCGCTCGCCGCCTGCAGCGCGACGAGGAACAGGGCCAGCATGGAGAGCGTGGGAGCGACGCCCACGAAGGGGGTGAGTTGCGCGACGCCGATCACATGCGCCGCCAGCCCGAGCAGCGGGACGCCCAGCCCCAGCGCGCGCGGCGCCGGCCGGAGCCCGGCGAACGGCGCCAACGCGAGCGCGGTGGCCAATGCGTACAGGCCCAGCGCGATCAGATGCGGAACGAGAACCACGGGACGGAAAGCGCCGGCGCCGCTCAGCGCGGTCGCCGGCCGCCGATCAGGACGGCATCTTCCGGATGAGCCGCACCGGCATGCCGGGAACGAGTTTGGGGTGGCCGATATTCAGGATCAACCCCGAGGCCGAGTGATCGCGCGTGTGCACGATCTGGAG
>Ga0209237_1001960_pt1 | contig 12225 bp, 14 predicted proteins | sample GraSoi013_1_40cm_2_FD_185820 | JGI IMG/M metagenome (GOLD analysis project Ga0209237, IMG submission 185820) | Grasslands soil microbial communities from the Angelo Coastal Reserve, California, USA - Sample 10_02_2013_1_40cm (SPAdes) (version 2) | ecosystem: Environmental > Terrestrial > Soil >...
TGTCATGTGGTCCCTCCCGCTGCCGCTCCATCATACGGGCGATGATGGAGCGCAGCCAGAGGGCTTACCGCTCTTCGTGGTCGTCGTCGACGCCGTCGTGGTCCTCGTCCGCGAACGCCCGGAACGACTGCCGGATGTTGGCGTTGATGGTCTCCGCGTTGGCGGGGTCATTGGGATCGAGGAACGCGCCCGACGCGTCCTTGAACCAGCTCGCGACGTCGACGGAGACCGTGAAGTTCGAGGTCCCCGGTCCTACAGTGATCGGCGTGGCGAACTCCATCTCGACCTCCGCCTCGACGTTGGACGTGAAAGCGAACGAGTGCGTGCCGCCCGCGTCCATGAAGCTGCCCGAAACGTTCACCGCGTTGAGCTTCGCCTCGACCGCGCGGTAGGTGCCGGCGGGAACGAGGGCGTCGAGCACCAGCTGAGTCGTCGCGTCGAGCGGGAGATCGACCGTCAGGGGCCCGAGCTCCAGCTCCTCGCAGTCGTCATGCTCCTCGTTGCTGCCAACATCGCTCGTGGTGCTGCCCGCGGCCGCGGCGTCCGCTTGCTCGGCGGCACAGGTCGTCCCGACCGGGGCCAGTTCAACCTCGCGGACGGTGACCTGCGCCGCGGAGACGGTGAGTGAGGTGACGGTGCTGCCGGCCGGCGGATCGCTGCTCGGGCTAGCGGCCGGAGTCCCGGACTTCGTGGTGACGGAAAGGCTGAGGGCGCGAGTGCCGGGCCCGGTGGACTCGCATGCGGCCAGGGCAACGACCAAGGGAGCGAGCCACACGAGGGAGCGAGGGAGACGCGCGGTAGCAATGTGAATCATGACGGCCTCCGGGGGATTGTTCGCGGGATACTACCCCGGCAACGTGGGATAGGCCATCGCAAGACTGCCAACGAACCGGCGCGCGTTCGTGAGTTAGGTCACGCGGCGCGCGGTCGCGCGTCGAGCGGGATGCTACCCCTCCCCCCTCCCCCCGCCCCGCCGATGCAGCTCGCGCACCGTGGCGATCGTGTCGGCCAGGTCCGGACCCTTGTCGGGGCGGTAGCGCTTCACGCGGGCGAACCGCAGCGTGAGGCCGCCCGGATATTGCGGGCTCGCCTGGACGTCGTTGAATGCGACCTCCACCACGAGCTCGGGGCGCACGTACACCGTGTAGCGATCGCGTGAGGTCTCGAGCTCGAGGAGCTTCGTGGTCTGCCACTCGAGCATCTCGTCCGTCATGCCCTTGAACGTCTTGCCCAGCATCACGAATCCGCCCGCGTCCGGCTCGCGGGCGCCGAGGTGGAGGTTCGAGAGTCGGCCGCTGCGGCGGCCATGGCCCCACTCGGCGGCGAGCACGACCAAGTCGAGCGTCTGCGCCGGCTTCACCTTGAGCCAGGCGGCGCCGCGCGCCCCCGCGTCATAGCGCGCGCCCAGGGCCTTCGCCATGAGGCCTTCGTGGCCCGCCGCGATCGCCCGCTCGTAGAACGCGCCTGCGTCGCCCGGGTCCGCGGTCACGAGGCGCGGGACGCGGTGCGCTTCCGGCACGGCCGCGGCGAGCGCGGCGAACCGCCGGGCGTAGGGCTCGTCCAACAGGGGTGACCCATCGGCGTACAGAATGTCGAAGAAGAACGAGGCGAGCGGCAGCTCGGCCCGCAGCGGTTCCACGTCGAGCTTACGGCCGAAGCGGCGCATCGTCACCTGAAACGGCCACGGCTTGCTGTCAGGGCGGAGCGCGATCGCCTCACCATCGAGGATCGCTTCGCGCAGGGTGAGCTGCCGAGCTGCCTCCACGACCTCCGGCACCGCGACGGTCACGTCGTTGAGCTGGCGCGAGAACACTCGCACCTCGTCCCCCCGCTTGTGCGCCTGGATTCGGGCGCCGTCGAGCTTGTACTCGAACGCGGCCTCGCCGAGCTGGGTGAGGGCGTCGAGCACATCGTCAGCGGCCTGGGCGAGCATCGGCTGCAGCGGGCGGAACAGCTCGACGCGATAGCGCGCGAGGCCCTGGGCGCCCTCGGTGAGCGCGACATGCGCCACCGCCCCGAGGTCCCCCGCAAGCATCGCGGCCCGGCGCACGAGGTCCGAGTCGAGCCCCGTGGCGCGAGCCACGGCTTCGGTGACGAGCCCCTCGAGCGCTCCCTGGCGCAGCTCACCGATCATGAGCCGGAAGAGAAACTCTTGCTCCTCCTGTGTCGCGCGCGCGAACAGCTGGCGCAACAGCTGTTCTTTCGCTTGCGTCGACCCCTTTCCTGTTGTCTGCGCCAGGCGCTCCAGCGTCCGGTCCACTTCGGCGAGCTCGAGCGTCGGCCCGTCGGCCGCGGGCTCGGCGCGTGCCGCTTGGAGGGTGGCATAGCCGACGCCAACCCGCCCCTGTCGGGGGGAGCCCGAGAGGAACGCGATCGCGGTTGCGATCTCGTCCGGAGCGGCGCGCTTGAGTAGGGCGGCGAGGAACTCGATCTTCGCTAGCCGGCCGCGGGTCTGAGCGACGGCGCGGGAGGTCTGGACCAGGTCGTAGAGGCGCACGCCCCTACTGCACCATCCCGAACCGCTTGTTCCGCGCGGTCATCTTGAGGAAGTAGCCGAGCCGCTGCTCGAATACGTCCCGCCGACGCCTCGCGGCCACGATCCAGCCGATGCGGATCCGCTGGTACGACGCGGGAAAGCGCTGGAAGTTCCGCCAGGCCGCGCGATCCCGCTTGAGACGCCGCAGAATCTCGTTGGGGACCTCCCACTTCGGTCTGGGCTTCGTGTCGCTCTTGTGATCGAAGGCGTGCTTGATGCTTTCCAGGCCGAACCTGGTCATGCGGCCCGAAGCGATCAGCCGGCGCACCCGCTCGCGGTTCATGGCGGAGAGACGGCTCGTGGGACGGCGCGGCGAGAAGCGCTGAGCGTAGCAGACGGCATCGATCGGCTTCAGGAGGCTGTCGATCCAGCCGTAGCACAGCGCCTCCTCCACGGCGTGGTTGTAGGGGATGCGCGGCTTGCCGCTCTGCTTCTTGTAGTAGATCAGCCAGATCTCGGGGGCGGTGCGGTGGTGCTTGGAGAGCCAGGCGCGCCATTCGCGGCGGTTCTTCGCATAGAAGGTCTTGCCGACGTTCATCCCCGGTCCTCAGCCTTGCAGTGCCGCGAAGATCCCGACCACCGCGATGACTATTCCCAGGGCGATCTTCGCCGCGGCGGCGGCCGCGCGTCCCAGCACCGCGCCCCATCCCGCGCGCGCGGCCGTCGTGGCCGAGGAGCGTGAGTACTCGAACAGGCCGGCGCCCGCGAACGACCCGATGAACCCGGCGATCACGCTCCCGATGATCGGCACGGGGACGCCGACCACGGCCCCGACGATCCCGCCGACCAGCGCGCCCCACCCCGCCCGGGACGATCCGCCGTAGCGGCGCGCCAGCCGGAATCCCAGCCACGTCTCGACGATCTCGCCCACCAGCGCGAGCCCCAGAGCGAGGGCGATCGTCGTGACGCCGACCGAGCGGAAGTCCGTGAGCCAGCCGTAGCCGACGACGCCCGCGACCATCACCCAAAGGCCCGGCAGGCCGAGTGTCACGAGCACGAGGCCCGCGAGGAGGCAGAGGCCGAGCAGCAGGGCGGCGAGAGTGTGGGTCATGGCTCCCAGCAAGGTAGCGCTTCCAGGCCGCCGCGCCGTATCATCCTCTCATGACCGACAAGACCATGGCGAAGCTGCGCTCCCTCCTGAAGACGTACGAGGAACGCGCGGCGAAGGCCCGGCCGGAACCCCGAACGGTGGACGAGGAGGGCGAGCGGCGCAGAGAGGAGTGCGGGGAGCGGCTCCAGCGGGTGGTGCTGCCCGTGCTCCAGGCGTTCGTGGCCGAGCTGCGGAGCGTGGGACACGGAGCCCTGATCGAGGATCACACGGAGGGGATCGACGGGTATCCGAGCGTCGGGCTGGCGCTCGCGCCGCGCTCGCCAGGCGCCCTCGCGTCGGTGCTCACCTTTCGGTACGATCCGCGGCGGGGCATCGCCGTGCAGCGCGACGTCAAGCCGCCGGCCACAAGGGCGAGGTTGGTCACGAGCAGCCACGACCGCATCGGGACCATGACCGTGGACGCGGTCACGGCGGAGTGGGTCGAGACGAAGACCTTGAGCTTCGTCGAGGCGGTGCTCAAGGCGAACTGACCGGGCCACGAATGTTCGTGGTCTGTTCGGTTTCGCACGCGTAAGTCGCTGATTCCCAAACAGGGGCGTTACCCCGGCGCGTGAGTGTGGCATCTTTCACCACACACCGCGAGCGGGGGGTCGTATGCGTGAATCCTCGCCTCATGGACTGACTGAGCGGCGCCGCGCGATTCTCCGCCAAGCGAGCGCCGCGCTGCGCGGCCGGCTGGTCACGCTGTGGCGCGTGCGGCGCTGGGGACCGGCAGTGGCCGAAGTGGCGAGCGCGCCCGCTCCGCCGCCCGATGCGATCGAGTTCGATGTGGCCGGAGTGCTGCGGCGCTGGGGCCGCGTGCTGTGCGACGAAAGCCTCTGGCTCGGGTGTCGACTGGGAGCGCACCGCTGGCACGTGGCGCCGGTCCGCGACGATCTTCCCGCTCCGCCCCCGGCGGCGATCGAGCGCCGCAGCCCGGAGCGGCTGACGCTCGAGCTCGTCGGCCTGTCGCTCGGCGCTCTCGAGCGCCTCTGGACCGCGGCCGATCAGGCGACCGTGTATCTGTGCGCCGCCCTAGACGTCTTGGACGGTTGCCTCTGGCACGTGCGCGAAGCAACTGGTCTCTCCATTGTGACACGCGCGCACCTGCTCGCGGATCTCGCGGCGGTGGCCACGGCGATCGACGACGTGCTGAGCCCCTCAGCTTGACCGTTTTGCCGCGCTACGATACTGTGGACCGTCCTTTACCGCGGACCAGTCCATGAGCGGCTCCCGTTCCGCGTCGGCATTGACCCTCGTCCTCCTCGCGGCGGCCTGCGGGGGGAATAAAGTCCTAGTCCCGCCGCGGCTCGACTTGAGGCCCTACGGCAAGCTCGGACTCGTGACCTTCACGGTTGAAAACGCCAAAGGGTCGCTGCACCAGTTCGCGACCGAGCGCTTCGCCGAGGAGATGCTCGCGGCGCAGCCCGGGATCGAGGTGTTGGAGCTGGGCCCGCTTGATTCCGAGCTCGACGCGGCGCGGGCGCAGCAGCTCGGCAAGGAGCGCGGCGTGGCGGCCGTGTTCGCCGGCCATCTCAAGGTCACGAACCCGACGGCGGGAGGCGGGATCGCAGGGCTCGTAACCCCGCACCTCGAGGCGACGATCAGAGTCGATCTCTCGGTGCGCCTCCTGTCGGCGCAGTCGGGGGGCACGCTGTGGCGCTCGAGCGCGTGGGCCACTCAGAAGGTGGGCCAGGTCGCGCTCGTGGGGGGCGAGCTGAACTTCGCGGCGCGGGATCCCAAGGCCGCGTACGGGCCGCTCGTGAACCGGATCGTGAACCTGGTGGCGCAAGACATGTGGGCGACGTGGCAGAAGCGGTGATGATGTAGCCACGGCTACGCCGGCCGGCACGCGCACCGCGGGCCGTGGGGGCAGTAGTTCGGCATCCACGACGGCTCACAGGGGGGCAGCTGGTCGGGCGCCGCTCCGGCCTCGAGCAGCGCCAAGCGTCGGTCCGCCTCGGCCTTGATGTCCTCGAGGCTCCGAAAGTGCACGTCGTACACCATGAACTTGTCGTCCTTCACGGCCTCGTAGTAGACGACGACCCTCCCCGTCTGGTGACCGCTGAGCGCGCACTCGAACGCGATGCGGTCGAAGTAGTAAGGAAATTCTTCCACGAGCTGTGACCGGTCGACCAGCTTCGTCTTGCGGGTGGAGCGGAAGATCGTGGGGACTCCCCGGAACGTTCCCACCTTGCCCTTGAGGGTGCGGAGCGACACGGGGATCCTGGCGAACGCACCCGGAACGCCGTACCAGAGCGCGTCTTTCAGGGCGTCGCCGAAGCCGAGCCGCTCCATGCCCGCGAGCGCCGTGTCCAAGTCCACGTCTTCTTCCTCTGGCTTCGCCTCGGCGACGGCTTGACGCTCGATCGCGGCCCGGCGCGGGAACACGAGATCGTTCAAGCGGAACTGGGGACCGGGCTTGGGGGCGTCGGTGAGGAGCGCCGTCATGGCGGTGACGAGCTCGGGGTTCTCGGCGATCTGGACGGCGGCGGAGGGGACGACGCGGCCCAGCGGCTCGGCCGTGGCGCAGCCGCACACCGCGCGGTAGTCGCAGCGCAGCTCGAACCACTCGCAGCGCGGCAGGCGGGACGGGTCCTGGCCCGCGAGCGCCTCCCGGAACAGGTCGCGGCGCCGCACCATCTCCCGCTCGACGGCTTTGAGATCCTTGAAGCGCACATCGAATCCCTTGAGGGCGCCGGGGCGGCCGTACAGCGCGCGCTTGTAGACGAACAGCCGTCCTTGCTCGCGGCCGGTCATGGTGCAGTACATGCCGAGCTGGTCGACGTAGCTGGGCCGCGCGGCGGCGGGGCCCTGGGGAAGCGACGCGGTGGTCTTGAGCTCGACGGGGACGTCGTCGTAGATGTCGATCTTGCCCACGATCCCCTGGAACTCGACGAACTGCTCCACGAACTCTTCGGTGGAGACGGCGCGGCCGAACACCTCGTGGAACCCGGTCCCCGCGAGCATCGCCTGCCTGCGCTCGGGATCGGGCTGGATGTCGGGCCGGGCGCGCTGAAAGAAGGCCTGGCGCGGGTTGACGAGATCGGTGACCGAGATGCGGCGCCGCCGGCCCTGGCGCTTGAGCGCTGCGGTCAGCTCGTCCTTGACGGTGCGGTTGGCGTCGATTCCAAGGACGACGCGCTCAGCGAGGGACATGGGGGCATGCGCTCAGAGACGGGACAACACGACCACCCCCACGAGCGCCCCGATCACGAGCCACCAGATGATCCGCGGCACCCACGCGCGTGAGTGCGTCTCCGATACAACGTTCACGATCCGCACCTCGCGGGGACCCGGGTCGTGCAGCTCCTGCTTCTCGGCTCCGTGCAGGGCCTGCTCGACCCGCGCGCGGACTTCGGGCGGCAGCTGGGTAGGGTCGTCGTAGCTCTTCCCGTCCACGGTGTACTTCACCTGTTTCGTGTGCACCTTGACGGACACGCCGTCGCGCGTGGTTTCGACCGTTCGCGCCATCGTCCCTGGTGATGCCGCGCCTTTCGCGACATCCTGAACGAGCTGCAGGGCCTGCTCGTACTGGCGCCGCACCTCGGGGGGCATGGCGTCCGGGGAATCGTACTCGGTGCCGTTGACGACGATCTTCTGGGTCACGTCGCAATATAAGATTTCCTGACCGCCGGCCTAGGTTAGCGGCAGCAGGGCGCCCTCGTGCTCGAGGAGCCAGCGCTTGCGATCCAAGCCGCCGCCGAAACCGGTGAGCTCGCCGCGCGCACCGATGACGCGGTGGCAGGGGACGATGATGGGGATCGGGTTCTTCCCGTTGGCCGCTCCTACGGCGCGGGTGGCGCGGACGTCGCCCAAGCGACGAGCGAGCTCGCTGTAGCTCACGGTGGTGCCGTACGGGATGGTGCGGAGGGCGCTCCACACGCGCCGCTGAAACGCGGTGCCGGGCGGGTCCAAGGGAAGGTCGAACGCCGTGCGAGCCTTGGCGAAGTACTCCGCCAGCTGCTCGCAGGCCCGGGCGAGGTGACCGCTCGGGGGCTTTCGCCCGTCGTCCGGCTCGACGCCCGGGAGATCCACTCCGGGGAACGACACGCCGGTGAGCCCCGAGGCCGAGGCGGTGATCACGAGCTCGCCGATCGGACTCTCAAAGCGAGTCGCTAACGTCAATCCCCCTTCCAGGCGCCGAGCAGGCGCCGCAGCAGCACGAGCTGTCCCAGGTGATAGGAGTTGTGGTCGGCGAGCACCAGGGCCTCGCGCAGCGCGGTCTGTCCGGTCCCGTGCGGGATGCGGGCGAAGAGATCGGTCGCTGGGTCGCGCACGAGGCGCTGCATCGTGCGGAGGTCCTGCTCCACCTGGGCGACGCTCTTGTCCCACGCCGCGGCGTCGGGTGGCGCGTCGCTCTCGGGCCAGTAACCCGCCGGCCACTCCGGGGAGACGTGCTTTGCGCTCTTCGTAAACTCCACGATATCCCACTGCGAGATGCGGATGTGCTCGAGCAGGCGCCAGGGAGTGAACGGCTGCCCCGGGGGCTTCGTGCCCCGGAGGGCGGGCGGCCAATCGGCGATCGCGTCCTTGAACGTCACGTGGGCGTGCCCCTGGCCGAGCAGCTCGAGGAGGTGGTCCCGGAGCGCGCGGTGGGGATCGGCGCGACCAGGTTTGCGCTTCGCGGCCATGCGACACTCCTGGAGTGGAGTCGAGGTCGGCGAGGTGCCCGGGCTAGCGCCGTTGAAGTTAGCTGTCCGGAGGGCCACAATCATGGACCATGACGCGTCTGGCCGTCGGCCTCGGCCTGAGTTGGCTCCTCTTCCTCCCTCGAGCGACGCACGGGCAGCGGTGCGCGGAGCCCCACTATCGCTGGAGCGAGAAGGTCGACACGGCGCTCGAGACGCGACCGGCGACCCCCGCGCTCATCTCCCAGATCCTGACGAGGTGGGCGCCCCGGAGCCTCACGAGCAAAGACGCGTGTGCACCGCGCGCGGAGCGCGAGGACAGCCTATTCGTGGTCACCGGGTGGGTGCGACGCATGCGGCTCCATGAGAGCGACGGTGACTGGCACATCGAGCTGACCGAGGCCGCAACCACGCCGGTGACGTCCTGCATCATCGCCGAGATTCCGGCGGAGACCCACGGGGTGATCTACCGCCGGGCTCGGCGCGAGCTCGCCGCCCTCGTGGACACGACCCAGCTCAGCCCCAGCGGCGACGTCGATCCACCGGTTCGGGTCCAGCTCACGGGCGCCGCCTTCTACGACGGATACCATCAGGAGCAACCGACCGGTGGCGGTGCTTCGCACGCCCTCCAGCACGCGCGCTGCAACTCCTCGCTCGGCGCGCTGTGGGAGATCCATCCGGTGTACAAGGCGGCAGCCCCCCAGGGCCCGTAGGCGGAACCGTGTCGCTCGTAACGCCGTTGTCGGAGACGCATCCCTCCACTGGAGCTTCCCCAATGCAAGTGTTCGTCACGGGTGCCACCGGGTACGTCGGGTCGAGCGTCGCGACGGCGTTCCGGCGGGCAGGGCATCGCGTCTGGGGCCTCACCCGGACCGAGGCGAAGGCGCGCTGGCTCGAGCAGCACGAGATCGCGCCCGTCGTGGGCGACCTGGCGGATCCCAAGACGTATGCCGACGTCGCCGCCGAGTGCGCCGTGCTCGTCCATGCGGCCTTCGAGTACTCGGCGAACGGCGTCGCCAAGGACAAGCAGGCGATCGAGACTCTGATCGAGGCGGGGCGCCGCGGCGCGAAACCCAAGACCGTCATCCTCACGAGCGGGGTCTGGGTGCACGGCGACACGGGCGACCGCATGGTGGACGAGACGACGCCCCTCAATCCCATCAAGCTGGTCGCGTGGCGACCGGCGCACGAGCAGCTGGTGCTGCAGGCGTCCGGGGTGCGCGGGCTCGTGATCCGGCCCGGCTGCGTGTACGGCGGACCGGGCGGCCTCACTGCCCCCTGGTTCGCCGACGCGAGCGCCGGGAAGCAGCCCACCATCGTGGGGGACGGCCGCAGCCGCTGGACGATGGTTCATGCGGACGATCTCGCCGACGCCTACCTGCGAGCCGGGGAAAGCGGGCTCGGTGGCGAGGTGTTTGACGTCAGCGACCGGTCGCGCGCCACGGCGCTCGAGATGGCGACCGCAGCCGCGCGCGCCGCGGGCTACCGGGGTGAGATCCGCCCCGTGCCGCTCGCCGAGGCCGCGAAGGCGATGGGGGATTTCGCCGCGGCGCTGGCGCTGAACCAGCACGTGGACGCGCGCAAGGCGGTCCGCCTACTCGGCTGGCAGCCGCGCCACGGCGGATTCCTGGACGAGGCGGACCTGTACTACCGGGCGTGGCGGGCTCATCAGGCTTGATCCCTCGTACCATGGCGCGCTCTTCAACCCCTGACTCCCGCTCGCCGACCTGACCGACGGTCCGCCGCCGCGGGAGCTAGATTGCAGCGTCCCCCGCCGGAGCGCCCCGTGCGTTGCCCACCGTCGCCTGGCCGCGTGATCCCACTGCTGCTCGCGCTCGCGAGCGCCATCCCCAGCGCCGCGGCCGCGCAGCGCGCCCGACCCGCCCGACCCGTTCCCCGGTACACGATTGAGCAGTTCATGAACACGACCGCGATGCTCGGCGCATCGTTCTCGCCCGACGAGCGCTCGATCCTCGTGACGAGCGACCAGTCGGGCGTCTTCAACGCGTACGAGATCCCCGCGGGCGGCGGCAAGCCGCAGGCGCGCACCCACTCGACGGCGGACGGCGTCTTCACCGTGGGCTATCTGCGGCGCGACCGGCGCGTGCTGTACCGCCAGGGCTCCGGCGGCAACGAAAACGATCACCTCTATCTCCTCGACACCACCGGCACGGCACATGATCTCACGCCGGGCGACAGCCTCAAGGCCGTGTTCGTCGGCTGGGCCGGGGACGACAGCTCGTTCTATTACGCCACGAACCGCCGCGATCGGCGCTTCTTCGACGTGTACGAGATGCCGGTCGCGAGTCTCGCGCCGCGGCTCGTGTTCCAGGACACGGTCGGCTACCAGGTCGCGGCGATCTCCCCTGACCGACACTGGATGGCACTGCAGCGAGCGCTCACGGCCCAGAACAGCGAGATGTATCTGCGCGACATGGAGACGGGCGAGGTGCGGCACGTCAGCCCGCACGAGGGCGACGTGCAGTTCAACCCGCAGGCGTTCAGCCCGGATGGGAACTACCTCTACTACACGACCGACGAGGGCAGCGAGTTCGCTTGGCTCGCGCGCTACGAGCTCGTGACCGGGCGGCGGGACACGGTGGAGCGGCCCAGCTGGGACGTGGATTTCGCGTACTTCTCGAAGCACGGGAAGTACCTCGTCGTCGGCATCAATGCCGACGCCCGCACCGAGATCCGGGTGTACGAGGCGGCGACCCACCGCCCCGTCGCGCTGCCGCGCGTTCCCATGGGCGAGATCCGGGGCGTGCAGATCTCGCCGAGCGAGCGGTCGATGGCGCTGTATGTGAACGGCAGTCGCGCGCCGAGCAACCTCTACGTGCTCGACCTCGGGCGGGGCGCGCTGCGCCGGTTGACGCAGAACCTGAGCCCCGACGTCGATCCCGCGAACCTGGTGGAGGCGCAGGTGGTACGGTTCCCGTCGTACGACGGGCTCGCGATCCCGTCCCTGCTCTATCGGCCGCTCCAAGCATCCTCGGCCGACCGGGCGCCCGCAGCGCTGTGGATCCACGGCGGCCCGGGCGGCCAGTCGCGCGTCGGGTACAGTGCGTTCCTGCAGTACCTCGCGAATCACGGCTACGTGGTGCTGGCGGTGAACAACCGCGGCAGCGGTGGCTACGGCAAGACGTTCGACAAGCTGGACGACCAGCGGCACGGCGAGGCCGACCTGGACGACCTCGTGTGGGCGAAGCGTTACCTGGCGACCCTGGGTTACGTGGATACGAGCCGGGTGGCCGTGGTGGGCGGCAGCTACGGGGGCTATCTGACGCTCGCGGCCGTGACGTTCCGCCCCGACGCATTCGCCGCGGGGGTCGACTTCTTCGGGATCTCAAATTGGGTGCGCACGCTCCGCAGCATCCCGGCGTGGTGGGAGTCGTTCCGCAAGGCGCTCTATTCCGAGATGGGCGACCCGAACGGGGCGGACTCGGTGCGGCTGTACCGCATCTCGCCCCTGTTCCACGCGGAGCAGATTCGGAGACCCTTGCTCGTGCTCCAAGGAGCCAACGATCCCCGGGTGTTGAAGGTCGAGTCCGACCAGATCGTCGAGGCGGTGCGCCGCCGCGGCGGCGTAGCGGAGTACCTCGTGTTTCCAGACGAGGGGCACGGGTTCATCAAGAAGGAGAACAACATCAAAGCGTACCGCACGGCGCTCGAATTCTTGAATAAGTATGTGACGGGGGCGCCGCACGCCTCCGGGAACTAGGCGGCTACTTCCCGCGTTTCGAGCCGAGCAGCGAATGCTTCACGATGCTGTCCGGCTCGCTGTCCCCGTGCCGCATCGTGAACACCGCTTTCCGTCGCAACCCGAGATCGAGCTCTACGACCAGATGACTGCGGTCGCGGGCCACGCGCCAGGCGCGGGACGACTTCGGCGCCTGGCCCGTCACGGCTCGCGCGGCGGCCACCGCCTCGTCCGGCGGGTCGGCGACCACGGCCAGCTGCGCGCAGGT
>Ga0209237_1001962_pt1 | contig 12223 bp, 15 predicted proteins | sample GraSoi013_1_40cm_2_FD_185820 | JGI IMG/M metagenome (GOLD analysis project Ga0209237, IMG submission 185820) | Grasslands soil microbial communities from the Angelo Coastal Reserve, California, USA - Sample 10_02_2013_1_40cm (SPAdes) (version 2) | ecosystem: Environmental > Terrestrial > Soil >...
CGGAGCCCCGGCTCCGCGACGGCCGGCGGCGCGCACCGCCTCTTGTTCTCTCCGAGCTATGTTCACGCGCCCGTGTTTCGACGACATAAAGCGCGCGTTACAAACGTGTTACGGCTTGTCCCGGAAACGGTATCCGACGCCCCGGACGGTCTCGATCCCGGGCTCCTCGAGCTTCGCGGACGCAAACTTGCCGCGCAGGCGCGCCACGTGGACGTCCACCGTCCTGGGCTCGACGAAGCCGTCGCGGCCCCAGACCATGTCGAGCAGCTCCTCACGCCCGAACACGCGTCCGGGGGTCCCGACCAGCGTGGCGAGGAGCTCGAACTCTTTCGGCGTCAGCTCGACCTGGCGACCCTTCATCCGGACCTCGAAGCGATAGCGGTCGATCTCCAGGTCGCCGACCTTGAGGCTGGCCTTCTTTTCTTTGGCGTCGGCCTGCCGGCCGCGGCGAAGGACCGCCCGGATCCGGGCGATCAGCTCGCGGGGTGAGAAGGGCTTGGTCACGTAATCGTCGGCCCCGACCTCGAAGCCGAGGACCTTGTCCCCTTCCTCGACACGACCACTCACCATGATCACGGGGATCGTCGCCAGCTCGGGATCCTTCTTGAGGCGCCGGCAGACCTCCCAGCCGTTGAGCTGCGGGACCATGATGTCGAGCAGCAGCACGTCGGGGCGGTGGTCCCGGGCGAGCCGGAGCGCGTCGTTTCCATTTGCGGTCAGGACGACGTCGTACCCCTCTTTCGTGAGGTTGTAGCGAATCAGCTCGGCCACGTCCTGTTCGTCCTCGACGAGGAGCACCCGTCCAATACGCTGGCGTCCCGGCTGGCCGGCCCCCGGCAGGACGCGGCGTCGGTCCGTGGCCATCATGTCGACCTCCCGTGCGGTGCTCATCGTAGCGGAGTGTCGACGCAGGGGGTTACAGGACGATGACGGGCGAGTAAATCTTGGGTGACAGGGTCAGGGCTGGACGACGGCTCCCCTCACGTCGAGAGGAGACTCTTGACCACGCCGACGAGCGCCGCGAAGTCGATTCCTCCCGTGACCTCCACCAGGGCCACTCGACTGTAGAGCTTCGCGTAGCGATCGCGCTCGGCGTCGCTCATCGGAGATCCGGGCGCGCGGTCGAGATCGAAGGCGCCGAGATTCTTGTAGACCAGCGGGAGCGCATCGAGCGCCTCCTCGATCGCGAGCGACCGGACACGAAGCCCCTGGCCGCCTCGCCGCCACCTCAGCAGGACCAGCGCCGCCATCTGGCCGCGCAACTCGACGGTCCCGTCGCGGTAGATGCCGTCGAGGTCGACGTCCGACTTGCGCTCGAGCTCCCACAGTTCGCCGGCCGGCAGCGCGGCGAGAGCGGCGCGATCGGCGGGGGCGAGGAGCGCGCAGAGCCGCGGATGGCCCACGAGCGTGCCCGGATTGACGCGCGGCTGCTTGGGATAGCCGAGCGCCTCGACCATATCCGGCATGGGCTTGGCGAGGACGCGGTCGTTGGAGAGGCAGCGGAAGCCCGCCTCGACGAGGTGCAGCGCCGACGTCGACTTTCCGGCACCGGGCGGTCCGGCGAGGACGGCGGTCCGTTGGTCGAGCGACACGGCGGAGGCGTGGAGCAGAACGTGACCCCGGCCCATCACGACCTTTGCGTAGCAGTTGTTGACGAGGTTGACGCCCTGGTTCAGGTTCGCGCCGATATCGCCGGCCGCGAACGCGCCGCCGGGCCAGAGTCCGATCAGGACTCCGGTCACCCGCTTGAGGACCAGGCGTCCGCCCGGCACATCCTGCGTCGCCTCCTTCGGTCGCCGGCCACCGTCCCGCACGACGTCGACGAACGTCCCGTCGACCGGCACCGTGCCCTGGATGAGGCCCACCTCCGCCAGCGGCGCCGTGCCGTCGGCGATCACGTACGGCCGGAAGTACGACGCCAGGCGCGTCCGGATGTCTGGATCGTTGGTCCTCACCCTGATCGGCACGTCCGCAAAGGACAGCGAGAGGCTGTGGGGCGCCGCCACCCCTCGGATGAGCGACGCGGGGCTCACCGCCGCACCTGACTGAACTGCCGGAGCACCACGTCCGCCAGCATGGGCGCCGCGTCGACACCACAACCGTTCAGGAGCCCACGAAACCCGCCGAACGCGCTCACCTCGAGAACGTTGAAGCGCCCATCGGAGTCTTCGATCAGATCCACGCCGGTGAAGACGAGGCCGAAGTGGCGCGCGGCCTCGACGGCGATCGCCACCGTGTCCGGCCCGGGGTCCGCCTTTTCGTAGCGCCCGCCGGAGAGAATCGTCGTCATCCAGTGGTCCTCGGCCGCGACCCGCCAGTAGGCGCCGATGCACCGCCCGTCGAGCACCGCCACGCCGAGGTCCCGTCCCGGATGCTTGACGAAGCGCTGCAGGTAGAACGGTCCGAGCCCGTCGTCGCGGTGCGACTCCAGCTCGGCCCGGAGGTCGCGCGTCGGCTCCAGACGTCGCATGCCGCGGCCCTTCGAGGTGAAGAGCGGCTTGAGGACGGCCGTGCCGAAGCGCTCGACGGCAGCGGCGGCCTCGTCGACGTCCTCGGTGACGGTCGTGGCCGGAACGGGCAGCCCGGCCCGAACGAGCTCGCACGTCATCCGGTAGCGGTTCACGGCGACGTGCAGGCGGTCCGGAGCGCTCAGGACCGGAACGCCCGAGGCCTCCAGGTGGCGCAGCATCCCGATGCGCTCCTGGACACTCCACCCGTCGGCGGTGTCGCCGAGCTTTTTGACCACGGCGCCGGCGAGCCCCTCGAGCGGCTCGCCGCGATGGAAGAGCCGGCGGTCGGGGAGTCGGAGGCTGCACGCGGCCAGATCGACGACGCCGGCGTCCGCCCCCGCGGACCGGAGCGCGGCCGCCAGCCGCTCCGTGGACCAGGCACCGGGCTGGCCGACGACCGCGATCTTCACGCGGCGACGGCGGTGGCGCGCTCGAGGAGCCGCACGCCCTGCAGGAAGATCGACCGCGCGAACTCGAAGTCGGCCACGACGCGGCCCGAGGTGATGAACGAGCGCGCCTGCGAGAGCGTGAGCCGCGTCTCGAAGTGGTCGTCGCCCACCCGGCGGGCGAATTCGAGCGCGAACTCGCGGATGAGCTCGTTGATCTGCCCGAGATCGGCGGCCACGTGCCCGTCCTCGATCGGGTTGCGAATGTTCGAGACCAGCAGCACGCCGATGTCTTGCAGATAGTCGCCCGGACCGCTGCGGTGCACGTCGATGAAGTACACCCCGTCCTGCTCGGCGTCGTAGACGATGTTGTTGGCGTTGAAGTCGCCGTGCAGGCGGACAGAGACCGGCGGCGCCAGCGTGGCCTCGAGGTCGGCGGCGCGATCGAGCAGGTCGGCGAGCGAGCCGTGGGCGATCCCGAAGACCCGGCTCTCGCCGCCGCGCAGCGCCTCGAGCTTCGGGTGGAGCGCGAAGAGCTCCGGCAGCCGTTCCCGGATCTGCCGGGCGTAGTCGATCCGCGGCGGCTCTTTCACCAGGGTGGCCGACCAGATGTCGCGGACGGTCTCGAGGAGCCGCTGGGTCGCGCGGACCTTCTCGTCCCAGCTCCGCGTGATGTAGACGTCGCGCAGCAGGCTCCCGCGCAGGAACTGGCCCAGGAACGATAGCCGGCCGTCCTCGCGGTGACGCGCCTTGACGTCGGGCACGAGACCCGGGACGATCCGGTTCCACGCGTCCATCTCGCGGATCTCCTCGTCGATCTTGCGCTCGTCGCCTTCCTTCCAGATCAGGGCCTCGCTCTGACCGACCGCGACGCGGCCGACGCGCGCGCCGCTGATGCCGCCCCAGATCTGCCGGAAGTCGAGCGCGCCCTCGGCGTGCGGCGCGACGGCGCCGGCCACGTGCTCGAGGTGCAGGTACTGGTGGAGCTTGAGCCGCTCGCCGGTGAGGATGAAGAGCGTCGTCTCGCCGATGTTCAAGATCGAGTCGCCGATCCGCTCCAGGAACTTCGCGACGAAGAGATTCGTGATGACGAACGCCGGATCCTGATTCGGCTGGGCGAGGCGCCGGAACGTCTCCTGCAGGGCGTCGCGGTACTGGCGGTCGAGCTCGAGCTCGCAGCGGCAGGCGTGCTTCGCCTTGTCGGCGCTCGCGTCGGTGAACGCGGTGATGACCTCGTCGAGCGCGGCCAGCGCCACCCGCGCCGGGCCCGCGAGATTGAACGGGATCGGGCGGGACGCGAGGCGCGACACGTGGACCGCCGCGAGGCGCGACACGTGGACCGCCTGCTCGGCGATGTTGACCGCGTAATCACCGAGCTTCTCGAGGTTCAGCGCCACGCGGAAGACGCCGCGGAGCTGGCGCGAGCGTACGCCGTTGGGCTCTTCGCCCGCAATGCGCTCGAAGCACTTCACCTCGATGAGGCCGAGCAGGTTGTCGACCTGGTCGTCCTTGTGCGTGACCTGCTCGGCGAGCCGCGGGTCCCGCTGGAAGAACGCCGTCATGCTCCTGATGAGCTGTGACTGGACGAGCCGCGCCATCATGGCGAGGTCCTGGCCGAGGTCTTCGCGCAGGACACTAGTCACGGATCGGTCTCTGATCCGGGATCGGGTCGCGGAGCGGAGCGGGAACGGCTACGCGCGGTCGGGACGCTGCCCGACCATGACGCGCAGCTCGGACGTCTTCGCCGCGGTGGAGCGCTTCCAGCCGATCTCGAGCTCGATGCGCCCCTTGCGCTCCTTCTGTCCCGCCTTCAGCTCGAGCTTGACGTCGCTGGTGGGCGACAGGTGGAGCGAGCGCTCGCCGGACTCGAGGCTGATCTCACCCCGCTTGAGCCCCACCGCCAGCGACGTGAGATACTCTGCGATCTCTTCGGGCGAAGCGATCCGGGCGAACTGAACGGTGTTCTTTGCCATCGTGAGCCCCTTTCGGCCTAGTCGTCGTCGTCATCGTCCTTGGCGCGCTTCCAGGCGATGGCGATCTCGATCTTCGCCTTCCCCTTCTTCTCGCTGGCCTCGATCTCCATCGCGAGGTCGCCGTCCGGATAGACGGTGATCTCTTCCTCGCCCATGGACAGCGACAGCGAGCGTGCCCGGATCCCGTCCGCGATGCGGTTCAGCGCGTCCGCGGCCTCGGAGGGCGTTGCGGCTCCCTCGAACTCGAACTCCCGGCTATCTCCCATCACGACCTCCTGCAGCGACCCGAATCAGTGGACGCCTCGGCCATCGGAGCTTGACGCTGACATGGTTCGCGCGCTTCCGCTGCTTGGCCTCGATCTTGAGAAAGACGAACTCGGCCATCGCGAGCTGGATCTGCTGTTCTCCCACGGCGAACGTGAGCTCGCCTGTGAGCATACCCCTGGCGAGTTGCGAAAGATAGAAGGCCGCTGCGTCCCGGCGGGCGCGACTGTGGAACTTCGCCGGAATCGCGGCGCTCACATGCTCCCTCCGCGCCGGCGGCGGCACGACCGACGCGGGCTCCTTGCTTGCATTTCGCGACAGACGCACGTCGAGCGGCTTCGAGCCGACGCCCCGGTCAGTCGCTTCCCGGGGCATTCGATTACGGCGCGATCAGGTGCTCGCGGTCGACACCACAGGCCGCGGGGTACCGCCGGCGATTACTCTGCCGTAACATTTTCGTAATAACTTCGTCGTGGTTTTCAGGGACTTAGCAGCCCTGACGCGCAGCGGAGTATAGGGGGATGTCGCGAAGCCCGTCAAGCCCTCTCTGATCGCCTTCAACACCGTGTTGATTCTGATCTCGTCCAGATGCACGAGCGTGTGGCGAACGCCGAGCTGGAGCCAGTGGTGCGCGTCGCTCCCGGCGACGATCGGCAAGCCGAGCGCGCGAGCCTGGACGAGTAGCATCACCTCGGTCCCGAAATCTTTGCCGTTCACCTCGAGCGCGTGCAATCGCCTCAAATCGTCGATGCGGAATTTCCCCAGCTCCTTCTTGGGACGGAACATGTGGGCTCCGATGCGGGCGACGTCGAAGTACTCGCTAACGTCGAGGAATTCACGAAAGGTCGGCTCGTAGCGGTGCGACAGCGGCTCGGCGAACGCTCGGTCGAGCCGTCGAAGCTCGGCCACGTCGCCGAGGACGATGATGTGCGCGCCCTCCCGGATGTTGATCTCCGCGCCCGGAATCAGCGCGAGGCCGTCGGCCCAGAACACGCCGCCCTCGAGGGGATACGTCCGCTCGAGATGGTCGTGGACCGCCCAGAAATCCGTCGCGTGGAAATGCTCCGTGAGCGCCAGGCCGTCGAGCCCGACGCGCCGGGCCATCCGCACCATCCGCTCGACGGAGACTGGATCGAACTTGAAATGCTTGGACATCTTCGGATGTGAGTGGGTATCGATCCGCTTCAACCGTTCGCCTCCTCTCCGAGGTTATCCACAGTGATGCACAGCCATCCACACGGCAAAACTGCCACCACCACGAAGCGAACCGGGCGTGCCTCTCAGCACGGCGTCAGCGTACCCAATATATTGTTGCTTTGGTATTACAGGACCGCAAATAGTGTGTTGCTGGGGACACACTGGGGGTTGCCCTGTGGACAGTGTGGATAAGTAAAAAGTGCCGGGCGGCGTGCCGGGAGGTCAGGCGGTGCCGAAGCGCCAGGCTACCCGTTCGCCGCTGAAGTCGGCCGGCGGACCGTCGAAGACCAGGAGGCCGTCGGCGATCGCCACGAGCCGATCGGCGAAGCCGGACGCGGCGGCCGGCGTGGCGGCGCTGGCCAGGATCACCAGCCGCTCGCGGCGAGCGAGCGACTGGAGCAGTCCGCGCACGACCGCCGCCTCGGAGCCGTCGAAGCCGCGATCGATCTCTCGCACCACGAGCGCCTCCGGCATCTTCACGAGCGCGCCGGCGAGCGCCAGCCGTGCCTGGTCGACGGATCCGAGTCCGGACGCGGTCTCGACTTCGCGGCCGCCCAGCCCGACGCGCTCGAGCGCGCGCCGCGCCGCCTGACGCTCGGACTTGCGCGGCAGGCGCAAGAGCCCATGGAGAGCCCGGTGCCCCGATTTGCCGGCGACGAGGACGTTCCAGAGCAGCGAGCGGTGCTCGACCGGTCGGGCGCGCACGTCGACTTCGGCGACCAGCCCACGGATCCGCCGGACCGTGTCGCGGGACACCGGGACGCGACCGACCCAGACTCGCCCCTCTTCCGGGACGATTCGGGCGGCCACGGCATCCAGCAGCGCGTCCCGCTCCTCGGGCAGACGCGAGACCACCAGGGTCACGTCGCCCCGTCGGAACTGCGCGCAGACGCGGTGGAGCATCCAGCCACCGCCTTCGCGAGGGGCACCGACCCCAAGTAGCTCGATCATGGCCGGCATGATCGACGCCGGCCGTTACGGATTGATGACGAAAGCGTGAAGTTCGGCCGGCGGCTTGGGGGCTCGCTCTCAGCCGCGCAGCTTGTTGGAGGCGTCGAGGGCGGCGACCTTGTAGCACTCGGCGAGGGTCGGATAGTTGAAGACCGTCTCGAGGAAGTAGTCGAGCCCGCCGCCGAGACCGAGGACCGCCTGGCCGACATGCACCAGCTCCGTCGCGCCCGTCCCGAGGCAATGCACGGCGAGCAGCCGTCGATCCTCGCGATGGAAGAGCATCTTGAAGAAGCCGCTCCCGTCACCCAGGATCTGGCCGCGCGCGATCTCGCGATAGCGAGCGACGCCCGTCTCGTACGGCACGCGTGCGGCCGTCAGCTCGTGCTCCGGCGGGCCCACCATCGAGATCTCGGGGATCGCGTAGATACCGATGGGAAAGTGGCGCGCCATCGGTCGCGCTTCGATCCCGAAGGCCTGGCACGCGGCCAGCCGGCCTTGCTCCGAGGAGGTGGCCGCGAGACTCGGGTACCCGATGACGTCGCCCGCGGCGAAGATGTGCGGCACTGCGGTGCGGAAGGCTTCGTCCACCTGGAGCCGGCCGCGGGCGTCCGCCGACAGACCCGCTGCCGCCAGGCCGAGGCTCTCGGTGGCCGCCAGCCGACCGGCCGAGAACAGCACCGCATCGGCCACCAGACGCTTGCCGGACTCGAGGTTGAGGACGGCTCGACGCGGTGAGCCCTCGCTCACGGCCAGGGTGTCGACGCTCTCTCCGAGCCGGAACGTGACGTTGCGCTGGCGGAGCTGGTGCATGAGCTCGTCGACGATCTCGCGATCGAGGAACTCGAGCGGCCGCTCGCGACGCTCGACCAGCGTCACCTGCACGCCGACCGCGGCGAACATCGACGCGTACTCGATCCCGATCACTCCCGCGCCGACCACCGCCAGCGCCCGCGGCAGTTGCTTGAGATTCACCAGCTGGTCCGAGTTGAGCACGATCTCGCCGTCCGCTTCGACTCCCGGTGTCGGCGCCGGCCGCGTGCCCACCGCGATGACGACGTGGCGCGCCGTCACCCGGCGCACGCCGGTCTCGGCGTGGATAGCCAGGGTGTGCGGGTCGAGAAACGACGCCTCGCCCTGGAGAAGCGTGACGTCGTTGCGGCGGAGCTGCTGCTCGATCACCTCGATCTCGCGACTGATGACGGTTTCGACGCCGGCGAGGAGCTGCGCGGCGGTAGGCCGGCCCGCTGGACGCGTCCACGGCAGCCGCTCCGCGCGCCCGGTGACACCGGTGTACGCGAGGATCGCTTCGCGGATGGTCTTGCTCGGGATCGTCCCGGTGTCGATGCACATGCCGCCCACGCAGCGGCGCTTCTCGACCACGGCGGCCCGCCGGCCGAGCTTAGCTGCCTGGACAGCCGCGCGCTGGCCGGCCGGCCCGCTCCCGATCGAGACGAGGTCGAAGTCGTACTCGGATGCCAAGACAGGAACCCTCCGTCGGCGGCGATTCTGACACACTCCGGCCCTCGGTCGGGACGTCTCGGTCGCGGAAGCGGCTGGCGGCGCTCATGAACGGTCGTGCTCGCAGCGCAAGCGCGCCAGCTCGCGCTCGACCGCCTCCACCCGACGCCGGAGGTCCTCCAGCGCGAGGCGCACGAGGCCCGTGCCCCGATCGCAGCGCCTCAGCATCGTGTGGAGGAGCGGCAGGACGACGCGCGACTCATCGATCCACCCGCGCAACCGCGCGTCGTCGGTCGAGCCCGAGGCGCGGATCTCGAGGGTCCCCTCCACGACGCGTCGCTTCTGGAATTTCCCTCGGCCCTTGACCACGTGGCGGCGCGGTGGATGGCCGCTACGCCGGCTTGACGTCGACGCTATAGAGCGCTTTGCCGGTCAGGTCGTTGAGCGAGACGGTCAGGACCTGGGTGGTCCCGTCGATCTTCGCCAGACCGAAGTACTGCATGCCGTCGGTCGGCGGACGGTTCTGCTTCATCCCCGCGGGCACCGAGACGTACTTGACCTCGGGGCCGAACGTGCGGTCGATCTCGCCGGGACCGAAGGTGCCCGCGTTGATCGGACCGGCCACGAATTCCCAGAACGGGGTGAAGTCGGTGAACTGCGCTCGCCCCGGGTCGTAGTAGGTCGCCGACGCGTAGTGGACGTCGGCCGTGACCCACACGACGTTCTTGATTCCGTTCTGCTTGACGAAGCCGAGCAGGCTCGCCAGCTCGAGCTCGCGCCCGAGCGGCGCGCCGTGGTCGGCGTTGGCCCACGCCTCGTAGGTTCCCTTGGGCACGTCGGGGTTCAGATCGGGGACGACGATGCTGAGCGGCATGTCGCTCGCGATGACCTTCCACGTGGCGCGCGAGGCGCGGAGCGCCGCCTTGAGCCAGCGGAGCTGGGCCGCGCCCAGGAACGCGGACTCCCCGTCGAGCGTGGTCTGGCGGTTCGGCGTGTTCGGCCCACGATAGCTCCGCTCGTCGATCATGAAGACCTCGAGCGAGGGGCCGTGGACGAACGACCGGTAGATGCGCTCCGGGTCGATGGGGTCGAAGCGGAACGGGTTGTACTCGAGCATGGCGCGCCTGGCGAAGGCGGCGAGGAGCGATCGAGCAGGTTGTAGGCGAAGTTGCCGCGGAACTCCTCGAGCGTCTCGGCGACCTTTGACTTCGACGGAGTCGTCACGTTACGCCAGATCGCGCCGTCCTCGAGCGTGACCTCGGGCTTGATCGGCCCGTCGGCGTAGATCTGGTCGCCGGAGTGGATGAAGAAGTCCGGATTGGTACGTCGCATCACCTCGTACATCTTCATGCCGCCCCAGGCGGTGTTGATGCCCCACCCCTGCCCAGACTCGTCGCCCGAGAACGCGAAGGTGACCGCGCGACGGCTGGTCGGCGGCGTTCGGAACCGCCCCGTCACCGGCTCGCTCAGGACTTTCGGGTTCGCCAGATCCTGGAACACGATGCGATAGAAGATCTGCTGCCCCGCGGGCAGCCCCGTCAGGTCGACGCGCGCGGTGAAGTCGCTCGCGTCGAGCGCCGCCGGGCCGACGACGCGCGCCGCGTCGCGGAACGAGTCACTCGTCGCCCACTCGACGACGAGCCGGGCGGCCCGGTCGGGAGTATCGTGGTCGGCATGTTGCGTGGGTGTGTCGCCGACGTCAAGCTCGCGTGCCGTCACGACCAGAGCAGCACCGACGGCGCGACCGACGAGAGCGGCCCGGAGGACGCGTCGGGAGCGCCACGTCCCCCGGAGCCGTCTCCTAGGAGCCTGAGTGGACGAGCGGCTCCCCGTCGCGCGCGCCGACCGCGGCCAGCAGAGCCGCGGTGACCGCGCGGTCGTTCATGACACGCGGAACCTTGTGCTGGTCGCCGAGCTTCCCGGTCTCGCGCATCCATCGATGGAACGTCCCGGGCGGCAGCTCGAGGAGGTGTGGCGCCACCATCCTGACGTCGAGGGTGCGCTTGCTGATCTCCTCGCCGACCACCACGTCGACACCGAGCTCGGGGCGCCCGAGCGCCCACTCGCGTGCGCGGAGGGCGCCGCGGACCTCGTCGTGGTCGGTGATGGCCACGACGTCGAGGCGGCCCCGCACGGCATTCACGATCGCCTCGGGACGCTGGGCGCCGTCGCTCCAGACGCTGTGCACGTGCAGGTCGGCCCGGCCGTGCATACTCGTCCTCATCGAGGTCGAGTCTGGCGGGGAAGTGTGAACGGTCTACTGCTTGCAGCCTGAAGTTTCCGTGACGAGGCGCGCGCGCGTCAGCGCGCGGAGTTAGACGAACTCGTGGCGCCGCGAAGGCGGGGCCAGCGTCGGCAGCGCCGGGTGCCGCGCCTCGAGGTGGGTCCAACGATACGTCACGCAGTCGCCACGACTGAAGCCGCGGGAGTCGAAGAAGTTGCTGCGATTCACCTCACGCGGGCGCGCCACCGTCATCTCGACGCGGACCCAGCCGCGCTCGGACGCGAGCCCCTTGGCGTACTGCAGGAGCCGGTCACCGACGCCACGGGCGCGGGCGTCGGATCTCACCGCGAGCTCCTCGATCGTCGCCGCGACGCCCTGCAGGCGCAGCACCGGACGACACGACAGTGACAGGAGCCCAACGATGCCGCGCTCGTCGTCGGCGGCGACGAGCACCGACGCGCCGGGATCGTCCAGGAGCCGCCGGAGCGTCGCGGCCACATGAACCCGCTCCACCGGGTATCCCAGGTCGCGAAGGAGCGTGGTCACGGCCGGCGCGTCTGTCGGAGTGGCGGATCGGATGAGCGGGGTCGTCAGCATGGGCGCAGCCTAGGCTCGCCTCACACTTCGATTCTGTGAAGTTTGTGTTAATTTCTGGCGACGAAGGACGCGGGCGTGATAGGGTCGCGCGGTGCCCGCCAGGAAGCGTGCGTTGTTCATCGACTGGGGCGGCACCCTCGCCCTCACGAAGGACAATCGCACCGTGATCGACGCGGCCGGTCACCCCGTGCTCATGCCCAACGTCGTCGCGACGCTCGCCCGCGAGCGTCCGCGGTTCGACGTCTGCTTCATCGTGTCGAATCAGGCGCGCATCGCGAAAGGCGAGATCGACGCGGCCGAGGTCTTGCGGCGGTTCGCCTGGGCCAACGAGCAGCTCGGACGGCCATTCACGGCCTGGCGGCTCTGTCCCCACGGGGACGAGGACGGCTGTGGCTGCCGCAAGCCCCGGCCTGGGATGTTGCTCGAGCTCGCCGGCCTCCACGACGTGAACTTGGCGGCCTCCACCCACGTCGGTGACTCGGCGAAGGACCGCGACGCGGCCCGGCTCGCCGGCATCGCCACCTTCATCTGGGCCCGCGATTTCTTCAACTGGGTTTGATTCGTCCTCTCGAAAGGAAACGCGCTCCTCGCCGAATCCACCATCGGGATCGCCGCTACGAGCGCCGGCTTTGCCGGCGCGACGATTCCACGTGCTGGACAGCA